>JAABUZ0100003015.1_pt1 | contig 26225 bp, 29 predicted proteins | sample 5562091 | NCBI WGS metagenome assembly JAABUZ01 (sample SAMN12813069, study PRJNA571459) | rock metagenome | isolation source: Antarctica rocks | place: Antarctica: Victoria Land, Linnaeus Terrace sud | collected 2015-12-21 | reverse complement strand
TCAGGCTCCCAGACAGTCACGACAGGTCTGATCACGACCACCCGCCCCCCGACAGCACCACGGGCGGTGGCCTCAGGTCGGCGCCCGGCCCCACACTCACAGCCCGGCTCCCAGCCCAATAGGCTTCTCGATGAGTCCCGCTAACCCACAAAACCCAGTCTCCGTGGAAGCCGGCCTGGCTCAGCTTGCGCCGGTCGAGCCCCATAAGAAGGGTTCCCTGGACCGCCGCCCGGAAGGCCTCAACCGCGAGCGGTAGCTCCTCGGCCGGAACGTGGTCGCGAAAGGCGTTCGAAAGCATCCGCGCCATCAAGTGGTCGAGGTTGTCGGCGAACTCGGCAACCACCTCGGAGGTTCTCGCGCGCTCGGCCATCGGACCTCGAAGCCTCCAAAGCGCCTCAAACTCATCGACGAACCAGAGGACGCGGTGGACCGTGTCCTCGGAGCGAGAGGGCTTGCGCGCCGCGATGTCTCGCGGTATCCGCTCTTAGGTATCTCGCCGCGGGATGCTCTGACGTAGCGGTGAGGGCTTACGCGGGGGTGGTCATTCCGCGGAGCATGTAGATGATGAGTTGGCCGAGGAGTTCGTCGGGTATGGCGCGGGGGTCGGTGACGCGTTGGACGGCGAGGCCTTGGGTGAGTGCGGTGATGGCGACGGCGATCTGGTCGGCTGGCAGTGGGAGATCGGTGCCGGCGTTGGCGGTGTGCTGCTGGACTGCGTGTGCGAAGGCTGCGCGTAGTCGTCGTGATCGTTTGCGAAATTCGCGCCGGAACGCAGGCGTTCGTCCGGCGTGAGCGACGAATTCGAAGAACATCGCCCATTCCTTGGGGTTGTCGATGTCTCGGACTCCCTGTAGGGCGGCGGTCTTGACCTGGCGTTCGCCTTCCTGGTCGCTTGTGGCGCCGGGTGCGAAGGTCTGCTCGACGGCGGCGATGCGGGCTTCGATGCGCTGGTCAAAGAGGGCGAGGAAGAGGTCCTCCTTGTTGCGGAAGTTGTAGTAGAGCGCTCCGTTCGACAGTCCGGACTCGGCGGCGATCTCTTCGATGGTCGCGCCGTGGTAGCCGCGTTCTGAGAAGACCTTGAGCGCTGCATCGAGCAGCCGTTGTCGGTTAGCGGCGCGTTTCTGTTCACGGTTTCGAGGGCTTCGGGGTTGACGGCGACGATCAGCGATGGTAGAAAGCGGAGCGGGCACTCTTTTTAGAGTAGCTGCTCTCCCTGATGGAATGCGAGGAGGCAGGGATGAACCGCAGGATGATTGGGTCGATGGCGGCCTCGGCAATGGCAGCGGCGGTGCTTGCGCCGGGGGCGTCGGCGGCTGGGCTTCAGTTCAAGTTTTCGTTCGGGAGCCGGACCACGGGTGTGCCCAGCACAGGTCACGTCGACGTCGTGTTTCCCACCGACGCTCAGGGATCGCCCAAGCAACTGGCTGGGCTGGACTTTCAGTTCCCGCAGGGAACCGCGATCGATCGCTCGGTCGCGCCTGCTTGCATAGCCAGCGACGACCAGATCAATGCCAACGGGGTTGACGCCTGTCCCGCAGACACTCAGGTCGGCTGGGGTACATCGCACGCCCACACTGGCTTCGGCGCGCCGGTCGATCCCTTCCCGTCTGACGCGCACACGTTCAACACTCCAACCGGGACGGTGAACATCTTCACCCCGACCGGCCTGCGCAACCCGACGGTCTACCGAACCCGCCAACGCTACGACGGCCTGTGGGTCCGCGACAGCTTCCCGGCGCCGCCCGCCGGCTTCCCGCCACCGGACGGCAAATCGCTCCCGCTAGACGCCCAATTCACCCTTGATAGGCGCGCAGCGGGCCGGTCCTGGCTCACCACGCCGCCCACCTGCCCCACACAAGGAGCCTGGACGGCGAACGTCATCATCACCTACACAAGCGGCTCACACGACACCGCGAGCACGACCACGCCCTGCGACGGAACCGCCACACAGACTGCCACCAACACCGATGGCAGAGCAGCACCACATCCGCACGCCAGAGTCAGGCCACACGGGCGCCGCTGCCGGCCCAGAGCGCCGCACAACAGCGCGCGGTGTCCTGGGCGGCGAGGCCGCAAATGAAGCCAAGGCTCCTCGTGCTCGGGGCGAGCGGTCCCACCGGTCAGCAGCTGATCGCGCGAGCGCTCGAACAGGGGCACGACGTCAAGGCCCTCGTTCGCGATCCGAGCAAACTGACGATCGAGCACGCTCGCCTGCGCACCATCGCCGGCAGCGCCACTGCCCCGGACGTCGTCAACGCAGCGCTCAAAGGCCAGGACGCGGTGCTCTGCGCACTCGGCACGAGATCGCCCACGTCGCTCGTTCGCTGCGACCTCATGCGCACAGCCATTGCCGCCCTCATCCCAGCGATGAAACACCAGGCAGTAAATCGCCTGATCCTGCTCTCCGCCCTGGGCGTCGGACAGAGCGCCGACTATGCGCCGCCGACATTGCGGATGGCCTTTCGCACGGTGTTCCGTCAAGTCGGCAAGGACAAGGCCGCAGCCGAGGATCACCTCCGCGCGAGCGACATCGACTGGACGATCGTCTATCCCCCCTCGCTCACAAATGGGGCCCAGACCGACGACTACCGCTCCGGCGAGTCGCTCTACGTCAAAGGAATGCCGAAGATCAGCCGAGCCGACATCGCCCATTTCATGCTCACCCAGCTAACCGACGCCACCTACACACGCAAGATCGCCATCGTCACCCCTCACTAGGCCACACTCGTCGGACAGGCCGCCCAACACGAGAACTCTTGCTTCTCGGCCACGCACCCAAGACTGCCCGCCGCTACCGGCTCAACCGCGAACCAGGCATCCCCGCCCAGGACCACGAGATACGCGCCGACCACGATCTACAAAGCGGCCGCGCCGCCCGCCCAGAGAGGGCCGCTTCATACGAAAATCCACCGGCCGCGCCGGCGCTAACCGGCGCACCGGCAGCTCGGCGATAACAGTCACGCGCCCTGAGCTCCGACGAGCGCGTTCGTCGCAAAGCAGGCGCCGCGCATCGGGCGGTGGCGACGACTCCGGCTGGGCGAAAGCAGGCGCCGGCGCTGACTTCTCAGATCACGCGAACGCGGAAGCCGGAGTCGGGAGAGGCGGCATGGGCTCCAGGGTTCGGTGCCACGGCTCGCTCCAACGCTACCGTCGCCGATCGTGCAGAGGCGTGGCGGTCGTTTCGTCTGGCCTTGAAGGTGAGACCAGAAGAAGCTCATGAGCGGCACCGTGCCGGGCCGTGTGGCAGTGATAACGGCTATGGCGCCGAGCGGTCGCCGTCCGGAAGCCTGGGAAACAAGGATGTCACCCGGAAGTCGCCGGCGCCGCAGCAGATCGCGATCGCCCCGGTCAAGCCTAGGTAGACCCCCGCCTCGCGGGCTGGCACTCGATGGAAAGTCGAAGACGATCAGCCACCCGAGGAGGATGGCCGCTATGAGTCCGAGGAGATCTGTGGCGCCGCTCAGCGAGAGATCTCGCCGAAAGAACCCGAAACGACCGCCGGTGATCGCGTGGGCGATCCCAAACAACCCGACGATGAGGAAGAGCACGTCGGACATCGTCAAGAACTCCCAGCCGTTGCGGCTGAGACCGTCGGGGCCGTCGGCCCAGGGCAGAAACAGACACGCGATCAGCAGCACCCCGCCGCCGCCGGCGAGTAGCCGCCCGAATCTCGGGTTGATGGTGCTCATGGTGCTCCTTTCTTGAACGCTTCGGCGGTCGCCCGGTCGGCTGGGAAGAGCAGCTCGAGTGCGAGCTCCGAGTGGTCACCTCGAACGGGGTGTCGAAGCTCGCGAACATGCCGAAGAACGACCACTCGCCCCCGGTGGGGGCGGCCAGCCTCAGCGGTCCGAGGATCTCGCTGCCCCCGGCATCAGCGGCAACCCGGTCCTCGGGCTCGGGGGCCGGTAGGCGGCAACCTCGTCCATCAGCGCCCTCAAATCAGTGTCGCCGGTAATCGCGATCTGCCGCGCCAGGCGCTCGAGGAAGTGCGCGCGCCACCCGGCGAGGTTGACGATCAGCGGCGCGAGTCCGCAGGGATGGAAGCCGATCCGCAGGACGTTGACCGGTGGCTCGAGCAGCGCCGGGTCGATCTCGATATGCGCAGTCAACGCGGACATCGGGCCATTTACCGCGACAACATTCCAGGCACGGTCGAAGACGACCGCGGGATAGGGCTCGTGCGCGGCGAGAATCCTGTCAAGCGCCTCGCGCACGGGCGCAAGCGCCGGATCCCTTAGCGCCCGCTCCGGAAAGGCCGGAGCGTGTCCGGCGGCGAGCAGGAGGTGGTTTCGCTCCCGGAACGGGATGTTCAGCGGCTCAGCGACCCGTAAGAGCAGCTCGCGCCCGGGCTTCGAGCGACCGGTCTCGACAAAGCTCAGGTGGCGGGCTGAGACCCCCGCCTCAAGCGCGAGCTCAAGCTGCGTCAGGCGCCGACGCCCACGCCACCCGCGCAGCAGCGGTCCAATCCCCGCGGAGCTCTGGGCCGTATCCATTGCGCGCCGACTCTAGCCGTCGCGGGTAGGGCTGTCGATTACCTCGGGGTAATCGACTTTCGGGTCCCACCGGCCACCGCGTGGTCGCACGGTGGGCTCCTTCCGTTCGCGCTGGTTGCACCCTTCCAAGCGTATGTCAGCACCAGCGCGGCTGCTGCTTGTCGGCTGACGCGAGCACATCGTGAGTCGTCCCACGATGCCGGTTCCGACGCATAGGCGCGCCTGTCCGCTGACGGGGTCGGACCTCGTCGTGTCCCCGCCCCCCGGGTCGTATGGCCCCAGGCGGGTCTGGCCGCCAAGGACGTCATTGAGCGATGCGGCGTCGTGTTTCGTTGACTGCTTCGGTGCGTGAGAAGCGGTTGGTTTGCCGAGGCGGCGTCCGCCAGGTTCCCCCGAGAGCATCGAGTAGGCGCCGTTTGACGCACGGACGCGGAACCGCCGTCGGCCGGTCGTCGCGAGGCTTGCTCAGCCCGCGGAGACGAGGAAGTCCTCGAGTCGCTCCGCGAAGCCCGGCGCTGCGGCGACGAAGTGCCCGGCCCCGGGCGCGATGGTCCGCTGGGCGTTCAGAGTGGTTGCTAGCGCGTCGCACATCCGTTCTATCGCTGGGTGGTGATGGCCTGAGGCGACGAGGGACGGTATCCCGGCGTCGCGCAGCACCTCGAGCGTCGGGCGGGCCTCAGCGGGGTGCCGGCTGCCGTGGGCGCGGCGTACGCCGCGGACGACCTCCTCGGGAAGCGGTCCGTCATCGGGTATCGGTGAGCCGGCGATCTTGAGGAACTCGCGCAGGATGGCTGCTTCGGTTTCAAGCCCGTGCGTCAGCACGGCCTCGCCTATGCGCCGAAAGTTCGCCACGTCGGGATCGTTCTCCGGCAGGAAGAGCGCCGGCTCGATCAGGGTGAGCGACCGCACTTGATTGGGTCTGCGCGTGGCCGCGATCACGGCCCCGACGGCGCCGTAGGAGTGCGCGACGAGATGCGGATGGCAATCGAGCAAGGGTTCCAGATCGTCTGCGTCGACATCGAAGTCCTGGTGCCCGCCCGGTGGCGGTGGGCTTGGCGGGAATCCGCGCCGATGCGCCAGAGCGAGGGTCCAGCGCTCGCCCAGAGGCGCCAGCGCCGACCAGGTCGTCTGCGGGCTGGCACCGCCGTGGACGAGCAGCACCTCGGGGCCCTGGCCCCCATGGATCACCGCGATCCCACCCGCTGGCGGCGATCTTGACTCGGAGGTGGGGGCGGTCATTGCTGACCCGGCTCTGAGAGGTATTTGCGCATCACGCGCTCGCCGCTCACAAGGGCTATCCCTCGCGAAGCCTCGCCGCTAGGGCGAGCAGCATGTATGCCCAGCCGAGCGCCAGCAGCGCGAACTTCGCGCTCGCGCAACGGCGCGCGAGCGCGGGAAGGCGACCGTCACGGCCGGTCAGGATCGCGAGCAGCACCGTGTTCTCGATCGCGTCGAAGGCGCCGGCGGCGAGCTGGCCCCAGGCCAGGGCCGGCGCGACGGAAGCGGGCCCGCGCCGGCCGCGCCGGCGCAGCGCCTCGCCGGCGCCGGTGCAGAGGAGCGCTTGCAGCGGCGCGTAGGTGGCCAGGTAGGGGTAGTCGAGGATCAGCGAGCGGCGGGCGGCCGACTGTCCCGCCGCTCCCCAGGTGCGCAAGATCCGCTCGGTGTGCTCGGGCGTGCCGGCGAGCTCGAAGCCGATGATGCCCGGACCGCCGGTCCGCCTCATCTTGCGCTCCTGCGCGAGCAGGGGGGCGAGCAGCGCGAGCTGCGCGCCGATCAGCGCCGCCAGCGCCCGTCGACGCTCGTGCTGTGAGAGCTGTTCAAACGGCGCGCCCGGGGTGCGCCTCATTTGAGTTGGTCGCCGTCGGGTGGCGCTAGCTGCTCGGCTTGTGGCTCCCGCGGCTTGCGGGGTTGATCTGTGAGGAGCTTGAAGAAGAGCTCGACGAAGTCCCCGAACAGCTGGTCCGGGATCCCCTCGGGGTCGGCGAGCTTGGCGAGTCCCAGGCCGCTGCCGAGCTCGCGCAGGGCGGTGGCAAGCCGGCCGGGTTCCATCGGCAACTGCACCCCGTCTTCGCGGGCCGCCTCCTCGAGCAGGCGGGCCAATGCCAGGCGCCCGGAGGCGAGCCGGTGCCCGAAGGCTTCGCGCAGCTGCGGGTTGCGCCAGGCGTGGACCAGGAACTCGAGTGAGAGCACCATGAACTCCGGCTCGCGACCCAGCCGCTCCATCCACTGGTCGGCGTAGGCCCGGGCGCGCCTCGCGAAATCCCCGTCCGCGCTTGCGTGGATCTCCTCCCACTCGAGCACACGGGTGGTGGCATAGGACTCATAGACGGCGAGGAAGAGGTCGTCCTTGCCCTCGAAGTGCCAGTAGATCGCGCCGGTGGAGTACCCGGCCGCGCGGGCGATCTCCTGAAGCGAGGCGCCATGAAAGCCGCGGTGGGCGAAGACCCGCGCGGCGGAGGCGATCAGCTCCGCCCGGGTCTCCTCCTTGCGCTCCTCGCGTCGCGACCGGCGCGGACGCTCCCCTTGCTCCCTTGCCGACATAACGAGCTCAATGTAACATACGAGCTATTCGGGTCAAACCCCTCTTCCCACTTCCCCGCGCGGCTCGATCGGACGCGGCCCTTGAGCCGCTGGCTTTTGATCGGTCGAGGGGTCCATGACGCTCTTCGCGCTCGGTGAGCTGGTCCCCCACGTCCACCCGACGGCGTACGTGCATCTCACCGCGCAGCTGATCGGCGATGTTCGCGTCGGCGCCGAGGCGAGCGTGTGGCCCGGGGCGGTGCTGCGGGCGGACTTCAACGCGATCGAGATCGGCGAGGGCAGCACGATCGAGGACAACGCGGTGCTGCACCCGCGATCGCCGCGGCCCACCAGGATCGGCCGCGACTGTGTCATCGGGCACCTCGCGCACCTCGAGGGGGTGTTGATCGAAGACGCGGTGCTGGTCGGCTCGCGTTCGATCGTGCTCGAGGGCGCCTGCGTGCGGACGGGTGGAGTCGTCGCCGCCGGTGCCGTGGTGCTCGAAGGGGTCGAGGTGGGCCCGGGCCGCCGAGCCCAAGGAGTGCCCGCAAAGCTCGTCGCCTCCGAGCCCGCCGTGGAGGCGATCCGCGCCGGGGCCCAGAGGTACAGAGACCTGGCCCGGCGCTACCGCGAGCAGCTCGCCGCGATCCCCAGCGGCGGATGAAACACGGTGAGAGCATGATCCAGGCGCCGCAGCGCGAGCCGATCACGCTCGTGGACCTGGCCGAGAAGAAGCACCGCTTTGAGCCGATCGTGATGGTCACCGCCTACGACCTGCCCTCGGCGCGGGCGGTCGAGGCGGCGGAGGTCGATCTCGTGCTGGCCGGTGACACCGCCGCGATGACGGTGCTCGGCTACCGCTCGACGGTGGCGGTGAGCTTCGAGGAGATGCTCGTCCTGACCAAGGCGGTGCGGCGAGGGCTGCGGACGCCGCTGCTGATCGGGGACCTGCCGTTCGGCTCCTACGAGCGCTCCCACGAGCAGGCGATCACCTCCGCCCAGCGGCTCGTCAAGGAGGGCGGCGCCGACGTGGTGAAGTTCGAGGGTCCCTCTGCCGGGCGGGCCGCGGCCATCGCCGCGGCCGGGATCCCGGTGATGGGCCACCTCGGGCTCACCCCGCAGACCGCTACCGCGCTCGGCGGCGCCTTCAAGGCCCAGGCCCGCTCGGGCGCCGCCGCCCGCCGGCTGCTCGATGACGCGCTCGCGCTCGAGGTCGCCGGCTGCTTCGCACTCGTGCTGGAGGCCGTACCCGCGCAGGTGGCGGCCGTCGTGACCGAACGGCTTCGGATCCCGACGATCGGTATCGGCGCCGGGCCCGAGACCGACGGGCAGGTGCTCGTGCTCAACGACCTGCTCGGCCTGTTCGAGGAGTTCACGCCCCGCTTCGTCAAGCGCTACGCCGAGCTCTCCTCGGACATGGCCGGTGCGGTGAGCGCCTTCGCCGACGACGTGCGCGCGCGACGCTTTCCCGCCGAGGAGCACTGCTACGCGATCGAGCGGGCCGAGCTCGAGCGCTTCCTCACATCGCTTGAGGCCCATGGGTAACCCGGCGCTTTACGACCGGATCGGACCGGGCTACACCGCCACCCGACGCGAGGACCCGCGCATCGCACGCGCGATCCACGCCGCGCTCGGCGACGCCACCACGGTGCTGAACGTCGGCGCCGGGACGGGAAGCTACGAGCCGCGCGACCGGGAGGTCCTCGCGGTCGAGCCCTCGGCGGTGATGATCGCCCAGCGCCCGCCGGAGGCGGCGCCGGTGATCCAGGCCCGCGCCGAGGCCCTTCCCTTCGCGGACTCAAGCTTTGACGCCGCCATGGCCGTCCTCTCAGACCATCACTGGCAAGACCGCCCCGGCGGCCTGCGCGAGCTGCGCCGCGTGGCCCGCCGTCAGGCGGTCGTCTTCACCTGGGACCCGTGCTTCGCCGACGCCTTCTGGCTCACCCGCGACTACCTGCCAGCCTTCAAGGCGCTCCCGGGAATGGCAATCGAGGACGTCACGCGCTGCCTCGGCGGCGCGCGGATCGTACCGGTGCCGATCCCCTGGGATTGCCGCGACGGCTTCTACCACGCCTTCTGGCGCCGGCCAGATGCCTACCTCGACGAGCATGTGCGCCGGGATCTCGGTCTTCGCGCGCATCGACGAGCGTGAGACCGCAGAGATGGTCAGCCGCCTACGCGACGACCTCGACTCCGGCGCCTGGCAGCAGCGCAACGCGGATCTGCTCGACCTGGAAGAACTCGACCTCGGCTACCGGCTCCTCCTCGCCGAAGTCGGACGGTCCTGACGCTGCGCGGCTGTGGACGATCCAAAGATCAAGACCCGACCGACCCGGCGCGACGAGCTCTCGCTGATCCTCGGCCTCTGGGACCAAGCCCGGACGCTGGCGCCGAGCGTCCCCGACGACGAGGCCGCCCTCGCGGCGCTGCCGGCCCAAGCCCCGGAGGCGCTGCTGGTCGCCGAGGACGACGGCGCGATCGTGGGGGCACTGATCGCGGCCTGGGACGGTTGGCGCGGAAACATGTACCGCCTCGCCGTTACCCCCGCCTCGCGCCGGCGCGGCATCGCCCTCGAGCTCGTCCGCTGCGGCGAGGAGCGCCTGCGCGCGAGCGGAGCCAGGCGGATCAGCGCGCTCGTAGCCGAGGCCGACGAGCCCGCGGCCTCGCTCTGGCACGCGGCGGGCTACTCGCACGAGGAGAATGTCGCTCGCTTCGTCCGCAACCTGTGACTCCCGTGTCCGACCTACCGCTCGGCCCAAAGCTCGACTACAAGCCGGCTCGCCACCCGCGACGCACGCCCCTGCGCGGCTCACACGTCCTCATCCGTCCGGTCGACGCGGACGCCGACGCCGAGCCGCTCTACGCGGTCTCGCATCCGCCGGACGGCGACCCGGCGATCTGGACCTACCTGCCCGACGGCCCGTACGGGAGCCCCGAGCAGCTGCACCGGATGCTCGCTTGGGCGCAGGACGCCGAGGACTCGGTCTACTTCACTTTGGCGAAACTGCCCGACGAGCGTCCTGCCGGAGTGGCGTCCTACCAGCGGATCACACCGGACCACGGCGTCATCGAGATCGGCCACATCTGGCTCGGCGTCCCCCTGCAGCGCACCACGGCCGCGACCGAGGCGATCTACCTGCTCGCCCGCCACGCCTTCGACGAGCATGGCTACCGCCGCCTCGAGTGGAAGTGCAACGCGCTCAACGCCGCCTCGCGGCGTGCCGCCGAGCGCTTCGGCTTTCGCTTCGAGGGCATCTTTCGCAACCACATGGTGGTCAAAGGCCGCAACCGCGACAGCGCCTGGTATGCGATCACCGACGAGGACTGGCCGCCGATCCGCGCCGGCTTCGAAGCGTGGCTTCGGCCCGAGAACTTCGACGGCGAGGGCGTCCAGAAGCGGCCGCTGGGCAAGCTCATCGCCGAGCACCCGAGATGACCAGCCACCGCGAGGCCGTGCGGCGCGAATTCGCCAAACAGGCCGCAACGTTCGAGGATCCGGAGTACGCCTTCACGGACCGGCGCCTGATCGCCTGGATACAGAGGAACGTCCCCGCCGAGCCGGGCGCCGCGGTCTTGGACGTCGCCGGGGGCACCGGGCACATGGCGCGCGCGTACGCCGACACGGCGGCGGTTGCAGTCGTCCTCGACCTGACCGAGGAGATGCTCGCCACCGGCCACAGGCAGACGCAAGCCGCCGGCCAGCGCAACGTGGTCTTCGTGCGCGGAGACGCCGCGCGCATGTACTTCCTCGAAGATTCCTTCGACCTGGTCATCTGCCGCTTCGCCGTGCACCACTTCGAGTCGCCCCGAAGAGCAGATCGGCGAGATGGTGCGGGTCGTCGCCCCGGCGGCCGGGTGGCGATCATCGACCTCGTAGCGGCCGACGCCGGTCTAGCGGCCGAGCAGGACCGCCTCGAGCGGATCCGCGATCCGTCCCATGCGAGGGTGCTGCCGATGCCAACGCTCCGAACGCTGCTTGAGCAGGCGGGTACGCCGGTGTTCCACGAGACCTTCCACGACCAGCCCCGGCCGGTGGAGAGTTTGCTGGCGCAGGCCGCTGCGTCGCCGGAAAGGGCTGAAGCGATCCGCCGCCAGCTCCGTGCCGAGCTGGACGGCGGTGCTCCGACGGAGATGCGCCCGCTCATCGACGACGACGAGCTCCAGCTCACGCACCGCTACGGGATCGTCGTCGCGCGGAAGCCTATGACAGCGGCTCAAGAGACCCGGGCATGACTTCGAGCCACCACTTCATGCACGCCAGGATGTCGAGGCCGATGCCAACCGAGGCGCGCTACGACCGCATCGGGCGGGCTACCGCGAGGTCCGCCGGCCCGACCCGCGCCTCGCCGCGGCGATCTGGCGCGCGCTTGGCGACGCGCGTACGGCCTTGAACATCGGCGCGGGCACCGGGTCCTACGAGCCGCCCGACCGCTGCGTGCTCGCGGTCGAGCCTTCGAGCGTGATGATCGCCCAGCGCCCGGCGGCCGCGGCACCGGCGCTCGTCTCGCCCGTCGAGGCGCTGCCGGTCGCCGACAACACGGTCGATGCGGCCATGGCGATCCTCAGAGCGTCGAGGCCGGCCTCACCGAACTGCTCCGGGTCGTTCGCGAACGATCGTGCTTAGGTCGCCTCGGAAACCTCCAGCGCCTTGGCCACCTCGGGGATCTCGACCCCCTCGCCCAGCATCCGATCGGCCTCGCGCAAGCTTGCGCACGATCTGCTCCGGGGCTGTGACGTCGCCTCTTCACGTCGGTCCTCCTCGCCCATTATGGGCGGGTAGGACTCTCACAAGCCCCTGATCTGCACTCAGGGGTCGCGCCACCACCTCTTCACGTTCACCGGTGGTGTGGTCCAACAATCGTGGCAGTCGGCAATGGTCCCTGCTGGCCTGCACGACAGCCGCGCTCGCCCGACCCAGCGATCAAGTGCCTGCGCCGGCGCATCCCTCGTCGCCAAGGCGATCGTGCGCGTGAGCCGGGTGCGGAACGAAGCGATCGTGCCGGGCGCGCCATCGGGGGCTCGCTCGTGGGCTGGCCGGTCGACCATCGATCAGCACCATGATCGCCGTTGGAGCCCGGTCGGGCGATGGTTGGAAGCAGTTCACACCGCGCCGCGAGGCCGCGCCCGCTGCGGCATACTTGCCCAGCACGGCTTTGGAGATGATCTCGCTGACGGTGGCGAACCCGAGGTCTTTGACCGCTGCAAGGACGGCTTCCAGCCGTCCTTGCAGCGGCTTGAGTCGGGCTCGTGCTGGGCGCGTTCAGCCAGGACTGCGAGAAAGTTCTCGACCAGATCCTCCGGGGGCGCGCCAGGCTAGCCGTCGAGCACCGTGCGTGCCCGGTCCGTCAGCCCGAGCTCGGCTGGGAGGCCGTTGAGCCCGAGCACACCTGTCGCCGTGAGGTAGCCGCTCTCTATCAGGGCTCGGATCGTCGCCATGACCAGCGCCTCCTTGTCATCCGGCACCGCTGCCAGAAGCGGGCCGAGCATGATCCCACGTGGTGAGGCCCGCGGCGATCCAGTAACACCGAAGCGCCTGCACACCAGCCGAACTCCCGCCCAGTTGAGCTTGTCCTCGGTCTCGGCTTGTGCCCGCACCGCGTGGAGGAACGGTCCGACGTCGGCGACCGCGTCGGTGACCTGGCTGTGCTCGTACTGCTCGACCGCCAGCCGGCCTTTCGGCGTCGGAGTGATCCGCCGCATGTCTTTGCCGCTGGAACCGATCGTGTCAGCCCCTGCGTTCGGAGTTCTTCCAGGGCGGCCTCGTCGAATTGTGGAAGAGCCTCTTGGAACGCGTGGTGCGACAGAATCAACCCGCCTGCCCGCGCCAAGAGAACGCGTCCTCCCGATCTCCGGACACGGGGTGCGGGGTCTCGTGAGCAGTGACCAGCGCCGCAGGAGCACCATCTGATCTGGCCCCGCTCATCGTGTTGGGCGATCGCTCGTCACGCCAACCCGAGAACTTGGCAGACGGCGGTGGCCAGCAACGAGCTGACAGCGTCGGTGGCGACCGCGCCGCCCGCCTCCCCCATCCGCCGCAGCACACCGGCGGCCACCTCCTTCTCGGCCGGCGGCGCGTCGATCGCATCGAGCTGCTTCTCGGCGGCTTCGATACACCGCCTGTGCAATCAGTCCGGCGCCTGTCGGGAGCGACCCGCGAGTCCGGTCCTCCCGATCAGCCAGAAACTGCAGCATCTTGACCTTGTCGATGCCGACACCGGGACGGTAGCTCCGGCGCAGGACAGCTCCGCGTCGCACCTCGGGACGCGGATCGGTCGATACCGTCGATGCGACCGACATGGACGATTCCATCCTCAGAAAAGCAGCGGACATCTACGCGTCCTTCGACGTTCGCGAGACCCGACGCCTTCGGGACTTCGTCGCCGACGTGGAAGCGCTCGTAAGCTCATCGTTCTTCCAACCCGGTAACCAGACGCTGAAGATCTCCGGGGAGGCTGGCCAGCCGGTGCAGAGCAACCTCCAGTACCCCGGCGAGGAGGCCGTCCGAGCGATCGTTGGCCTTTTCCGCCAGCTCTACAACCACCGTGAGCCGACCAGCTACCACCAGATCCTCAAGCTACTCAGCGAGCACGCCCACCAACGAAACTCCGCTGGTCGCGATCTCGTGATCGCAGACCTCCGGAAACTCCGTGACTGCGAGAAGGAAGCGCTGGCGCCGACGATCGACCTGAAATGGCAGCACGTGCGGCCCGATGGGTCGACCTACGAGGAGCAGCTGACGCCAGAGGTGCTCATCGACCTGTTCCTCCACGGGAAGTACCTCCACAAGGGCAACGAGAAGTCGGCCAAGCTCGCCGACTACCCGCTCGCGCATCTCTTGCAGCACACCTTCTTCGGTGCGCTCATCGCTCTCTCCGAGGTCTACTGGGTGGGGCGGAACGTCGTCTCCGAGGTGCTTAAGGTTCCCGCGTTGCTCGACGCTCCGGACGACGCTGCATCGGGCTGAGCGCTCAGGGCGGGCGCAGGTCGCGCCGACTGGGTCTACTCGACCGCCGAACCTTAATCCGACTGAGTCGAAGTCCCCGCGCGTTACAAGCTCGATGAGCGCCCGTTCTCGGCCGCTCGCTTCGCTAGCGCCATCGCTTCCGCGGGCGACTCGACGTGCTCCAGCTCAACGCCGAAATCGATCGGACCGTCGGGCCCGTCTGGGATGTAGAGGAACGGATGGTCGGGATGGGCGACCAGGACGGGCGTTCCGCCCTTGTCCTGGACTCTGCGGGCGCCGCTCGCCAGCTGCAGCGATTCGAACGTTCCGCGGTGCGTTCGCGGCTCGCCGTCGCGACCGTGCGGGTCGAGCGACCACGCAGACGGGTACGCCTGAGCCGGAAGGTCGTTCAACGGCACGGCTCCGAGAACCTGACCGAACAGGGCGATCTTCAGCAGAGCGGTGTCCTCATAGGGCTCGATCCAGAGGCGATGCTGGGGCGGCTCGAACGGCCAAGCAATCTCGACGGGTGGGTAATGCCAGCGCTGGGAGAATCGCTCCGGTCGATCAACGAGCAGATCGTCGCTCAGAATCCGCGCCTGCCGGCTGTCCAGCCAATCTTCGCCGTACGCCTCGCGCCCGCAGGCGAGCGCGATCTTGGCCATGAACCGTGACCATGCAGGCTGCCGGGTCTTGAGCGGCTGCCCCAGCCTCGCGAGTCGGACCGATTCGTTCTCGTTAGGCGCAGCGATTCGGCCGAGGGCATCGTCGACGATCGCGCGCAGCCGATCCTGGTCGTGCGGGTAGCGAGTCCAAGTTCCTCGGCGGCCGAACGCGGCATCCCGGCCGTGAAGGTCGGGCCATCCTTGTGAAGGGTGGCCTTGATCACGCCACTTCCGAGCCGCACCGCGACGACGGGCGGCGGCGGGATGTTGTTGTTGCGGTCTGGGACCTCGTAAAACGTGCGGAGGAACCGGCTCAGGAAGTCTTGGTTTACGAGTGCGTCCGCGACCTGGGCGGCGCGCTTGTTGCAGCGCTCGCAGACGGAGTGGTCGATCCATTCGCCGCCCATGCTGGCCGGGATCACGTGATCGCCTTCCTTCGTGAACTCATCCTCGGCCTTCCACTCACGGCAATACGTGCAGCGCCGTGCGCGGTAGATTCGAACCTCAGCGGACCGGTGGCCGGCGCCGTGACGTATTGATGCTCGCCTGCTGGACACGGGGATGACCGTAGCGCTTGGTTACGGGCTTCCGGTGGCACGACGCGCCAGCCGGCGGACGACACGCGAGCCACCAATCGGTTCGTCTGGAACCTCGTCAAGCTGTGCGCGCATGGTGTGCAGTTCCTCCACAAATGCTTGGAGCAGCTCATCGATATCCCGCATTGCTTTCGCCGCGGTCCCCCTGTAGGTCGCGTCGTGGACACCGCCGAACCCGGTGCGGAAGAAATCCAGGACGTTGCAGTTCCGCGCGGCATCAGCCACCCGCGTCTGTTGCTGCGCGATGTTCTCGATTATCCAAGCGAACGGCTCGTGCCGTGCGATGCTCTGCGTGGCGAGCAGAGCGGTGACGCCGAGCTGGTTCGCGTGCCTGCGGATGAACGACGACAGAGCGACGACGCGCGCGCCGCGGTCGCGCTCGTCTTGGTCCAGAAGTCGTTGAAGGGCATCACCGACGTGAGGCTCCGGATGAGGCACCCGCCGGTCCGGTCACGGCGTTCGCGGGAGCTGGAAGCGCTGCGACCAGTTCGTAGACATGGGAGTAGACCTGCTGGGCGACGTCGTCGGCCGAATGGATGTACGCGTCCAGTGCGGCGACTGCCGGAGCACGCCAGCGTTCCGATTCTTTGAGCGCGAGCCAACACTCAACCAGGAACACTGTCAGCACGAGGAAGATCAATCCGACGGCCACGGCGACCGTGGCCGGGCGCGCTGCGAGCCACTGGCGGACCCAGCCGAATGCCAGCTCGCAGCAGACGAGTGCCAGGGCTGCGGTGAGCGTGAAGGCGACCACCACCCGCAGTGGCGTTAAGGCCGCGTCTGCTTTGGTCGAGATCTCGCCAGCGAGTTCGCGCAGATTCCACGTTGCAGAGCGATAGCAGGAGCGACGGACAGTGGTTGACCAAACCATCGTCCCGCCGCCCGAGAGCTGCCACGAGCCGCGGTCGCTTCTCGCGCATTGCGGAACTCTCGCGATCGCCCGCCCGGCGTGCTGCCTCTCCTCAGTTGGGGAAGCGTCATCCTCGGTCCTGGTTGTGGAGACGACCAGGAACCCCCCCGAAGATCCAGGCCCCGCCAACAATTGCGATTCCTCGGATACCGGATGGTTCACCTTCAAGCGCGTCACGAGCAAGGAGCGGATGTGGGCAAAGCTAGGCGCAGTCAAGACCGAGCTTGTACGCCGCCGGCACCAACCCATACCCGTCCAAGGGCGATGGCTGGCAAGCGTGGTGTGAGGTCACTACGCCTACTACGCCGTGCCCGCAACAACGACGCGACCAACGCCTTCCACACCCAGTGCGACTGTATGTGGCTGATTCGCGCGATCGCCTGCTGCGCCCGAGCCCGGCACGGTCGCTTGACTGGCCGTCGGTTCGCCGCCGGTTTCGCCATTGTTTCCCGGATGCTGTGGTCGCTCGTGAATGTTAGAGGTCGTGTTCATTTCCTGGTGCTTCGGGCCCGGTTACGACGAGTGGGTGTGAGAGCAAGAAGTAGTAGACGATCATCGTTGTCAGTGCGATTAGGACGGATGCGATCATCAGCCAGTCGAGTAGCGTGAGGCCGCGCAGCGAGCGTCGGTCTCCGCTGATCGATTTCAGCCATCCCGTGTGTTCTGCCGGCACGGGGCCGGTGTGGCGCAGGCGGCTGTAGACGCCTTGTATGGCGTACAGGCCTCGTGCGGCCTGGACCATTGAGACGGGGCAGGCGATCAGCGCGAACATGTAGCTGAACAGGTTTGATTGCACGAGGTTGCTGGCCAGCCATAGCCATGTGATCGGCAGCACGGTCCACAGGCTCAGGCTTCCTAGCGCCATCACGATCACCAGGCCTGCAGTGGCGATTCTTGCTCTCGTCATCGAGGCTGTTAGGGCCTGAGGCGTAGCGGCCTGATCAGCCGAATGATCTCGTCGTGGGGTCCGCGGACGCGCGCGATGACGCGGATCGGCGACCGGCGGCGTGCTTCGAAGACGAGCTTGCGTTTGCGGGCCGTGAGCGCGATCTCGATCCGGGCGCGGTGCTGGCCGGCGATCATGAACAGCAGCGTCCCGAGCGTGACGGGCGGGTGTTGAGACCTGACGCGGATGTCCAGCGTCAGGCGCCCGCGGCAGAAGTAGCCGCGCGGGCCTTGGCAGTAGACGCCGACCGGGATCGCGCCATCGCTAGCCAGTCTCGCCGCACGTCGCGAGACGAGCAACAGCGGCGAGGGAAACCGTGGTGGTTGGGCGGGACGCGGGGCTGTCGGCGCCTGTGGACTGCTTCCCCAGCCGTGTCCACGGAGCCAATCAGCGATTACGGCTCGGAATTGTGGCGCGGTGTGCTCGAGCGTAAACGCGTGTCCCGAGTTGGCCACGGTGGCGTTGGTCAGGTCGGTGGTGCCGGTGAAATTTCCTTGCTCTGATTGTCCTCCGCTTGGGGGGTAGCTTGAGTCCTTCTCGCCGTACACGAGCAGCACGGGCGTCGTCACGCTGGCGAGGTTCGCGCCGTTGACGACCACCGATGAGACGACCGAGTTGAAGTCGCCACACGGCGCCCGCGCTCTGAGCTTTGTGGCGGCGGCGATGACGGCCGGGTTGGCGTTGGCGGCGTTAAAGAACGTCGACTTGAAGTCGTCGTCGCTCGTCGAGAAATAGGCGTATCCGCCCGGACCGCCGGTCTGGGCGTCTTCGCCACCAGTCAGACACACGCCGCCCGCCTGGATGAAGTGCTGTTGGGCCGATTGCGAGGAGCCCTGATTTGAGTAGCCACCGACCGCCAGGCCTGCTGTGTCGTTGAAGGAGTAGGCCTCGATCTCTACGATGTCGCCACCGATGGACTCACCAGCGACAACAACGCTTGAGAACGCTGGACTGACGCCGCCTGCGGCGGTGTAACGCCCAGAGCGCAGATCCTCGATGACCTGGTGAAGGATGTCTGCCTGGCCCCCGACGCATGAGCTGTTGCCCGGTGGCTGGCCGCTCGGAAGGTAGCCGAGCTCGTTGATCGTGACCGAGACGAAGCCGGCCTGGGCCATCTGTGTGGCGTAGTCATAGCCCGGCTCGGCGCTGAAGTGCCAAAACCACTCGCCGATCCCGAGATCGTGCAGATAGACAACTGCCACCGGCGCGGTGGCTCCAGTGAGCACGGAGCTCGGCCCGACCAGATGCGCACTGATCGCATAGGGCAGGCCGTCGGCGGAACACGTCACCTTTGACCTGTTCGTGTTCTGGACCGCAAACGACACTGCAACGGACGTGATCGCGGCTGCCGCGCCCGCGGTGTTGACTCTCGGCCCGGGCTCGGCACCGACCCGACCGGGGAGCAGAAGTCCGATCGCCGCCAGAACCAGAACCACGTAGCTCCTCATCGGCCTAGGGCTCGCGCTGGGCGCTCTGTGCCGCCGGCATCGTTGCCGCGATCGCTGCGACGAGCTCACGCATCGCGCCATCCACACGCTTACGGTCACCCGCTGTCAGCAGATCGAGCTCGAGCCCACGAAATGCTGCCAGCACGAGCGTAGCCAGGTTCCGCGCGCGCGATGGAGCGTGACCCTCGCCAACCAGCGACGCCTGCATCCCAGACACCCAGTCATCGACCCCGTCGCGCAGACCCTCCTCATACTGTGCAGGGTCACGCAAAGCGAGCGCGTGGACCTCGAAGTAGAAACGCCAGAAGTCGTCCTCCGACGTTCCCGAAAGGTACTTCCAGGTCGCCCACAGCCGTTCGACGTAAGGCGGGATCTCGCCCTCGGGGGCGCGACGCGCCGCGGCGCGAAGACGCTCACGTGTACGCGCCTCACGCAGGATGGCAGCGAACATCTGCTCCTTGGTCCCAAAGTGATACAGCAGCGTCTTATGGCTCGTGCCCAGCGACGCCGCCAAAGGACGTAACGAGGTCGCGGCAAGCCCATTAGCGATCACATAATCAGTCGCGGCATCCAACAGCTGCTGTCGCCTGAGTCGCTCCCGACGACGGCCATTTCCACTCGGCTTCCCAACCATGCACCACACGGTACCAGTACCGGACGGTACGTGTAACGCGCCCCACTTCGTCCGCGCGGACGTCCCTTGTGTCCGCACCCCGACCTGGGTTTGGCGAAGAGGAGAGAAGCAGCCGATCGCGGCGAGACACCTGCAATGACGTGAACGCGGTACTCGGCGACGACGTTGCGGACGCGCCTGGCTTCGTTCCTGAGCGGGTGCGCTGGGCGCCACGGCGAAGACGCCTGTCTTCCCGCGAGTTCGGTAGCTGGGTCTGGTTGCTAGTCGGGCGTTGGGTTTGGGTGTGAGTCGTGGTCGGCTTTTGAGCTCGTTCTCGACCTTGGCGAACCACTCGATCGCCCAAGCGTGATAGGCGGCACCCATCCGAGCAACGATCAACGGGAATCGGAGTCCCTGCAGCTCGACGCCGGCTTCGGCGAGGGGGATCTGGTAGTCGATGAACTCGCGTTCGGCTTGCTCTGAGCGCTCTCGTAGCTGCGCCACGAGAGCGAGGGCGTCCTCGGGCGGCAGGTTGTCGGCGAATGAAAGGCGTAGGAGTCCTTCGTCGCGCAGTTCCATGGGTTGGTCTGGTGCGCGAAGCCATGAGTCCAGTGCGTCGTGGCCTTGCTGGGTCAGCGTGTAGGCGCTGCGCGGGCGCGCACCCTGGGAGTCATCGGCCCTGGCCAGGTAGCCGTCATTCTCGAGCTGGGCCAGCTCAGGATAGATTTGGGCGAAGGTCGTGGCCCAGATCACGTTCATCCGCCACTCCTTGATGACCTGCTGTATGGCATAGCCCGAGCCAAAACCGTTGTGCACGAGACCAAGGATCAGGTAGCTGCTTGATTTCAGCGGAGCTGTTGTGCTCATCGTCCGGGAGGCGCTATAGGGAGGTCTCTACGGATTGCCGATCGTCGCCGAGTGCGCTTCGATGTCTCGGACAGTTATATCCGAGAAGGGAGGCACCGGATGGCGGGCAGGCGAGCAGTCATGATGGGCCCCAACGCACAGAGGCACAGACGGCTGACTCATCGAGGATCGAGTGAGCTGCGGCGACGAATGCTGCTCCTAGGTCTGTTGGCTGTCTGGGCGTCACCCTCACCCGGCAGCGCCCACGCCGATACGGCGGCGGGTCCACACCAGGCGATCACGCTGACCTTTTCCACCTCGACGCCGGGCTCACCGGCCGGTGTGAAGTTCTCGGGGACCTATCGCAGCCCGAGCGACCCTTCGGCGAATCCCCCGGCCCTGCGGCGAGTCGTCGCGACCTTTCCATCGGGCAGCGTGATCGATACCTCGGCGACGGCGCGCTGCCGCGCAAGCGATCAACAGCTGCAGATGAACGGTGATGCCGCCTGTCCGCCCGCCAGCAAGCTCGGCAGCGGGACCGTCACGACGGCACCGCTGGGAAGCCCTCCGAGTACCTACCGAGTGACGATCTTCAACGCCGATGGGGAACAGATCCAAGTAGTCGAGGCCCCGATTGGTAACGGCGCCGCGGCGGTCACGCGCGGCACGATCCACGGCTCTACGATCGAGTACGTGATCCCAACATGCCTAACCGGAGGCCAACCACCCACCGGCTGTCCTTTTGATCAAACCACTCTTCTCGGCAACACCAACGAGTTCCCCGCGCTGACAACAGGTAGTGGCACCTCCCAAAGATCCTACTTCAGGCTCCGGCGCAATGCCCACCGACGGGCAGCTGGCAAACCACCGACACCTTCTCCTACGCCGACGGCGCGACAGAAACCGTCGTGACCCACCAACCATGCACCGCGGGCGGCACGCCGTCTCCCGCGCGCAGGCCTCCCCGTCATCACTCACGACGGCCACGCCCTTCGCAAGCCAACCACTACCGGGCTCATCGCCACCGCCACAGAACCTGCCACGATCCCGACCACGATCGAGACTGCGACCAAGACCGAGCACGCTAACGGTGGCCACGACGACACCCCGTCACGGGCGATGAGAGCCACGGCGCGAAGGTCGTAACGCCATGTCGCTCGTAGAAGCGACGGGCATCCTTGCGCCTGGGGAGCACGTGCAGAGACAGCTCGGTCGCCCCTAACGCGTGCAGCTCCGCGCGGACGGCGTTAAGCAGGAGGCTTCCTACTCCTTTGCCGCGGTGCTCAGGCAGCACCGATAGTGTCCAGCTCTCCGGCACGCTCACTCAAAGGCGAGGTTGGTGATCCGTTGCAGACATGGACCAGGGCGTAGCCGACGAGCTCGTCTGAATATTCGGCCACCAGCACGAAGCCCAGCGGCCGCAGCTAGCTCTCATACTGGGCTCGCCTGCGCAGCCAGGCTCTCCTCGCGGACGCAGCGAACCGACTCCGGGGCGACCGAGGCGTGGTGTTCGCGCAGCGCGTTCCAAAGCGACTCGACCAAGTCGATGTCCTCCCCATTCAGGCGGCGAATCACTAGGTTGGTCTGGCCCATGCTCAAAAGGAAACGAAACCGGTTCGACGCGCTTCGTTCGCGCAACCAAGCGAGCGCCTCTGCAGGCCGCCGTGATTGTGCTCGCTTAGGACGAACTCCGTAGCTCGTTCGCGCGGTCGAGCAGCTCCTGCTTTCGTCGGTCGGGGTGCATCTCGCGGTCCGCGTGGGCGCACCTCGTTAGCGCGAAGCCGCGCATGTCGCGGACGATCGCTTCCGTCCCCCGAGCCCCTCCGCCCTGACGACTGGTGGTTTGGCGACACAGGGAGCGCCCGAGCGATCCCTCCATCTGGCAGGAGCAGGGAAGTGGCCGATTGTGGCCACACACCTGCAATGACGTCAACGCGGTAGTTGGCGACGATGTCGCGGACGCGCCTGGGTTCGTTCCCAAGCAGCACCGCGGTGAGTCCCGGCGGACTCCACCGCATGTTCGCAGAGCGGGCATCTCGCGGCAGGGCGTGCTTGGCGGCCCACAGGCCTTGGCCGCCCGGCGCGATGAGGCGGTCGAGCGGGGTTCGCCTTCGCTGGGCCGTGTGTCCGGTTCGCTGTGAAGCTGGCGGCTTGGCAGGTGATCGCCGTGGATGCTCAGCTGGGTGTGTTGATAATGAGGCGTAGGCCGGCGTCGAAGGAGTCGAGCTGTCGAAGGTGGCCGTAGCGGATTTCCCAAGCGCCGCTGTCGAGGTCTGCGCGCACGGCCTCGGTCACGCGCGCGATGACCGGGTCAGGCATTCGAGCGAATCCCGAGGTGGCGTCGCGGGCGTGGCGGTCAAGGACGCGTTCGGGGTGTGCCCAGAAGGACCCGAGCGTCCAGTCGGGCGTATCGCGGGGTATGTTGATGACCTCAACGCGGGTTGTGCCACCGAGCTGGTCTGCGATCTGGTCGGCGCTCGGGAAGATCCTCTGATCGAGCTCAGCGACTTCGTGGAGATAATCGGCCATGAGCCACATCTGGTTGCTGACCTGGGCGTCGAAGGTGAGGATGACGACCGGCCCGCGGGCGACTCGGCGTAGCTCGAGCAAGCCGGGGGCTTGCTCGTCATCCCAGTGGTGGATGGCCAACACGGCCATCGCGGCGTCGACGCTCTGGTCGCGCAGCGGCAGATTGCCGGCGCTGGCGTGGATCGCGGGCACGAGCTCTGCGGGTCTCTGCGCGGCCATCACGTCGCTGGGTTCGATCGCCAGTAGGTAGCGGTCGCGGGGTTCGTAAGAGCCGGCGCCCGCGCCGACGTTGACGACGGTTCTCGCGTCGCCGAGTGCCAGGTGGATGCTTCCGGCGAAGCGTGGGTCTTCGCGCCGGGTGCGGGCGTAGCCGTGCCCGATCTGCTCGTAGCGAGGCGAGGAGGTGGAAGGGGTCTCGTTCACCAGCGCGGGTCTCCAAAGGTCGCGCTGAGCCTAACAGAGGATTCCCCGGTGTGCGAAGATGAAAGCTCTGATGGATTCGGATGCTCGCCAACCCTCGCAGTCCGTGAACGGCGCGACCACGCCGAGAACATCGGCGCGCGACCGCCTGCTTACGGCCGCTCTGGCTCTGTTCGCCGCCGATGGGCCGGTGGCGGTCAATCTGGAGGACGTTCGCCAAGAGGCAGGCGTGAGCGTTGGCGCTCTGTATCACCACTTCGCCGACAAGACTGCCCTACTGGACGGCCTGTATCTGGAGCTCACCGAGCAATTTCAGGCAGGTTTCATCGCTGAGCTGCGCTCGTATCCGAGCGCGCGGGAGGGCGTCGAGGCGGGTGTTCGGTTCTATCTCAGCTGGGTGACCGGCCACCGATCCGCCGCCAGCGTGCTGCTCGGACATCGTCCCGACGGACCAGCGCTTCGGGATCACAACCGTCGATTCTTCGCCGACGTGATGGCGTGGTGGCAGACCCACGTCCAGTACCGCGCGCTGCGCCCGCTGCCGTTTGACCTGATTCATCCGCTTTGGCTCGGCCCCGCCCAGGAGTACACCCGACACTGGATCGCCGGCTACGCCAACCAACCCCCTGACAGCGTCGCCGACGTTCTCGCCCATGCCGCCTACGCCGCCCTCACGGAGCCCTCATGACCTTCTACGACGACCTACTCGCCAGCGGAACCGTGCATCCGGAACAGCTCGTACGCGTCGATCGCGCGACAGATCGAGCCGTCGTGACGCTCGATGACCCCGAGAAGCTCAACGTGCTCAGCGCGCCCCTCGTCGCCCAGCTCAAGACCGCATTGGCGGAACTGGGCGCTGATCTAGGAATTCGCGCGATCGTGCTGACGGGCAGCGATCCCGGATTCTGCGCCGGCGGTGACCTGCGCATGATGCAACAAGCCCCGTCCGCGCTCGCCGCGGCTGAGGGCGCGACCGACATCTGGCGCTGGATCCGCTACGAATTCGGCGCCATCGCACGACTCATCGCCCGGAGTGATAAGGCGTTCATCGCCGCGCTGAACGGACCCGCCGCCGGGGTGGGCCTCGCCTGGGCATTGACCTGCGACCTGGCCATCGCCTCCGAACGCGCTCAGATAGTCCCCGCGTTCGGTCGCCTGGGCCTGCTGCCCGAGGTCGGGACCTCGTGGGCGCTCACCCGTCGCCTCGGCTACCAAGGAGCGTTTGCCTTCTACACCGCCGGCGAGCACCTCGACGCCCACCGCGCCCGGGAACTCGGCCTCGTCCACGAGGTTGTCGCCCACGATGACCTCCTCGACGCCGCGGACGCGTGGTGCACCCGCATCGCTGCTCTGCCCTCGCACGCCGTGACGATGACCAAACCCCTGCTGCGTGCCGCCGCCGATGCTCCCTGGGATCACGCCCTCGCTATGGAGGAATTCGCCGAGCCCCAATGCTTCACCACCAACGCCTTCCAGGACACCGTCCACCAGCTACTCGCCTCCGGTAAGCACAAGCGTTGACTGCCTCGTCGCCGTGGGGCAGTCTCGACGTGACGGCAGCTTCCCCCGGCTGCGGCCATGACCAGAGGCGCGGAAGCAGTCGGCACGGGATGGCGCTCTTCCGCTTCGCCATGGCGTTGCGACCGTTGCCCGTGGCCGTCGCCGAGACTTGTGCTCGTGAGCAGCTCCGGTAGCCCGTGCGTGCCGTCGAGCGGCTCCTGCTTTCGTCGGTCGGCGTGCATCTCGCGGTCCGCGTCGGTGCAGCTCCTTCGCGCGGACACCGCGGCTCTCGCGGACGATCGCATGTGCCGGCGCGCCGGCGCGCAGCGGGCGAGCGGTTCGGCGACAAAGTGTCGGGACCCGCGCAGTAACCTCCCGGCCCTGCGGTTCAGCCAGCCGCTTAGTGCTCCGCGCTCTGTTGGCGGAGCCGACGTGCCTCATCCTCGGCGCGAGGCAGCGCCTCAGAATGCAACGCGATGAGTTCCGCAACGCGACGGCGGCGGCGGTGTATCAGACGACAGTGCGGGCCTAGTCCCCAGTCAAGCGAATTACCAATGCGCCGACAAGAAGGCCGAATAACCCGCCTCTAGGGAACCCGTTCGCCGGATCGAGCAGCTGGCCGATGCCACCCCAAAACCCAGAACTGGTGATCAGCACCCCGTAGTTCGCGGCGGTGGCCTTCGAGTGTGGCACACGAAGCCAGAGCCTCCTACGGATCCCCAGGCGACCGACACTCAGGCTAGCCGCAGCATCCGATGTCGCGCTTATAACCAAGATGCCGAGATCCGCGATCACCCTCCCAGAAGCGGTGTCGTGAGTTCCTAGCGTGTCGTGCACGGTGCGAGCGAACGAGGCCCTACCAGAAGCGGTGTCGTGGGTTCCCAGCGTGTCGCGCGCGGTTACATCGAAGGACCTGGGCGCGCGGGGTTGGAGCACTGGGCGACCCAGCCACGAACGAACCGCGTTTTCTGTGGCTACCAGACGGCTCCGACGGCCCATGCAGCGCAGGCTAGCCGAACGTGGACGCCTAGGGTCCGGCGCGCTCGACGATGCCGTGATGACGCCGGCACAGAGCCACGCCGTTGCCCAAATCGTTGCTCCCGCCTGCACGAAAGCCGTGGTGATGATTAGCTTCAAAGCCCGTGGTCGCGTGCAGCGCACCTCTAGGTGGTTGACGAACTCGCAGCGGTAGCCGGCGCGAGCGAGCACGGCGTCGCGGACGCCTCGTCGCCGCAGCGCCGCCGCCGCGGCCGGGCGTGACCCGGCTTGACCGGAGCCCGTTCATCGGTCCACCTGCTGTGAGAGCTGGTGGGTGGTCGATGACTGCAGGTTAAGGATGCCGGCGTGACGAGCACAGCGAGACCCCGAGCGGGGGTCAGTTCGCCGCAGGTCAGGCACGGCTTCATCGGCACGCCGTCACCGACAAACGGAACCTCATTGGAACCTTGAGCGAGAGCCGAAGGCGCTGCGAGCCCGCCGTTACAAGGCAGGACTGAGAGCGGGATACGGGACTCGAACCCGCGACCTCCGGCGTGACGGGAGCGAGGACGAGGACTTTCCCCTGCATATGGGGCGTGTTTCGTCCGCCGTGGGCGTTTGGCACAAGACGTCAGATCCACGCGGGTTGCGGGGAGTTAGGCCGTGTTGGGCACAAGAACGGCGGTTGTGCCTAAGAAGCTGTCTCAAAAAGGGGTTGGCTGCTGCGGAGCGAACCTTTGGCGTGAGGGAACATAACTGCGCGTCGGAGGTGCTCGATGACGGGATCTGTCTGGAGGGTGCGCGATGAGCTGTGGGAG
>JAABUZ0100003014.1_pt1 | contig 26241 bp, 24 predicted proteins | sample 5562091 | NCBI WGS metagenome assembly JAABUZ01 (sample SAMN12813069, study PRJNA571459) | rock metagenome | isolation source: Antarctica rocks | place: Antarctica: Victoria Land, Linnaeus Terrace sud | collected 2015-12-21 | reverse complement strand
CATTTTCGATCAGATATCCTCTCCCTCTGAGCAAATCATGAGGGCCAGTAGCCTCTCTATGCTTTCTGCGGTTGGCTTTTCCTTTCTTCGTTCGCTTGCTGTCATCTCGTTGCGCATCCCGTGGGAAGAACCAGAAAGTTGTGTAATGGCATACAGAGAGAAGGCGTGAAAGCCAAGCTGTCTCTCCACTGCTCCAAAATTGTACAGAATTGAGCTAAGCAGTTGTTAATCGCTCAGGTTCTATTCTGTCTTCAATGACCTGTCCTGACTGAGAAAGGTACACATGGTAAGCTCCTTTACCTGCCTCTTGCGATATGGCTTTGGAGAGCTTCTCATCCACAAAATGCAATGCGACATCATCGTCTGTCGCATAGCCTTCTGGTAATGTCCCTTTTCCAATCAATTCCTGGAACAACGGTCTTCGTTGCACTTCACTGTCATAGTGAACGCCCAGAGAGAACGGCAACAGGTTCTTCCTGTTTATGACAGGCCGCAGCTCAGGACCATATGAGTCGGTAGTTCCGCCTGTGCTCCAACAGATGGCCCCTGCGCTAATTCCCCCGAGAACTATCCCTGTCTCCCACGCCCGCCGCAGTATTGGATAAAGGCCATGTGCTTCCCAAACTGCCATGAGGTTCACAACAGAACCACCGCCTACCCAAATGGCATGTTGTCCCAATACATAGTCCTCTATATCTGTATGGTTGGGCATGGGGAACAACTGCAAGTGTCCTGGCTCGATGTTCTGGTCGCTACAGGCATCGTAAAAATTTCTTATCCAGGCCGCATCGTCACCACCTGCGGTAGCGATCAGACAGAACTTAGGCCGCTTTTGTCCTGTGAGGTCAAGCATGTACCTCATGACTGACCCCAATTTTGGTCTTGCTGGCGTAGGCCATTGGAAGCCTGCACTCCCTGCAACAATATGTTTCTCTTTCATGCAGAAAATTGTATCACAAAAACTCTCGACGTGGATGTCCTATAAGCTCACTCAGAACAGGAGTGTTCTACTATGAAACAAGCGAATGTATGCTTGTAGTATCTCTTCATTTTCTCTTCTTTGGCAAGGCTCTAACCTTTACACAAAACACGGCATGGTGTCCAAGGATTAGTCATTCTGTTACCTCATGCTGATCTCATATAGTATACAACTGTTATTGATTATGTTAAACACTTAGCCTGAGTTTTTATAAAGTGAGTCAACTTCAAGACAGATTAGTCTAAACACCAATACGCTAAGTTAAGGTCAGGATGATAATCTTACTTCGTCGCCGTTTGACAATGGCAAGTTTCTAGTCGTGGGGCAGTTTTCGTATCTTCTGTAAAAACTGTTGGCGTTTGGCTCTCTTTTCCTTACTGGACAGTGCGATTCATACTGCTACAAAATAACAATCTTGCTGGAGATGAAGGAGGGATAGAGCAACGTCCTACTGCTCTATCCCTCGTGTGTTTTTACGGGTGGAGGTGGAGTATTTGAGGACCTGTGATTTGCCAGGCAATCAGGAAAAACATGAGTACAACATACACGCGCAATGCCCACAAAATTGTGAGTGTTGCTGACCCTAAGTTTTGTCGCCCAAGGTTCTGTTTTTCTGTCGACAATTGCTGGAACTCTCGCCCCTCTTGCATTTGAGAGTTCGTTTGTACCTGTTCCAGGTTTTCTCTTATATTCATCGCTCAATTTCTCCTTTACTTTTTATCTTCGACTTGCTTGCTATGTATATTTATTTCCAACTCTTTTTATGTTATGCTTATTTCCCTCCCATACCGTCCTAATGCGGAATGAGATTGGGAAAGGTAACTGTAATTCCGTAAATGAGTCCTACAATGACCAGAAAGAGGGTAACGGTGATACCAAAGAAATTGGCAAGCCGCCCATTGGCATACTCACCCATGATTTCACGGTCATTGACCAACAATAGAAGAAACACAATCGCTGGTGGCATTGCTAGTGTCGCGATAACATTGACGATAAGGACGATGTATACCAATGGTGCATTCGGAATGAGAACCAGGGCGGCCGCGATGCCTGCTGCGGTACACACAATAGCATAAAACGGCCAACCTTCTCGTAGGGAACTATTCAAGCTATGGGCCCGACCCGTTACCTCGCCAAAGGCATAGGCCGAAGACGAAGAAATTGTGATCGCCGCTACTAAGCCTGCTTCAAAAATGCCGAGCGCAAAGAGTGTGGCTCCTACATTGCCAATGTAGGGTTGCAGTGCCTGTGCGAAATCGGCTCCCCCTGTAAAACTCGCTGTATTGACATGATGGATGAAGAGAGGGGATGCGGCTATGATGGTTGCAACCGCAGCAATCGCAGCAAATACAGCTCCCATAGCCGTATCGATACGTCCCTGCCGAATATCGTCAATAGTTAATCCCTTGTCAACAACCGCGCTCTGCTGGAAAAAGAGCATCCATGGTGTGACAGTCGCGCCAATAGAAGACATGATGAGCAGGATCAGCGTTGCGGTAATTCCGCCAGGCAGTGGTCCCCAGGTAAAGAACGCACTCACTATCTGGCTACTAACGGGATGCGCCAGAATCGCGGCAGGAATGAAGACAAGATTAAAGAGTGCAAAACCGAGAGTGATACGTTCCCAGGTCCAGTAGCGTCGAGTAAGCACACTACCCACAACAACAAAAAAGCCCCCCAGTACGGACAAGAAAGGTGGCACACCGAAGAAACCAAGACCTGCACGAATTCCGATAAACTCTGTAACAAGGGTCAGAAGATTGCCTATAATCAAATCGACAATAGCAAAGAAGCCCCAGAAGCGTCCAAAACGGCTGTAGATCAACTCTGCATGCCCATGTTTCGTCACGGCACCCAATCGAACCGTCATCTCTTGCACTACGAAGGCCATTGCAAAGGTGAGTACAACGAAAGGCAGAAAAAAACCGATGCCGTAAGTAGCACCTGTTTGGGCATACGTTATCATACTAGGAGCATCATTCTCCCCCAACATAACAAGAATACCTGGACCAATAAGCAACCAGAGCAACCACAAAGACCGTCCACTCTTCCGATACTTCAGGACGCGCTTGCGGTCCATGGCTCGCTTCATATCCTCTGTGGCAAGTCTTGACACATCAACATCTATTTCTAATGGTTTTTTGCTCATCGTTGTTCCTTGTGCTGGACTGCAATTTGAGGGAACGCGCCAACCACTGGCCGAACAAGCACTGCTTGCGTCACGATATCGCCAATAGCATGTGTTTGCTCTCCGATACGTATGGTGCAAACGCCACCATAGGATGCAACAGACTCTACCTTCACCAAAGCGCCAGGAATAAGTCCAAGCTCGGCTAAGTAACGCAGTAACTCAGGGCGGTCATCACTTACACGCTGCACAATCACCTGTTGCCCAGGAGCGATTGTTGAAAGTGGGTCGCTGACAGGAGCGACAACTCCACCAGATTTATTAGGAATGGGATCACCATGAGGGTCTTCAGTTGGATAGCCAAGCAGCGCATCCATACGGTCTACGAACGCCTCTGAAATGGCATGTTCAAGCTGTTCAGCCTCCGCATCAACCTCATCAAAAGGAAAGTTCATGGTATTGACAAGAAAGAGTTCCAGTAGACGATGACGGCGTACAAGTTCTGTCGCCATTACATCGCCTGTCTCTGTCAATTCCACACCGTGATAGGGAACGTAGCGCACATAACCACGTTCACTCAGCCATTTGAAAAGCTGAGTCACGCTTGCATCGCTCAACTGTCCCGTCACCTCTAGTGGCTGCAAACGTTCCCGCATAACGGATGTAGTAATCGACTCGCCCCGCTCACGTAACTTATAGCAAAGTTTTAAGCAATCTATAGCACGAATTGGCAAGGTGTGGAGTTCAGGTGACATCACCAACCTCAACATATTTCAAATTTCATAACAATAATTTTTATACCTCTAAAAATATAATAACAAAGAAGGAACTATTTTGTCAAGGTTACTTAAAAATATGTTCCATAGGAATAAACAAATAAACACAAAAAATCTTCCTGCTAAAAGAAGGAAGAATAACATATACTAGAGGAAGTCTCTGCTGACCTCCTCTAATTTCCTCTACATGCTAGACAACCACTCACAGCCCTATATGGAGTATACAACCTGAACAATTTAGCGACGGCTTTGCGGCACTTCAAAGGTGTAGGTATCGCCGTGACTTATGTAGTGTATGCGGTCTTCGAGACCAGACATTGCCACCATAGATTTGAAATCCTCAAGCGGCGATTTGAACACTGTATAGTCATTATAATGAATAGGAATAGCCTCACGTGGATTAACAAGTTTGATTGCCTCTATTCCCTGTGCAGCATCCATGGTAAGTAGCACACCGAAGATTCTCGTGCCACCGAGGTGGAACAAACCAAGGTCGATATCAGGATAGCGTTGTGGAATTTCCTCAAGCTGCTCATGCAATAGTGTATCGCCAGAGATGTAGAGTCGTAGGAGCGTCTTACCCGTTTTATCTTGGAACTCTAACATACTTCCCATGACAGAGGGCAGTGCTGAATTGAGAATACCAGGACCATGCTTCCCTGGCATTGCGGTGATACGCAAAACGTAGTCACCCTTTGTAAAGCTCAGCGTCTCCCACATGTGGAGCGGCTCCAACGTAGTGAAGCACTTACTTCTCAAAGCAATTGCAGCCTGTGGCGTCGTAACAATCATTGTACCCTTGTCGAGTTGCTTTTCAACGAGGCGGTCAAAGTGATCTTCATGCAAGTGTGAGAGGAGAACAAAATCAAACGGTGGTAACTGCTCCAGTTCTATCGCAGGATTGGTCACGCGCGTCGATGTTAATCCAAAGCCCAGGTGGACATGATCACCTTGATGCAAGAAATTCGGGTCTGTCAAAATCGTGAACCCTGCATAGCGCAGTAATACTGTTGCAGTTCCGATAAAGAAAATTGATCCTTGTGCGGTATCAACTCTTTCAGTACCGCGTGGGAACACTACAGCACTTGTATTTTCTGTGATATCCATTGTACGCCTCTTTAATGTCTATAAGAATTTTCAATAAAATGTTGCGAAGTGTCTGTTTAGAACACGTTGGATGCAGCAAGGCCGTGACATATCTCTCTTCTCTGCATTGCTTCATTACGATATAATGATGACAACTCGTCGCCGAGCACAACGATGTGCATTACCTGTACCATTCTCGGTACGCTCTTCTATAGAAGTGAAAGGAAGTTATTCTATCATGCCAGAGATTAACGGAACTACAGAGCCAACACAAAATGCGCAGCCTGCATACAATAGTCGCAGTAAAATGATTACAGAGGGTGATGTTCGCGCACCTAACCGTTCGATGTTACGTGCAGTTGGTTTGACCGATGAAGACTTTAATAAGCCGTTAGTTGGTATTGCTAGCACATGGAGCGAAATTACGCCTTGTAACTCGCACATTAACCGACTCGCGGAAAAAGTACGCGAAGGCGTGCGCGTCGGGGGTGGTGTGCCACAAATTTTTGGGACAATCACCGTGAGTGATGGTATTTCGATGGGTACCGAGGGGATGAAGTTTTCGCTGCCGAGCCGCGAGGTAATCGCTGACTCTATTGAACTAGTGGCGAATGCACAGCGTTTCGATGGAGTGATTGCTATCGGTGGTTGTGACAAAAACATGCCGGGATGCCTTATGGCACTTGCAAGAATAGATGCGCCCAGTATATTTGTGTATGGCGGCACTATTCTACCAGGAGTGTGTCGAGGACAGGATGTAGATATCGTCAGTGTCTTTGAGGCAGTTGGCCAGTTTAGTGCGGGCAAGATTAGCCGCGAACAATTGGATGAGGTTGAGAAGAGTGCAATACCAGGGGCTGGCTCCTGTGGTGGCATGTATACTGCGAACACGATGGCATCCGCGATTGAGGCACTGGGTATGTGTCTTCCCGGTGGCTCGTCAATGCCAGCCGTAACCGCACGTAAAGTGCTCGACTGCTACGATTCCGGGCAGACTATTGTACGCTTAATCGAGCAAGGCATCACAGCGCGTCGTATCCTCACACAGACTGCATTCGAGAATGCCATCAAGGTCGTAATGGCACTTGGCGGCTCGACGAACGCCGTACTGCACCTCATTGCTATTGCACGTCAACTGGATATTCCGCTCGGTATCGACGATTTCACACGCGCAGGCGGCAAGATACCGCACCTCGCCGACTTGAAACCAGGGGGCAAATATGTGATGGCTGATCTTGACCGAGTCGGTGGCGTTCAAGCTGTGATGAAGGTTTTGCTCAAGGCGGGCTACTTGAATGGCGATGCGTTGACAGTAACAGGCAAGACGCTTGCCGAAAATTTGGAAAAGGCACCCGATCTCGCGGAGGGACAGACTATCGTGATGCCGATTGAGAAGCCATTGCACGCGACGGCACCGCTTGTCATTCTCAAAGGGAATCTCGCACCAGAAGGGGCAGTATGTAAGATCGCGGGCCTCAAGGTAACAAATCATCGTGGACCTGCAAAGGTTTTTAACTCAGAAGAAGAGACCTTCGATGCGATCATGAACCATGACATTACCGATGGCGATGTGGTTGTCATCCGCTACGAGGGACCAAAGGGCGGCCCAGGCATGCGCGAGATGTTAGCGGTCACGTCCGCGCTCGTTGGTCAGGGTTACGGCGAGACGGTTGGTCTGATTACCGATGGACGTTTCTCCGGTGGCACACATGGTATGGTCGTCGGCCACATCGCGCCAGAAGCCCAGGTTGGCGGTCCAATCGCGGTTGTGCAAAACGGTGATATCATCAACATCGACTCCGATCATGGGATGCTCTCAGTCGAGATAAGCGATGAAGAGATTGCGCGTCGTCGCCAGGATTGGCATGTGCCCGAACCGAAGTATAAAAAGGGCGTGCTGGCGAAGTACGTCAAGCTGGTGGCCTCCGCTTCCGATGGTGCAATTACCGGCTAATTGAAGAGTACAGGGGAGGTTGGTTGCATTGCGATCTCCCCTGTCCTGTTCTCTTGATTACCCTTGTCTTTGAAAAAAGCTAATACCGAAAGCAAATGCTATAACTGCTCCAAAGAGGAGAAAAAAGAGGCCTACGTTCGCGCCAACATTTTCTCCTGAATCACTATAGATACTGCTATTCCCTGCACTCATATATGTTTCTCGCTTTCCTGGTTATGCTATTAGTAAATCTCTGTATTTCCTTCATTACGTCCTTACTGAATATGATACCATATGCTATGAGAAAAATGATGAGCTGTATAAAGGATACTGTGAAGTTGGCGAGTGCTTATTGCTACAAGCATACAGAGAGAAGACTGCCATGAAAGCACGTAGTGCAACGCTCAGTGATTGTGATGCGATTGCTCATATTTACAATCAAGGAATAGAAGACCGGATTGCAACCTTTGAGACTCGTTTGCGATTACCGCAAGAGGTGCAAGCGTGGTTCGATGGTGTGCATCCCATAGTAGTTGTTGAAAACGAGCAAGAGGTCATTGCTTTTGCGTCTACCTCCTCATACCATAACCGCGAGTGCTATGCAGGTATCGCCGAATGTTCCGTTTACGTGAGACACGATATGCGTAATCGTGGGGCAGGTCGTTTAGCACTAGAAACGCTTCAGCTCGCCGCTGAGAAGGCCGGATTTTGGAAGTTGGTGTCGCGTGTTTTCGTTGAGAACAGGGCCAGCCGAGCACTTATACAAAAACTTGGCTTTCGTGAGGTCGGTGTATACTACAAACACGCAAAACTAGATGGTATCTGGCGCCATGTCATCATTGTAGAACGACTACTTATGTCTAATATTACGTAAACTTTTTCGTCTCTTCTTTCCTCAATGGTTTAAAAAAGAAAAAGGTCTGATGCGGGCATTTACCTCGTTACGTCAGTATAATTTTCGTCTTTTCTGGTTCGGCCAGATGATTTCGCTGATCGGTTCCTGGATGCAAATCATCGGACAGGCATGGCTGGTGCTGGAACTTACCCACAGTGCCTGGCAGCTTGGTCTGGTGGGCGCATTGCAATTTCTTCCAGTATTGCTCTTCTCGATCTTCGGAGGGGTCTTTGCTGATCGCTGGCCTAAACGACGCATCTTGCTCTTAACCCAATCGGCGTCTATGATCCAGGCTCTTCTCCTCTGGGCAGTATTAGCTACCGGCACCGTCCAGCTCTGGCATATCTACGTTTTGGCGATGCTGCTGGGGCTCACAAATAGCCTGGATATGCCGACGCGGCAAGCATTTGTCATCGAGATGGTCGGACGCGAGGACCTGCCCAACGCTGTTGCCTTGAACTCCTCGCTATCTAATCTGGCCCGCATTGTAGGTCCCGGTCTTGGAGGCATCATCATTGCCGCTAGTTCCGTGACCATGCTCTTTCTGCTCAATGCGCTCAGCTTTCTCGCGGTGATTGTGGGTCTAGCGTTAATCAACATTCACGAACTACATGCTCAGGTACTACTTCACGCCAACACAGGTGAGCGGCAGAAAACCTGGCAGAACCTACGCGAAGGCGTGGGCTATGTCTGGAAAACGCCTACGGTATTGTTGATGATCCTCGTCGTTGGCCTGATTTTGCTCTTCGGCTCTAACTTCAACGTCTTTCTCCCACTCTTTGCCACGAATGTGCTGCATGTAGGAGCAAGGGGCTTTGGCTTTCTCTCTGCCGCAATCGGCGTTGGTTCGTTGATTTCGGCGTTGTGGCTGGCCTGGAGCAACCAGAAGTCAACAATCCGCCGCATACTAATCAGTACGCTGATCTTTGGGGTGTTGGAGGCGATTTTTGCAGTATCACACATCTATCTCCTCTCATTAGTGCTCATCGCGAGTGTTGGCTTTGCGGAGACCACCTTTGCCGCATGGACTATTACCATGCTTCAAGTGGTCGCTCCTGATCACTTGCGTGGCCGCGTCATGAGCATCTATATACTCTTCTTCGACGGAAGCGTCCCACTGGGATATCTGCTGGTCGGCTGGCTATCAGTTGTCTATGGGGCTTCCATCGCCCTGCTCATCTGTGCTCTTCTCAGCCTGATGATCGCAGGAGTAGGATGGATATGGTATAAGGGGAGATTTTTGGAACAAATAGACGCATGATTTTTTAAATCAATTTGACCTGGATATTGTATGATATCTACAGAAGCAGGAAATGCCTTCATTTATTTTTAGATACAGGAGTTACACACATGAGTTCCATTCGAGCGGTTGTCGTTGACCCTAATGTACCGGGGCGTTTGGCGTTGCGAGAAGTTGCCTCACCAGTACCAAGTCCGTCAGAGGCACTGGTGCGTGTCTCGGCGATATCGCTTAATCTTGGAGAGGTGCGTAGAGCGACAACTGTTGCGGAGGCGGGTTGGCGACCAGGTTGGGACTTCGCGGGTATAGTTGAGCAAGCGGCGGCAGACGGTTCCGGTCCACGCAATGGAGCGCGTGTGGTTGGCATGTTTTCGGAAGGGGCATGGGCAGAAGTCGTAGCAGCACCAACAAATACTCTTGGCAGAGTACATGAAGGAGTCACGTTCGCGCAGGCGGCAACATTGCCCGTGGCAGGGTTGACAGCACTACGAGCCTTAGAAAAGGGTGGATTGCTCCTCAACAAGAAAGTGTTGATTACGGGAGCCTCCGGTGGTGTTGGACATTTTGCCTGTCAGCTTGCTCACCATGCAGGAGCCTATGTTGTTGGTGCGGTACGACGTCAGGAACGCGTACAAGCTGTCCAAGAACTGGGGGCAGATCGGGTGGTTGTCGGAGAGGACCTTTCAAAGGCGCGCGAGCATGGTCCCTATGATCTCATCTTAGAATCTGTAGGCGGAAAGTCACTCTCGGATGCGCTATCAATGCTCGCGCAAGACAGCGTTTGCGTGAACTTTGGTGTCTCAAGCGGAAACGAAATTACATTTGACGCGCGCCAGTTCTTTGCCACAGGTGGTGCAAGCCTCTATGGGTTCATTCTCTTTCACGAACTCACGCATCGACCAGCAGGTAGCGATCTGACAAAACTTACACAAATGATCGCGAATGGACACCTCCACCCCCAAATTGAGGTTGAGGAGTCGTGGACGAAGATTGCCGATGTCGCACAACAATTGGTCAATCGCAGGATTACAGGGAAAGCAGTACTGCGCGTTTCGTAACGTTCCCATAAGCATACAATGGAGGAATGAGATGGTTTATTCCTTCATTGTATGCTTATGGGAACGTTGTCCTATTGTGGTTGCTTAAGCAGGGTTGTCAACAGGCCGCAGAATTGCTCTTGCCGGTGCGCCTTCACTACCTCTCAGCTTAAGTGGAAGGCAGAGAAGCTCGTAGTTTCCTGCTTGTACAGATGAAAGGTTCAAGCCTTCGATAATCCAGATACCTGCATCGAGTAGCGCACGATGTGTCTCTGGCCCGTCTTTGAAGAAACCGCCAACTGAGAGATAATCGACACCGACAGTCTGCACTTGCAGCTTTGCGAGATACGCCGCCGCTTCTTTTGAGATATACACGAAATCATTGACAAACTCGTCGGTTTGCCAGCAGCGTGCCGAGTTGCGCGTTTTGAAGAGAATACGCTCACCCAACTGGATACCCTGTGTTTCCAGTTCCGCAGGCTTAATAGATTCTAAATCGTTAATCTCGATTACTCGCGCACGACCCATTGTTGCAGCGAGTGGCATCTGGTCAATGCTAATGCCATCTCTGATAAAGTGAAGCGGCGCGTCCATATGTGTACCCGTGTGTGCTCCCAACGAAAGCTTTGAAACGTTGGCAACATCACCACGATCTATGTCCATCACACGCTCGATAGTGACAGGCGGGTTATCAGGCCAATGAGCCATGCCTGTATACAGGGGAACCGAGACATCGATCCAGTTCGCCGTTGTCTGTGGAATATCTTCTGTCATCAAATAGTCCTCCCACGAATCATACATACTACTGTTTGTTGTACGGAAGAAAACGATAGAAGGTAGCACAGAATGATACAGTGTAGGGGCCTAATTCATTACGCCCTGTTAGCACCACAAAAATATAGGTGTTCTCAACGGGCGTAATGAATTAGGCCCCTACAGTTACAAATGTTTTAGAATAGCAGTTACAAATTCCTCTGTACGCGCATTGCCATTCTGGTCGATAGGTAACACTTGTCCTTCACGGTAGGTTTGGGCAATTGCGTCCCGCAAATGCCGTGATTGTTCATCATGACCAAGGTAGTCCAACATCATCGCGCCGGTCAAGAGCATGGCCGTAGGATTGATGATTCCCTTACCAACAAGGTCAGGTGCAGAACCGTGAACAGGCTCGAAGTACGTGTAGTGTTCTCCATAGCAAGCACTAGGGCAGAGGCCGAGACCGCCAATACTACCACTCGCAACATCGGCAAGAATGTCGCCGTGTTCATTGGAAAGTACCACAACATCAAGTGTCTCTGGTGCGGCGATCATGCGTCGCCCCAGATCGTCAATCAAGTATTCTTGATAGCTCAATGTCGAGTATTCATGTACAGTATCACGTACAATACTCCGAAAACGTCCATCGGTACGGGGCAAGATAGAGTATTTCGCGCCTAGCGTTACGAGACCAGGATAGCCAAGTGCCTGCCGTTGCAATGCTAGCTCACAGGCAGCAATGGCGACACGTCGCATCTGCTCATCGGTGGTGACGCGTACAGCATAGGCTCCCACTGTATCGGCAGGAGGTGTCTGCCACCAGGTGCTACTACTTGGCAATGTGTGTAGTTCCGCGAGGTCTCCCTCACGTGGCGGATACATGCCTTCAAGATTGTCGCGTACAATCACGTAGTCAATACGCTCTGGATGCAACATTGGACTATTATAGCCGGGCAACCAGCGTACAGGACGAATATTTACATATGTCATCTTGTCCCAGCGCAGATACCACAGAATAGGACGACTTGGACCACCGCTCGCGCCAAACAGAGTGCAATCCGCGCTATCTATTGTAGTACGCGTCTCTACAGGAAAGGGATTTCCCGAGCGTGTCTGCGCCTCACGACCACAAAGTGCCTCGACAAAGTGAATGTCAGGGGCTAGAGAGCGCAGTACCTCGACGGTAGGACGCATCACTTCGGGCGCGGCATCGTCACCTGGAATGACGCACACAGTAGGCGGTGAGGCTGAAGGGCGATGCGCAAAGTGGTCAAAGCTCATCGCAATGTCCCTTCCTGGCGAATGTACTCGAGAATACCACCAGCCGCGACAATACGTGCTATGAAGGGCGTTAGTGGTTCAGCCTGGAATGTCTGCTCCAGGTCGATATTATGGATAATACCAGTATTCAGATCAACCTCTATACGCTGCCCATCACGACTCGCCAACACCACCTCTTCACAGACAAGGACAGGTAAGCCAATATTAACGGAGTTACGGTAGAAGATACGTGCGAAGCTACGTGCAATAACGACACGCACACCGCACGCGAGAATAGCGGCAGGTGCATGTTCACGGGACGAGCCACACCCGAAGTTGTGCCCACCCATAACCACATCGCCTGGCTGCACCTGTTGCGCGAAATCCGGCAGAATTTCACAAAGACAATATTTCGCTAGTTGTGCGCGGTCGGTTGTCACGTTATAGCGTCCAGGGATAATTACGTCGGTATTGATGTTATCGCCAAGCATCCAAATGCGAGCCATGATTGTATGTTCCTTTCGCTGATGTGTTATTTACACAAGTTATGCATTGAAAATGTCTAGTTTTAAGGGGAGAACGCCAGGGCCTCCCCTTCACATAAAGTTATGATAGGAATTCGCGTGGGTCCGTGATATGGCCGCTCAAGGCTGTTGCGGCTACGGTAGCAGGACTGCCGAGGTAAATTTCCGCCGTTGGATCGCCCATACGTCCTGTGAAATTGCGGTTCATTGTTGTAAGAGCGCGTTCTCCGGGAGCAAGTACACCCTGGTGTCGCCCAATGCAAGGGCCGCAACCTGGATTTTCTACGGTAGCACCGGCACGGACAAAGGTTTCCAGAAAGCCAAGGCGCATTGCCTCAAGGTAGACCTCACGAGAGGCCGGGACAACAACCATACGCGTGCGTGGATGAATCTGCTTGCCCTGTAAGATACCTGCCGCGATAGCAAGATCGTCCAAGCGTCCATTTGTGCATGTGCCGAGAAACACCTGGTCAATCTGCACGTCTGTCACATCTCCTACAGGAACAACATTGTTGACATCCGGTGGGCAGGCAATCATCGGTTGCAGTTGTGACGCATCAATCTCGTAAGTGCGCTCATACTGCGGGTTGCGAGGTGCAAGCATTGGATACTCAGTCTCGGTACGGCCTCGTAACCACTCCTGCGTGATGGCATCCGGTGCGATGAGTCCGGCCTTGCCGCCCATTTCGATAGCCATATTACAAAATGTGAAGCGTTCGCTTACCGATAGCTGCTCGACAAGCTCGCCTGTATATTCGATAGCGCGGTAGTTCGCGCCATCAACGCCAACCTGCCGTACCACTTCAAAGGTGATATCTTTGGCATACACTCCAAAGGGAAGTGATCCGGTGATATGAACATTAATGGTCGTGGGAACGCGAAACCATGTGCGCCCTGTCGCATAAGCTACACCAATATCGGTTGACCCCATGCCAGTAGCGAAGGCTCCAAGCGCACCATACGTACAGGTATGACTATCTGCGCCAACAATGACATTGCCAGGAACGACATAGCCGCGCTCCGGCATGACCTGGTGGCAGATGCCTTCTTGCAGAATGGTGATATCCTGCTCACGTGCAAAGGTACGAATGTCACGTTGGAGTGTTGCGGCCGCAATTGTCGCGGCTGGAATAATATGATCGAACACTATATGTGAGCGGCGTGGATTGAAGACACGTCCACCACTCTGCTGCGATAATTTGCGAAATGCCTGAATAGCGAGTGGACTGGTTGTATCGTGACTCATCACACGATCAACCTCTACGATGATCGTCTCGCCCTGCTCAACAGGTCGGCCGAGCTTGTAACTAAAAATCTCTTCGGTTAGGGTTCCCATGATTGTAATCCTTCCTTATTTATGTTGGATACTATTTTCAAAAAATTCAATGAACACGTTACATGAATACGTCTGTCTCATTCCGCTCTCATCGTTAAGATATGCAAGGTCACACCTCGACACGAGTACTCCAGGATTGAATAAAGGTGTCGACCTCTTCCTGGTTGAGCACGCCATTTTCGGCTCGTGCTTTCAACGCGTGTGTAAGGGCAGCAACCTCAATGCTGCTCAGTTCTAAGCCAAGCGAGGCGGCACGATGCCCAACAGCATAACGCCCTGTAACACGAGAGCCAACTTCGACATGCCGCGCGAGACCAAAGTCAGCCGGATCGAGGACTTCGTAAGCACGCGGGTTACGTAAAACAGCTTTTGTATGCACACCGGCTTTATGCGTGAAAGCACTTGGCGCGGTAATGGGTGTGTTGAACGGAATAGCGAGATCGAGACAAGACGCGACAAACTGGTCAAGCGGCGCAACCTGTGTCAGATCATAATCAGACAAGAGTTCAGGATAGTGAATATAGAGTTGTGCGATTAGTCCACTTAGGGATGCAATACCGTTGCGTTCACCGATACCAAGAGCGGTTACGTCGAGGCAGTCCGCGCCAGCTTCTAATGCAGCAATAGTATTAGCGTTTGCGCAACCAGTATCGTTGTGACCATGAAACTCGATACCAACACCTCGATAGCGCTTGTGGCAAAGCTGTACAAGCTGATGCACCTGTCGAGGCGTAGCGATGCCAACGGTATCTGGTAGGCCAATACGCTGCACACCTGCGTCAACAACCGCGTCAAAGACATGCAGCAGATCGACCAGATCACTACGAAATGCATCTTCGGCAGAGAAACGCACATAGCGACCAGCGTCACGAACACGTCGAATGAGTGGAACAGCATCAACGATCATCTGTTCGATGCGGCGTCCATGACTGAATGAGCGTAGTTGCGTCGATGTGCCATAAAAGAGATTGAGTCCGTAGACAGGTGTAGCGAGTGCGGCCTGCACATCGGCTTCAACACAACGTACATGAGCGACAACATGTGCGTGTAGATCAAGCTTGCACACCTCAACAATGGCTTGTTGTGTCTCAGGCGAGGAAATCGGTGATGGCATTTCGATAAAGCTCACACCAATTGCGTCGAGTAGACGTGTTATAGTCAGGCGTTGTTCAAGTGTAAAGTAGGCCCCCGTGAACTGTTCTCCTTCGCGTAGGGTCGAGTCAAGCATTGCAAGTGTTCTCATTGTGCCACCTCTCGCTGCTGTGAAAGGTCTCGCAGCACGATTTCAAGTACGTCGATAGCGTGCGTATATTCCGTGATTCTAATATGTTCATTTGGTGTATGATCGAGGCTTGAGTCGCCGGGACCATATGCCACTATGTTCTGACCCCAAACTGGCCCAACAACATTCATATCCGATGTACCCGTTTTATGTTTGAAGGTGGGCTGCCCACCCTTCGCACGAATGGCTGAGAGAAATGCACGTGCAACAGGAGTGGTGCGTGTAGTCTGAAACGCCACCTCTTCACCCGAAAACTGTAGCTGTATTTCATCTTCATACGCCCATTGCTCTAGTTGTAACCGTAAGGCCGCACAGTCAAAATTGGGTGGGAGACGAAAGCCAAGCACCATGTGTGTCTGTTCCTCTAAGCCATCCTGCGTGCTCGTGATACTGCGTAGTGATGGCATAAGAGCCGCGAATGATGAATTGGACGCGTGTTGCGTATTCCACTCAGCGGCATAAGTTCGGACACGTTCCCAAAAAGCTACCGCTATCTCGCTACTGTTTTGACGTGGACCCGCGCTATGACTTGAGGAGCGCGAGACACAGCAATCGACCAGTAATCTACCCTTATATCCAACTGTTACAGCCTGGCTGCCACTTGGTTCACCAATGATACAGGCCGAGGGCTGATAGCGGTCAACGACAGCATGTGCTCCACGTGATGTTGCGCTCTCCTCTTCCACCGCGCCAATCACGATAATTGGTCGCTGCACTGTTTCAGCCTGTGCGATACGAGCAGTAGCGGCAAGGAACGTAGCGAATGGTCCTTTCGCGTCAACCGCACCACGCCCGTAAAGCAGACCGTTCTCAATACGAACAGGAATAGTGCCGCCTACGGTGTCCATATGGCCAAGCAGAATAACAGGTTGTTGTCCATCAAGGCTAGCACTATCATGCGTGCTAGCAATGACGTTGCCCACTTCATCAAGATGTGCATGAAGACCCATTTGTTGTGCTTGCTGCACCACATTGCGTGCAAACTGCTGTTCCTGGCGCGAATAACTTGGAACGGTCAGCATAGATTGGAGTAACGCTACCTCGTTCTGCTCTCTCGTTGTGGGTTGCGGCATAGCAATGGGTTGGGTCATGACAGGGGCAAGCCCTGTCACTACTATATTGCCTGCCGCTTCGCGACGTGATTCCTGTCGTCCGTGTAGCGTAGTGACAGGGCTTGCCCCTGTCATGCTACTTCCCCCTCCCCCCGTGAGAATTTCTTCCACCACATCCAGAACGTGCGCTAATTGTTGCTCACTGATCATCAAAGGTGGGAGTAAACGAATAACATTTGGTCCGGCCTGTAGTGCGAGAATACCGCGTGCGCTTAGTGCTTCGAGAACGGGTTGCACACGGCGGGTGAGTTCGATGCCGAGCAAGAGGCCGCGCCCACGTACCTCACGAACGAGCGGAGAGCGAATAGCGCGTAGCCGTTCAAGGGCGTATGCCCCAAGAGTAGCGGCACGCTGTGGTAACGACTCATGTTCAAGAATATCAAGCGTAGTCAGGGCTGCGGCACAGGCAAGCGGATTACCGCCAAACGTGCTACCATGCGTACCCTTTGTAATTCGTCCACTTTCCATTACACGTGCTCCCAGGCAGACCGCACCCATCGGCACTCCACCGGCAATAGATTTGGCAAGACAAAGGATATCGGGTTGCAGGTTGTAGTGTTCACATGCGAAAAGCCGTCCAGTACGTCCAAAGCCTGTTTGCACCTCGTCGATGATGAGCAAAGCACCACGCTCATGACAGAGGGCAGCGACACCACGTACATACTCTTCATCAGCCACATGGACACCACCCTCGCCCTGCACCAATTCGAGAATAACGGCGGCGGTCTCTTCAGTAATCGCGGCTTCGGCGGCGGCGAGATTGTTGTAGCAAACATGAGTCACGCCCGGAAGCAAAGGTGCAAAAGGTTCTCGGTAATGAGGCTCCCATGTCGCGGAAAGCGCTCCCATTGTGCGACCATGAAAGCTTCGCAGTGTTGCGATAATACCAGTACGACCCGTTGCGAGTCGTGCGAATTTGAAAGCACCCTCCACAGCTTCGGTGCCACTGTTGCACAGGAAAATGGAGTCAAGTCCCGCAGGTGTAACATGTGCAAGTCGCTCAAGAAACTGTGAACGGACATCGTTGTAGAACATTTCTGGACAAGTAATAAGACGTTGGGCCTGCTCTGCCAGCGTCGCAGCAATCTCTGGACGCGCATGTCCAATATTCGCAACACCATATCCTGCCGTGCAATCGATATATTCACGCCCTTCTGCATCCCACAGTAACGCGCCACTGCCACGCACGATAGCAACGGCACGTTTCCCGTAGACACCGCTAGTGTAGGTATTTTCTAAATCAATAGTCGTAGTTGCATTCATACGTGGCTCCTTTCCATAAGCGTGTGAGATATGTGAGTCTCTGTAGAGACATTGTTTACAATCGTAGTTCCTGATCCGTTAAGCACCTCTAATAAAGAGGCACTCCCGATATATATGCGTGAAACGCCACCATGCACTGCTTCTTGCGCTCCCAGAAGTTTCTTACGCATACGTCCCTGCGCGTACTGCATGTAGCTGTCGAGTTGCTCAGACTGAATGGTATGTACAAGTGTTGTCGGGTCGTCTATATTTGTGAACAGACCAGAAACATTGGTCATAAGGACCAGCGTTTCAGCGTGCAATGCTGTCGCAACGGCTGCCGCCGCTCTATCACCATCGACGTTCAGGCGTTCTCCGTCATAGCTTAATGCTAACGGAGCGATAACGGGCGTATAGCCAGCGTCGAGTAGTTGAGTTAGCAAGTTGCTATTCACTTGTTCGATTTGCCCCGTATAGTCGTCGCGTAAAATCTGCGTGCGACCCTCTGGCGTGACCGAACGTACAATGGCTTTGCGTCTTGCGACCAAAAGTCGTCCATCCACACCCGCAAGTCCTAACGCGTTGACACCGTGTTGTTGCAATAGAGCAACCAGTTCGGTATTGATATGTCCCGCCACAGCCATTGCGTAAAGAGGTAGTGTCTCACTATCGGTATAGCGACTGACCATACCACTTGGTGATGTGACCATGCGTATTTCATGCCCGAGCTGCTGCGAAAGTGTATTGGTGAGATCAGAGCCACCGTGCAGCAAGACAACACGCTGTCCACTAGAAACACACTGTGCGATATCACAAATAATCGTTGTTGTCACAACGCCCGCACCACCACCGATTTTGACCACAAGCGTCATACCATCCGTCCTCTCTTTTTATGCTGGATGCAAGCCCGGGAAGGTAAGACCCATCGTCTCATCCCAACCATACATACAATTAAGTGCTTGAACCGCGTTACCCGCCGCGCCCTTCATCAGATTGTCCAGGGCCGCGATAACCACAACGCGCTGCTGTTCCGGGTCATACTCAAAACCGATATCGCAATAATTGCTGCCCGCGAGAATTTTTGGTTCAGGGTAGCGGTAGACACCGCTACGCTCTTTGCTCGACTTTGTACATTTCCTTCAAGGAAATAATGTCTCCTCTTGGTACGATGAGCTGATACAATTCTTCTAGGAACCCAGCCATGGAGTATTTCAACATCCCCGAAAAAGGTGATGTTGAAATACTCCACTCCTTCACGAAACCCGTGACCCATATCCATTCTGGCAGACGATGAGTGGCTTCCAGAAGGCTTCTGGTTGTCTTTTGAGATAGGCCCCTGTTTACTCCTTCCCAAAGGGAAATGTGCAAAGCCGAGCTTTGATGATGCGTATAAATGGCTCATGTTGATAAGCTTCACGGTAGAGCCGCCACAATGCACGTTCGTCAATACGCTCTCGCAAAAAGACATGCGCGGTAACTAGCACACCACGTACTAACTCAACCGCTGTCGCCGAAAACGCGATCTGTTGCCGCAATTCACGCTCGTCCAAAGCTCCTAATTCTTGTATCAATTCGGCAGAGTGACGATGCCGTGTTGGTTGAAATGAGCGTACCGCACCACTGCGGTCAGGATGATGACTTCCTATTCCAGGAGTCGCACCCGCAGCAGACGAACCGACCTTTGCCTCGACAACCAGTGGAATGCGCTCATCTGCCAGGCGTGCCCGATACAGTGGAGCAAGCCCCAGGATAGCAGTGGTTGCCATACATCCCGTTCCACTTACTAGCGAAGCCTCTTGTAGTTCTCCTCTGTGTAGTTCAGGCAAACCGTATACGGCTTGCTCTTGTAGTGAACTTGCAGGATGTGTCTCGCCATACCACTGTTGATACAGTTCAGGAGAGCGCAAGCGAAAATCCGCAGAAAGGTCGATAACACGTGGTGCAAGCTCTCGATAACGCTGAATCTCTTTTGATGATGCACCATGTGGCAGACAGAGCAACAATAAATCACATGCTGTCAGATCGTTGGGGTGACAAAACCGCAGAGAGCATAGCTTACGTAGGTTTGGATGTGTACTATACACATACTGGCCCGCATGGCTACTTGATGCGACCTGTACAATCTCGACCTGCGGATGGAACAGCAACAGGCGTATCAATTCACCACCTGTATAGCCAGAACCACCAACGATTGCAACGCGAATACGACTCATCGCAGGACTCCTTCACGTGCATGGCTCAGCACGTAATCGAACATCAGGTTTGGGATATCGACCCCTGTTGGAGCAATACTATTACGAAACTCCATCGTAGCGTTGATCTCGTTCACGAGGTAGCCGTGTTCCGCGTCTTCCAGTACATCGATTGCCAGGATACCGCCTCCAACCGCTTGTGCGGCGCGGCTACATAAGCGCTCAAGTTCCGGTGTGACAGGGCAATTGCTGGTTACAGCTCCCCTTGCGGTATTTGTAACCCAATGCTCACTGGTACGATAGATGGCGCATATCGTCTCTCCACCAATGACAAAGGCTCGAATATCGCGTTGTGGCTTGTCTACGTATTGCTGAATATAGTGCGTATGATGCTGATATGAGCCGAGTGTTTCCTGATGCTCTAGCACGGCTTCGGCGGCGTCACGATCATTCACGCGTGCAAGTAGGCGACCCCATGAGCCAGTAACAGGCTTGAGAACGGCGGGATAACCCAGCGTCTCAATACCACGAATGGCATTTTGTGCATCGAATGCAAGTAGAGTACGTGGCGTTGGAACACCTGCCTGAAGCAATGCCAAGGTCGTTAGCAGCTTATCGTTGCAGGTTGCAGTTACCGCAGCCGAATTGAATACGGGAACGCCCCAGTGCTCTAAGACATGGAGTACACTGAGTCCGCGTGACTGGCTCATGCTCCGACAGAGTACAGCATCATACTCACGCCAACGTGCATCGGGTCGTGCCAGATCGAGCAGAAGAGTGCCATCGTCGATAATGTCGAATGTGACATTGCGCCGTTCCAACGCCTCGATCAACAATTTCTCTTCCACCCGTACACGTGATGTGAGAATAGCGATATGTGTCATGTTATTCTCCCCAATCCTCTTCAACCTGAGGTGCAAGGCCAAGGGCAGGTTGTTCCAGGCTCAATACTTCTAACTCGGCGTTGCAGTCCGGGCAATACGTAATCTCGTTGACGAGCAGACCTTGCAGGTTAATCGCTGCATCACATTCCGGACAATTAGCAGTAAGATTTGTCGTGTTTGTCGTATCCATAATGAGTATTCCTCCTCTTAAAATTGTGTTGAACAGTAAGTAAGATTATGCTAAACAAAAACGCTCTTTGTCCTCCATGTTGGAGAAGGACAAAGAGCGTTGAATTCGCTGCTTGTGGTGCCACCTTCGTTCGTTGATGCCTCACGACACCAACCTCGTTGTGTGAATTCGGGGTGATACATCAGCCCCTACCTACACAATACCTGATAACGGAGGCTTCCGACAAAGTTCTACTCTCGCGTGATAGCGATTTCTTCCTGTGGCGTAGGGTCTTTTTCACGGTTGGTCAACATATGGGCGTTCCACCACTGGCCCACTCTCTGGATGCGCCGGATTCCGTTACTCGTCCCTGCATGGCTGTCTACTATTGATTTTGATTTGTGTTGTATTTTTGTCGAGGAGAGATCGGAGAAGAGGCAAATAAAAACGCCCATAATCCTTCTCTCTGGGAAGGACGAAGAGCGACAAAGCTTTCGTGGTACCACCTTCATGCGTTGATGCCTCACGACACCAACCTCATTATGTGAATAAGGGCTTGATAAATTCGACCCCTACACAATACCTGATAACGGAGGCTTCCGACAAAGTTCTACTCTCGCGTGATAGCGATTTCTTCTCGTAGCTTCAGAGTTTTATTCACAGGACTATGCGTGTGAGCTTTTCACCAACCGCTCATTCTCTAACCGTCAAAGTATCCTGCTACTCGTCTCGTCAAAGCATTCTGTATGCTGTTATTTCTGTATTGATAAAGGTATACCATGCTCATAAAGTGTTGTCAATGTTTTTTTGAATATTTCTTTAAGGTTTTACTTTTATAGACAATTTATCTACACAGGTGAGCGGAATGTACCAGTTTTCAAACATGCATAATAATGGAGTATTTACATTTTCACGACAAAGAACACTGTATCTATATAGCAACGCGCCAACTTTGAGAATGTGGTGGGTGAGCAACAATTGCTTCCAGATTTGCCAGTTCCGCGAACGCGGCAAGGCTATCAAACCGGTTGTGTTGCAAGAAATCCGAGGAAAATAATGGGATACGCAACGTTTTTGTCCACGTTGATGACACGGAGTTCAAAGGTATGAGAGGCGGCAAGGGTTGCGAGAAAAAAGTGCTTGGCGGCTTTTGCATCTCTTGTCGGAGAGAACCAGAAGTCGAGCGTAGGTCCTTAAGCTACACAGCTCCCTCCATTTTTCTTATGATTTGATCGCGGTAATTAGCGATGCGCCTGGCGTCAGCAACCTATGGCTTTTCACTTGCTCCATTCCAACCTGCTCCAACCACTCTTTTACTGTCGCAAACGGATAACATGTGCCGCCAATCGTTGTCACGGTCAGAGCCATAAATTGCACCATGAGTGAGGCTAACCGTGAACCATGCGTCTGGTCGGTAACTTGATCCACGTAGACTAATATTCCCCCACGTTTGAGTGTCTTCGCAACCTTTGTAAGCGTCTCCTGGTTGATCTCTGGTTGCAAAAGGTGTGCTATATGAAAATAGAGCACGACATCGAACTGCTGCGTAAACTGCTCTGAAAAGTCGTCTTGTACAATATCAGCGCACGTAAAACTCATACGCTGTTCGAGTTTCATCAGTTTGGCGGTACGCTGTCCAGCTTCTATACCTGCCTGAATATCCATGACTGTCGCGTGTAAACGTGGATATTTGCGGCAGAAGAGCGCACTATAACCTGCATGTGAGCCGCCCACATCTAATAATTGAGTTGCTCCACGGGGTAAATGAATGTGGTTAATGATCTCTCCACCGAGCGCAGTTGCCAGAGAGGCAAGGCCAGCGTAATGTCTTGCAAGGAGTCTACCAGTTTCAGGATTACTAGCATCTTCATCATAGGGCATGTGCATTGCTGGTTTATTAGTCCGCACAACTTCTAGCATGTGATCCCATATCGCAACAATATCAGGACTGTGAATGACATACGGCGCGATACTGACTGAGGAGCCACTGGTAAGCCAACGTCTCGTCATATGTGTGTTGTGATATCTTCCATTGTGTTGACGGAGGTAACCAGCCGAAACGAGCAGTTGCAAGAGCAATTGTAGCCCCTGTGTATCACAATCTACTTTCTTCGCCAGTTCCTCAGCCGTCAGACCGCTTTTGCCAAGCGTGTCAAACAGGTCAAGTTCGCAAGCAGTAACAAGTACTTTAGCGATGCCCGCTGCCAGGGGTGTATCAAAAAGTGGCGCAGGCAACACATTGAGCCGTGCTAAGATGTTTTCGAATATGGTAAGACGTAATGGCATTAGATCAAAACTCCAATCAACCAACCAGCGGCAAGGAGAATACATGTCAGGACGACAACATAAAAATAGTGCTTCCCTGCCTTTATAAGGCTTTCTATATGAAAGAAAAGGAGCAGCACGACAGTCATTAGGCCTGTAATAACAAGTGTTGCAAGAACAAGTTGTGTTTGGGCAAGAATAACGTGAGTGAGTGTGAGTATACCTATCAAGATAATACTAAAAATAATGAGGAGAGGACAAGTGATGTATACTCCTCGTACACCTAACACAACGGCCAGTGTGCGCGCGCCATTTGCCGAGTCTTCTTCGATATCAGCAAGCGCATTAGCAAGATTTAGAGCTACGCCAAGTAGGGCTGCTACAGGCACGAGCCATAGAATAACAGGTAACACGTGACCTACACCGAGAAAAGCATAAAGAGGAATGAGTGGAATAGCCAGTGCAAACACAACACCGCTCAGTGGTGTCGATTTAAGTCCTATATTGTAACTCTGTCCCAATACAAGGTAAAGACACGAGACAAGCAATGCTAACGGGTTAAGAGGCAATAAAAGTAGTACCATAACAGCTATCAAGAGGAGACCAACGATAAGTACTTCACGCGAACGTACTAGTCCTAACGGTATAGCCTTCTTCTTCTTACTGAGTGTATCGAGTCGACGATCACAGTAATCATTGAGCATAGCTATGGAAAGTTGCATTGCGACATGTGCGGCAATAACCAGTACAATAACACTCCAATTAAAGTGAGGCCAGGCAGCAACAAGTGCAAAACCTGTGACTGCAATTGTATGAAACAATACTGGAACAGGATGGCTAAGCAGGTAAAAACCATAAAGAACATCAACAATGCGACGCCTTCTCACGGTCTCCATGCCTTACCACACAGGCAACCTATGGCTTATTGCTTTGAACCATTCGCCACGCATCTCGTCTCCAGCTAGCACGAGCGTAATACAAACACCAAGCAGTGTGCCAAGCACCCAAAGCGCAAGAGTTAAAGTACCACTATTTACGCTACTCAAAAACTGTGAAGTTGTAAGTACCAGTCGTGCGAATTGGCCGTGACCATTAGCAAATGGCAAGCTTGCACGGAGCGATGGTTGACCAAGAATAATACCAAGAGTGGTCATCGTAGCGAACACAACGACTGCTAGTATCTCTTTAAGAGATGGACGCAAGGGAACATACACTTCACGCGTTGCCTTTTCATATGCTTTTTGCTGTACATCAAGTGCCACACGCTGCATAATGTTTGCTGTAAGGTCAGCAGGTTCTATAATAGGCTGCATACTCTCTAACGAAGTAGTAATTTCTCCCAAAACAACAAGTTCTCTTCTACATTCCACACATGTAGTCAGATGACTTTCAAGAGGGTGAATCTTTTCCCATGGAAGCTGATTATCAATATAGAGTTGCAACTGCTGCATTGATTGAGAACACCGCATTATTGACCTCCCGATCTTGTATTCCGTTCTTGCTCGAACGCTTGCAGCCGTTCCTTGAGCAGGTTCCGTGCCCGAAATAAGTGTGTTTTAATGGTACCAATGGGCATCGCAAGAATTTCTGCCATCTCCTCATACGTCTTTTCTTGTAAGTGCCGCAACACTAAAACAAGACGATACTTCGTAGGAAGTGTAGAAAGTTGCTCTCGCACAAGTGTTTGACGATCACGAGCATCAATTTCAGTCTCTGTCCGTGTTTCACTGTCGGCATCTTCCAGTAGTTGTTCCGCTTGTATCGCCGTTTGGAAGGCTTTGTCGCGTTTGTGCTGCTCTAATTGTTTTAAAGAGCAATTATAGGCGATACGGTAAAGCCAGGTAGAGAAACGGGCGTCACCACGAAATGAAGGTAAACCTTGCCACGCCGCAAGAAAAGTTTCTTGCGTTACCTCATTTGCCTCATCATACTGCTGTAGCATACGATAGACAAGATTGAAGACACGATGCTGATGCTGCTGCACAAGCAATGCGAAAGCATCTTGATCTCCACTTTTGCTGGCTGCGACAAGTGCCACATCGTCTTGTTCTACCTGTCCAGCAACTGTTGGCGTTGTATGTGAAAAAGACATTCCTATGCTTTGTGGTGAATACAACTGAAACTCACTCATACTTTTTCTTAGAGGACGAATAAACGAAAAATGTTTCGTTATCTGATCAATGAAACAAGATCTCAATATTCTGTATCATATCATATATACGTACCATAGTACGAAAGGGTATTACTATGTTCTCAAATGGATTTATCGTCCTTCTTGGCTGGCTCATGGCACTAGCAATTTTCTTTGGCTTTATTGTGCTTTTACGCTACCTTTATCACAAAGAGCGCATGGCACTTATCACGCGAGGCATTCATCCAAACAATAATCGGCGCGTTGAGGACCCACAACGGCAGATACGCAGCCGACGAATGCTACGGGCAGGACTCATCATTGCAATGGTTGGCCTTTCGCTTACCGTTGGCCTCTACCCAATTGGCTTCTTCTTACCCACCACGCTTGCGGCAGCCTCACCATTTCATCTAGGCCCCTGGCTTCTTCTTGGTCTTATTCCGCTTGGCGTTGGTATCGCCCTCATCGTAAGTTATTACCTGGAGCAGAACGCACAGGGTTCTCAAACAACATCAACACCTGAGGAGCAGAGTAAAGAAAATGTAACGCCGTTGCAAGAGCATATTGAGAAGAAACGGCAAGAAAAGTAGATGTTTTCCTCTTATTGAGAGAGGAGTTCAGAATGTTGAAAAAAGCTTTCTGAAAGAGGATTTTTGTAGTTTTACAAAACTCGTTAGAAAACCTATTGACAGAATGAGAGCGCAGTGGTAGTATCTCACTTGCACCCGACAGAGTACTGAACGGTGTGTAGATGCGAAAGCAGCAAGAGTACTTGAACAACTGAAGAGTGGTAAGGAAATAAAAGAACACAGATTTAACCTGTCAAGCGAGTGATGAGCTTGCCAACATTATGAAACGCACATCTCCATGAGAGATTGCATATAAAAATGAATGGCGAGTTTGATCCTGGCTCAGGATAAACGCTGGCGGCGTGCCTAACACATGCAAGTCGAACGCACTCTTTCTTCGGAGAGAGTGAGTGGCGGACGGGTGAGTAACACATGGGTACCTCCC
>JAABUZ0100002466.1_pt1 | contig 26242 bp, 19 predicted proteins | sample 5562091 | NCBI WGS metagenome assembly JAABUZ01 (sample SAMN12813069, study PRJNA571459) | rock metagenome | isolation source: Antarctica rocks | place: Antarctica: Victoria Land, Linnaeus Terrace sud | collected 2015-12-21 | reverse complement strand
TTGTTCGCCTGAATCGTCGTGATCGCCGCCGTCAACGTCGTCTTCCCATGGTCCACGTGCCCAATCGTCCCCACGTTCACGTGCGGCTTCGTCCGCTCAAACTTGGCCTTGGCCATCGTATTGATCTCTCTCGTTGAGTTAGTAGCGGTAGTCGTTGCTGACGGCGGTTACGCCTTGACCTTCTGGATGATCTCGTCGGCCTTCGCCTTCGGGACCTCCTCGTAGTGCGCGAACTCCATCGAGTACACCGCGCGGCCCTGCGACATCGAGCGCAGCTTCGTCGAGTAGCCGAACATCTCGGCCAGCGGGACGATCGCGTTGATCACCTGCGCCTCGCCGCGCTGGTCCATGCCGCCGATCTTGCCGCGGCGGCTGGAGATGTCGCCTAACACGTCGCCCATGTACGCGTCCGGCGTCACCACCTCGACCTTCATCACCGGCTCGAGCAGCGCCGGGTTCGCCCGCTGCGCGGCCTCCTTGAAGGCCATCGAGCCGGCGATCTTGAACGCCATTTCGCTCGAGTCAACCTCGTGGTACGACCCGAACACGAGCTGCACCTTGATGTCGACCATCGGGTAGCCGGCGAGAATGCCGTTCTCGAGCGCCTCCTTGATCCCCTGCTCGACCGGGCCGATGTACTCGCGCGGCACGACGCCGCCCACGATCTTGTCCTCGAACACGAAGCCCTGGCCCGGCTCGGCCGGCTCCATGTTGATAACGACGTGGCCGTACTGGCCCTTCCCGCCCGACTGCCGCACGAACTTCCCCTCGACCTTGTCGACGCGCTTCTTGATGGTCTCGCGGTAGGCCACCTGCGGGCGGCCGACGTTCGCGTCGACCTTGAACTCGCGCATCATGCGGTCGACGATGATCTCGAGGTGCAGCTCGCCCATCCCGGAGATGATCGTCTGCGCCGTCTCGGCGTCGGTGTGCACGCGGAAGGTCGGGTCTTCCTCGGACAGCTTCTGCAGCGCGATCGCGAGCTTGTCCTGGTCGGCCTTCGTCTTCGGCTCGATCGCCACGTCGATCACGGGCGTCGGGAACTTCATCGCCTCGAGGATGATCGGCTGGTCGTCGTCGCAGAGCGTGTCGCCCGTGCGCGTGTCGCGCAGCCCGATCGCGGCGGCGATGTCGCCCGCGCGCACCTCGGCGATCTCGTCGCGCTTGTTCGCGTGCATCTGCAGCAGGCGGCTCACGCGTTCGCGCTTGTCCTTCGTCGAGTTGTAGACGTAGGAACCCGACGCGAGTACGCCCGAGTAGACGCGGAAGAACGTCAGCTTTCCGACGAACGGATCCGTCGCGATCTTGAACGCGAGCGCCGCGAACGGCGCCTCGTCGCTCACGTCGCGCGTCTCGAACGTTTCGTCGTGGTGCGGCAGGTGACCCTTGATTGCGGGCACGTCGCGCGGCGCGGGCAGGAAGTCGATGACCGCATCGAGAAGCGCCTGCACGCCCTTGTTCTTGAACGACGCGCCGCAGAGTACCGGGACGAACTCCATCGCGATCGTCGCCTTCCGGATCGCCTGGCGGATCTCGGCGACGGTCAGCTCCTCGCCGGCGAGGTACTTCTCGATCAGCGCCTCGTCGTACTCGACTGAGGCCTCGATCGCCGCGAAGCGCGCGGCCTCGGCGGCCTCACGCAGGTCGGCCGGGATCTCGGTGACCGTGAACGTCTTGCCTAACGTCTCGTCGTCGAAGATGTACTGCTTGCGCTCGATGACGTCGATGTGCCCGGTGAACAGCTCGCCCGAGCCGACGGGCAGCTGCAGCGGGAACGCCTTCCGGCTCAGGCGGTCTTTGATCATCGCCATGCAGCGGTCGAAGTTCGCGCCCGTGCGGTCCATCTTGTTCGCGAAGATCATCCGCGGCACGCGGTAACGGTCCGCCTGACGCCACACCGTCTCGGTCTGCGGCTCCACGCCGGCCACCGAGTCGAGGAGCGCCACGGCGCCGTCGAGCACGCGCAGCGACCGCTCGACCTCGACCGTGAAGTCGACGTGGCCGGGCGTGTCGATGATGTTGATGCGGAACTCCGGCCCGTCGCCCGTCTTGTCGCTCTGGCCGTGGCGCTGCCAGAAGCACGTCGTCGCGGCCGAGGTGATCGTGATGCCGCGCTCCTGCTCCTGCTCCATCCAGTCCATCGTCGCGGCGCCGTCGTGCACCTCACCGATTTTGTGCGACTTGCCCGTATAGTACAGAATGCGCTCGGTCGTCGTCGTCTTGCCGGCATCGATGTGCGCCATGATGCCGATGTTGCGGTACTGCTCGAGCGGGGTTGTTCGTGGCATATGCGAGACCCGTAGCGGGTGCGGAGTACTTAGCCTAGAGCAGCGCTTGACCGAGAGCGGTCGTGACCTGAAGCAACCTGAGTGACAACAGAAAAGCGGGTGGACCGGTCGCCTCGTTAAAGGCCGGTATCCATCCGCCACCGCCGGGTGTGCTCGCCACTGCCGCGCGAGCGGGGACCCATGGCGCACCGGAACCGCGCGGCTGCGCGACTGCCGTTCCGATGTCTTGTTGTTCGTCCTACCTGTGACCGTACCCCACGACCTGTAGCAGGGGTCCCACACACGGCCGGCCTGAACAACGTACTCGGCAGGGAGGCGAAGTCAATGCCCCACCGCCGGTTACGTCGTCGCACCCCCGCGAACGCCGAACGGCGCCACCCCGCTCGGGGCAGCGCCGTTCGGCGTTGCGCGTCCGCTACCGGCGCGCTACCGACGGGCTACCAGCGGTAGTGCGCGAACGCCTTGTTCGCCTCGGCCATGCGGTGCGTGTCTTCCTTCTTCTTGACGGCATTGCCCTCGCCGCGCGACGCGGCGATCACCTCGCCAGCGAGCTTCTCCGGCATCGACTTCTCGCCGCGCGAGCGCGAGTACGAAATCAGCCAGCGCATCGCGAGCGCGTTGCGGCGCTCCGCGCGCACTTCGACCGGCACCTGGTACGTCGCGCCACCGACACGACGGCTCTTCACCTCGACGACCGGCTTGAGGTTGGCCAGGGCCTGCTTGAACACCGTCACGCCGGGCTGCGACGTGCGCGACTCGACGAGGTCCATCGCGCCGTAAAAGATGCGCTCGGCGGTGGACTTCTTCCCCTCGTACATCATGCAGTTGATGAACTTGGACACGGTCTGGCTGTCGTAGCGCGCGTCGGCGAGCACGGGGCGCTTGATGGCCTTTTTGCGACGACTCATTTACTTCTTGCCTCCCTTCGGCGCGCCCTTGCCGCCCTTACCCCCAGCGGCCTGGCCCGGCTTGGGCTTCTTGGTGCCGTATTTGGAACGGCTGCGATTACGCCCGTTCACGCCCGACGCGTCGAGCGTGCCGCGCACGATGTGATAGCGCACGCCCGGCAGGTCCTTGACGCGGCCGCCGCGCACGAGCACGATCGAGTGCTCCTGCAGATTGTGCCCCTCGCCGGGGATGTACGCGATGACCTCGAACCCGTTCGTCAGGCGCACCTTGGCGACCTTGCGGAGCGCGGAGTTCGGCTTCTTCGGCGTCGTCGTGTAGACGCGCGTGCAGACACCGCGCTTGAAGGGATTCTCCTTCAGCGCCGGCGACTTGGACTTATCGACGACCGCCTCGCGGCTGCGTCGAACGAGCTGGTTGATTGTCGGCATGAGATGGATCGACAACGGACTCTGGCGCGACTGCCGGGCGCGACGAACGGCGCGGCGGCGGAACGCCTCGAACCTCGCAACGTATCCGATCGGTCCGTAACGGGCAACCGACGCGCACGGGACGTGGCGCGCGCGCCACAGCAGGTGCAGGATGTCCGCGACGCCCCCTACGACGAACGCGACGCGACACGCCCCCGGCAGCGGTAGCTGCCGGGGGCGTGTCGGCGGGGCGTGCGGGGGACGTGCTGCCGTACGTACTCAGGGCGTACGTACGGAGGGCCTACGTACTCAGGGTTGGCGTGCTTAGACCGTGCGGCGGCGGCGGGCGACCATGCCGAGCGCGCCGATACCCGTCGCGAGCAGGGCATAGGTCGACGGCTCCGGCACGGTCGAGCTGGGCGACACGTTGAACTCGGCCGAGACCGACACCGCGGACAGCCGCCCGCCCGTGTTGATCGTGTTGAACACCTGCTCCGGCGTCAGCCCGGCGAACTGCGCCGTGAACACGCCGTTGTACGCCTGCCGGCCCGTGATTCCGGGGCCGCTCACCATGCCGCGCACGTCGAGCGTCGCGGTCGAGCCCATCGTGCCGGCCGCGTTGAGCGCGATCGGGCCGAAGGTGCGCGTGCCGGGGCTGTTCTGCGTGCCCGTGAGGCTGAACGTGTAGCCGCCGATCGTGAGGAACGGCGTGATCGGCGTGCCCACCACGCCCGAGGACGACACGGTCAGGTCAGTGATCGTGCCCTGGTCGCCGGGATGGACTCCCGGCATGAACACGCCGTTGATCGTCGGCACCGCAATGACCTGCCCCGTGGGCGTGCCGGCCACGTTCTGGTTCGGACCCGAGAGGAAGTCGAGCAGCAGGTTCTGCGAGTTCGCCGCGTTCTGGACGTTGACCGAGCTGGTGAAGTTGAGGCGGCTCTGCGCCTGTGCCGTGGTGACCGACGCGACGAGCGCGACGGCGATGCCTGCTGCCTTCGTGATGGACCGCATGTGACTGTTCTCCCCTGGTGGTGATGCGTTGGATGCGGATCGCGCCCGGACGACAACCCTGCCGTCCTCCCGTGAGCGTGTCCCGCTGACGATGCAGCCGATCTCGGCCACGCCCACTCCAAGGCGAGGTCCGTGCCGCAGATAACAAGTGTTGCGCCCGCGCAACGGCGTCAGCCACCGATAAAGGACCATCACGCGACGAAGCGGCGTTCGGGGCCCCCTACCGCCGCTCCGCCGCCGGGCCGCCACCCCGGGCGGCCCGTCGTGCCTAACGCCTCAGCCCTGGGCGCCGAAGAGCCCCGGCAGGCCGAGCGCTTCGAGCATGCCCCCGGCGCCGTCACCGGCGTCCGCCATCACCGGTTCCGGCGGCAGCTCCGGCATCGGCGGGAGGCTGGAGCGTTCCACCTCCACGTCGTTGTACCGGTACATCCCTGTACCCGCCGGGATGAGGTGCCCGATGATGATGTTCTCCTTGAGGCCGAGGAGGTCGTCCTTCGCCCCGCGGATCGCCGCGTCGGTGAGCACGCGGGTGGTCTCCTGGAACGACGCCGCCGACACGAACGACTGCGTCGTGAGCGACGCCTTCGTGATACCCAGGAGGAGCGGCTCTTCCTTGGCGGGCGTGAGCCCCTCGGCCTCGGCGGCCGCGTTGCCCGCGCGGAACGTGCCGCGGTCGACGTGCTCGGCTTCCATGAACTCCGTCTGGCCCGGGTCGAGGACCCGCACCTTCTGAAGCATCTGCTTCACGATCACGCCGATGTGCTTGTCGTTGATCTTCACGCCCTGCAGGCGATAGACCTCCTGCACCTCGTTCAGCAGGTACTCCTGCACCGCACGCGGCCCGCGGATGCGCAGGATGTCGTGCGGGTTGACTGGACCCTCGCTCAGGCGGTCACCCGCCCGCACGCGGTCACCCTCGTGCACGCGCAGGTGCTTGCCCGAGGCGACCTCGTACTGGTGCGCCTCTTCCTCGTTCGGCGAGCCGTCCTCGTTCACCGGGATGACACGGATCTCGCGCTTGCCGCGCTTGATGTCGCCGAACTTCACCACGCCGTCGATCTCGGCGATGGTCGCTGGGTCCTTCGGCTTGCGCGCCTCGAAGAGCTCCGCCACGCGCGGCAGACCGCCCGTGATGTCGCGCGTCTTGTACGCCTCGCGGCTGACCTTGGCGAAGATCGTCCCCGCCTCGATCCGGTCGCCGTCCTCCACGGTGAGCACCGCGCCCACCGGGATGATGAAGTCGCGGACACGCTGCTCCTTCCCGCCCTTGTCCTGCCAGATCTCGATGTGCGGGTGGAGCTTCTTCTCGCGGTCCTCGATCACGACGCGCTGACGCAGACCGGTGAGCTCGTCGAGCTCCTCGGCCACGGTCTCCTCGTCGTTCAGGTCGACGAAGCGAATGGTGCCCGCGACGTCGGAGATGATCGGGTTGGTGTACGGGTCCCAGGTGAAGATCACCTCGTCCCGCACCACCTTGGCCCCGTTCTCGACCTTGAGGATGGCGCCGAGGGGCACCTGCAGGCGCGCGCCCACGCCAGCCGCGGCGTCCGCGCTCGTGCGGATCGTCATGTCGCCCTCGTACGAGGTGACGATGCGATCGCCCTGCGGGTTGGTGACGTACACGAGCCGGTCGCCGAACTCGATCACGCCCGCGACCTTGCTCTTGCGCGCGGTCTGCTCGGCGATACGCGCCGCGGCACCACCGATGTGGAAGGTGCGCAGCGTGAGCTGCGTCCCCGGCTCGCCGATCGACTGCGCGGCGATGATGCCCACTGCCTCGCCCGGGTCGACCATCTGCATGGTCGCCAGGTTCCGGCCGTAGCACATCGCGCACAGGCCGCGCTTCGCCTCACAGGTCAGCACCGTGCGGATGTGCACCCGCTCGATCCCGGCCTCCTCGACCTCGCGCGCCATGTCCTCGTCGATGAGCGTGCCCTTGGCGATGAGTACGCGCGGCTTGCCGCCCTCGTCCGTCATCTGCGGGTCGAGCACATCGTCCATCGCCACGTTGCCGACGATCCGCTCGGAGAGCGCCTCGATGACGTCCTCGCCCTCCTTCAACGCCTCGACCTCGAGCCCGATCTGCGTACCGCAGTCGTGCTCCTGGATCGTCATGTCCTGTGCGACGTCGACCAGCCGGCGCGTGAGGTAGCCCGCGTCGGCCGTCTTGAGCGCCGTGTCGGCCAGACCCTTCCGGGCGCCGTGCGTCGAGATGAAGTACTCGAGAACCGAGAGGCCCTCGCGGAAATTCGACTTGATCGGGCTCTCGATGATCTCGCCGATGCCGCCCGTCAGCTTCTTCTGCGGCTTGGCCATCAGGCCGCGCATCCCCGCCAGCTGGCGGATCTGGTCGCGGCTACCGCGCGAGCCCGAGTCGAACATCATGAACACCGGGTTGAAGCCGCCCTTGTCCTGCCGGAGCGACTTCACCATGGCGTCGGTGATGTCCGAGTTCGCGTGCGTCCACGTGTCGATGACTTTGTTGTAGCGCTCGCCGTTCGTGATGTTGCCCGTCTGGTACGCGCGCTGGAAGCGCTCGACCCGTTCGGTCGCCTCGGCGAGGAGCGTCTCCTTCTCACCCGGGATGTGCAGGTCCTCGATGCCGATCGACACGCCGCCCTTTGTGGCGTTGGCGAAGCCGAAGGCCTTGAGGCGATCCAGGAACTGCACCGTCTCGGCGAGGCCGGCGCGGCGGTAGCTCTCGAACACGAGCTCCCCGAGCGCCTTCTTCTTCATGTCGCGGTTCTGAAACCCGATCGCCGTCGGCACGATCGCGTTGAAGAGCACGCGTCCCGCCGTCGTGACCTCGTGCCGGCGCCCCGCCGAGTCGTCGACGAGGAAGCGCAGCGGTGTCGCGTACGACAGGCGGCCTAACGCCATCGCCGACTCGACCTCGCCGACGGTGCCGTAGACGCGAAGCCTGGTGACCTGCTCCGGGTCCTTCGCGATCGCGTCGAAGTCCGCCGGCGCCTTGGTCGCGAAGTAGCAGCCGAGGACGATGTCCTGCGACGGCTCCGCGACGGGGCGGCCGTCGGAGGGTTTGAGGATGTTGTTCGAGGAGAGCATGAGCACGCGCGCCTCGGTCTGTGCCTCGAACGAGAGCGGCACGTGCACGGCCATCTGGTCGCCGTCGAAGTCGGCGTTGAACGCCGCGCAGACGAGCGGGTGGATGCGGATGGCCTTGCCCTCGACCAGCACCGGCTCGAACGCCTGGATGCCCAGGCGGTGGAGCGTCGGCGCGCGGTTGAGCATCACCGGGTGGTCCCGGATGATCTCTTCGAGGATCTCGTAGACCTCGGGGCTCTCGCGCTCGACGATCTTCTTCGCGCGCTTGACCGTCTCGGCGATGCCCTTGTCGACGAGCTTGTGGATGATGAACGGCTTGAACAGCTCGAGCGCCATCGCCTTCGGCAGCCCGCACTGGTGCAGCTTGAGCTCGGGGCCGACGACGATGACCGACCGCCCCGAGTAGTCCACGCGCTTGCCGAGCAGGTTCTGACGGAACCGGCCCTGCTTGCCCTTGAGCATGTCGGAGAGCGACTTGAGCGGGCGCTTGCCGCGACCGCGGATCGCCTTCGAGCGGCGGCCGTTGTCGAACAGCGCGTCGACCGCCTCCTGCAGCATGCGCTTCTCGTTGCGGAGGATGACCTCCGGCGCGCGGTGCATGATGAGCTTCATCAGCCGGTTGTTGCGGTTGATGACGCGGCGGTACAGGTCGTTCAGGTCGGACGTGGCGAAGCGCCCGCCGTCGAGCGGCACGAGCGGCCGCAGGTCGGGCGGGATGACTGGAATCACGTCCAGGATCATCCACTCCGGCTTGTTGCGGCTGTCGCCCGAGTTCCCCGAGTTGCGGAACGCGTCGACGATCTTGAGCCGCTTGAGCATCTGCTTCTTGCGGTGCTGCGAGTTCTCGCCGACGACGTTCGTGCGCAGCTCTTCCGAGATCTTGTCGACGTCGAGTCGGCGCAGGAGCTCGCGCACCGCGGGCGCGCCGATGTCGGCGTTGAACGCGCTGTCGCCCTCCTCGCGCGCCTTCTGGCGGAGCGCGAGGTACTCGTCTTCATCCAGGAGCTGGGCCGAGCGCACGTCCTGCGCACCCGGTTCGACGACGACGTAGTTCGAGTAGTAGAGGACCTTTTCGAGATCACGCAGCGTGATGTCGACCAGGTTCCCCATCGGGCTCGGGAGCGTCTTGAAGAACCAGATGTGCGCGACCGGCACGGCCAGCTCGATGTGGCCCATGCGCTCGCGGCGCACCTTGGAGAGCGTCACTTCCACGCCGCAACGATCGCAGATCACGCCGCGATAGCGGATGCGCTTGTACTTGCCGCAGTGGCACTCCCAGTCCTTCACCGGCCCGAAGATGCGCTCGCAGAAGAGCCCATCCTTTTCAGGCTTGAACGACCGGTAGTTGATGGTCTCGGGCTTGAGCACCTCGCCCCACGACCACCACGTGCGCAGCCCGGCCATCTCCAGCCGCTCGCGCTCCTTGGGGTCCTTGGGGCCGCGGATCTCCTCCGGGGAGGCGATCCGCACGCTCATGTAGTCGAACGCCGACGCGCGCGTCTCGCGCGTAGAGCGGAAATCGATCATCGGTTACTCCTCGCTTCCGTTGGCGCCGTTGCCGGTGCCGTTCGCGGCGCCGTCGTCGGCGCCGGTCTTGGCCTTCGCGTCCGCCTTCGCGCGCACTGGGGTGCGGCGCCGCACCGCCGGGGCGGGCTCGTGGTCCTCGTCGTCCGTCGGCAGCGACGTGACCGCCACCACGGGCTCGCCCGCGGGCAGCGCGGCCTGCACCGCCTCCGGGTTGCCGAGCACGCCGAACTCCTCGTCGTCGTCGCCGGCGGTGGCGCCGAGCGTGACCTTGATGCCTAACGCCTGCAGCTCCTTCACGAGCACGTTGAACGACTCGGGGATGCCCGGCTCGGGCAGGTTCTGCCCCTTGACGATCGCCTCGTAGACGCGGCTGCGGCCGTTCACGTCGTCCGACTTGACCGTGAGCATTTCCTGGAGGATGTGCGCCGCGCCGTACGCCTCCAGCGCCCACACCTCCATCTCGCCGAAGCGCTGGCCGCCGAACTGCGCCTTGCCGGCGAGCGGCTGCTGCGTGACGAGCGAGTACGGCCCGATGCTCCGGGCGTGGATCTTGTCGTCGACCAGGTGCGAGAGCTTCAGCATGTAGATCTCGCCGACCGTGACGGGGTTGGCGAAGGTCTCGCCCGTGCGCCCGTCGCGGACGCGGATCTTGCCGCCCGGCGTGAGCCCGGCGAGGCGCATCAGTTCCGCCGACGCGGCATCCAGATCCCCCTCACCCTTCTTCGCGCCGAAGAGCGCGGCCAGGGCCGGGAGCTCTTCGCGCATGAGGACGTCGGCGCCGGCGCGCTTCGCGTCGACGTCGAGTTCGCCGATCACGCCCTCGCGGTCGACGACGTCGCGCGCGGCGGCTTCGGAGCGGTGGAAGGTGAGGCGGCTCTGCGTTTCGGCCTGTTCGCGCGCGACCAACTCCTTCGCCGCCGCGACCAGGAAGTCGCGCACCTGCGTGCCTAACGTGCGCGTCGCCTCCGACATGCCCTCCGACGCGAGGTCGTTGAGCGTGGCGTCGTTGAGCAGGTAGACCTTGTCGGCGTCGGCGAGCGACGGCTTCACGTCGGCGACGATCTGCTTCACCTCCGCCTCGCCCACCGTCGGCGCCTGCGCGGTGAAGCCGAGCGTGCGCGCGGCCGTGACGAGCCCGGCCAGCTTGAGCAGCAGGCCGATCTCGCGCTCGTTCGCGCCCTGGAACACCGGCGTCTTGGCGTAGAAGCCGAGCATGCGCGCGGCCCAGCCGAGGTGCGTCTCCAGGATCTGCCCGACGTTCATGCGCGACGGCACGCCGAGCGGGTTGAGCACGATGTCGACCGGGCGGCCGTCGGGGAGGAACGGCATGTCCTCCTCGGGCACGATGCGGGCGACGATACCCTTGTTCCCGTGGCGGCCGGCCATCTTGTCGCCCACCGAGATCTTGCGCTTCTCGGCGAGGTAGACCTTCACGAGCTGGATCACGCCCGGCGGCAGCTCGTCGGGCTGCAGGATGCGGTCGATCCGCTCTTCCGCGCGCTCCTCGATGCGGCCCTTTTCTTCGTTGGCCGCCTCGATGATCGAACGGATGCGATCGTTGATGGGCTTCTGCTCGACGCGGAACGTCTTGAGGTCCACGGTCGCGAACTTGAGCCCGCGCAGGACGTCGCGCGTGAGCACGGTGCCCTGCTCCACGGCTTCCTCGACCGTGCCGCTCTTGAGCGCGAGCGCGACCGTCTCGCCCTCGAGCGCGTCGCGCAGTTCGGCGTCGCGCACGTCGTTGACGCGGATCTTCTCCTCGCCCTCGAGCCGGCGCACCTCGCCGATGCGCTCGCCGCGGTCCTTTTCGACGACTTGGTCTTCGATGCGGCTGAAGATCTTGACGTCGATGACGACGCCCTCCATGCCCGGCGGCACCTTGAGCGAGCTGTCCTTCACGTCCTTCGCCTTCTCGCCGAAGATCGCGGTCAGCAGCTTCTCTTCGGGCGAGAGCTCCGTCTCGCCCTTCGGCGTGATCTTGCCGACGAGGATGTCGCCCGGCTTCACGTGCGCGCCGATGCGCACGATGCCGCGCTCGTCGAGGTCGATGAGCGCGTCCTCGGCGACGTTCGGGATTTCCCGCGTGATCTCTTCCTGCCCGCGCTTCGTGTCGCGCACGTGCAGCTCGAGCTCCTGGATGTGGATCGACGAGTAGACGTCGTCCTTGACCAGGCGCTCGGAGAGGACGATGGCGTCCTCGAAGTTGTGCCCGTACCACGGCATGAACGCCACGGTCACGTTCGCGCCTAACGCGAGTTGCCCCTGCTCGGTCGCGGCGCCGTCGGCGAGCACGTCGCCCGCCTTGACGCGCTGGCCGAGCCGGACGAGCGGGCGCTGGTTGATCGCCGTGTCCTGGTTGGTGCGCAGGTACTTCTTGACCTTGTAGCGGTCGAGCTGCGTGAGGCGCTGGAGCGGGCGCGACGTGGCGCGCCGGTCCTCCGTCTGCCGCTCGGCCGGGCCGGCGTCGACGATGATCTCGTCGGCGGTCACGTGCGCGACGACGCCCGGGCGCTTGGCGATGATCACCGCGCCCGAGTCGCGCGCGACGCGGCTCTCCAGCCCGGTGCCGACGAGCGGCGTCTTCGGGTTGAGGAGCGGGACCGCCTGGCGCTGCATGTTCGAGCCCATGAGCGCGCGGTTCGCGTCGTCGTGCTCGAGGAACGGGATGAGCGCGGCGGCGATGGAGACCAGCTGCTCCGGCGCCACGTCCATGTAGTCGATGCGATCCGGCGAGACCAGCGGCAGGTCGCCGCCGTCGCGCGTGAGCACCAGCTCGTCGGCGAACGTGCCGTCCGGGTTGAGCTTCGCGTTCGCCTGCGCGATCACGGCGCCTTCCTCGCGGTTGGCGTCGAGCCACGCGACGTCGCCCGTCACGCGCCCGTTCTTGACGACGAAGTACGGCGTCTCGACGAAGCCGAGGTCGTTCACCCGCGCGTAGCAGGCGAGCGACGTGATGAGGCCGATGTTCGGGCCTTCCGGCGTCTCGATCGGGCACATGCGCCCGTACTGCGAATAGTGGACGTCTCGGACCTCGAAGCCCGCGCGCTCGCGCGTCAGGCCGCCCGGCCCGAGCGCCGACAGACGACGCTTGTGCGTCAGCTCGGCGAGCGGGTTGGTCTGGTCCATGAACTGCGACAGCTGCGACGAGCCGAAGAACGCCTGGATGACGGCGCTCACCGTGCGCGCATTGACCAGGTCGTCGAGCGAGATCTTCTCCGGGTCGGTGTTGATCGACATGCGCTCCTTGACGAGGCGCGCCATGCGCGACAGGCCGACGGAGAACTGGTTGGCGATCAGCTCGCCGACCGAGCGGATGCGGCGGTTGCCCAGGTGGTCGATGTCGTCCGTGCTGCCGCGGCCCTCGTGCAGCTCGACGAGGTAGCGTACGATCGCGATGAAGTCCTCCTTCGTGAGCACGGTCGTGCCCGGGGAGGTCTGCAGGTTGAGCCGCTGGTTGATCTTGTAGCGGCCCACGCGCCCGAGGTCGTAGCGCTTGGGGCTGAAGAAGAGGCGCTCGATGGCCTGCTTCGCGGTCTCCGCGTTGGGCGCGTCGCCCGGGCGCAGGAGGCCGTAGATCTGCTTGAGCGCGACGTTCTCGCCGATCTCGCGGTCGGTGTCGCCCATCTTGCGGCGGTCTTTTTCCTCGAGCTTCGCGGGGTCGGTCGGGTCCTTGGCGAGCGTGTTCTTGATGAGCGTCGACTCGGCGCGGCCGGAGGCGACGAACACCTGCACCTTGGCGACGTCGGACTTGCGGAGCGCGGTGGTCAGCTCCTCGGTCAGCGGCTGGCCGGCCTCGGCGTGCACCTCGCCCTCGGCGTCGACGACGTCGTGCGAGAGGACGCGCGGCTCGGGGCGCTCGCCGCGCTCGAACGCGTCGAGCTCGTCACGGAGCGCGACCGTCGTGTAGCTGGCGAACACACGGACGCGCTCGATCTCCTGGCGGCGGAGGCGGTTGTAGACCTCGTCCGTCAGTTCGTCGCCTTCCTTGACGAGCAGCTCCGACTCCAGGCGCTCGCGCTCGGCGCGGGCCTTCTTCGTCTTGAGTTTGGGCGCGTCGGGGTCGTGCAGCTCGCCGGCGAGCGTGATGTCCTCGGCGATGATCGCGCCGAGGGTCTCGCGCTGCTCGGCGCGGCTCTCGCGGACCTTCGTGAGGTCGAGCTCGCGCTCGGCGAAGAAGAGCCGGAGGATGTCGCTGTTCGCGCCGAAGCCGAAGGCACGCAGCAGCGCGGTCGCCGGGAACTTCTTCTTCTTGTCGATGTGGACGTACACGACGTCGTGGATGTCGACGGTGAACTCGACCCACGAGCCGCGGAACGGGATGATGCGGCTGGAGATGAGGCGCTGCCCGTTGGGGTGCGTGCTCTCCTCGAACACCACGCCCGGCGAGCGGTGGAGCTGCGACACGATGACGCGCTCCGCGCCGTTGATCACGAACGTGCCGAGACTCGTGATGAGCGGCAGCTCACCGAGGTAGACCTCCTTCTCGATGATGTTGCGCGGGCGCTTCTCGTCGTTGATCTCCTCGAAGATGACGAGCTGGAGTGTCGCCTTGAGGGGGGCCGAGTAGGTCATGTCCCGCTCGATACACTCCTCGACCGTGTACTTGGGCTCGCCGAGGGTGTAGCGGACGAACTCGAGCGAGAAGTTCTCGTGGACGTCCGAGATGGGGAACAGGTCCTTGAAGACGCGCTCGAGGCCGATGTCCTCGCGCTCGTGCGCGGCGGCGTCGGTCTGGAGCAGCGCTTCGAAGGCGCGCGTTTGGATGTCGAGCAGGTGGGGCATGCCCATCGCCGCGTCGAGCTTTCCGAAGGAGATTTCCTTTATCGTTTCAGCCATGTCGTCCCCGCGTGAGGGGCCCGCGGTTTAAGCACCCCGGTTGGGTGCGGCGGGCAGTGCGGTCGGAGGTGCGGCAAACGGCGCCAGATGGCGCCGACACTAGAGCCCGGTCCGAGGAGTCGCCGTTAACGGCGAACCGTGTTCTACCCCCGGACAGGCGAAAAGAGCCCCGACCCCGCCCTCACCGAAAAACGGCGAGGGCGGGAGCGGAGCGTCGTACAGATCAGGTTGTAGACCGACGAACGAAGTAGGTCACGGCGCGAAGTGAAGATAAGGGGGCCAGGGCGGGCCGGGGCAAGGCCGCGCCAGCAGGGGGTGCCTGCTGGGGGCGTCCCTGCCCCGTGCCGCCGGCCGCCTTACTTCACGTCGACGGCCGCGCCCTGCTCTTCGAGCTTCGCCCGCATCGTCGCGGCGTCGTCCTTCGACACGCCCGCCTTCACCGTCTGCGGCGCGCCGTCGACGAGGTCCTTCGCCTCCTTGAGGCCCAGGCCGGTGAGCTCGCGCACCACCTTGATGACCTGGATCTTCTTGGCGCCGGCCTCCTTGAGGATGACGTCGAACTCGGTCTGCTCCTCGACCGGGGCCGCGGGAGCCGCGGCGCCGCCCGCCGGGGCCGCGCCGCCGCCGACCGGGGCGGCCGCGATCGTGACGTTGAACTTGCTCTTGAAGCTGTCGATCAGGTCGGCCAACTCGAAGACGGTCTTGTTGCCGATCGCGTCGAGGATCTCGTCGTTGCTCATGGTAGCCATCAGTCAGTTCTCCTGGAGAGTCTGCGAAGTGTTGTACAACCGGGGTTAGGCAGCCGTGTCGGCGGTTGCGCCGCCTTCCTTCTGCGCGCGGAGCGCCTCGAGCGCGCCGACCATCATGTACATCAGCCCGTTCATCGCGCCGGCGAACTGCGCGAGCGGGGCCATGAGCCCGGCGCCGAGCTCGGCGAGCATCTGCTCGCGCGAGGGCATCGAGGCGAGGGCCTTGACCTGCTCCGCGTCGATCGCGCGACCGTCGAACATCCCGCCCTTCACGACGGGCTTCTGGTCGTTCTCCTTCGCGAAGTCGGTGATCGCCTTGGCGCCCGCGAGGGCGTCGTGGGCGACGATGATCCCGGTGGGTCCCTTGAGGCGCCCTCCGGCGAGGCCGCTCTCGTTGACCGCGCGCAGGGCGAGCGTGTTCTTGATGACGACGTACTCGACGCCAGCGCTGCGCAGCCGGCGGCGGAGCGCCGTCATCCGCTTCACGCTCATCCCCGTGAAGTCGGTGAAGTAGAGCGCCTGGGCGCCCTCGATCTTCTCTTTCAGCTCGACGACGAGCTGCTCCTTATCGGTCCGTTTCATGGGTCGCCCGGCCTCAGCGGTACGGTGTGGTGTCGATCGTGACGCCGGGGCCCATCGAGCTCGACATCGCGACGTTTCTCACGTACACACCCTTGGCCGCCGCGGGCTTGGAGCGGACGATCTGGTCCATGAGCGCCGAGAAGTTCTGCTCGAGCGCCTCGGCGGGGAACGAGAGCTTGCCGATCGGGGCGTGCACGTTGCCGCCCTTGTCGACGCGGAACTCGATCTTCCCGGCCTTGAGTTCGCGCACCGCGCGACCCACGTCGAAGGTGACGGTGCCGGCCTTCGGGTTGGGCATGAGGCCGCGGGGGCCTAACACGCGCCCCAGCTGGCCGACCTGACCCATGAGGTCGGGCGTGGCGACCATCACGTCGAAGTCGAGGAAGCCGTCTTTGATCTTCTGGACGTACTCGACGCCGACCAGGTCGGCGCCCGCCGCCTCGGCTTCCGCCTGGCGGGGCCCCTGCGCGATGACGAGCACGCGAATGCTCGTCCCGGTGCCGGCCGGTAGGACGACCGTGCCGCGGACGACCTGGTCGGCGTGGCGTGGGTCGACGCCGAGGCGGATGGCGACTTCCACCGTCTCGTCGAACTTGGCGTAGCCCGCGGTCTTGACCGCGTCGATCGCCTGGCGCGCCACGTAGGCACTCTCCGCGTTGATCTTCTCGGCGGCCGCGCGGTACTTCTTTCCGTGCGCGCTCATCAGTCGGCCACCGTCACGCCCATCGAGCGTGCCGCGCCGGCGACCATCGCCATCGCGCTCTCGACGGTGTCGCAGTTGAGGTCGGGCATCTTGATCTCGGCGATCCTGCGCAGCTGCGCCTGGGTCACCGACCCGACCTTGGTCTTGTTGGGCGTGCCCGAGCCCTTGTCCAGTCCGAGCTCCTTCTTGATGAGCACGGCGGTGGGGGGCGTCTTGAGGATGAAGGTGAAGCTCTTATCCCCGAAGATCGTGACCTCCACCGGGAGGATCGTGTCCTGGCCTTGCGTCCGAGCGTTGAACTCTTTGACGAAGGCCATGATGTTGATCCCCTGGGGGCCGAGCGCGGTGCCGACCGGCGGGGCGGGCGTCGCCTTGCCGGCCGGGATCTGCAGCTTGACGAACCCGGTTATCTTTTTGGCCATAACTCTCCTGGCGTGGGGACCGCCGCCGGGCGTCGGTGGTCGAAGCGCCCGCGGGGCCTAACACTCCCGCTCGGATTACCGTCGGAGCGGTGGCCGACGTCGGGCCTCGCGGCCCGGTGCTCCTGGTCGGATTCCGACTGAGTCGCCCTTTTAGTAGCCCTTCAGCTGCAAGTAGTCCAGCTCCACCGACGTCGGGCGGCCGAAGAGCGAGACGCTCACGCGGACCTTGCCCTTGTCGGCGACGACCTCCTCGACGGTGCCGCTGAAGTCGGTGAACGGGCCCTCGGTGATCTGCACGGCCTGGCCGATGAGGAAGGGGATCTCCTCCTTCGGCGCCGCCTCCTCCGCCTCCGCGATGCCGAGCAGGCGGTTGACCTCCTCGGGGCGCAGCGGCATCGGCAGCTTGTCGTGGCCGACCATCTTGATGACGCCCTGGATGCCGTTGATGACGTGCAGGGTGTCCTGGTTCATGAGCATTTCGACGAGCACGTACCCCGGGTAGATCTTGCGCTCGACGGGGACCTTCTTGCCGTTCTTGACCTCGATCGCCTCCTGCGTGGGCACGAGCGCCTGGCGGATCGGGCGCTCCTCGGGGGCGCGCTGGTCCGCGTCGATCTTGCGCTGCAGGAGCGACTTGACCTTGTTCTCGTGCCCAGACGTCGTCTGGACGGCGTACCAGCGGTGGTCCACGGGTCTCTCGGGATCGTGCGGGGGTGCCTAACGAATGCCTGGCCGAACGCCTAACGCGCCGTCGGCGCGGGCTAACGTGCGGGGCCGCCGCCGAGCAGGAGCTGCGGCAGGCGGACGAGCAGGAACTGCAGGGCGATGTCCATCAGCGCGATGAGCGCGCCGAGGAGGAGGACGAAGACGATGATCCGGACGGTCGCGTCCTGGAGCTCCTTGCGGGCCGGCCACGTGACGCGCTTCATCTCCGCGAGCACGTCGTGGTAGAACTGCACCGCCTTGGCGACGCCGGTCGGGCCGGCCGGCGCGGCGGCAGGCGCCACGGGCGGACGCCCCCCGGCGGAGCCGCCCGCGGGCGTGCCCTTCGGGGTGCGTCCGGGCTGCGACGCGACGTCGGTCGTCGCCATCGTTACTTCGTTTCCTTGTGGGTCTGGTGCTTGTCGCAGCGGGGGCAGTACTTCTTCCACTCGACGCGCTCGGGGTGGAGGCGCTTGTTCTTCGTGGTGAAGTAGTTCCGGCTCTTACACTCGGTGCACCCGAGGATGATCTTGTCGCGCGGCATGAGGCGTTACTCGAGCTGAAAGACGGCTGACCTAGAACGGCCGGGAAAGCGGGAAGCGGGGGAGGGGTCGCGAGCGCCGCTCGCGCACCCGCCCCCCCGCTCAAGCTAGTACCCGCGAGCGTTACTTCAGGATGGTGGTGACGACGCCGGCGCCGACGGTGCGGCCGCCCTCGCGGATGGCGAAGCGGAGCCCCTCGTCCATGGCGATCGGCGTGATCAGCCGGATCGTCATCTGCACGTTGTCCCCGGGCATCACCATCTCCATCCCCTCCGGCAGCTCGCACGTGCCCGTCACGTCCGTCGTCCGGAAGTAGAACTGCGGCCGGTACCCCTTGAAGAACGGCGTGTGCCGGCCCCCCTCCTCCTTCGTCAGCACGTACACCTCGGCCAGGAAGTCCGTGTGCGGCGTGATGCTCCCCGCCTTGGCCAACACCATCCCGCGCTCGATCTCCTCCTTCGCCACGCCCCGCAGCAACAACCCCACGTTGTCCCCCGCCTCGCCCTGGTCGAGCAGCTTGCGGAACATCTCCACGCCCGTCACCACGGTCCGCTTGTCGGCGTTGAACCCAACGAGCGCCACCTCCTCCTGCACCTTGATGATCCCGCGCTCGATCCGCCCCGTCGCCACCGTCCCCCGGCCCGTGATCGAGAACACGTCCTCCACGGGCATCAGGAACGGCCGGTCCACCTGCCGCTCGGGCTGCGGGATGTAGCTGTCCAGGGCGTCCATCAGCTCGCCGATCTTCTGGCCCCACTCGCTGTTCGGGTCCCCCGACTGCAGCGCCTGCAGCGCCGAGCCGCGGATGATCGGCGTCTCGTCGCCCGGGAAGTTGTACTGGCTGAGCAACTCGCGGACTTCGAGCTCGACCAGGTCCAGCAGCTCCGGGTCGTCGACCATGTCCACCTTGTTCATGAACACCACCACGTAGGGCACGTTCACCTGCCGCGCCAGGAGGATGTGCTCCCGCGTCTGCGGCATCGGCCCATCGGCCGCCGACACGACCAGGATCGCGCCGTCCATCTGCGCCGCCCCCGTGATCATGTTCTTCACGTAGTCCGCGTGCCCCGGGCAGTCCACGTGCGCGTAGTGCCGCTTCGCGCTCTCGTACTCCACGTGCGCCGTGCTGATCGTGATCCCCCGCTCGCGCTCCTCCGGCGCCTTGTCGATCTGGTCGAAGGCCACCTTCTGCGCCAACCCCTTGTTCGCCTGAATCGTCGTGATCGCCGCCGTCAACGTCGTCTTCCCATGGTCCACGTGCCCAATCGTCCCCACGTTCACGTGCGGCTTCGTCCGCTCAAACTTGGCCTTGGCCATGGATCAGTCTTCCAGGATGTCAGAGTTGGGTGAACGTCTAGGGCGGCCGGGCGCGCCGTGCGCTGCGGTCGCCGCGTCGATCCGCCGCGCGTGGCGCGGCGATGGCTCCAGACGTGGCTACGCCCGCACCGCGTCCGGCGCCTCAACAGGCAGCGCAGACGGTGCGGGCGGCGCACCCACACCCCATGAAGCCAGACGCGATCGCGCGTGACGGGGCGGGCGGCGCAGAGCTCACGATCGGGATTGAACCGATGACCTCACCCTTACCAAGGGTGTGCTCTACCAACTGAGCTACGTGAGCGACGAGACAGGGCGACAAACTACTGCGTGCAGCACGGAAGCTCCAACAGACCGGGGCGCCCCGACCGTGCCACACACCCCGTGAGCCGAAGCACTGGCGCTGGGGAGACCACAAGGGTATTAGCGCCCGACCGACGCCGCAAGTCGTCCCGCCGCCGTCAGAACGTTCACCGTCAGAACGTCCAGTTGAGCCCCGCGCTCGGCAGCCAGCCGACGGTCGTGATGTGGAAGGGCGCCTGACGGTACGGACTCCACTCTTCGGCGTACCAGTTGTGACGGTCGGTCACATTCTGCACGTCGACATACGCGACGAGCTGGCGACCGCTGCGCCGCGTGAAGCGGCGATCCGCGCGCACGTCCAGAGCGAAGAACGGCGTCCGACGCGGACCTTGGCCGTACTGCGCCGGGTCCGGCTGCGCGTAAAACGGGCCCTGCTGTGCGTACGGCGTCGTGAGCGCGCCCGCCGCCGCCCGTGCGCGAGCTGACAGCTCCCACCGTGCGCCCGGCCGCCAGCCGGCGAGCAACGTCGCGGTCACCGGCACGTCGTACGCGCCCGGCGTCGGCCCGCCCTGAAGTGCGGTGAACGTCGCACGACTCACCGCGACCGCCGCGAGCCCGTACACGGGCACGTCCGACAGCTTCTTCTCGGCCAGCAGCTCCACCCCGCGCACGAAGCCCGTGCCGACGCTCGCCAGCGGCTCGAGGCCGAAGGGGATGTCGGTGAGCGCGTTGTCGAACGTGCCCGGTTGCAGCACCTCGCGCGGCCGGAACACGCGGGCCGGGTAGTTGGCGTACCACTTCGCATACGCCTCGACGCGGACGCGCAGGTCGGGGCGCGGCGTGCGCTCGCAGCCGAGCACGAGGTGGTCGGCGCGGAACGGACGCACGCCACCACCGGGCGCGGTCGGGAGGTTCGCGCGATCGCCCGCGAGCCAGATCGCCTCGGGCGCCTGCCAGTAACGACCGCCCGCGAGCGTCACCGCGCTCCGATCGTCGGGCGCCCAGGTGAGCGACGCGCGGGGCGCGACCCGGACGGCGTTGGCGAGGACGGGGTAGTAGTCGGCGCGGACGCCTACCGCGGCGCGGAGCCGCGGCGCGAGCCGGGCGTCGAGCTGCGCGTAGGTCGCGTCCCGGAACGTCGTGAACGTCGTGTCGGTCGCGAGCGGAAATCGGCGACCGCCCGCGTCGTGGCGCAGGAAGCCGGGGAGCGTGATGTCATAGTGCAGGCGGTCGCCGTACTTCGCGGTCGTGCCGACTTCGACCGTCGTCGCGCCTGGCCCGCCGACGCCGGGCGACCAGACGAGGGCGGCGCGCAGTTGGTCCTCCGCTTCGGCGGTGTGCGCGCGCAGAAGGAGGCGCGGCGTGTCGCCGTATACCACCGCGCCTTCCTGTTCCGTGGCGAATGCGGTGTAGGTGCGACCAATCGTGACCGTCGTGTACCCGCGCGCGAGCTGGCGGCGCCACGTCGCGCCCGTGAAGTACTGGGTCTCGTTCGGCGCGACGACGTCGCTGTTGTAATACTGGTCGTCCGGGGTCGCGGCGCGCACCGCGACCGTACTGTGCGCGCCGATCGCGAACCACGAGAGCTCGTCGCGCGCGGACGGGCGTGTCACGGCCTTGACCGTGACGTCCTCGTACGTCGGCACGACCGTCAAGCGGAGCGCGCGGAAGACGGGGCCGAGGTAGCTGCGGCGCACGCCGGCGAGAAAGGACCCGGAGCCGCCGAGTGGCCCTTCGGCGAGCGCGCCCGCGCCGATGGCCGAGACGTTGAGCTGGCCGGCCACACGCTCGCGCGTCCCGTCGCGTAACGCGATGTCGACGACCCCGGAGGCGCGGTCGCCGTAGCGTGCGCCGAACCCGCCCGTGGAGAGCGCAGCGTCGCGCACGAAGTCGACCGGCAGGAGACTCGTTGCACCGCCGGTCGAGCCCTGCGCGCCGAAGTGGTCGATGCTGGGCACCTCGAGTCCGTCGACGACGAAGAGCGTCTCGACCGGCGAACCACCGCGCACGACGAGGTCGTTGCGCGACTCGGTGGTCGCGCCGACGCCCGGGAGCACGCTGAGGGCGCGGACCACGTCTTCCTGCACGCCGGGGGCGCGGCGGAGTTCCTCGGTCGTGAACCCGGCGGTCGACACCGGCGTCGACGGCGGGTGGACGACCGGGAAGTAGCTCGGCCGCACCCTCACGCCGGCGAGCGCCACGGCCGCCGCCTCGAGCACGACGCGCACCTCGGCGGGCTTGCCGGCGCGCACCGGGACGTCCGCGACGACGCGCGCGGCGTAGCCGATGCGGCGCACGTCGAGTCGGACGACGCCGGCCGGTACGCCGCGAAGCAGGAACCGCCCCGCCGCGTCGGTCTGCGTCGCGACGGAGGTCGAGTCGACCGCACCACGTGCGGGCAGGACGCGCACGACCGCCGCCGACAGCGGCGCGTCGTCGGCGCCGAGGACGCGGCCGGTGACGACGCCTGCCGCGGGCTGCGCGGAAGCTGTCGCGGCGAGGAGCGGGAGGACGACGGCGCCGGCGGTCGACCGGAGCAGCATGAGACGATGCGCAGACGGGGGCGACGACGCGCGAGTGTCGTAGATGCTAACGGAGTGCACCAGAGCGCGGCGCCCGGGATCCGCGAACACGGAGCCGAAGCCGCTCGGCGCGGGTACACATCGGTCCGCGCGCGGTGTGCGTACTCTGCGCGCACACCGCGCCCGCCCGCATCATCGTGCTCGACCCTTCGCTCTCCTACCCCGCCCTGCCGTGCCTCGTCTTCCTCTCGTTGCGCTCGCGGCCGTCGTCCTCGCCGGCACCGCTGGCGCGCAGTCGCCAACGGCTCCGGCCACGTACCACGTCGCGCGTATGGTCACGCTCGGCGGCGATGGCGGGTGGGACTACCTGACCGTCGACACCGCGAGCAACCGGCTCTACATCAGCCGCGGCACACACGTGATGGTCGTCGACCTCGCGCACGATTCGGTCACCGGCGACGTCGCGAACACGCCCGGCGTGCACGGGATCGCGATCGCGAACGACCTCGGGCGCGGGTTCACGAGCAACGGCCGCGACTCGAGCGTGACGGCGTTCGACGCACGCACGCTGGCGGCGATCTCCCGCTACGGCCCGACGGGCGCCAACCCCGACGCGATCGGCTACGACCCGGCGAGCAAGCGAGTCTTCACGTTCAACGGCCACGGCGAGAACATGACCGCGCTCGACGCGCAAACGGGCAAGGTCGTCGGCACGGTCGCTCTCGGCGGCAAGCCCGAATTCGTCGCCTTCGACGGGCGCGGGATGCTCTACAACGAGACGACGAGCGAGCTGATCGCGGTGAACACGCGCACGCTCGCCGTCACGCGGCGGACGAAGATCGCGGGGTGCGAGGAGCCGAGCGGGCTCGCGATCGACGCGAGCCGGGGGCGGCTGTTCGTCGGCTGCGGCAACAAGGTGATGACCGTGCACGACGCCGCGTCGGGGCGTCAGCTGGTGACGTTGCCCGTGGGCCAGGGCGTGGACGCGGTCGGGTTCGACGCGGGCACGGGCGACGTGTTCGTGTCGGCGGGCGACGGGACGCTGACCGTCGTGCGCGACGCGGGCGGCGACAAGTGGCAGGTCGCGCAGACGGTGCAGACGAAGCGCGGGGCGCGGACGCTCGCGGTCGACCCGGCGCACCACCGCGTGTACGTCGTCACGGCCGACTTCGGGCCGGCCCCCGCGGCGACGGCGGCGCAGCCCCGACCGCGGCCGGCGATCGTGCCCGGCTCGTTCCAGATGCTCGTCGTCGAGCGCTAGCGGCAAGCGCTAGGCGTTAGGCCGCCGGGCGCGCCCGTCGGCCGGGTGCGCCCGGCGGCGACCGCGCTCGTACACCCCCGCCGAGAGCGCGGCGACGGCCGCTCCCGCGCACCAGCCGCCAACGACGTCGGTGGCCCAGTGCACGTCGAGGTAGACGCGGCTCAGCCCGATGAGTAGCGGGCAGAGGACGGCGAGCGCCACCGCGACGGCCCATGGCATCTTCCCCTCGCGCGCGAGCACCCACGCGAGTGTGCCGAATACCGCGGCCGACGCCGTCGCGTGCCCGCTCGGGAAGGAGAACGTCACGTCGCGCAGCAACAGCCCGCCGGCGGGTCGTGTCCGGTGAATGATCTGTTTGACGACGTTGAAAATCACGACCGCAATGGTCGGCGCGGCGACGACGACCGCGGCGACGTGCCGCGCGTGCGCGCGCCAGAGCCAGACGGCGACGAGCACGGCGAGCAGGACGACGAGGGGCGGTGCGCCGACGCGTGTAATCACCTCGAACGCGGTGGTCAGGCCCGGCGCGTGGTGGGCGAGGGCCCACGCGCGGACGCCCGCGTCGAATGTGCCGGGCGCGTGATCAAACACGTCCTCGCCCAAGTCCGCCAGAATGGAGAGCGCGCCGGCCGAGATGGCAACGACGAGACCCCAGTGCCGAAGGAACTCGCGCCAGCGGCGGTGGGCCGCGCGCGGCTCGGCGGCGGCGAGGTCGAGTGGCACGTCGCGGCGGGCGGCAGGATCGACGGACATGGAAGGGGACGTTGTGAGGAGACTGGCTCAACGCACGACCGAGACCAGCCGACGGGTGCGCTATCTTCGCCCCGCGCGCCGTCTTCCAGTCACTGCCTTCGTGCTTCCTGCCCATCCTACTGCGTCGATTACCCGCGCGACTCTGGCCGCGTGCGGCCTCATGCTCCCCGTACTCGTCGGCGCGCAGGAGGGACCGTCCCCGCGCACCGTCGACGGCGGGGGCACGGCGCGTCCCGATTCCGTCCACCAATCCGCGCTCGTGCAGGGCCGCGACCTCGTCGGCCTCGGCGCGTTCACGCTGGCCGCGCTCGCGGTCGCTCCCGCCGATCGACGAATCGCGCGGTGGAGTCAGCGTCCGGCGCTGCACGACAACCGCGCCATCGATCGCACCGCGTCATTCGTCCGCACGCTCGGCGGCCCGGGGGCAGTCGCGATCCCGTTGGTGACCTACGGCGTCGGGGTGCTCGCACGCGACCGGGCGGTGGCCGCCGTGGGGTTGCACGCGGGCGAGGCGGTGATCGGGGCCGGTGTGGTGACGACGATCCTCAAAGCCGCGGCCGGCCGCGCGCGGCCATACGTCTCGCACGACAGCGACGCGACCAGCTTCGCGTTCGGGCGCGGGCTGCGGCGCGGCGACGCGTACCAGTCGTTCCCGTCGGGGCACGCGACGATGTCATTCGCGCTCGCCGCGGCCCTCGCCGGCGAAGGGCGGGTACGGTGGCCGGCCGTGAACCGGGTGACCGCGCCGCTCGGCTTCGGCGTCGCGACGCTCGTGGCCGCGTCGCGCGTGTACCACGACGCGCACTGGGCGAGTGACGTGGTCGCGGCGGCGGGAGTCGGGACCGTCGTCGGCTCGGTCGTCTCGCGGTACGCGCGCGCGCACCCGGACGCGCGGCTCGAGCGGCGCTTGTTGCCGAGCGTGGGCGTCGCTGGGGGAAGTCCGTCGGCGACCGCGGTGGGGTACGCGCTGCGGTTCTGACGTCGCGTTCGGCGCCCGCGGCGCGGCTGCCTTACACAGCGAGCGCGCGCCGACGCCGCGCGGCCGCGGCACCGACGGCGAGGAGCCCGGTCCCGATGAGCGCCCACGTCCCCGGCTCGGGCGCGACGGCGACGTTCTGCCCCGTCGTCACGTAGCGGAAGGCCGCGGCCCCGATGATCTGGTCCGTGCGGGTCGTCGGGTGAAGGACGTCGGCGAACACCGACACGTCGCACGACGGCGCGGCCGCGGAGCCGAGGCAGGGGGTCGTGACGTTCGTGAGTCCGTACTGCGTCCCGCCGCCCTGCGCGTCGCGCAGGATGTTCGTGAACAGGTTGTCGAAGCGGAAGTTGAAGAACGTCGTCGTCCCGAACGTTCCCTGCAGGCCGGCGATTCCGGCCGCGAGGGCCGTGTTGAAGCTGACGGCAAGCTGGTCGTCGATGGCCGGCCGCCCCGCGATCGCCTGCGCCTCGGGCGTCGTGCCGAGGCTGGGGAGGGTGAAGAGGAGCACGCTGCGAGCGCCCGCACCGGCGAGCAGCCCGGCCTGCGTGACCACGTTCTGCGCGGCCATGGCCGCGGCGGCCTGCCGTGCCGCGGGGTCGGCGATGCTGCCGATGTCGCGCAGATCGTTGCCACCGGCGAAGATCGTGTACAGGCCCGTCGGGTCGGTGAGCGTCGCCGTGGTCGCGCCCGGGCGCGTGAGGTAGGACCCGACCTGCGTCTGCGTGCTGATCGCCGAACCGACCGTGCGCGCGCCGGCGACGCCGTAGTTGCCCGACGCGGCGCGCGTGACGAACACGGGCGCCGCGTCACCCGCGCGGCCGAGCGACTGCGCGAAATACTCGATCCAGACCGGGCCGTTCGAGAACCGCCCCGGGGCGTAGGGCGGTGACGGCGGCTGGGTCCCGCCGGTGAGCAGGGACAGGTTGCCCGTGTCGATGTAGCTGTCGCCGAAGAACGTCAGCGAGCTGAACGGCCCCTGCGCGTGCAACGCCGCCGGGGCGAGCGCCGTCACGACGGCGAGGCGGACCACGCGACCGCGCCACGGAACGAGACGAGTGGGCATACGCGGCCGGCGCTTCCGGCGGGGCGGATATGGACGGACGAGGCGACCGACGCCGCGGAATGCCGCGACCGGACGCGACAACATACGACCCGCTGCTCTGCGCGCCAGGCACACGCACGTCGGCCCCGCCGCGGCGCTCGCCGGACGGGGCCTACGTCGTTGTCCTGCAACGAGCGGGAGACGGGACTCGAACCCGCGACCACAAGCTTGGAAGGCTAGCGCTCTACCAACTGAGCTACTCCCGCGACTTACAAAAGCAAGCCGGCGCGACCCGCATCGAGCAAGGGCGCGCCGGGCGGA
>JAABUZ0100003013.1_pt1 | contig 26270 bp, 23 predicted proteins | sample 5562091 | NCBI WGS metagenome assembly JAABUZ01 (sample SAMN12813069, study PRJNA571459) | rock metagenome | isolation source: Antarctica rocks | place: Antarctica: Victoria Land, Linnaeus Terrace sud | collected 2015-12-21 | reverse complement strand
TTGTTCGCCTTGGAGTCAATTGCCTTGAACTCCAGCCAACTGAGTTGGCGATTCTATCAGTGCGTACCACGGCGCACAGTTTCCCATCATCCGGCTCCTCAATGATTTGGCCTTTGTCATAGGTACTTCTCACAGTTTTATCATCATTGGCTGTTTTTGTATCATGGCAATGTCGATGGAGTAACTGGCGATTATCCTTTGTATCCTTCCCGCCTTTCTGTCGCGGGGTAATGTGGTCTATTTCCAGTAAGTCTCCATCTTTAAAGTACAATCCGCAGTGGGTGCATATCCCTTTTTGTTTTTTCAGGAGTGTTGCCACTCTTGATGCTGCCTCTGGGTGCATTCCCATTCTGGTACTCCAATATATCCAGTCACCGTCGTAAGGGCTGCGTCCCGATTGCACTTTTATGTGTCTGACAATTGCTGTTTCCGAGTGCTTTACGAGGCGTGTCGATTTCTTTTTTCCCTTTCCTTTGTTGGCAAAAGTCCATCCTCCCCCCTGGTCTATTAGCCAGTAGCGGTTAGATGTCCAGTGTTTGTTTTTCTTCGGGTGACGGCGATTAGCCCAAGCTCTTAATTGCTGATAGGTAAGTCGATCCATTCCTGAGAAAATTTCCTTACTTACCACTGTGCTGTAGTAGTTTGCCCATCCCCGTATGATGGGGTTTATTCGGCTTATTAATGCCTCTTGAGGCGCGGCCTTATGGGTTTTGATGACACTACGTAGTGATTCAGCATGTAATTTTAGCGTCTTAGAGCTTGGTTTGATGAGTGTCTTAAAGCCAAGAAGGGTTCCGTTGTTCTTCCCCGATTGGTATTTACCCGCTGGGTACTGTCTTACATTGAACCCTAAGAAATCGAATCCCGGCTGTTGTCCCTCATACTTGTGGAGGGTATGAGTTAACCGTGTTTTGCTTGGCTTCAGTTCCAATCCCATGTCTTTTAGCCATTCGGTTATAATCTGCTGGCATCTTTGAACAACGGTTATGTCTTCGTGTAAAATTACGAAGTCATCGGCGTATCGAATAAGTTTGGCCTCGGATTGGTATCCCAGGCTTTTCCCTTTTTTCTGAATTTTCTTCTGGGGGAATGCTTGGCTTATTCGATTTTCCATCCCGTGGAGGGCGATATTAGCCAATAGGGGTGATATAACTCCCCCTTGTGGCGTCCCCTCAGATGTTTTGGCGAATACTCCCTTATCCATCACTCCCGCTTTTAACCATGCACGAACTTGACAGGCGTTTGGTGGGGAATGTATTCAGTTTTTCCAGCAGTGCCTTATGGTTGATACGGTCAAAGCATTTTGAAATGTCGGCATCTAGCACGTATTTGGCCTTTTGCGCGATTATTGTGAATATTGCTTCAATCGCATCATGGCATGAGCGTCCTGGTCTAAAACCGTTACTGTTTGGCTCGAATCTTGCCTCCCATTCTGGTTCTAGAGCTAGCTTAACCAGCGCTTGGAGCGCCCTGTCGTACATTGTGGGTATACCTAGAGGACGTTTCTCTTCCGTCCCTGGCTTGGGTATCCACACCCTCCTAGTAGGTTTTACCCTTGATTTTAATCTCAGTTCCAAAACAAGGTTAAGCCTTTGTTTAGAAGTTAAAAGTTTTACTCCATCTACTCCGGCTGTTTTCTTACCTTGGTTATCCTGAGTTACCCGGCGTACGGCTAAACATTTTGCGGACGTCGATCTCATTAATGTTTTTTGGAGTCTACGAATTGTCTTGACATCTCCACGAAGAGAAGCTCTGTAGATTCGTTTTTGCAACTTAAAAACGACACGTTCTAGCTTGCGCCAGTTGATGTCCTTCCATTCCACCATCGGCTTTGGCTTCAGCAAGGGCTTTGCCTTTGACCGTGTATTAGACTTTTCCATTGCTACTCATAACTCTACATTCCAGATCATCGTGGGTCTGTCAGCATATCCCTGTCGTTACAACAGGGCATTCGCTTCTGACCCAATCCCACCCTGCTATTTACATGCGGTTAGCACCTGCTCCGTATCGACCACCGAAGAGTAAATAGCGGGTTACTTCGTTCCTGATAACCATTGGTTGAACCGTTAGAGTGATGCTGTCCACCGGGTTTTTGAGAAGTGCTTATTGGTCGGAGGACAAGCCGCCAATTCCCTATCCTTTGCCTTTTGGCTCCAGCCTATCAGCCTTTTGGCTGGTTCCTAATTACGATGGTTCAGACGCATCTTCAAGGCCGTGGCCTTTACTCATAGGTTCTTGCTCGACGGGTTGCCACTTTAGGCTAGTAGCTACCGCCTTTTTCCCCGCTTCACCTTTGAGGTTGCTAATCCCAACTGTGGGGGAATGCTGTTACCGCTGCACCTGCGGAGTCAGACTTGAGTGTTCTAGGATACTTACTCTTACTGACATGGTTATCAAGTTGTCAAGGATTCGGTCGGGTCATCCCTTCCTTCACCTAGCTAACCGTCATTGAGTATTTCTACTCATTTAGGTTAAACGAATCGCAGCACCCTCTTCAGGGTGGGGTAGTTGACAGAGGTTACGAGCAAGTTCGGGGGCAGCTGAGCGGTCGAAGGAGGGACGGCGACCTTTGCGACAGTCGCCGTAGAGGGTGAACTGGCTAACTACCAGAAGTTCACCCCCAATCTCTTGGACTGATTTTTGCCAGCGATCATTGTCTCTACCTACCTCATCTGGAAACAGCCGCAAATCCAGGCACTTACGAGCCATCCAGTCGAGTTCTGCCTCGGTATCAGTGCTGGCAATGCCTACGAGCAAGTTCAGCCCTCGCCCAATTTTGCCAACAATTTGACCGGTAACGACAACTTGTGAAGATTTGACTCGCTGGATGACAACCCGCATGGCGCAACTCCTAAAGGAGGCGCTATTTTCCAAAGCCTTTGCCGCGACTGGTGGAAGGGATACAAACGCATTTTTGTAGCTGCGATCGCAACTCTTCATGATCCAGATTCTGCCCAATTAGCACCACCTGGTTTTTCCGCTCGCCGTTCCACTCTTCATCTTCAATAGTGAAGCGCTTGCCGCACAGGTGGAAGATGTGACGCTTGGGGCTTTCATCAAACCACAAAATTCCCTTCGCCCGGAAGACAGTAGAGGGCAGCTGGTGATCTAAGAAATACTGAAACTTCTTAATCGCCAAAGGCTGATCACTCTGGAACGATATCGAGGTGAATCCGTCATTCTCTAGGTGGTGTGAGTGATGAGCATGATCATGATCGTGGGTGCAATGCCCATGATCGTGATCACAATCAGCGTGTTCATGGTCATGGTCGTGATGCTCATGACTATGTGACTGTGACTCGAAATACCGATCAGACTCAAATAGACCTACACTGAGAATTAACGGAATCGGCACTTGACTCCGCGTGCTGCGAATAATTCTCGCTCCTTCCTTAACATCCCGAATCTTGACTTCCAATAAGTCTAAGTCGGCTTCATCGACCAAATCTGCTTTATTGAGCAGGATGATGTCGCCGTAGGCAATTTGACTGTGAGCCGCTTCAGAGTTGAATAGATCCAGGCTGTAATTCGCTGCGTCTACTACCGTAACAATCGAATCTAGGCGAGTTAAGTCACGCAACTCGGTGCCTAAAAATGTGAGTGCTACCGGCAATGGATCGGCAAGCCCGGTTGTCTCCACGACCAGATAATCCACCTGATCTTCGCGTTCTAGGACTTTGTAAACCGCCTGTACCAAATCATTATTAATGGTACAGCAGATACAACCGTTACTCAGCTCCACCATGTCTTCGCCAGTGGTGACGATTAGCTCATTGTCAATGCCAATTTCCCCAAATTCATTCACCAAAACAGCGGTCTTAACGCCCTCCTGATTACTCAGGATGTGATTGAGTAGGGTCGTCTTACCGCTACCGAGAAAACCTGTAATAATCGTGACTGGCAACCCGTGTTTCGGGGCATCCATTGATTTCAATTGGTCGGGACTGACTGCTGGTTGCATAGCTCGGCTGTCAAAACGTCATAAAATAGTACTGTAGCGTTGATTGATTAACCACTAGTATAGATATGCTGGCTGATATCCTAGCCTTCCTCCTCTATTATTGCTTATTCACTCTTTCAACATTGCTTCGTCATGTCCCTGACTCTTTACAACACTCTTACTCGCAGGAAGGAACTCTTTGAGCCGCTAGAACCTGGGAAGGTACGGATGTACTACTGCGGCGTGACGGTTTACGACTACTGCCACTTGGGTCATGCACGGGCTTGCATCGTTTGGGACGTGGTACGCCGGTATTTGCAGTGGCGGGGATATGACGTGTGCTATGTCCAGAACTTTACCGATATTGATGACAAAATTCTCAACCGAGCAAGGCAAGAGGGATCATCGATGGAGGCGGTGGCAGAGCTATTTATCCAAGCCTATTTTGAGGATATGGCGCGGCTGAATGTGAAGGAAGCAGATGCCTACCCCCGTGCCACTCATACCCTGGATGGGATTAAGCGGCTAGTGTATGAGTTGGAACAAAAGGGCTACGCCTACCCGGAGGCGGGGGATGTGTATTATGCTGTGCGCCGGTTTTCAGAGTATGGCAAGCTTTCAGGGCGCAATTTAGAAGATTTGCAAGCTGGGGCGAGTGGGCGCGTTGATGTCCACGACGAGGCTCAGAAGAAGAAAGATCCGTTTGATTTTGCCTTGTGGAAGGCGGCAAAGCCAGGAGAACCCGCGTGGGAATCGCCTTGGGGTTCGGGGCGTCCAGGTTGGCATATTGAATGTTCAGCGATGGTGCGCGCTCATCTGGGTGACACGATTGATATCCACGCTGGGGGCGCTGACTTGATTTTCCCCCACCATGAAAATGAAATTGCTCAATCCGAAGCTGTGACTGGGGTGCCGCTGGCACGTTACTGGCTGCACAACGGTATGGTGACGGTGGATGGTGAGAAAATGTCCAAGTCACTAGGCAACTTTACCACGATTCGGGAGTTGCTAGATCGACCCACTGACCCGATGGCAGTCCGGTTGTTGGTGCTTCAGGCTCAATACCGCAAGCCGATTGATTTTACCGAAGAGGCGATCGCTGGCGCCCAAAACGGTTGGCACACCCTCCAAGAAGGTTTACTCTTTGGGTATCAGTACGGTAACCAACTAGGTTGGGGAGTCGGGAGTCGGGAGTCGGGAGTGGGTAATTCTTTACTACTCCCAGAAACTGTAGAACGCTTCCAAGCGGCAGTAGATGATGACTTTAATTTTCCTGGCGGTTTAACAGTTTTGTTTGAGCTAGCGAAGGAGCTACGCCGGGAGGGGAATATACTGGTGCATCAAGGGCAAACAGAAACGCCGCCCCAACAACTGGAGCGACAGTGGCGGACATTGGTGTGCTTGGCGCAAGTCTTAGGACTGGAATCTCAAATGGAAGTACAACCTCAGGGTAGCGCCAGTGGTTTGAGTGACGCTGAAATTGAGTCCTTGATTCAACAGCGGCAAGTTGCCCGTAAAGCACGTAACTTTGTAGAAGCCGATCGCATTCGCCATGAACTCCAAGATCAAGGCGTTACCTTGATTGATAGCCCGAATGGTTTAACTCGATGGCATCGCAATTAGAAGAAGTAGTCAGGCGTCGCAACTGCTCTCCTGTCTTTTTTCATCTCACGCCCAGAAAATTTAAGACGGCGAACAAGCTTCCAGAAAATATAGCGGCGCCAAGCAGCGTGGTTATTGGCAGCGTCAGAATCCACGATAGCGCTATATTTCTGAGTGTTTCCATCTGCAACCCAGAACCACTCGCCGCCATCGTGCCCGCCACACCAGATGACAGGACGTGCGTGGTACTAACAGGCAGACCGAAGCGATCAGCAGCCTCAATTGTTAACGCTGCAACAATCTCAGCCGAAGCGCCTTGGCCGTAGGAAAGGTGTTCTTTACCGATCTTTTCACCCACCGTCACTACGATGCGTTTCCAACCAACCATTGTGCCAAGACCTAGTGCTAAGGCAACGGCAGTTTTCACGATATTGGGAATGTACTTGGTTTCTTTATCCAAGCTAGCTTGGTAGCCCGTAAGAGCCTGCTTTTCTTTGGGATCGCTAAACTTATTCTCCTTATTCAGCTTGCCAATTGCTGAGGAGACGAGATACATATTGGTTCGTAGGGAGCTGCGCTCGCTAATTGAAAGATCGTTGAAACTCCCCTTGCCAGACAAACTGTTTGTCATCCCCTGATTCTTTTGAGCAAGAGCTGGAAAGGTTTTGTCGCTGAATTTGCCTGTCGACTTAATGAAGTTCGAAAGCTCATTGCTTGCGTCTTGGTTGCTGAGGGATATCTTAGGTGCATGGTGTTCGATCACTGCCTCCACAGAGCGTGATGTAGCGACCAAAAGAGGGACGTTCGTTTCACTGGCATTCATATTCAGTGCAAATAAACCCGGAAGGATTCCGACCAGGATGAGCATGAGCAGACCCATACCTTTCTGCCCGTCATTCGAACCGTGGGCGAAGCTGACACCAGTACATGTCAGGATTAACAAAGCCCGAACCCAGAGCGGTGGTGCCTTCTTTTGATCTGCCGGTTGGTACAACTCTGGCTTTCTGATCAGTGCCTTCGCTACCAGTAGCAGCGCTCCTGCGCCGAAGAATCCAACGAGTGGCGAAATCAACAAAGAGGCGAAGACTTGCTGCACCTGATGCCAGTTTATGCCCTCGCTTAAATTATGGCCTGGCGCTATCAGTGAATTCGCTAAACCGACGCCCAAGATCGCGCCAATCAGGGAGTGTGAACTCGAGTTGGGTAGACCCACATACCAGGTTCCGAAGTTCCAGATGATGGCTGCGATCAGAAGAGAGAACACCATCGCGTAGCTCGGACCCGTTCCAACATTAAGTACCAATTCAACAGGCAGCAGCGCTACGATGCCATAAGCGACAGCCCCGCTTGACGTCATCACACCGATCAAGTTCCAAACGCCTGACCAGACAACCGCAACTGTCGGCTTCAGCGAGTGAGTGTAGATTACTGTGGCAACTGCGTTTGCGGTATCGTGAAAACCGTTAATTGCTTCAAAAAAAAGCGCGAGTCCTACGGCTAACACTAGAAAGAAAACAGTGCCTACTGATAATGTTTCCCCGAAAAATTGCATGTAATGCCCTCATTAAAGGAAAAGGATGCGAACCGAAACAACGGGTTTTGTTGCAAAAACACACCCTCTGGCAACTCCTGGAATTTGTCCTTTCCTGAGGATATGCATCAGACTAAGAGAGGTTCGGATATCCTCACCAAAACATTAAGGTATATAAGTTAATTATTGGTTAAGCGTTAGTTAAAAAATATAATTTTTATTATGTGAACAAATATCCTCAAGAATTTGTTGAGCAAAAACTGACGAAGTAGCGTCTCTTTCCTGACTTCTTTTATTTAAGTTTTTTTCGATTCAGGTGATGAGTTGTGGCTGGGCGGAGTCTCTGATTGCAGCTCTAAGCGCCCATTGCGGATGACTCGCAACATGTCATTGAGCTGCTGCTCGATATTTTTGAGGACGCCATCGGCGTAGTCATCGGCTCCCTGTTGAATTTCTTCACATTCAGCGATCGCACTTCGCCGCATTTCCTCTAGCTCCTGCTGCGCTTGGCGGCGCATCCTGCCAATTTCAGCTTGAGCTAAGTCAAACTCCTGCTGCATTTGTTGCCGGATTAAATCAGCCTCCTGTTCTGCTTGGCGAATAATGTTCATTTCATTCAGTATTTGCGCTGCTCGAACTTCCGCTGCGTCAATAATTTCCTCAGCATCTTGTTCTGCTTGATGGAGAATTTCCTTCTTCTGGCGGACAATTGCTTCTGCTTGCCCAAAGGCATCTGGCAGCTTCAGCCGTAATAGATCCAGCTTTTCGAGCAACTGTTCCTCATCCACCAGCGTGCGTCCGATCAGAGGAATGCGGGGACTAGCGAGAATCATCTCCTCCAACTGATCGAGTTCTGGCTGGAGAGCTATACCTGCCGATCCACTCTGGGATGCTTCAATGGAGAGGCTGTGTTTGTTCTGGTTGGGGTCGCTACTGGGTGCGTCTTGGCGTAACATTGGTAGATAGCTAGGGCGACGTGCTGGGGAACAAGATGATCGATGGGGCCACCAAACCTGGCAATCTCTTTTACAACACTACTACTTAAAAAACTGTACTCGTTTGAGGTTGCTAGAAAAACGGTTTCAATTTGAGTAGAAAGTGTTTTATTGGTGTGAGCCATCTGAAGTTCCGCTTCAAAGTCTGAAATCGCTCGTAGACCCCGTAGTAGAACTTGCGCTTGCCGCATTTGGGCATAGTTGACGGTGAGTCCTTCGAAGCTGTCTACTTCTAGATTAGGTAGATGGGGCGTAGATTGACGAATCTGGTCTACCCGCTCCTGGACCGTAAACAGTGGCGTTTTATTAGGGTTTCGCATCACTACGACAATTACCCGCTCAAACAGCCGACACCCGCGCTCAATTATGTCGAGGTGTCCCAAAGTGATGGGATCGAAGCTACCAGGATAAATGGCAATCACGACGAAGAAGTATTAAAGAGGGTTTATCAGTCGAACGTCGAACCATTCCAGCCCTACATCGAACCCTTGGCATCAACAAATTCAATATAGATGCGATTCTTGAGGATGTCACCCGCCATACTGCCAGCCGGTGGTTTCGAGTCGTAGCGATTCCCCCTCTCGGTGAATACCAGCGGCAATGACTTCTCCCACATAAACTGTGTGATCGCCTTTATCCACTGCACCAACAACCTGACACTCAATGTAACCCAGGGAGTCAGAAATGATGGGGCAACCAGTTTCGCCCAGATAAAATTCCACGTCTTCAAACCTATTGCCGACGCGGCGCAGCGGCTGGAAAAATTTCTGCGCCAGGTTCTTTTGTTCCGCGTCCAAGAAACTGATGGCAAAAACCCCACTGTTTTTAATCATCTCATGGGATTTAGAATCTTGTTTGACACAATTTACAACCAAGGGTGGCTTAAAAGAAGCCTGCATCAACCAACTCACCGTGAAGCCGTTGACTTCCTCCCCATCCTTGACGCCGCAGATATAGAGTCCATGGGGAATCTTCCGCAGCATGGTTTTTTTCGCTTGTTCGTCTAACAAGGTTTCATCTCCCCGAGCAGTTTTATACTTTTGATGCTATCAGCAACCAGGGCGTTAAGTCTTAAATTCTACTCTCCCAGCTCCCTTATCCGGGGCGGAACAGATGAGCGTGTTCTGGATGGTAGAGACGCGATCGCCCTGTTGCTTCCCCCAGGGCTGGACTTACTATATAAAGCGTTGTCCGAATCAAATTTTCTTTTTGAGTAATATCTGCCATTTTGTCAAGGCTTACAAGGAATATTTTCTCATCAGGCCAGCCCAACCGGAAGCAAATTGCCACAGGTGTTTGGGCTGGGTAGTGTGACAGCAACTGGCTCTGGGCATCTTCGACATGACGCGCACTAAGGTAGAGGCAGAGGCTGGCTTGGTGCGCTGCTAGGGACGCTAACTCCTCCCGCGCTGGCACCTTGGTACGACCACTAATGCGGGTAAGGATAATCGTCTGTACCAGTCCTGGCACGGTTAGCTCAACTTTGAGTTTGGCGGCAGCGGCTTGGAAAGCGCTGATTCCTGGGATAACTTCAAAGAAAACACCAGCGTCTGCTAGGGCTTGCATTTGCTCTTTGATAGCACTGTAAAGACTGGGATCACCAGATTGGAGCCGAACGACAGACTGGTGCGATCGCACCCGTGAAATCATCACCTGAAGAATTTCTTCCAAAGTCTGATTAGCAGTGCGGATAATTTCAGCATCGGGGCGGCAAAACTGCAAAATCTGCTGCGGTACCAAAGAGTCAGCAAATAAAATCACATCCGCCTGAGCCAAAAGTTTCTGCGCCTTGACTGTTAACAAATCTGGATCGCCCGGACCTGCTCCTACAATGTAGACGCCTGGTGCCAAGGGCTGGGTATTAGATTCAGCCATATTTCAACGTTCCTTTAACTCCCTCCCTACCTCCTGGACTCGAACGACATCTGGCAGGGAGCGATGCAACAGGTAAAGCCACGCCAACCCAGCTAATCCCAAGCTAATTTCCACCAAACTCACCACTTGAGCAATCCGTAGAGGTCCCAGCATCAAGCTATCAGTGCGTAAACCTTCGATCCAAAGCCGACCTAAACTGTAGGTTACCAGATAAACCATAGACAGTGTACCAACTTTGAGGCGTGGTTCCTTCAAACCCCGAAAAAACAAGGTTAGCAGTAAGCCAAACACCATTAAATCCCACAAGGATTCGTAGAGGAAGGTGGGATGGAAGTAAGCAAAATTAGCGTACTCAGGGGGACGACGATCCGGGGGAATAAACAGTTTCCAGGGTAAATCGGTGGGACGCCCGAAGGCTTCTGAGTTGAAAAAGTTCCCCCAGCGACCGAGCGTCTGCCCTAAAATCAGCGAGGGAGCTACAAGGTCTGCCAGCTGCCAAAACGAAACTTGCTTGAGCCTGCTGAAGATTAATGTTGCTACAATGCCGCCGAGGATAGCTCCGTGAATCGCAATGCCACCTTGCCAGATTGCTATGATTCGCTCTGGATGCTGGGCGTATTCTGACCACTCAAACAGGACGTAATACAGGCGGGCAGCAGGAATTGCCCCAATCACGAGCCAAATTGCCAGGTCACCCAACAGGTCTGGATTAATGTGACGGCGCTTTGCCAAGTACTGGGAAAGGTTCACCCCAACTAACACCGCCGTGGCAATCAAAAGACCGTACCAGCGGACAGTCAGCGGCCCCAGTTTGACCAGAATCGGTCCTGGGGATTGAAAGGCCAAAGGCAGTGTGGAAATCTCTAATACCATACACAAGCATCCAGGAGACATTAATCAGCTTTCCTTGCGAAATCCTGCGGGAATAGTCGCTGCATCGTTATAGTCGTATTGAAAGAGTGTTCCGCAAGAGAACCCAACGGGAAAGCCAGTTCCCTACGGCGGGAAACAAGCTGCAAGGACTCGACTCACCGCTTCATCAAGAATAATTCATGTTTACTACCGTTCCCCTGTCTCAGAGCAAATCCACGATAGCTACCGAAATCCCTCCCCTGTTGGGGGCAACTCTTGCAGAATTAACCGATTGGGTGCAGCAGCAAGGGCAACCCGCTTACCGGGGACGGCAGCTGCACGACTGGATATATCACAAAGGAGTGCGATCGCTCTGTGAAATTTCCGTCTTTCCCAAACAATGGCGTTCCACTCTAACAGAAGTTCCCATTGGTCGCTCAACCTTACACCATCGTTCTGTTGCCTCAGATGGCACAGTTAAATATCTCCTACGACTGGCAGATGGTGAAATTATTGAAACCGTCGGCATCCCCACAGAAAAACGCCTAACTGTTTGCGTCTCTACTCAGGTAGGTTGTCCGATGGCTTGTGATTTTTGCGCCACAGGTAAGGGAGGCTTCCGTCGCAATGTGGCAGGGCACGAAATTATCGATCAAGTTTTAACTGTTCAAGAGGACTTTCAGCGACGCGTCAGCCACATTGTCTTTATGGGTATGGGTGAGCCGTTGCTGAATCTGGAAAATGTGCTGGGAGCCATCAAGTTGCTGAATCAAGACGTGGGCATCGGGCAGCGAGCAATGACCCTCTCCACAGTTGGCATCCCTGGACGCATCCTAAAGCTGGCTCAACACCAGCTGCAAGTCACCCTTGCCGTTAGCCTGCATGCATCCAATCAAGCCTTGCGAGAAAAACTCATTCCTAGCGCTCGCCCGTATCCCTTAGAGGAGTTGCTAGCCGAATGCCGAGAATACGTGAAGCTTACTGGTCGCCGCGTCACATTTGAATACATCTTACTGGCTGAGGTGAATGACCTGCCAGAGCAGGCAGCTGAATTAGCGGCTCTGTTGCGTGGTTTTCAAAGTCACGTTAACTTAATTCCCTACAATCCGATCCGGGAGGCAGACTACCAGCGACCCACCCCCCGTCGTATTCAAGCCTTTGTCAACATCTTGAAGCAGCAACAGATTGCTGTGAGCGTGCGCTACTCCCGTGGCTTGGAAGCGGATGCGGCTTGTGGACAACTCCGGGCAACGAAGCGATAGCGGCGGGGTAGACTCCGGGGGCATAAGCCTCTATAACTCTGCCAGTGCGAGAGCAAGTCACCATGAGATAGTCGCAGCTCGGGCATTGCGTCCGAGTTAGCTGACTAGTAAAAAGATGATGACGTTCAGCCTCACTGCCGCAGTTGGGGCAATGGATTGTTTGTACCATTTCCATTTTTAAACCTCTTGGTCCAAATCAGTTTTTAAGAAATGACGAAAATTAAGCAAGGAGACCTTCCAGGTTTACAGGAGGCAACAAAGAGCAACAAAATGTAGCTAAAACGACGTTTTAAAAAAAATAACGATTCGACAGTCTCCTGATGTTGTTACTTAATTATATTGGTATTTATGAGCGGTAGCCATGTAACTTTTGGTAGATAACTTAACATTTACTTGTATGATTTGCTTCAAATTTTAGTGATCCCCGATACGAAGCATTAGATATTACATTGTTTCCAACGAGAGTGACGGAATAATTCGTAATTCGTAATTCGTAATTCGTAATTAATTCATTTAGGTTTCAAGACCGAAGCTAAAGCCCGTGGAAAAGAAAGAAAAATTTACGTCGAGATCCGTAGTCCGATCCATAAAAACGTCCGCATCCAAGCCCCACGCTTAATGCTATGGGGTTCAATTACGAATTACGAATTACGAACTACGAATTGGAGCGAAGCGACTTGACTCTGCGCCCTCAACGCCTGGAGCGGTTCGTATATCTATCTCAAGCAGGATGAAAATAATCATAAATTTCCTGAGCCAAACGAGGACCAATCCCAGGCGCATCAGCCAGTTGCTCGGTCGTCGCTTGCCGGATGTAGTCAATTGAGCGGAAATGCGCCAGCAGTTGTTTTTGCCGGTAGTACCCCAGCCCTGGAATTTCATCTAAGCGCGATCGCCGCAGTTGATCGCTCCGTTGCTGCCGGTGGAAACTCACCGCAAATCGGTGCGCCTCATCCCGCAGCCGCCGCAACAACTGCACTCCCGGTTGCTCTGGCTCAGTCTCAAGCGGCTGAGATTCACCAGGCAGAAAAATTTCCTCTCGCTGCTTGGCAAGGCTAACTACTCGCAGGTCTTCGATTAAATTCATCTCTTGCAATACTGCGACAACAGATGATAGCTGACCCTTGCCACCGTCAATCATCACGAGATCCGGCCAATCTGGATTCCCAATTCGCTGCAATTGCGGATCTTCTCCATACTTACGGAATCTGCGGCGGATGACCTCAGCGAGACTGGCGAAATCATCCGAGTGACCAGCAGTAACGGTGGGATTCTTGATCTTGTAGTGGCGATAGTGCTGTTTAGCCGGTAAGCCGTCGATAAACACTACCTGAGACGCCACTGCATTCGCACCTTGAATATGGGAAATGTCATAGCCTTCAATTCGGTGAGGCAATTCGGGTAAATCGAGAATAGCAGCTAAATCTTCCATTGCTTGAGAGTTGCGATCGCCCAATCGCTGAGTCCTTTGCAGTTCATACTCCGCATTGCGCTCCACCATCTCTATTAATTCTGCTTTGGAGGAGCGTTGAGGAGCCAAAATGGTTACTTTACGACCCCTACGCTCACTTAAAACTTCCGTTAACATCTCCCCTTCTGGCAACTCATGCTGCACCAAAATTTCAGTTGGGATTTCCACAGAGTCAGCTGTTTGGTAATGCTCTTCTAACACCCGCTGCAAAATCGCTCCTGGTTCTGCACAGTGGGCATCCGCAACAAATGCCAGGCGACCGACCAACTGCCCAGCCCGAATCTGGAACAACTGAATGCAGGCGTGGTGTTCATCCGCTGCAAGTGCAATCGCATCCCGTGATACTGTATCATCAGGTAGCGACACCTTTTGATCTGCATTCAAGGACTTAAGCCCTGCAATTTGGTCTCGAATCCGCGCTGCCGACTCAAAGTTCAGCGCCTCCGCAGATTTTTGCATCTGAAGAGTTAGGATATCAATCAATTCTTGAGTTCGACCTTGGAACACCATCGCTACCTTTTGCAGGGTCTTGCGGTATTCCTCTGGTGAAATCAGCCCTTGGCAAACACCCGGACACCGCCCCAGGTCGTAATTAAGACACGGGCGATCTTTAAACAGAGGTTGAGGCCGTTGCCGCAGTGCGAAGAGCCGCTTGGACAAACGCAGTATGTTCCTTAACAGCCCGGTATCGGTATAAGGTCCGTAGTACTTATCCTTTTCTTTCCCCAACCGCCGGTTGCGAGTGATGAAAATACGGGGATAATCCTCTGACCAGGTGATACAGACGTAAGGATATTTTTTATCATCCTTCAGCAGCACATTAAAATAGGGCTGGTGCTGCTTAATCAGATTCGCTTCCAGAGCCAGAGCTTCTGCTTCCGTATCCGTGACAATGAACTCAATCTCCACCACCTGCTTCACCATCATGGCGATGCGATCGCTCAACTTCTGGGAGTCACGGAAATAGGAGCGGACACGCGAGCGCAACTGCCGAGATTTTCCGATATATATGATGCGATCTCCTGCATCTCGCATGAAATAGACCCCTGGTTCCGGCGGCATCTCCTTCAGACGGTGAGTTAGGCGATCTGGGTCTTTAACCAGTGGCAGTGTTTTAGTCGCTGGTGTCACACTAGTTAAGAACTGATCCGCCTGTGTTCCCGTCTGCGTATCTGTCATACTGTTACACTCCTTTCTTGCTCGTTCTTTTTAAGTACAATTACGTATGTTACTTTTTTTATTAGTTTGCTAAGATACTGAGGTCTTCGGTTTCTTTGAAGTTCCCATAAAATTACTGTTCTAAAGAATGAATTTATAGCAAGTAAGGCCAAATTTTCAGCAGCTAAGTTTAAATTAGTTTTATAGAGTCTAAGCCAGAAAAATTCTACTTGCTGAAATACCTCACGTTAGAGATATAACCATGGATATAAAAGAGTTTGAAACCGAGTACCGAAACAATATGGAGGAAACCCTCAACCAACTCCAAACAGCGGTTTTGCTCTTGGCACAATTAGAGTCTAAAATTGTCAATGTCGGTCAGAATCTCCAAGATATTAGCCAGACAGTAGAAGATTTTGTTATCCAACACAAGGCTGAATAGCTAAAGGCAATTAACCTAAAAATTATGCTCTCAAATTGCGAAATTCATCTTCAATAGTTTGCTTTAAATCAGTGAGATTAACTGGCTTCACTAAGTAACGACTTGCCCCCAAGCTGAAAGCGCGTTGCTGGTCTGCTCTAAAAGCAAATGCCGAAACTACAATTACAGGAATATGCCGCCAGTCAGTTCCTTGTTGAATTTGTTGGAGTAGAGTGTAGCCATCGACGACTGGTAACTTCAAGTCTAGCAAAATCAGGTGAGGTTGGAAGTCAGCCAAAGCCTGAAAGAAGCCAAATCCATCAGCTAGAGCGAGAATTTGATATCCACAAAAAACCAGATAGTCGTCCAACATCTGCCGATTCACGTCGTTATCCTCAACCAGCAAAATTCGTTTAGAGGCTGGCTCTGCGCCTTCGCCTGCACCCGGCTCTGCCATTCGCTCAATGCTCACAAGTTTGTCACGCAAAGAAATCGCTTTCAAAAGTAATTATTTCTGTTAAAGGAGTAAAATAGAGAAGTGACACCTCAAAAGCAGGTGTTAAGCACATATAGTTTAAGCCTAGGTTTCTTAGGGAATTGGATTTGGCTGCAATCATCCTCTAACGCCGCTATCCCCGTTGACATCAGTAAATCCACGGAGTTTACCAATTTGGCTCAGCTATAGTCCCTAAGAATGGAACCTCTGTGAGCTTTACCAGGGCTTTGACGATCCTCAGTTTGAGCAATATCTAGAGGCACTACAGCAGAGCAGTGCGACTTTTCGTTGCTGTAAAACGTGGCAAGGTGAAAGAACTGAGCCCAGAGGAACTCGCAGAGCGTCTGCAACAGCTAGAAGCGATCGCGCAGCTGGTCAAACTGCAAGCACGGAAGCAGAACTGAGTGCTTTACTTTTTCATCCTCTGCATCCAGACACTCGTTCCTAGGCTGAGCCTAGGAACGAGATTTACGAGGCTCTGCCTCGGTTACTTTCGAAGTTTATACTCGTTATCTAGGTAAAGGTTCGGATAAAGATTCACAATTACAATAATGCGTTAAGCGCGATTTTGATTTGAGTGAGATATATCTTCCGTGCGCGAGTGTGGGGTTATATCTATAGAAGAGGCGGTTACTCTGTACAAATCCCTATTAGGGATTGAAATAACGCAAAAATTCAGCGATTCTGTCAACCGCGTGTTCCAGGACATCCGGAGGGTGTACCAGGGCAAACCTGACATACCCTTCTCCAGATTTACCAAATCCAGCGCCGGGTGAAGCGGCAACGCCGGTTGACTCTACCAACTGAGTGCAAAATGTTATAGAATCATTAGCCCAAGGTTCCGGTAGCTTCGCCCAGATGTACATCGTGGCAGCTGGGGTAGTAACCTGCCAGCCACTGCGATGCAAAGCGTTGATAAACGCATCCCGCCGCTGCCGGAACGTGGCGACGGCAGCTTTAACTCCGGCTTGAGGACCAGTTAGGGCTGCGATCGCACCATTCAAAATCCCTAGGTACTGGTTGAAATCAATTGCTGCTTTCACCTGCCGCAAGGCACGAATCAGTTGGGCGTTCCCAATAGCGTAGCCAATACGGAAGCCCCCCATGTTGTAGGACTTGGAAAGGGTTAAAAACTCAATCGAGACGCTTTTATCGGGGTCGGCTTGCAGAATCGAGGGAGCATCGTCCTCAAACACTAGGTCAGGGTAGGGGAAATCGTGAACCAGTACTAGATTGTGTGACTGACAAAAGGCAACAGCAGTTTGGAAGAAAGATATGGGCGCGATCGCGGTGGTGGGATTGTGAGGATAGCTTAACACCATCATCCGGGACTGGGCTAAAACCGGCGCTGGAATCTCCTCAAACACTGGCAAAAACCCGTTCTCTGCCCGTAGTGGCATCGGGTATATCTGACCATTGGCTAAGTAAACGCCCCCAGCATGGGAGGGATAGCCCGGATCGAGCAAAAGCGCAAAATCTCCCGGATTCAGTACCGCTAAAGGTAAATGGGCTGTGCCTTCTTGAGAACCAATCAGGGGCAGCACCTCGGTTTCTGGGTCAACGGGGATGCCAAACTTCTGCATATACCAGTTGGCTGCTGCTTGACGAAAGGCTTGGGTGCCGTGAAACAGCAAATAGCCGTGGGTGCTAGGGTCGGGCAGAGACTTTGCGATCGCCTCTATCACGTGTGGTGCCGCTGGCAGGTCAGAAGACCCCAGCGACAGGTCTATCAAGCTGTGCCCAGCTGCCAAAGCTCTCGCTTTTGCCCGATCCATATCGGCAAACACATTGGCTTGCAGGGGTTCTAAACGCTTCGCAAACTGCATGGTATTTAACTATTCGAACACGTTTTTTGCCTAGGACAGGTGAGTGTCCAGTAGGCTGACTAATTTTTGTTTCCCTATGGCTCCCTCTGAGGATTCGAGTACCTTAGTTCCCTGAAATAGCCGGATTGCGGGTACACCTTCCACTTTGTACTGCTTGACGGTGCCGGGGTTAGGATCGACTTCCATTTTGACGACTTTGAGGCGATCGCTGTAGTTTGCGGCAGCCCAGTCTATTACTGGCGACATCAACCGGCAAGGACCGCACCAAGAAGCCCAAAAGTACACTAAAACCGGCTGATTAGCTTGCAAAACTTCCGTTTCAAACTCAGTATCTTTAATTGAAATCACGCTGCTCATTTCATCAACCTTAACCACCATTGAGCCAACCCGACCGAAACCGGGCGAGTGTTAAGCCTGTTTTTACAATAGACCGAATTTGACCTTGATCTTCGCCTACGGGGTACGGGAACCCCTACCGCAACTGGTGCGTCTTCACCTAAGGGGAATCTAATACGCTATTCGTATAGCCTCAGGGCATCGCACTTTAAACATTTTTTTCAGGTAATGAGTCTCATGTATACCAAAAAACAGTTATCAATGTCTATAGTTGGGGCCGCGTTTATTGCCTTGGTAATAGGAGGTGCAGCGCAGGCGGCGGTGATCGGTACAGAGGACTTCACCAGCAGCGGAGGGGCTAGCGATATCTTTAACGAGTTTAAAGTCACATTGGCGATTGGGCCAGCAACAGTGGGGCCGGGGCCTAATGCATCCGCCCCTGTTACAAATGCACCTTTGTTTGGAGGTACAAGCATCACTCCTGCTGATGTAGGTCGGACATTCACTGTAACCCAGGATAATGAGCCTAACTTTAATGATTTTGCCGCCTTATTGACAGATGGAAAACCCGATAAAGTTACTTTATCGTTTGGTTCAGGCTCTTTAGGAATGTCAGGAATTTTTCTAAGTAAAAGCGGTCGTTTGTTTGGGGGTAACCCTGATCTTGTCGCTAATACCATTAACAGCGTAAGTTTGCAGATAAATTCATTAACACTTAACACTCCTGGCATTAACCCGAACGGCGATGGCATTTGGACTGATTACTCGTTTAACGGAACCGTGAGCGTAAATGGTCAACCGATTGCCGACCCCCCTGCAACCCCCGTTCCCGAACCCACTTCTGCATTAGGTATATTGGCGTTTGGTGCTTTCGGTCCCGGTTTGCTGCTGAAACGTAAAAAGAAGTCAGCCATTCTGACTCCTGACTACTTTTAAACAAATTAGGCCAAGATAGACAATCAGCACTCCAAACAAACTTTGTGTCAGTTGGATTCAGAGCAGTCTATCTTGGCCTTTGTTTCCCCACCATTTGCCAATAAATGGTGTAGCCTACAGTTGATCTAACTGCCTTCTCAACTGTTCTAAGTCCTTATCGCCTGGCTTAGATTGAGAACCAGCTGATTGCTCAGAAGCCGCAGGTAGTTGTGCCTGATGTTGAGGTGTGGCAGGTCCCAGCGACATCTGGGCTTTCAAGGCGGCCAATTCATCATCAACGTCGCTACCAGCTCCCAGGGCTGCGAATTGGCTTTCTAAATCATTGCCCACCAACTCTGCCGTAGATTGAGCACGAGCTTCTTGCATCAAGACTTTCTCTTCCATGCGCTCGAAGGCGGCCATCGCACTATTGTTTCCCAGCCGTCCCACAGTGCTTTGAAGTTGCTCCTGAGCCTTGGCAGCAGAAATCCGTGCCTTGAGCATGTCCTTCTTGGTCTTGGCTTCGGAAATTTTACTCTCAAGCCCAATCAGACTGCGCTTGAGAGTATCAATCTGACCGACTTGACTATCCAGTTGGGCTTTGAGCGAATTAGCGGTTTCGGCGTAAGTCTTCTTTCGCTCTAGCGCTTGCCGTGCCAGATTTTCATCCCCTTTTTCCAGAGCCAGCCGAGCATTGCGTTCCCACTTAGTTGCTTCATTTTGGTTTTGGTTGTACTGTTGCTCGGTGCGTTTTTGAGCGGCAATAGCCTGGGCAACGCCCTGACGCAACTGCACCAAGTCTTCCTGCATGTCCATGATGGACTGCTCTAGCATCTTCTCCGGGTCTTCAGCCTTGCTGACCATGTCGTTCAAGTTGGCTTTGACGACTCGACCAATGCGATCAAATAATCCCATAACTGTGTTTTTCCTTTTGCTTTTTACAAGGTAAGCTTTCAGGCTGCTGGCTAAGAACTACCTACTTTAATTCAATAGATCCGGGTCAATTTGTCCCTGCCCCTATTCTTAACTTGACACTCCCGTCGCTAGAATGCCAAGAGTTTAGCGGGGAATTCTTAGTTCAACGAGTCAACTTGCTCTATCCTAGCTAGCCACTGTTCCCTGATCCCTGATCCCTGTCACCTACTGAAGAACGGTTGGGCAATTTTGCTTGCACGCCTTCGCCAGTCAACTGCGCCTTCATCTTTGCCAGTTCTGCATCAATATCATTGCCGGATTCCAAGGAGGCAAATTTCTTTTGTAGATCGTCGGTTCCGAGTTCAGCGATCGCTTCTGATTGAGCTTCGAGTTGCAAAACCTTTTCTTCCATCCGCTCGAAGGCACTCAAGGAATTGCTGGTATTAACCCCGCCCAGCATCTCGTTGATTTTTTGAGATGCTTGAGCCGAGCGGGCGCGAGCAATGTACATATCCTTCTTCGTTTTGGCCTCGGAAATTTTGCTCTCCAGCGTCTGCATATCCTTTTTGAGCCTGACGACCACGGTGTTTTGCTGCTCCAGAGCTGTTTTCATCGCCGTAGCGGTGTCCTGGTAGGTTTTCCGCTTAGTCAGTGCTTCTCTCGCTAGGGCGTCATTGCCTTGTTGCAAGGCGAGTTGGGCGCGACGATACCATTCTTCTCCTGTGGACTGGGCTTGGTGTGCCTGCCTTTCAGTGCGTTTTTGGGTAGCGATCGCGCTTGCCACGGCTTGCCGCAGTTGAACCAGATTCTCCTGCATCTCCGCGACTGTCTGCTCCAGGAGCTTTTCTGGATCTTCCGCTTGACCAACTAGAGCGTTGAGGTTAGCGCGAATTACCCGCAGGATGCGGTCAATCAGTCCCATGACGGCTCTCCTAGCACGTTGCCAATAAGATAGAAAGGCTGTTCATTACCCATTCCCGCAACTAGGCAGCTAAGTTTTTAGCAAGCCTAGACAAAACTGGGATATTTACTTAATCGTATCGTACCTTTTCCATTCCCGGCTTCTTTCCTTAAGGCCGATAGCGACAGAGCCAGAATAAAGTACCAAGATTATATGGAGACCACTCCCCATTGCCCACTCTCTCTTTACCTACAGAATGTCTTTTAAATCACTCAATCACATTTTAAATGTTCTAGAAGAACAGAACCCTTGGCAGGAGCAGCCATTTCAACGCTTACTGAAGTGTTGGGCTGAGGCTGTGGGAGCCGTAGTTGCGGCCCATACTCGACCCCTCTCGATTCAGCGAGGCGTTTTATCGGTAGCAACTTCTAGCGCTGCCTGGGCGCAAACGCTGACCTTTGAGCGCCAGCGTATTCTACAAAAGTTGAACGTAAATTTGCCCAGTCTTTTGGTAGATATTCGCTTTTCTACAGCTCAGTGGCAGCGCCCCAAAGACAGCACAGCAGTTGCTGACAACCAGCCACCAACTCAATTATTGCGCGAACATCCTAGCTATTTTGTAGATGCGCCTCGTGTACCCGAAACCGATGAAACGCCTAATTTCCCAAACCCAAATGCTGCTTTTCAACACTGGGCTAAGGTAATGCAAGCGCGATCGCACAACTTACCGCTTTGTCCTCAGTGCCACTGTCCCACCCCTCCGGGCGAACTCCAGCGCTGGGCGGTTTGTTCAATATGTGCTGCCCGAAACTGGTAGAGCTGTTGCACGTTTTATTCTTGTTATTTTGTCAATTTCAAGTGCCTAATTACAGGCATTGCTTTCAGTATACTCTTGATCCCCAGGTGGTTTAAGCTAAAATTAGTAGATATGAGCCCGAGTTAATGTATTAAATTATTAAGCAAAATTGAAATATATAACAACAATCTAAAGAAATTATGAATTTTATTTTTGCTTCGGGATCGCTAGAACATCGACCAATTCATCGTTTTATGGCTGCAATCCGCCTTGAGCTATAGATCCAAAATAAAAGGTGCAGACCATTCCCAAACAGCACTCTTTCATGAAACCCCCAAACTTTTTAACTTCTGCCTGCCGCTGTTGTCGGTATTACAAGCTAGAGGGACGACGTGGTGGTATGTGCCAGCAGCTTGGGGTGCCAGTTCAAGGCAGCTGGAAAGCTTGCACTTTAGCATTACCAGCGTTTGCACCTTCTTGGTCAGGTCTGGAAAGCATGATGATTTAGGACTGCTATACGTGAGAAATCAGAAGCCCGGTTTCTTAAAGAAACCGGGCTTCTTGGGATGCTCAATTTTCACAAATTAAATAGGATTGCTATATATATATTTATAAAGTCAGTAAAGTTTTATGATCCGGCAACAGATGCTCGTCGTCGGCACCACCCTCCTGGTGGGTTGGGGGGCGTTAGGCTGTACTAGTCTTAGTTTGGGCAGTGCGCCGCTGTTAGCCAAAGAAGTGAGCAACACAACAACCGGAACCAACATCAACAACACAAAAGCTGATCAGCCCGAGCCAGTCAACAAGGTTGAAGAGCGGCAGATACCTGGGTCAGCCGGAAAAATTCCGGTGCGGATCTACACTCCGCGAGTCGGCGGAAATCTCCCCGTATTGGTTTATTTTCACGGTGGAGGCTTCATTGCTGGTAACCTCGATACCTGTGATATTCCATTACGCGCCCTAACCAACAGATCTGGCAGCATCATTGTCTCTGTTGATTACCGACTTGCTCCGAAGCACCCGTTTCCTGCCGCCCCCCTAGACGCCTATGCCGCCACGAAATGGGTCGCAGATCACGCTCTTGAAATCGGCGGTGACGCGACGCGTATTGCTGTTGGCGGTGACAGCGCGGGTGGCAATTTAGCTGCGGTGGTGGCGCTGATAGCGCGTGACCGGCATGGTCCAGCTTTGGTATATCAGGTGCTACTCTACCCAAATACCGACGCGACCATGAGTTCCGCTTCTTGGAAGGAATTTGACGGACCCGTCTTAACTAGAAAACAGGGAACTTCAAGCTACGCTCAATACCTGCCTTCCGGCACTGATATAAAGAACCCTTACGTATCTCCGCTATTAGCAAAAGATGTGAAGAACTTGCCGCCCGCACTTGTGATTACAGCAGGTTTAGATCCGCTGCGCGACGAAGGCGAAGCGTACGCAGCTCGCCTCTGGAAAGCAGGTGTGCCTATTGAGGCGACTCGCTATAACGATATGAACCATGGCTTCTTTGTGATGGTAGGAGTGCCAGAGCAAAAGAAACTCATCGCGCAAATAGCGGCTGCTTTGCGAACAGCCAATGCCCACGTAGACCAGCATTAAGCTGATAAAAGGGGTCAGGGTAGCCAGGGGTATTGACGGAAATTCGGTTGACGCTTTTCCAGAAACGCCTGTTTTCCTTCAGCTCCTTCTTCAGTCATGTAATAGAGTAAGGTGGCATTGCCAGCCAGTTCCTGTAAACCGGCTTGACCATCACAGTCGGCGTTGAATGCGGCTTTGAGACAGCGAATTGCGATGGGACTTTTTTCTAAAATTTCTTTAGCCCACTGGATGCCTTCTTGTTCTAGCTGTTCCACTGGCACGACGCAATTGACTAAGCCCATTTCCAAAGCCTGAGCCGCAGTGTACTGGCGACAGAGAAACCAAATTTCCCGCGCCTTTTTTTGACCGACGATCCGAGCGAGATAGCTGGCACCAAACCCACCGTCGAAACTACCGACTTTGGGGCCAGTTTGACCAAAAATCCCATTATCGGCGGCGATGGTTAGGTCACAGATGAGGTGCAGGACGTGTCCCCCACCGATCGCATATCCAGCCACGAGTGCAATTACCACTTTGGGCATAGAGCGAATCAGGCGTTGCAGATCCAGGACGTTCAACCGTGGAACGCCATCGTCGTCCACATACCCAGCTGTGCCACGAACGCTTTGATCGCCACCGGCACAGAAGGCGTATTTGCCATCTGTGTGAGGGCCAGCCCCTGTGAAGAGGACGACGCCGATGGTAGTATCTTCACGGGCATCACAGAAGGCATCGTAGAGTTCAAAGACAGTTTTAGGACGGAACGCATTTCGCTTATGGGGGCGATTGATGGTGATTTTGGCGATCCCGTCGGTTTTGTGATAAAGGATGTCTTCGTAAGTTTTGGCGGTTTGCCATTCGACTTGCATAGAGGGTGCGATCGCTACTGGGGTTTGAGAATTCTAACCTAGTGCCGAGAATCAGAATCTAGTAGACTAGCTAGGATGTCAAGAGACGGCAGCAACAACCATCTGAAATATAGCGATATAGGCAAGGAGAGATACTGTATGGCCCAAACACAACGTAATTCAGGGGTTCAAACTCAGGATTTTGAGGACATGTCGGTAGACAGCAACTTAACCGATCCGAAAGCAGATCGATTAGGATATGCGCCCTTCGCCAGCCATCTTGCAGACAGTATTTGCAAAATGTCCTTTGGTGGAAGTTACGTTATTGCAGTTCACGGTTCCTGGAATTTCGGCAAATCGACACTACTGAACTTCATAGTTCACTACCTAAAGCAAAAGCCAGAAGATGAGCAACCAGTCATTGTACCCTTTAATCCCTGGTTATTTTCTGGAGACGAAGATATCTCAAAGCGCTTCTTTAACCAGATACAGAGCGTTATGAATCAATGGAAAGTTGTGCCTAAAGGCTTGAAAGATCGAATAGCAGGTTTTGCTAAGGTTGTGGCTGACATTCCTCTTCCTTACGCTCAAGCTGGTAGTGCAGTAGCAACATTATTTGACGATAAGCAAAAGGATGCTTCCGACTTTAAAGAAGATCTCGAAACTACAATGCTACAGAAGCATCCGCGCATAGTCGTCACTATTGACGATTTTGATAGGCTCGACGCTCAGGAAATCCAGAAACTATTTCGCGTTATTAAAGCCTTTCCAAATTTCACCGACGTTGTTTATCTTCTATTCTTTGATAAAGAAATTGTTGTTAAAGCACTCGAAGAACCACAAATATCTGGAGAAGAATACCTTGATAAAGTTGTTCAAATTTCTTTTGACTTGCCTGTTCCAGATAAAAGTTTACTTCGTAGACTACTTTTTGAAAGGCTCAGTACCGTAATTGGTAATACACCAAAGCAGTTATTTGATCAAACACACTGGGGCAACGTTTACTTTCAAGGGATAGACCACTTTATTACCAACCCAGCGGACATTTATCGCCTAAACAACAACTTGAGCGTGACGTACCCGGCGGTGAAAGGTGAAGTAAACTCAGTTGATTTCATTGCCGTTGAGACGCTGCGAGTCTTTTGCCCAGTAATATATGATATAATCAGCAACAATCCTAGGGCTTTTGCGGGACAAGTGGATACCAAAGGTTCTTTAGGGTTGACAGTAGATGAACTCAAACGTCTTCACACTTCGTGGATAGAACAAGTTCAAGATGAGGATAGGGAGCCAGTCCTCCGGCTGCTATCGCTTCTTTTCCCTAAGTTAGAAGCTGTTTGGGGCAATACATACTACGCTGCACGACAGGAGTCAACATGGCGCAGACAACTACCTATATGCAGCTTAGAGACATTTCCCAACTATTTCCGTCTGGAATTACCAGAAGCTGAATTATTTAATTCTAAGATGAAAGCGATCCTTGCCGACGCAAGAGATGCAAAAGCATTTGGGGAAAATCTTGTAGAACTCGCTAATCAAAAAGCTCCTGATGGCACGACTCAAGTTCGGACATTTCTAGAACGGCTTGAGGATTACACCGAAAAAGAGATTTCTTTGGATTGCATTCCCTCAATTGTGCAAGCTTTCTTTGATGTGGGCGATCAGCTTTTGCGTCCTGAAGACGAGCCGTGCGGCATGTTTGATTTTGGAAATGACGTTATGATCGGGCGCATCATCTGGCAACTTTTGCGTAGGCTTGACGAGCCTGCACGGTTTGAGGTGTTGAAAGCGATGTCAAATAGCAACGCCTTTTTAATAATTGTGCGGGAAGTAGCAAACTTAGGCCAGCAGCAAGGTAAGTATGGAGCAGATGAACCCAGTCCAGAAGAGGAATGGCTCATCAGTGCACAACATTTTAAAGAACTAGAAGAAATTGCCTCGAAGCGGGTGCAAGTTGCTGTAGAGCAAAACTCCCTAATGCAAACGCCAGATTTACCGCTGATCTTGCATTATTGGCGGGAGTGGACCAGCGAGGAAGAAGTTAAGCAGTGGGTTCAAAAGGTCATCAGCGATGACGAAGGGTTGGTTAAATTCTTAGAGAAGTTCCTCGAAAAAACTAAGAGTCAATCTGAGGCTGATGGGGAGCAGGCAATAGGCTATAGGCTTGACCCTAAGGAGCTTGAACCGTACCTTGATCCATCCTCAGTCATTGACCGAATTAGAAATCTCGATGAAAATACTGTGTTAACACAAGAACAGATAACTGGAATTAAGCAGTTTATTGAATAATATGCGATGAGGCAGGAAGGGTGAAAGGTGAAAGTGCCAGTCGTGATAAAGTGCAAAAGCATCAGGAGGGAGTTCGTTCATGACGGTGTCCACCGATTCTTGCCCAGCAAGACATCAATTGACATCACGACATCGGAAAATGGTGCGATTCGTTGAGTGCTGAATCACGGTGAAAGCCCGTACATAGGCATTCCAGTCAAGACTCCCAAGTCTAACTGAACTTCTCGACTGATGTAGGTGAAAGCCCTACCTGCCAAACTCAG
>JAABUZ0100003012.1_pt1 | contig 26280 bp, 26 predicted proteins | sample 5562091 | NCBI WGS metagenome assembly JAABUZ01 (sample SAMN12813069, study PRJNA571459) | rock metagenome | isolation source: Antarctica rocks | place: Antarctica: Victoria Land, Linnaeus Terrace sud | collected 2015-12-21 | reverse complement strand
CGAGCGATCGGCGGGTGCCCTCGCCCTTGCCTGGCAGCCGTCGCTGCTAGGCGACGCGACGGACGGGGTGATCGTCGGTGGTGGCGAGCCGGTGCGCCGCCACCTGGACGCGAGCAGCTGGGTGGATCATGCGCCGGGGTGGCTGCGGGGGGCAGACGGGCTCTTCGAGCAGCTGCTCGCGCAGGCGGAGTGGCAGGCCCGCGACGTCGTGATGTGGGGCACGCTGCTCCCGGAGCCACGCCTCACCGCCCGCTGGCGCGACGGCGAGTTGCCGGCAGCCTTGGAGGCCGTGCGTGCGGCGTTGGAGCAGCGCTACGCCGTAGGCTTCGACTCGGTCGGGGTCAATCTCTACCGCGACGGCGCCGACAGCGTCGCCTGGCACCGCGACCGGGTCGGCAGTCGGCTGCGTGAGCCCCTGGTCGCCACCGTGACGCTGGGCGCCCGCCGCCGCTTCCTCCTTCGCCCGCGTGGCGGGGGCAGGTCCGTCGCCGTGGAGCCGGGCCCCGGCGACCTGCTCGTGATGGGGGGCGCCTGCCAGCACGATTGGGAGCACGCGGTGCCTAAGTGCGCCACCAGTGGGCCCCGGATGGCCATCACCGTGCGCCACCTGCGCCACCTGCGCCAGCCCGTGTCCCGCCACCCTTGGGCGGGCAGAGGGTCGGCATGACCACGACCACCGACAGCCGCCCCGTCGCGAGCAGCGGCAGCTTCAACGTCGGCGGCGACCTGCCGGTCCACCGCCTTGGCTACGGCGCGATGCGCATCACCGGAGAGGGGATCTGGGGGCCGCCTGCCGACCACGACGAGGCCGTGCGGGTCCTGCGCCGCGCCGTGGAGTTGGGCGTGACCTTGCTCGACACCGCCGACTCCTACGGCCCCTCCGTCAGCGAGGACCTCATTCACGAGGCGCTGCATCCCTACCCCGAAGGTCTCGTGATCGCGACCAAGGGCGGTCTGCTCCGCACCGGTCCCGGCAGCTGGCCGCCGTGCGGCCGACCGGACTATTTGCGTCAATGCGTGGAGATGTCGCTGCGGCGCCTGGAGGTCGAGACCATCGACCTCTATCAGCTGCACCGGATCGACCCGAGCGTGCCGGCGGAGGACCAGTTCGGAGCGCTCAAGGACTTCCAGGACGAGGGCAAAGTGCGCCACGTCGGGCTGTCGGAGGTCACCGTCGAGCAGATCACGGCCGCTCAGCGGATCGTGCCGGTCGTGACCGTGCAGAACCTCTACAACCTGTCCAACCGGCAGGCGGAGGGGGTGCTGGACCACTGCGAGGCCGAGGGGATCGGCTTCATCCCGTGGTTCCCGGTGGCCTCGGGGCAGTTGGCCCGACCCGGAGGCCCGCTGGACACTGCAGCGAGCGAGCACGGCGCGACGATGGCCCAGCTGGCGTTGGCGTGGCTGCTGCGCCGGTCGCCCGTGATGGTGCCCATCCCCGGCACCAGCTCGGTGGCGCACGTGGAGGAGAACTGTGCCGCGGCGTTGGTCGAGCTCACCGACGCGGAGTTCGACGCGCTGGGATCGGCCAGCTGACGTGGCTACTCGACGTTGTCCATCAGGCCTGAGGTGACGGCCAGCACCACGCCGACGAGGCCGGTCACCGCAGCCACGATGAGCAGCGGGACACGGGCGGTCTGCACCGGCAGCGCCAGGGCGCAGAGGGTGAACCCCACGACCAGCAGCAGCACGGAGGCCCACGCGCTGGCGCGGGCTCCGGTGTGCCCGCCGTACGCGTCCCCCGGCCCGCCGCCCGCGTGCTCCCCGGTCGCTCCCTGCAGCTCGCTAGCCGGCATGTCCCTCAGGCTCCTCACAGCAGCGACGGGGATGTCCCGCCCTGCCGTCGACGTTGGTAGCCAGGTGTTGGCTCGCCATGTGCCGCAGTGTTTGCTACGACGACGCATCCTCTCATCCGATCGGACCGCCATGACAGCGACCGTTGTGCCCGACCCGCCCCCCGGGACCCCGGCGTGACCGGGCGCGCCAACCCCGGCCCCCCGCCGGACCGGCCGGTGTCCCCCGCCCCACCACCGCCGCCGGGGTGGCGGCGCTATCTCATCCCGGCTGGCGTCGCCATCAGCGTGGTGCTGTTGTTCGGCGGGTCGCTGTTCGCCTCGTCCCCGACCGACGTGAAGTTCTCCGACCTCCGGCAGCAGGTGGCGGCCGGCATGGTCAAGGACATCACGCTCACCGGCCCGGCGCCGTCGACCGTCACCGGCCACTACACCTCCGGGAAGCAGTTCAGCAGCACCTCGCCGGCCGATGACAACGGCGCCTTCGTCGGCCTGCTGACCGACAAGCGGGTGACCTTCGACAATGCCAAGCAGGGCAGCAGCGCGCTGTCGGTGCTGCTCGGACTGCTGCCCCTGCTGCTGTTCGTCGGCTTCTTCGTCTACATCGGCCGGGCCGCCCGCAAGCAGGTGGCCGGGCTTGGCGGCCTCGGTGGCATCGGCCGTTCCCGCGCCAAGATCGTGGACGCCGAGCGGCCGACCACCCGGTTCGCCGATGTCGCCGGATATGAGGGCGTCAAGCAGGAGGTCACCGAGGTCGTGGACTTCCTCCGCAACCCGGACCGCTACAAGGCGGCCGGGGCGAAGGGACCGCGCGGCGTGCTGATGGCCGGCCCACCTGGGACCGGCAAGACGCTGCTGGCGCGGGCGGTGGCAGGGGAGGCCGAGGTGCCGTTCCTGGCGGTGACCGGCTCGTCGTTCGTGGAGATGTTCGTCGGGGTCGGTGCCTCGCGCGTGCGTGACCTGTTCGCCGAGGCCCGCAAGCGAGCGCCGTCGATCATCTTCATCGACGAGATCGACGCCATCGGGCAGCGTCGTGGCGGCCAGATCATCGGCAACGACGAACGCGAGCAGACACTCAACCAGATGCTCGCGGAGATGGACGGCTTCGACACCGACACCGGCGTGGTGGTGATCGCAGCCACCAACCGTCCCGAGACGCTCGATCCGGCGCTGCTGCGCCCGGGGCGCTTCGACCGCCAGGTCGCCGTGCCGCTGCCGACCCAGTCGGAGCGTGCCCAGATCCTCGTCGTGCACAGCCGTGGCAAGCACCTCGCCCCCGACGCCGACCTCGGCGTCGTCGCCCGCGGCACCCCGGGCTTCAGCGGTGCCGACCTCGCGAACCTGGTCAACGAGGCGGCGATCGTCGCGGTGCGCGCCGGCCGCGACGACATCCGCGCGAGCGATCTCGACGAGGCGAGGGACCGGCTGCTGCTCGGGCAGCGGCAGGGGAGCAACGTCCTGCTGCCGGACGAGAAGGAACGGGTTGCCGTGCACGAGTCCGGCCACGCGCTGCTGGCCGCCCTGCAGCCCGAGGCCGATCCGGTGGCCAAGGTGACCATCCTGCCGTCGGGGATGGCCCTGGGCGTCACCGAGCAGCTGCCCGAGGCGGAGCGGCACCTCTACTCAGAGGCCCACATGCGCGCCAGCCTGGCGGTGCGCCTCGGTGGCCGGGCCGCGGAGCTCGTGGTCTACGGCGAGGGGAGCTCCGGTGCCGCCAACGACCTGCAGTCCGCCACCGACCTGGCCACCAGGATGGTCCGCGAGTTCGGGCTGTCCCCCGCAGTCGGCCCGGTGGGCTACTCCTCCGGCGGCCCGCAGTATCTGGGTTCGGAGCAGCTGTCGTCGCGGTCCTACAGCGAGGACACCCAACGTGTCGTCGACACCGAGGTCGCGCGGCTGCTGCGCGAGGCCGAGGCGCACGCCGTGCAGCTGCTCACCGAGCACCGAGGGGCGCTAGCTGCCCTGACGGCCGAGCTGCTGGAGCACGAGACAGTCGACGGCACGGTGGTCGTCGCAGCCGCCCGGGGGCGGCTCGTCGGGGCTGCGCCAGCCGGCGTGCGCCTGGTCGGCACCGAGGTGCCGGCCGAGGTGTTGGCGGAGGTGCCGGCCGAGGTGTTGGCGGCGGTGCCGGCCGAGGTGTTGGCGGCGGTGCCGATCGCCGGCGACGTCTGAGCAGCCGCTAGCCGCTGCTGCCGGTGCCTGGTGGTTGTGGCTTACTGGCCCTTGCGGACCATGCGGCCGTGGTGCGCCAGGACCAGGTGGGCGTGGGAGGCTGTCACTCGTGGTCCCGGTCGTGCCGCCGCTGCGCCCCGTGGCGGTCATCGACCTCGACGGCGTCGTCTGTGACGCGCGGCATCGGCAGCGGTTCATCACTCCGCCCCGCCGCCAGTGGGATGCTTTCTTCGCGGCTGCCGGGGACGACCTGCCGCTGCCCGAGGGGGTGGCCCTCGCGCTCGCCCTGCGGCACGATCACGACCTCGTGTGGCTCACCGGCAGGCCGGAGCGGATCCGTGAGCTCACCGAGGGGTGGCTGCGACGCCACGGACTGCCTACGCGCCCGCTGCTGATGCGCGGCGACACAGACCGCCGGCCAGCGCGAACGCTCAAACGCGAGGTGCTGCGCAAGCTCGCCACCGAGCGCCGCATCGCGCTGGTCCTCGACGACGACCCGAGTGTGGTGCGGGAGCTGCAGGGCGACGGGCTCCCCGTCCGGCAGGCGACCTGGGCCGGGCACACCGTGGCCACCCCGGGAGAAGCGCAGCAGGGCGAGGACGCCAGCTGACCCAGCTGGACCAGCCGCCTCAGCTGGACCAGCCGCCACGGCCAGACCCGTCCACGGGCGCGGTCCATTGCGAACGTAGGACAACCGCCCGTCGTGACCATGCACGCCGTCGGGCCGCATGCCGACAGCAGGAGAACGCATACCCGGATGTCCCGGGTCAGCACCGACAGGAGCACGACGATGTGCCATCACCAGCCCGAGTGCCCCGCCGCCACGGCCCGAGATCGAGACGCGGCGCGGGTGGTCGCCGGTCACCCTGAGCAGGGCTGGAGCCTGCTGTGCAACGGCGTGGTCGCCTTTGACGATGCCGGTGACCTGCTGCCGGACGGTCACGTCGTCGTGCCGGCGCCGCGCCGACCGGCGCGGTTGCCCGTGGTGAGCGCCGCTGCCTGACGACGTGGCAGGAGTCGGAGCTGATGCGGAGTGCCCGCCCACTCGGTCGGGCAGCGGCGTCGTGTTAGCCGGCGCTACGACGTCGCCGGCGCTGAGCCAACTCGTCCCCCACGGTGGCCCCGGGGGTGGGCTCGACCGCCGTCCGCTCACCGGGGAATTGCGCGAGCGTCCCTTCAACCTCCGCGAGGGTCCTCGCCACCGGCACCACCTGCAGCACTGCCTGCCCCTCTTGCAGGAGGTCATAGACCTCGTCGGAGGACGTGCACTCGTAGACGGTGCTGCCGTCGGAGACCAGCGTCATCTGCGACAGGTCCGCCGCCCCTCGCGCCCGGAGATGGGCTACGGCGGCTCGTACGTTATGCAAGCTGACACCGGCGTCGAGGAGCTTCTTCACGATCCTGAGCACCACGACGTCGCGAAAGGAGTAAAGACGCTGGCTTCCCGATCCGGTCGCGTCCCGGACGCTCGGCAGGACCAGGCCGGTTCGGGCCCAGTAGTCGAGCTGCCGGTAGGTGATCCCGGCGGCCCGCAGGACCGTGGGTACGCGGTATCCCAGGTCGGCGTCCGGTTGCGGCCGCAGGTCGGGGAAGAGCTCACCCTGCCCGGCCAATCCCGGCGCAGGATGCCCCGCCGCGGTGGGAGGGGCAGGCACTGGACGGTTGCCGGCAGGGAAGTTGGAGGGGTCGTCCACCCGGCTCCCCTCTCGTGCCTGGAGTCGTCCCAGGAGACCCTCCCCCGACAACGCGCCCGCCTGACGGGCGCCCACGGACGTTAGAGACTGCCGCAGCCCAGGTCAACGACCGCCCTCGGCGTGTCTGCGGACAGCTCACCCGCGCGGCGTGCGCCGACCGTCTGGTCGAGGTCTTTCTGGTCGAGGTTCAGGAGCCCCCACTGAAGTCCTCGGGGGAGATGTTCTCCAGGAACTCCCGGAACTTCTCCACCTCGGTGTCCTGCGACTCGCCGTCGTCGGGGACCTCGATGCCGGCCTCGGACAACACCGACTCCTCCCCGAATACGGGACTCCCGGTCCGCATGGCCAGCGCGATCGCGTCGCTGGGCCTGGCCGACACCTCGACGCCGTTGGCGAAGATCAGGTTGGCGAAAAAGACGCCGTCGCGCATGTCGGTGATCACCACGCGGGCGAGCGGCGAGTCCAGTGCCGCAAGGACGTCGCGGAACAGGTCGTGGGTCATCGGTCGCGCGGTGGTGACTCCCTGCTGGGCGAAGGCGATGGCGGTCGCCTCCACCGCGCCGATCCAGATCGGCAGGTAGCGCTCGCCGCCGACCTCTTTGAGCAGGACGATCGGCTGGTTTGCTGGCAGCTCCAGCCGGACGCCGACCACGTTGAGCTCCTGCACGCACTGGCCTCCGCTGCGCTCCGGTGGGACTGCCTGCCAGCGGTCCGGCTGTTCATCGAACAATACCCGCAGCCGCGCCGCGGGCTCCTGGGTGGCCTTGTCGTGCCGCCTGCTCAGCGGCTGAGCGTGCCCCGCAGCCCGGCTTTGACCAGGGCGGCGTGCAGCCGCACTGATAGCGCGGCCAACTCGCGGGACACCTCCTCCGCCCTAGCCCGCGCCTCCGGGTTGCGCTGCCGCACGAGGGGGGTGATGACCTGCTGCACCAGCCCGATCTCGCGGTCCGCCGAGCTGCGGAAGGGGCGCAGGTGCCGCGGCTCGATCCCGAAGCGGCCCATCTCGGCCGCCGCCTTGGCCACCAGCAGCGCGTCCCCGTCGTAGTGCGCCCCGCCGGGTTGGGGAGAGACCAGACCGTGCTGCTCCAGTTGGGCCAGCTGGGTCTCCTCCAGGGCTGCCGACTCCAGCAGCTCGGCCCGGGACAGCCGCAACTCACCGGCGTCCCGCCCGAAGGCCTCCGGGCCTGGCAGGCCGTCGACCGAGGTCAGAGCGCGCGGCACGCGTGGGGAACTCCCCGGGTCACCCGGCTCGAGGCCGCGGTCGAGCGCCTCCAGCCGCTGCTTGATGACACGCAACGGCAGGTAGTGATCACGTTGGGCGGCGAGCACGAAACGCAGCCGCGCCACGTCGTCACGACTGAACTTGCGGTAGCCGGAACTCGTGCGCTCCGGCTCGACCAGGCCCTCGGCCTCGAGGAAGCGAATCTTGGAGATGGTGACATCGGAGAAATCCCCCCGCAGTTGCGCGAGCACCTCACCGATCGACAAGAACGCCTTGCCGGGCACCCGCCCCCGCGGCACCGGAACCGCGCTCATACCCCACCCGCCCCGGCGTCCGGAGCAACAAGCGCTCCGGCGTCGCCACGGCCCGCGAGCAGGAAGAGCAGCCGGAACTTGCCTATCTGCACCTCGTCACCGCCCGACAGCTCGGCCGAGTCGATGCGCTCCCGGTTGAGGTAGGTGCCGTTGAGGCTGCCAACGTCACCGACGGTGAAGGAGCCATCCCCAGCTCGGCGGAACTCGACGTGGCGGCGACTGACGGTGACGTCGTCGAGGAAGATGTCGCTCTCCGGGTGCCGCCCCGCGGTGGTGACCTCCTGGTCGAGGAGGAACCTGCTGCCGGCGTTCGGCCCCCGTTTGACGACCAGCAACGCCGAGCCGGCCGGCAGCGCATCGACGGCGGAGAAGGTCTCGCTGTCGTCCCCGTCGCCGTCGACCGGGTGCGTCTCGCCGGTCTCGGAGATGCCGGAGGCATGGATGAGCGAGGTCCGCTCGGCGGGCCGCTCGTCGTCCATCCGCTCGCCCCGTGGAGCCGGGGCGCCGGCCGCAGGCACCAGCACCGCCGCAGGGCCGTCATCGCCGGCACCGGCCGCGGGAGCCCCGCCGACCGGTTCACCGGGGCGCACCAACGCGGCCCCACAGCGGGCGCAGAACAGGGCGTCCGGTGGGTTCTGCTGTCCGCATCGGGTGCAGAACACGGGGCGGGCCTCCGGAACTCGGGATGGCACAGGGACTCGGGGTGGCAGAGGGACTCGGGGTGGCACGGGCGGGTGGCGGCGGGGGCGAGATTAGGTGGCGGCGCTGCCACGGTCAACCGGCCGACGAGCGAGGGCTCGACCTGACCTTGAGCCACCAGAGCCGGCTGCGCTCGCCCTGGGAGGCGGTCGTGGACTCACGGCAGATGGAGGTGCGCGTGGTAGGCGGCCGCGTCGAGGAGGGTGCCGGACGTCGTGGCCAACGCACCCACGTCGGCCACCTGCAGCTCGACGAGCCAGCCGGCACCGAAGGGATCGGAGTTGACCAGCTCGGGGGTCGCCTCGAGCTGGTCGTTGCGGGCAGTCACCGTCCCGCCGAAGGGCGCGTAGACATCGCTCACGCTCTTGGTCGACTCGACCTCCCCGAGTGCCTGCCCGGCTTCGACGGTCTCCCCCACAGCTGGGAGGCTGACGAACACGATGTCCCCGAGCGCGTCCGCGGCGTAGGAGGTGATGCCGAGGCGCACGGTCGCTCCGTCGATCCTGGCCCACTCGTGCTCGGCGGTGTAGCGCAGGTCGTCGGGGAACGTGTCCGTCGTCACGGTCGGTGCCTCCTGGTCCTACGTCGTCTGGTCCTACGTCGTCCCCGCCGACGGCGGGCATCTGGTCTGCGAACCTATCCTGCTGCCCGGTCAGGACTCACCGGTGCTGGCGACGATGCCGGCCCATTGCTCCAGCAGGTCCGTCGCACCGGCCTCGTCCGGCCCCTCGGCCCACACGTGGGTCTCCGCGTGACCGGGGTCCGGGAGCACCAGCGCCCAGCGCCCATCCCCCTCGAGCACCCGCACCCCGTCGACCGTGTCGAGCTCCCGCTCGCCGGCCGCCGCCACGACCGCGCGCATCACCAGCCCCTTGACGCCCCAGGGCGTCGGCACCGTACGCCGCAAAACATGGGCCTGCGGGATCCTGGCGTCGATCTGGCTCAGCGTGAGCCGGGTCCGCGCCACCAGGCCCAGCAGCCTGACGAAGGCCGCCAACCCGTCCACGGCCGAGGAGAACTCGGGGACCACGAACCCCCCGCGCCCATCACCGGCGAAGACCACGTCCGGTTCTCGGGCCGCCCGGGACAGCTCAGACGCCGACGTCGACGTCCACAGCGTCCCGACCCCGTGGAAGGCGGTGACCCGTTCCGCCACCCGGGTGGTGGTGACCGGCAGCGCGATGCGTCCGCTCCGGCGCTCGGCGGCCACCAGGTCCAGCAGCACCAGCAGGGCGCGGTCGTCGTGCACCAGGGCCCCGCGCTCATCCACCACGGCGATCCGCTCGGCGACGTGGTCGAAGCGGACGCCGAACGCGGCGCGAGAGCTGGCCACCAGGTCACCAAGACGCCCGAGGTCGCGCAGGTGCTCGGCCACGGTCTCCGACGTGGACGTCTCGTCCAGCCGGCCGTTCATGGTGAGCACGTCCACCCCGAGGCGCCCCAGCAGGGTGGGCAACACGAGCGACGCTGCTCCGCCTGCGCAGTCGAGCACGATCTTGAGGTCTGCCTCGCGCACCCCGGCGGTGTCGACGCTGGCGAGCAACTCCTGGGTGTAGACCTCGGTCGTGCGCGCCGGGAAGCTCAGCTCGGCGATCTCGCCGGGGAAGGCCCGGCGGAACTCCTGCCGGCTGAAGACCCGCTCGAGCTTGCGCTGCGCCGCCTGGGAGAGGTCGGCGCCGGCGCCGTCGAGGAAGACGATGTCGACCGACTGCGGGTCTCCGGGCGTCGTGCGCAGCATCACCCCGCCGGTCGCGTCCCCGGTCGCGACGTCGAAGCGGGTGATCGGGGTGGGGGCCACCTCCAGGTCGCGGACGTTGATCGCGCTGGCGGTCAGGGCGGCGATCACGGCGCGCTTGAGGGCGCGCGCGGCCCGCGAGCCGTCCCGGCAGGTGGTCACCGTGCTGCCCTTGCGCAACGTGGTGGCATAGGCGGAGGCCAGCCGGACGGCGTGCTCGGGGGTGATCTCGACGTTCACCATCCCGCTGACGCCGCGTGGGCCGAACAGCGCGCGCTGCCCCCGCGACTCCCAGATCACCGACGTGTTGACGACGGCACCGGCCTCGATGGTCTTGAAAGGATAAACCTTCACCTCAGGGCTGAGATAGGCCTCTTCCTCCACCACGCACTCATCGCCGACGACAGCGCCCTCCTCGACGCGAGCGGCCCGCATGACGTCGGTGTTCTTGCCGATGACGCACCCGCGCAAGGTGACCTGTGGTCCGATGAAGACGTTGTCGTGGACCACCGCCCGGTGCAGGAACGCCCCCTCCTTGACCACGACGTTGGCCCCGAGCACGGTGTGCTCCCGCAGCTCCGCTCCCGCCTCGACCTTGGCGTAGGCGCCGATCGCCAGCGGCCCTCTGAGCACGGCGTCCGGGTCGACCTCGGCGCCCTCGCCCACCCACACGCCCGGCGCCACCTCGAAGCCGTCGATCTCGACGTCGACCCGCCCCTCGAGGACGTCGGCCTGTGCGCGGACGTAGCTCTGGTGGGTGCCGACGTCCTCCCAGTAGCCCGCTGCGACGTAGCCGAACACGGGCGCGCCCTCCGACACGAGGGCGGGGAAGACGTCACCGGACCAGTCGACGACCTCGCCGGCGGCCACCCGGGCCAGCACCTCCGGCTCCATCACGTAGATGCCGGTGTTGACGGTGTCGGTGAAGACCTGCCCCCACGTTGGCTTCTCCAGGAAACGGTCGATCCGCCCGTCCTCGCGGGTGATGACGATCCCGAACTCGAGTGGGTCCGGCACGGCCGTCAGGCCGACCGTGACCAGCGCGCCCTGGGCCTTGTGGTACGCCACCATCGCGGTCAGGTCGATGTCGGTCAGCGCGTCGCCGCTGATGACCAAGAATGGTTCGTCGCGGAGCATGTCCTCGGCGTTCTTCACCGAGCCGGCGGTGCCGAGCGGGGTCTCCTCGGTCGCGTAGTGCAGATCCATCCCAAGCTCGTCGCCGTCGCCGAAGTAGGTGCGCACGAGGGCGGCGAGGAACTGCACCGTGACCACGGTCTCGTGGAAGCCGTGCCGCCGCAGCAAGCGCAGGACGTGCTCCATGATCGGCCGGTTTACCACCGGGAGCAGCGGCTTGGGTTGGTTGGCCGTCATCGGTCGCAGCCGGGTGCCTTCGCCGCCGGCCATCACGACCGCCCTCACTGCTGGCCCAGCATGTGGCCGAGCAACCGTCGTGCCTGCACAGTGTAGAGCGCGCCGGCGACGAGGTATAGCGCCGTCCCCCACAGGGTGAAGGCCCAGCCCACGGGCCTCGCGAACGTCGCGAGCCCGTCATGGCCGAGCGCCAGCAGCAGCAGGGGAAACGCGTAGAGCAGATTCAGGGTGGCCGCCTTGCCGACGTAACTGACGGCCGGGGGCGCCCAACCGCGGCGGCGGAGCAGCGCGAGGAGGCCGGCGAGGTAGAGGTCGCGGGCGAGCAGCACCAGAAGCAGCACCAGCGGGACGGCCCCGCGAATGACGAGCGCGAGCACCGTGGAGGCGATGTAGAGCCGGTCCGCGAGCGGGTCGAGCAGCGTCCCGAGGCGTGACACCTGGCCCCAGCGCCGGGCCAGCTTTCCGTCGAAGTAGTCACTCGCTCCGCTGGCCATCAGCAACACGAAGGCGACCCTGTCGTGGTGCGGGCCGAGGACCAGCACCAGGAAGACGGGAACGCCGAGCAGCCGCAGCCCGGACAGCAGGTTGGGAATGGTCCAGACCAGGTCATCCGCGGAGGAAGTCGGCCGGGCGCCGGTCGGCGCCGTCACCCGCCGCTCCCACCACTGACGTGCCCGTCACTGACGTGCCCACCACTGACGTGCCCTGTCGGGACGACAGGATTTGAACCTGCGACCCCTTGACCCCCAGTCAAGTGCGCTACCAAGCTGCGCCACGTCCCGGAACACCCCGCTGACGGGGCGCAGCGACTATACCGCAGCGCCGGGCCGCCGTTGCCGATCACGCTGGCCGGCCGCGACGCTTCTCGCGCACCCGCACGCTGATCTCGATGGGCGTCCCCCCGAAGCCGAACTCCTCCCGCAGCCGGCGCTCCAGGAAGCGCCGATAGGCCGGCTCGAGGAATCCGGTGGCAAATACGACGAAGCGCGGGGGCCGGCTCGCCGCCTGGGTGCCGAACTGCACCTTGGGGATCCGCCCGCTGCGCCCTGGGGGCGGCGTGCGGGTGGTGACGTCACCCAGAAAGGCGTTGAGGCGGCCGGTGGGCACCCGCGTCTGCCAACCGGCCAGGCTCGCCTCGATCGCCACCGACAGCCGGTCCACTGAGCGGCCGGTGGCGGCGCTGATGTTCACGCGGGGCGCCCACTGCACCCGACCGAGGTCGCCGGCCAGCTCCCGTTCGAGGTCGTAGTGGCGGTCCTCGTCCAGCAGATCCCACTTGTTCACGGCGATGACCAGGGCCCGGCCGGCCTCCACCGCCATCCCGAGGATGCGCTGGTCCTGCTCTGTGAGCGGTTCGCTGGCGTCGAGCAGCACCACGGCGCACTCGGCGGACTCAAGCGCCTGCTGGGTGCGCAACGCGGCGTAGTACTCCGCCCCGCTGGCCTCTTTGACCCGACGCCGCAAGCCGGCTGTGTCGACAAGGAGGTACGTCGAGGAAGCGATCTGCGCCAGGCTGTCGACCGGGTCCCTGGTCGTCCCCGCGACCGCGTCGACCACCACGCGCTGCTCGCCGACGAGACGGTTGAGCAGCGAGGACTTCCCGACGTTCGGTCGGCCGACGAGGGCGACGCGGCGGGGGCCGCCCTGGTCTCCGAAGCGCTGCGGCGGCGTCTCGGGCAGGACCGCGAGCGCCGCGTCGAGCAGGTCCCCACTGCCGCGCCCGTGCAGCGCGCTCACCGGGTGCGGCTCGCCCAGGCCCAGCTGCCACAGCTCATGTGCGACGTACTCGCCCCTCGTGTCGTCGACCTTGTTCGCCACCACCAGCACCGGTTTGCCGCTGCGCTGCAGCACGCGCGCGACGGCGAGGTCAGCATCGGTGGCACCGACTGTGGTGTCGAGGATGAACAGCACGGCGTCGGCCTCGCGGACCCCGAGCTCGGCCTGCTCCGCCACCCGCCTGGCCAGCCCGCGCGCGTCGGGGTCCCAGCCCCCGGTGTCCAGGATCCGAAAGCGGCGCCCGGCCCACTCCGCCTCGTAGGCGACCCGGTCGCGGGTGACCCCCGGGACGTCCTCCACGACGGCCGCGCGCCGTCCCAGGATCCGGTTCACGAGGGTCGACTTGCCGACGTTGGGGCGCCCGACGATCGCCAGCGTGGGGAGCGCGATGGCCGGCCCCTGGTCGGCGTCCTCGCGGAGGTCGAGCCCGTCGACGTCCCAGCCGTCGGCTGCCAACCCCGCCACGTCGGCGGGGGGTGGCCCGCCGGTGGCGGCTGACCCGAGGTCGTGCGTCACGAGCTGGCCGACCGCACCGTCGCCAGATGGTCTGCGAGCACGACGCGCACCTGCTCGGCGACGGCGGCGACGGTGCTGCGTGACCGCGGACCCGCGGGCAGGTCCAGCCACGCCGGCGGGCCGAAGACGATCTCGACGGGTGACCGCCACCGCGGCCACCCCCCCTTCGGCATCGCCTGGTCGGTCCCGACGCAGACGACCGGGACGACGGGGGCAGGGGCGCGGAGGAGGAGGTACGCCGCACCGCCCTGCACCCTGCTGAGGTCGCCGCTGCCCCGGGTGCCCTCGGGGAAGATGCCGAGCACCCCGCCCTCGGACAGCACCCGCACTCCGGCCCGCAACGCCGCCCGGTCGGGATGTCCCCGGTGGACCGGGATCTGGCCGACCAGGTGCAGGAAGCGTCCTGCCGCGCCGTGATAGAGCTCGGCCTTGGCCACGATGCGCACCTCGCGTGGAGCGAAGGCCGCCACCAACGGCCCGTCGAGAAAGCCGCTGTGATTGCCGGCAATGAGCACCGGGCCGATGGTGGGGATGTGCTCCGTTCCCCGAACGGTCACTCTGAAGGCCGCGGTGAACAGCAACCGCACCAGCGGCTTGAGCACCGCAACGACCCAGGGGCGGTACGCCGGCCCTGGCTCGGCGCGCACGGTATCGCGGGGGGCCGTGTCGCCGGGCACCCGCGGCTCGAGGTGGCCAGGCACGAGTGCGAGCACGCGGTCGACGACCTGATCCACGTCCAGATCGGTGGCGTCCAGCAGGATCGCCCCGGGCGCCAGCCCAAGCGGATCGCTGGTCCGGCCGCTGTCGAGGGCGTCGCGGCGGGCAAGCCCGCGGGCCACGTCCTCGACGGCGCCCCGCCCTTGCTCCGCCGCCCGGCGGGCGGCGCGCACCTCGCTGTCGGCGGTCAAGAACACCTTCACGACGGCCGCCGGCGCGACGACCGAGGCCGTGTCCCTTCCTTCCACCACCGCTCCACCCACGAGGGCGGACTGGCCCAGCAGCTCCTGCTGCCGAGCGACCAGGAGGGCACGCACGCCCGGCACGGCGCTAACAGCGCTGACCGCGCCGGTGACGTCGTCCCGTCGGATCTCCGCGTCGATGCGTCGGCCGTCGACCGCGACATGCGGTGTGGCCGGGTCGGTCACCAGCTCGATGCGGACCCGACCGGCCAGCGCGGTCAACCCCTCCGCGTCGTCGAGGGCCACTCCCTGCTGCAGTGCGGCCCAGGTGAGCGCTCGATACGTCGCACCCGTGTCGACGTAGCGCAGGCCGAGCCGGGTGGCAACGGTGCGCGCGACTGTGCTCTTGCCGGCGCCTCCGGGCCCGTCGATGGCGATCACGAGGGACACGTCGTCGCGCTGGTCGTCGTTCACACGACCGGGAATGACGTGGTCACGAGCCGCGGCTAGCCAGGGACGATCGGGGGCGGCATCCTCGGGTTCAGCCTCCCCATTCGACCGGAGATGCCCCGCCGTCACGGGCGCCAGCCGGGGTGTCGGCACGATGGAGCGGCCCCGCCCCCGCCGGCTGTCCGCACGCCTGCAGGCTAGCCCGCCGAGCTCTCGGCGCCTCCCAGCGCGACGGGCCCGTCGACCGCGAGCGACCGTGGTCCCCGCGCGCCCGGCTCGACCCGGCAGCGCCACCCCTGCGCCTGCAGGGCAAGGCCGAGGGGGACACCGGCGCCCTCCTGCACGTACAGCGTCACCTCACCCGTGCGGTGGCTGGCCTGATGCTCGACGTGGAGGTCCTCGACGTTGACGCCGGCGGCACCGGCTGCCAGCAGTAGTCGCGCCAGCTCCCCAGGGCGATCGGCGACCACGGCGAGCACGCGGTCCCATCGCCCCGCCGCCGCGTCCTTGTCCGGCAAGCGCCGACGCCCAGAGTTCCCTGCCGCCACCAGCGCGAGGACGTGCTCGCGCAACAACCCCTGCTGAGTCTCCAGGTCAAGAGGAGAGGAAGCCAACGGTGTCACTACTGGCGGCTCGAGCAGTTCGCGTGCGGACGGCGGGAGCTCCTGTAGCACGGCATGCAGGCGGGCAATGAGGGCGGTCAGGGGCGCGCGCAAGGCGGCAGCGTTGCTGACGACGATGCCGGCCCAAAGGTCGGCAGGGCTGTCGGCGATGCGCGTCATGTCACGCCACCCCTGGCCGGCCAATCGCAGCTCGGCGTCGGCGACCGGCACGGCCAGCGCGGAAAGCGCGCTTGCCGTCAGCTGCGGCAGGTGGCTCAGGAGCGCGACCGAGGCGTCGTGCCGCTCGGCATTGATGAACACCGGGACCGCGCCACAGAGCTGGACGACCGCCCTCGTGGCGGCAAGCGAGGTCGGCGTGGTCGACGACGTCGCGCACAGGGCCCATGGGCGGCCCACGAAGAGCTCGGCGTCAGCGTGTTCCGGGCCCTCCAGTTCGCGCCCAGCCATCGGGTGCCCGCCCACGAAGCGGTCCAGCGGGCCACCCAGCGTCTCGATGTCACGCTGAACGCTGGACTTGACGGCGGCGATGTCACTAAAGCTCGCCGTTGGCTGAGCAGGCAGCAGGCGCAGCATCTCGTGAGCCACAGCCGCGCCAGGGATAGCCAGCACGACGTGGTCGACCACCTCGGAGACCCACTGCTCCCCCGCCCCGATGTCCATGGCCGTCTCGACGCGCCCTTGGTCGATGTCCGACAGCCACACCTGCACGCCCCGCGCCCGGAGGGCGAGTCCGACGCTGGTGCCCATCAACCCGGTGCCGACCACCAGGACGGACGACGGAGGAGCGACGGGGAGGAGCAGTTCCGATGCAGCTGGCGACGACCCCACCCGGGCTTCTTCCTGGCCGTCGGTGCTGGCTCTGCTGGCCTGACTGGCCGTGGTGCCCGTCACTGTGGCAGGTCAGTCCGCAGCGAGGCGGCGCCTCGCAGGTAGACGTGTCGCACCTGCGCGCGCTCCAGGCTCGTCTCGACGGTCGCGAGCAGCCGCACCGTCCGTGGCAGGGCCCCGGGAACCGCCATCTCCCCGGCACCCAGCAGGGGGACGTCGATGAGGCCCAACTGCCGCGCCGCGTAGGCGGGGAACTCGGCAGTCAGGTCGGGGGTGGTGGTGAAGACGATGCTGATGACGTCACCACCGGTGAGGCCGTTGCGCTCGAGCACCGCCGTCACCAACTCGGCGGTGGCCCCCAAGATCTCATCCCTGGTGTTCGCGGTCGCTTGAGTGGCCCCCCGGACCGCCCGCACCGACACTGCTTGCCCCCCGATGTTGTCGCACCTCGACGTGCTGACTCTGCCACACGTGGAGCAAGCGCAACGTCGACACACCGACCTGTTGATGAAACGGCGTAATGGCGAAGAAGAGCGGTCACTTGTCACCTACGTGTCGACCCATCGACCCATCGACCCGCGTGAGCCGACATCCGCAGCCAGCACCGGAAGACTGAAGGTGGCGGTGTGTCGGACCACCGTGTACGAGGGGAGGCAAAAGTACTTGTGGCGATAGCTACAAGTCGACAGAGCTGTAGAGCGCATTAACCTCATGGCGCGTGAGATGACGCACCCGACCAGGCTTGAGATTGTCAAGCCGGAGCGGCCCGAAGCTGGTGCGGAGCAGGCGCGTCACGGGGTGACCAACCTCGGCGAGAAGGCGACGCACGACATGGTTGCGGCCCTCGTGCAGCGCGAGCTCGACCAGGGAGCGGGGCCCGCCCTGGTCGACCACGACGACTCGCTCCACCCGCACCGGACCGTCGTCCAGGTCAACGCCTCGCCGCAGCCGACGCACGGCCTCCTTGGTGATCTGACCCTCGACCTCCGCGAGGTACTCCTTGGGCACTCCGCGGGAGGGATGAGTAAGTCGGTGGGCGAGTTCCCCGTCGTTGGTGAGCAACAGCAGACCCTCGCTGTCGGCGTCCAGTCGGCCCACGTGAAACAGGCGCGCGCGCCGGTCCGCCACGTAGTCCCCGATGCACGGGCGCCCCCGGTCGTCCGCCATCGTGGTGAGGACTCCCCTGGGCTTGTTGACCACCAGGTGCTCGAGGTCAGTCCTGGTCACCACCCGCGCGCCGTCGACGTGGATGACGGCGGTCGTGGGGTCGACCCGCATCCCCTGTTGCCGCACCACGTCCCCGTCGACGCTGACTCGGCCTTCCTCGATCAGCTGCTCGCAGGCCCGCCGACTGCCGACGCCGGCGCCGGCAAGGACCCGCTGCAGCCGGACACCTACGGCGAGGGGGTCGCGTGCCGCGCCCCTGTCTTCATCTTCAGCTGAGGGTGTGCTCATCGGGGCTCCAGCGATTCGATGTCGGGTAGAAGTGGAGCCAATGTGGGAAGGTCGGACAGCTCCGTGATGCCGAGCTTGTGCAGGAAGGCGGGCGTGGTCGACAGGAGGGCCGCTGACGTTCCTGGCTCCAGACCGCTCTCTATCAGCAACCCTCGGGCGATCAGAGTGCGCACGACACCGTCGGACGTGACGCCGCGGATGGCGGCGACGCGGGCTCGGCTCACCGGTTGGCGATACGCCACGACCGCGAGCGTCTCCAACGCAGCGGCGGACAATCGGCCGTGCTGGCCCTCGAGCACGAACCCGGTGACGTGTGGATCGGTCTCACTGGCCGTCATGAGGCGCCAGCCACCGGCGACTTCGCGCAGCCGGATCCCGCCGCGGGACTCGCGCCACTGGGACAGCTCGGCCAGTGCCGCCAGCACATCCGGCACCGGTACGGCGAGCCCGCTCGACAACCGCTCGACGGGCACCGGCTGCTCGCTCACAAACAGCACCGCCTCGACAACGGCCACGAGCTGCGACCCGCTGAGCGGTGCCACGGCGTGGTCAGGCCGGACGTCGCTCGGCGTCGAGCCGGTGCGAGAGCCGGCACCCGCGGTGTCCCCGCCCAGTGCCGGAAGGACGACCGGAAGCGGCTCGCCGTCCACGCTCACTCGTGCCCGCCCTCCCCGATGAGCCGATGGACCTGCAGCTCGCCCAGGGCCTCGGACTGATCGAAAGCGATCCGGCCATCTCGGTAGAGCTCTAGGAGGGCGAGGAACCGTCCCACCACCTCGATGGGGTGCCGGCAGTCGGCCGAGAGCATCCGGAAGCTGACTGCGCCGCCCGCCAGCCGCTGCAGCACCACGGCCATCTGCTCGTGCACGTCCACCCGCGCGAAGTGCACGTGCGTCACGTCGACCTGCGGGGTCTCCCTCGGAGCAAGCGCGAGCGCGGCCAACCTCGCAAAGGCAGCCGGTCCCAGACCCAGGACCACCTCGGGCAGGGCGGCCGCGTGATGGGCCTCCAGCCCGGCCGTCCGAGGTAGCTGCCGCGCCGCGTCCGAGATCATCCCGGCAAGCAGCCGTGCTGCCTGCTTGTACGCCCGGTACTGCAGCAGTCGGGCGAACAGCAGGTCCCGGGCCTCGAGCAGCGCCAGGTCCTCCGCCTCCGGCTCGGCAACCGATGGCAGCAGTCGGGCCACCTTGAGGTCAAGCAGAGTGGCCGCCACGACCAGGAACTCGGTCGCCTGCCCGAGGTCCCAGTGCTGGCCAAGGGCGCGCGTGTGCGCCAAGAACTCGTCCGTCACGGCAGCCAGCGCGACCTCGGTGAGGTCGAGCTGATGCCGGCCGATGAGGGTGAGGAGCAGGTCGAAGGGACCGGTGAATACCGGGAGGTGGACGTGGAAGCCCGCATCTTCTTCGGCCGCGCGCTCGATCGCCACCGTCATGCGAGCACGCCGGAACCGCCCACGAGCGACCACAAGCCGTTCAGCAGGGGGGGATACAGCTGCTCGATGATGCCGGGAAGGCCAGGAAACAGGCGCGGGAGCAGCACGATCGCGAGGGCCGCGGCGACCCCGACGTTGCGGTCGACCAGCTGATAGCGCGCCTTCTGCCAGCCGAGCGTCTGCGGCGCCAGGAGCAGCATGATCCGCCCGCCGTCCAGCGGCGGCAGCGGAAGCACCGACACGATGGCAAGGGCAGCGAAGGTGACGCCGAGATAGCGCAGGAACCCGAACCCGAAGGCGTCGCCGGGCTCGGCGGTGCGGAGGGCGAGCACCGCGACCAGCGCGAGAACGACGTAGGTCAGTGGCCCGATGGCGAGGGCAGCCGCCATGCGGTAGCGGCGCCCCCGCCACCGCTCGTCGACGGGGACCGGGCTCCCCCACCCCCAGCCCGTGATGACCGCCGCTACCGCGCCGAAAGGATCGAGCCGCTGGGCTGCCCGCGCGGTCAACCGGCCGGCTCGGCGCGCAGTGTCGTCCCCGAGACCGGCGGCCACCAGCGTCTGGGCCGCGTCGTGGGCAAGCAGGCCGATCACCAGCGCGACGACGATGCCGAGCAGGTTCCCAGGGTGGGCGAGCTGGTAGAGCACGCAAGTCCCGTCTGTGGTGGCGGGGCCGGGTGCTGCCCCGCTCAGTTGTCAGTGCTTGTCAGTTGTCAGTGCTTGTCAGTTGTCAGTGCTTGTCAGTTGTCAGTGCTTGTCAGTTGTCAGTGCTTGTCAGAATACGAAGCGGCGGTCAACGACCCCCGAGCCGACGGACCAGGATGCTCTGCTGCCCCTTCGCCTCGAAGTCGGCCAGCACCACGGCCACCGCCTCGCGCACGATGCGGCCCCGGTCCGAGGCGATACCGTGCTCGCCCCGCAGCACCAGCCGCGCGTGCTCGATGTCGAACAGCTCCTCGGGCGACACGTAGACGGTGATCTTCTCCTCGTGCCGCTCCCGGCCGCTCGACCGTGCGTCCACGGTCGGCTGGTCTGGACGCGGACGCCGGGAGACCGCGACGCTGCGTCGAAGCGGGGACACCACCAGATCGGTGTGTTCCTGCCCGACGGACGGGTGAGCCGCAGCATCCCGGCTCTCCCGGCCGGACGGCGCCACCCGGGAGGGCGCGACGGACGCCAACTGTTCGCGTCCCGGCGTCAGGGCAGGCGGGGCGGGTACGGCTGCCGGCTGGTCGGTCGCCGGCAGCTCGGTCGCCGGCAGCTCGGTCGCCGGCAGCTCGGTCGCCGGCAGGTCGGTCGTAGGCGGCGGCTGCGGGCCGGTCACCCTGAACAGCTCGTCGGCGCCTGGGAGCGAGGCTCGGCGGCTCATCGGGAAAGCACCTCCAGGGCGAGCTGCCGATAGGCGGCGGCACCTGCCGACGAGGAGGCATAGCTGGTGATGGGCTCGCCCGCCACGCTGGTCTCGGGGAACCGGATGGTCCTGTTGATCACTGTGTGGAAGACCAGGGGGCCGAACGCCGACAGCAGCCGCTCCAGCACCTGGCGCCCGTGCACGGTCCGGCCGTCGTACATGGTGGCAAGGATCCCCTCGACCTTTAGTTCAGGGTTCAACCTCTGCTGCACCTTGTCGATGGTCTGCATCAAGAGTGCGACTCCTCGGAGCGCAAAGTATTCGCATTCGAGCGGAATGATGACCGCATCGGCGGCGGTCAGGGCGTTGACCGTGAGGAGGCCGAGCGATGGCTGGCAGTCGATGAGCACGACGTCGTAGTCGGCGGACACCGGCCTGAGGACCCGTGCCAGCGTCTGCTCCCTGGCCACCTCCGACACGAGCTGCACCTCGGCGGCGCTGAGGTCGATGTTGCTGGGCAACAGGTCCAGGCCGGGGATGTTGGTCTTGAGCATCACGTCCTCGACGGCGAGGCTGCGCTCCATCAGCAGGTTGTAGACGGTGCGATCGAGCTGGAGCGGGTTGACCCCCAGCCCCACGGACAGCGCGCCCTGCGGGTCGAAGTCCACCAGAAGGACATGGCGACCCTGCTCGGCGAGCGCCGCGCCGAGGTTGATGGTGCTGGTCGTCTTCCCGACGCCACCCTTCTGGTTGACCATGGCAAGCACCCGGGCCGGCCCATGCCGCTCCAGCTCGGGCGGCTGCGGGAAGTGCGGGAGAGGTCGCCCGGTCGGACCCATCTCCCCCACGCCACGGGCGACCGCCCCACCCATCGGCGGAACGGCATGGCCGGCCGCGGCCGCGCCACCCGAGCTGTCGAGGTCGGCCATCCCTGGCAGTTGCCCGGCGGTCGCGACGGGCAGCGCTGCGACGGGCAGCGCTGCCACGGCGCCGCGGACGGCCTCCTCGCCGGGCAGGTGGACGGCGTCCTGGTCGTCCGACGGCGGTGGAGTTGTCGACAAAGCGGTGAGCCTCTCTATTGAGGAAAAGCTTGCGCTCCTTGTCAGCGAGCAGCCAAGGAGACGCCGGAGGGTACGTGGGCGCGACCGGCGGTGTCCACCCGCCAGCCGGCTCCGTGCAGCCGGCTCCGTGCAGCCGGTCGGTGGACATCCCGCGACAGGTCAGGCCAGGGCGCGGGGGTGCGCTGCGGCGTAGACCTCGCGCAGGGTGTCCACCGTGACCAGCGTGTACACCTGCGTCGTCGCCACCGAGGCGTGGCCGAGCAGCTCCTGCACCACTCGCACGTCGGCGCCCCCCTCCAGCAGGTGGGTGGCGAAGGAGTGCCGGAGGACGTGCGGCGACACCGGTCCCGGCGTCCCGGCCCGCTCGGCGGTCGCACGCAGCACCGCCCAGGCCGACTGGCGGGAGAGCCGCCCACCCCGAGCGTGCAGGAACAGCGCCGGCGTGCCACGGCCGAGTGCGGCGAGCCCCGGGCGGCCGCGCACCCGCCACGCGTCGAGCGCCGCGCGCGCCGCCCGGCCCACTGGCACCACCCGCTCCCGGCCGCCCTTGCCCAGCAGCCGGACGGCGTCCGCCCCCGCCGGCAGGTCGTCGAGGTCCAGCGCGACAGCCTCGGAGATGCGGGCGCCGGTGGCATAGAGCAGCTCCAGCAGCGCCCGGTCGCGCAGCCCGGCCTCGACCTGGACGCCGGCGGAGGCGGCAGCGAGCAGGGCGTCGACCTCGTCGTAGGGCAGCGCCTTGGGCAGCCGTCTCGGCGGCTGCGGGGGACGCACCGCCGCGGCGGCGTCCACCACGACCGCGCCCTCCCGCAGCAGGAAGCGGTGCAGCCCCCGCACGGCGACCACCGTGCGGGCTGCGGACGCTGCGGCGAGCGGCGGGTGGTCGCCTTCCCCCTCGCGAAGGCCGGCGAGAAAGTCGGCGACGTCGGCCTCGGTGACGCCGGCCGGGTCGACGATGTCGCGGCCGGCGAGGTAGGACGTCCACCGGCCGAGGTCGCGGCGATAGGCGGCGAGGGTGTTGGCCGCGGAGCCGCGCTCCACGGCGAGGTGGTCCAGGAAGCCGCGCACCGCCCCGGTCAGCGCAGGGGACGGCGCCGCCGCTGCCGTCAGCGCAGCACCTGCGCGGCGGGCCGCCAGGGCAGGCCGTGTGCGGTCGCGACCGGCTCGGAGGTCAGCTCGCCGTCGACGATGGTCACGCCGCGCCCGAGGGCAGGGTCGGAGCCGGCCGCTGCCGCCAGGCCGCGCTCGGCGATCTCGACGACGTAGGGCAACGTGACGTTGGTCAGGGCGAAGGTCGAGGTGAACGGCACGGCACCCGGCATGTTGGCGACGCAGTAGAACAGCGTGTCGTGCACCCGGAAGGTCGGGTCCGAATGCGTGGTCGGCCGGCTGTCCTCGAAGCAGCCGCCCTGGTCGATGCTGATGTCGACCAGCACCGCACCGGGCTTCATCCGGCGTACCAGGTCGTTGCTGACCAGCATGGGGGCGCGGGCGCCGGCGACGAGCACCGCTCCGATCACCAGGTCGGCCTCGAGGCAGGCCCGCTCGACCTCGTAGGAGTTGGAGGCGACGGTCTTGATCCGGCCGCCGCCGAAGAGGCGGTCGACCTCGCGCAGGCGGGCGACGTTGCGGTCCAGGATGAGCACCTCCGCCTCCATGCCCTGGGCGATGATCGCGGCGCTGGTGCCGCTGATGCCGGCTCCTAGGACCACCACCCGGGCGGGGTAGACACCGGGGACACCACCGAGCAGCACGCCGCGGCCCCCGCTGCCGCGCTCGAGGCAGTGCGCGCCGACCTGGGTGGCCATCCGCCCCGCGACCTCGCTCATCGGCGCCAGGAGTGGCAGCGACCCGTCGGGGAGCTGGACCGTCTCGTAGGCAACCGCGGTGACGCCGGAGGCCAGGATCGCGTCCGTGCACGCGCGGTCCGCAGCGAGGTGCAGGTAGGTGAACAGCACCTGACCGCGGCGCATGCGGTGCCACTCCTCGCGCACCGGTTCCTTCACCTTGAGCACGAGCTCGGCACCGGTCCAGATCTCGTCCGCGGTCTCGACGACCGTCGCGCCGGCCTCGACGTACTCCTGGTCGGTGATCGAGGACCCGACGCCCGCTCCGCGCTGCACCGCGACCTGGTGACCGTGCCGGGTCAGCTCATGCACCCCGGCCGGGGTGATCGCCACCCGGAACTCGCTGTCCTTGACCTCGCTGGGAATGCCGACAGTGGTCACGCAGAGGCTCCTGGGGGCGCGGGGACGACGGGCAGGAAAGGCAGGCTATCCGGGGTGACCGGGCCGGGCGTCCCACGCCGCGTCGACCGGCCGCAGCCCGGACCAGTCGGTGTCGCGCGCCCTGGCCGTCGCGAGCACGCCCAGCACGGCCAGGCTGTTGGTCAACTCCCCCCGCGTCACCAGGTCGACCGCGTCCGCCAGCGGCAGCCAGCGGGGCTGCAGGTCGGCCTCCTCGTCGACCCGGGAGTACGGCGAGTGCGCGGCCGCGACGTCCCGGGCGAGATAGATCCGCACCGCCTCGTCGCTCATCCCGGGCGAGGTGTAGGCGTCGAGCAGGACGTGCCAGCGGCCGGCCACGAGGTCGGCCTCCTCGGCCAGCTCCCGCGCCGCCGCCACCGACGCCGGTTCACCCACCTCGTCGAGCAGACCGGCCGGGAGCTCGAGCAGGTGCCGGCGCACGGCGGGGCGGAACTGGCGGATCAGCAGCACCCGCTCGCGCTCGTCCAGCGCCACCACGCCGACAGCGCCGGTGTGGTGCACGACGTCGCGGTCGCGCTCACTCCCGTCGGGCATCCGCCAGGTCTCCACCGCGAGCCGGAAGGCGTGCCCCCGGTGCACCTCCCGACTGCTGGCGAGCTGGAAGTCCCCGTCGCTCACCGGTTGGACAGCTCGACGGCTGCCCGTTCGACGGCCGGCAGGTCCAGCGGCAGTCGGCCGGTGCGGCGGCGGTGCTGCACGAGCGCGGCGGCGACGAGGGCGGCGAACAGCGGGTGCGCGCGGGTCGGCCGGGAGCGGAACTCCGGGTGCGCCTGGGTGCCCAGATAGAACGGGTGGACATCGCGCGGGAGCTCGGCGACCTCCACGAGCCCACCGTCTGGCGAGGTGCCGGAAAAGACGAGGCCGGCCTGGGACAGCCGCTCGCGGTAGGCGTTGGCAACCTCGTAACGGTGTCGGTGGCGCTCCTCGACGCGGCTCGCGGCGTAGACCTCCGCGGCGACGCTGCCGGGCAGCAGGGCGGTCGGGTAGAGGCCGAGGCGCATGGTGCCGCCGAGGTCGCCCTCGCCGGCGACGATCCCGACCTGGTCTGCCATCGTCGCCACCACCGGGTGCGGGGTGGCCGGGTCGAATTCGGCGGAGTTGGCGCCGTCGAGCCCGGCGAGATGGCGGGCCGCCTCGATCACCATGCATTGCAGCCCGAGGCAGATCCCGAGGGCGGGGATGCGCTGCTCCCGGGCATAGCGGAGCGCGGCGATCTTCCCCTCGATGCCGCGGACGCCGAAGCCGCCCGGCACGAGCACGCCGTCGACGCCGTCCAGCACCGCGGCTGCCGCCTCCGGCGAGGAGCAGCTGTCGCTCGGGACCCACCGCAGCTGCACTGAGGCGTCGTGGTGGAACCCGCCGGCGCGCAGCGCCTCGGTGACCGAGAGGTAGGCGTCCGGCAGGTCGACGTACTTGCCGACGACCGCGATGACCACCGTATGCGCCGGCTGGTGCACACGACGCAGCAGCTCGTCCCAACCGCTCCAGTCCACGTCGCGGAAGGGCAGGCCGAGCCGGCGTACGACGTAGGCGTCGAGTCCCTCCCGGTGCAGCACCTTCGGGATGTCGTAGATGCTCGGCGCGTCCGGAGCCGCGGCCACGGCATCGGCGTCGACGTCGCACGACAGGGCGATCTTGCGTTTGAGGCTGTCCGGGAGCTCCCGGTCGCTGCGGCAGACGATGGCATCGGGCTGGATGCCGATGCTGCGCAGCTGCGCGACCGAGTGCTGGGTGGGCTTGGTCTTCAGCTCACCGCTCGGCGCGAGGTAGGGCACGAGCGAGACGTGCAGGAAGAAGCAGTTGTCGCGGCCGATCTCGTGCCGGACCTGGCGGATCGCCTCCAGGTAGGGCAGCGACTCGATGTCGCCCACCGTGCCGCCGACCTCGGTGATCACGACGTCGACCTCGGAGCCGCTCATCGCAAAGACGCGGTCCTTTATCTCGCCCGTAATGTGTGGGACGACCTGGACGGTGTCGCCGAGATATTCCCCGCGGCGCTCGCGGGCGATCACCGAGCTGTAAACCTGGCCGGTGGTGACGTTGGCTGCGCTGGTGAGGGAGCGGTCCAGGAAGCGCTCGTAGTGCCCGACATCGAGGTCGGTCTCGGCGCCGTCGTCGGTGACGAAGACCTCGCCGTGCTGGAAGGGGTTCATGGTGCCGGGGTCGACGTTGAGGTAGGGGTCCAGCTTCTGCATGGTGACCCGCAGACCCCGGGCGATGAGCAGCCGGCCGAGGCTGGACGCGGTGAGCCCCTTGCCGAGACTGCTGGCGACCCCGCCGGTGACGAACAGATGCTTGGTCACGTGGCGCGTTGCACCGCGCTCGGTCCTGGCGCCCGCGGTCACGTCCACGGAACTCGATCCTACGTCGGGAGCACCCGCACGTCTCGCATCCCGTCGCTGGATGCCCCAGGCGGGTCGTCCTGGCAGGCGGCTCGTCCTGGCGTCAGCATTTCAGCGCCGCTGGCGCGCCGTGGGGTGGGGAAGATGGCGTGGGTCGGTGCGGGCTGCGCCCGGCTGGATGGCGCGCGATCGTGGGTGGGCTGGTCCCGGTCGACGCCGGTCCGTCTGTAGTGCCAGTGAGCTTGTGCGTCAGCATGGTGGTGGAGGGCATCCACGGGAACCGT
>JAABUZ0100003010.1_pt1 | contig 26288 bp, 22 predicted proteins | sample 5562091 | NCBI WGS metagenome assembly JAABUZ01 (sample SAMN12813069, study PRJNA571459) | rock metagenome | isolation source: Antarctica rocks | place: Antarctica: Victoria Land, Linnaeus Terrace sud | collected 2015-12-21 | reverse complement strand
ATTAGTGATAGACCCCTTTGTCACAAGCGCCTTTCATCTCTCCTTTGGTCCCATTGGTTGGGTGGTGTGGGTTCTGCTCTCTGCGATGATCATCTTCGCCCTCACCTACTTTGGTATCGCCATCTCAGCGGACGCAAGCATTGTGCTGGGAACTATTGAAATCAGCATCTTTGTCCTGCTCTCACTGTGGTTGATCACGGCAGGAGGCAGCAATACGCTAGCCACCTTCACTCCGAGCATGAGCCGAGAGCCGGGATTTGGGGGCTGGCAAGGCCATTGTACATGGCATGATCTTTGTCTTCCTGGCCTTTGCAGGTTTCGAGTCATCTGCACCCTTAGCGGAAGAGACACGCACGCCGCGACGTACCGTTCCACGAGCTATTGTGCTCTCCGCGCTGCTGATTGGTCTCTTTTTTACTTTCTGTGCTTACGCTGTGGTCGTCGGCTGGGGGTTTCCCAATCTTGCCACCTATCTCACCGACCCCAATCCCTGGCAAACATTAGCTGGACGCGTCTGGGGAGCGAAGGGACGATCCACCGTCGTTCCCCCGCACACTTGAGGGCTTCCCGGCTCGTCGCGAGGACAGACACCTGTGGACACGAGCGCAACAGATACTCAACCATCTCAGCACACGCCTCGATAACGTGTTCGCAGTTGTCCAGTACCAGCAATATCTGCTTGCTGTGCAACGTGTGCAAGAGCGTCTCGACCACCGACTGCTCGGCTCGCTCATGAATACCCAGCACTACACCCACCGATTGAGCAACCAGGCTGGAATCGGTCAGGGAAGCTAGTTCCACCAGCCAGACGCCATCACGGTACACTTCGAGCACTCCAGATGCGACCTGAAGCCCTAAGCGTGTCTTGCCACAGCCGCCCGCACCCGTCAAGGTCAGTAGACGCGTCGTCGAGAGCAACTGCTTCAAATAAATGATCTCGTTCTCACGTCCAATAAAGCTGCTGAGTTGCATGGGAAGGTTGGTTGGGGTTGACACAATCGTTACGTGTTGCTCTTCATTGTCATGATTAGATGAAGAAGACGTGATGACGCGATGATGTCTCGTCTCGAACCGGTCTTCTTGAACAATGGAGCCGTGCTGCTGAGCCGCGTGTGCCTGCAAAGTTGTGAAGAGCGTCATCACCCAGGGCTCCCCCTCACGCGGCACTTTTTGTCCAAGCAGGGCTCGGAGTGTCTCTCGCAGAGCTAATGGCTGGCCTTGTGTCTGGGTGAAGAGCCAGTAAGCCGCATCCTCAAGCACAGATGAGGAGGAAGATGGCTGAGTGCTCAGCGTGCTTTCATCCAGCGGTTGTCGGGTGTCATCTGCCAGCCCTTGAAGGAACTGGATGATGTCAGCAGAGGTAAGCGGGCAGAGGGACAAACGGGTTGTAGGCAGATCATGAGTCAGCTTCGTCGCCCACTGTTCGAAAGGAGAACTCTCAGTCGGCACGGTGCTACGCGCGATAAGAAGCACGAGGATGTGTGCCCCGCTCTCCTGGAAGCGTCGTGTCAGAGAGCGTACTAAGTCGAGGAAGGGGGTTTCTACCCAATGAAGGTCATCCAAGAGAAGTACGAGAGGAGCACGTTCAGACAGCGCAAGCAGGAGACGAGTAAGTGCTTCAAATAAAGAGACTTGCCCCACTGCCTCATCGGTAAGCGGACGAGGGAGATCAGGGTAGCGGGCACGTAAGTCAGGCAACACCCGCGAGAGTTCGGCGAGCCAGACGTCCTCAAGCAGATTGTCGGGCGCATTCTCTATGTCCAGTCGTCGTCGTAACGCGTCCACCAGTGGCTGATAAGGTAACAGCCCACCGGTTTCAAAGGCTTGCCCAATCACTACATCAGCTCCTTGTGCTCTTACCCAGCCAGTAAACTCGCTCGCCAAGCGCGTCTTGCCCATGCCTGCCTCTCCCTCGATCACCACAGCCTGAGCTTGACCAGAAGCAGCGTGGCTGTAAACGTCAATCAGCGTACGAAACTCGGTTCCACGTCCAACTAGTGGACCTTCAAGCAGCGTGGAGGCAGGTGCAGAGTGTCCAGGAGAGAGACGAGACATACGCTTCACAGATGCGGGTATAGTAGCCGAGCGGATACGATGTAGCAGGACCTCGGTCTCATGAGCAGGCTCGACCTCCAGTTCCTGAGAGAGCATAACACGGCAGGCATCGTAAGCACGCAGTGCGGCTGCTCGATTCCCTGTCGCAAGATGCAGCCGCATGAGACATTGATACGCGTCCTCGGAAAGTGGGTCGGTATGCAGCCAGCGCGTTGCAGGGGCAATGGCTTGCTCAAGCTCTCCTGCCTCTTCCTGCCTCTGACCCAGAGTTGCAAACAGGGTGCTCAATCGCAGATGCCAGTGTTCGCGCTGAGCACGCGCCCAGTCGTCAAAGCCGGGGGCATCGCGGAGTGAAAAGCCTTGCAAAAAGCTTCCCCGCACGAGACGCGTCGTTTGCTCCAGACAGTGCAAGAGCTCAGAACGTGTCTCTGCTGACAATGACATCATCCTTCCTGTTGTTGCTCTGGTCAATCGCCATGCTTCCTGTGCTGTGTGCAGGTCCAGGCTGATACCCGCTTGTGGGTCCAGGCTGAGCGTGTTGCGGTCACTGAGTAGGTAATCATGTGGAGACGGCGGGTCTGCCAGCGCCTCGCGCAGACGCATGATGGTGGTACGCAGGGCAGAGCGCCCATGCTCAGCATCCAAATCAGGCCAAAACAATTCCGAGAGAGATTGACGGGAATGAGAGCCACCCTCAACAGCTAAATACAGCAGTAATGCCAGTTGCTTACGTGTCGAAAAAGAGACCTCCTGCTCGCTATGAAGCACAACAGGAGGCCCTAAGACAGTAAGAGAAAGATATGACATGTCGCGGTCCTTGTCAGAGTTCTGGTAACGCTTCTCCACTAGCCAGTAAAGAACATAGAAACTATGCCTACAATGAAGAAGTATACCAAAGCAGAGAAAGGAATGTCAACACTCTCAGCGATTATATCTAGATTTTCTATGTATACAAGTATTCCGAGCAAGAAAGGGATTTCAGCGTGTTTCATCCTATCTAAAGTCCATCTCCGTCTCCTGTTCCTAAACACACTTCGTGATTTGTCCAGACTGAAGAGGAGGACATGAAAGATTGATATGCTGCTCACAAAAAGGTAGAAGCATTGTATCATGAGTGGCAACGACTATCATGCTTTCAGGCAGAAATGAGCACATGGATACAAGCATCTGCTCGGCTGTTTTTCTGTCAACTCCAGCAGTCGGTTCATCCAAAAGGAGAATCTCAGGTCTTCTGAGTAGTGCTCGTGCAATGCTCAAGCGGCGACGTTCTCCTCCAGAGAGGGCATAGCCATGTTCCCCAACTTCGGTCTCGATTCCGTCTACGAGACCCTTCACCAAACCAGCTAAGCAGACGACCTCCAGGACATCGCGCATTTCTTCGTCTGTAGCATCGGCTTTCGCTAGTAGAAGATTTTGTCTGATCGTAGCGTTGAAGATGTGACTGTCCTGCGAGACAAGCACAAGATGCCGCAAGAATGCATCAGGCTCAATATCTTCCAAAGGGATCTCTCCCAGGTAAATGCTTCCACCGTTCAGTTCGATCTCGCGTGCGATGAGTTTCAAGAGCGTCGATTTGCCGGACCCGGTACGACCAGTGATCGCGACAAACGAAGCAGGCGGAATGGTGACGGTCAACGCACGAAGCACTTCTTTTTGTCGCTCGCCATACCGGAAGAACACATTTTGGATACGCAACGCTTGATTAGACGGAAACGACGCATGCTGAAGTGGAGAGGGTACACATTCATCTGACAGGAACAGGGCATTGAGCCTCTGCGCTGCCTTGCCTATGTGCCCCAGGAACTGGTAGGCGTGAGGAAGTACTTCAAGACCCTCAAACATACCGATAAGTAGCAGACAGATCATTGCGACATTTGGACCAGGAAGAATTTTAGCAAGCACAAGCGACAGACCCACTACAAGTGCAAGAAGCATCGTCGTTGTCGCGATACCATCGGTGAGAGCCTGACTGAAGGCACTGATATGTCGCATGGCTCGCTGTGAGTGGTCAGCTCTGGTCACATACTGCCCTAGCTGATCTCTGACGATTGCCTCCGCACGATAGGACGCGATCTCGCGCCTTCCTTGCAGCGCTTCAATGCACTGTGTTTTCAGGCTTGCGCGTGCCTCGACAAACTGCGTCCCTGGTCGCTGGCCAAGTTTTGCAGTCAGTATGGGCAGTCCTATTCCAACCAACGCCACCATTATTGCCGTAAGAAGAGCCAGAACGACCGATTGAAACGCAATGAACACAAGACATCCGATGACGATGACTCCTGTGGAGATGGTTGGAATGAGCACGCGCAATACTACCTGATCGAGCGCGTCAATGTCAGATGTCACGCGACTGAGCAGGTCTGCACTCCGGTACTGTGCCAGCACTCGTGTTGGGAGGCGTAGCGCTTTGTCAAAGAACATCACGCGCAGGCGTGTTAACCAGAGGAACGTTGCCTGATGCGTCACGACCCGTTCGCTATAGCGAGCCAGCGTTCGCAGCAAGGCAAATGTACGCACACCACCACTTGGAAACAGATACGAAAAGCTGGTGATACCTAGAACTCCAACGAGCGCTGACATCGTAATAAACCAGCCTGAGAGACTCAATAGCCCTACTGCTGTAAAGAGAGCCAGGCACGCGAGTAAAAGACCCGGCAACAAGGCCCTCAGCAATGGGCCGCGTAGCAGTTTGAGGTAAGGCTGCATATCATGGAGTGATGGAGATACAGGCTCACGCATGCATCACCTCGCTTTCAGAAACACCCTCGTTCATAAGAACACCTTCATGCAAAACTATTACCCGATCACAGAGCTCTATCAATGCCTGGCTATGCGTTGCGATGAGAATCATTCTGCCTTCTGCGAGGGCCGCAATAGTTTCAATCACCTCCGCTTCGGTCGCCTCATCCAGATGAGCCGTTGGTTCATCCAGAACGAGCAGTGGAGCATCTTTGAGAAAGGCGCGTGCAAGAGCGACACGCTGTGCCTCTCCACCTGAAAGCCCCAGGCCGCGCTCTCCGATAACCGTCTCTAATCCATCCGGCAAGTTCGATGCGAAAGTCAGAACACGCGCCTTACAAGCGGCCTCTTCGATCTGCTTCCGTGACCGTTCAGGTTGACCAAACGCAATATTGTCTGCCAGTGTTCCAGGAAAAAGATATGGGCGTTGACCAATCCAGCTCGTACGAGCACGCATATCATCGAGAGTCATACGACTCAGATTAGAGCCATTAAACAGGATTTCTCCCTTCGTGACTGGCACATGTCCGACAATCATGCCAAGCAAAGATGATTTTCCAGACCCGGAAGGTCCGGTCACAGCCACCTTTTGCCCTCTTTTAAGGGTAAGAGAGATGTTGGAGATTGCGGGACTCGTTCGTCCTGCAAAGTGAACGGTTACGTTCCGAAGTTCAAGAGTCTCTACTGCATGCATCCCCTGCTCTATCGGCGACATCCGCCGATTCAATTCTATTTCATCTTCGTCTTGATGACGCTCATCTGATGGAAATACGAGTGGTACCAGGTGCTCAGCGGCAGCGATTGCATCAGCGCGATCATGATAGGCGGCGGCAAATGCACGGAGTGGTTGGAAGTATGCCGCCGCCAGCAATAAGAGGAACAAGCCCTTCTGCAAGCTCATTCCTGTTGGACCAACTCCAAAGTTTAGATACTTCAGCAAACACAGCCCGATGTACGTTGCAACTAGAGCCATCGCAAACGTGCTGAAAAACTCTAGAACGGCAGAGGATAACAAGGCAACTCTCAGGACGGCCATTGTGCGCTTACCCAACTCGTGCGATGCCTCGGCAATATGAGAAAGTTCCCGCTCGGCTGCCCCCAGGCTCTTCAGCGTCTGTAGCCCCTGTAAGCGATCAAGAAAATAGGCAGAGAGCTCACGTACAACGGCAATTTGTTTTCTACTGATGGTCTCAGCCCCCATCCCTATCAAGGCCATATAAAAAGGAATGATCGGCGTCGCCAATAGCAGCATCAGACCAACCACCCAGTTCGTGGGAAAGATAACCAGGAGCAGTATCAGCGGAGAGACGACGGCAAGAATCAAACGGGGAAGATAGCGAGTGTAGTAGTTTTCCAGTTTGTCTACCTGCTCGATGAGTACATGTGCCGTTTCCGCTGTCTGCGGTTCTAATAGTTCAGCAGCAATACGCTCAGATGAAAAGAGGGAGGAGAGCAGGGTAGCGCGAATGTGCTGTTGAATCTTCAACGCTCCTTCGGCACTCAAACGCTGAGACAGATAGGTGCAGATCGACTTCGCTGCTATTGCACTCGTACATACAAAAAACCATGAAACGCAGTCCCTCAACGCTCCATGCTCAATCACGATCAATGAAACCGAACGAGCAAATGCAAAGGTTTGGAAGAGGACACACAGTGTGCCGCCAACACTTACAAATGCGGACGCGAGCAGTGCGCTTCGTCCGTGAACAATTTGCGCTTGCAGAAAGTCTTTGCTCTCCCTCTGGTGTATTGAGATAGGCACACTCATGATCTTGCCTTTGCATTCTGCCGCTCGCGACGCTCAGTCCAGTACCAGACCACAATTGCACTGAGAATGAGTGCTGGAATGCCAACAAAAGCTATACGATTGCCAAACACATTGAGACACATCAGATACAGGAAAGCCCACAGGAGAATCCAGAGTATCTGCAGCAACAGACGAACAACTCGCCAGGCAATGGACCTGGAAGTGGGAGTTTGCTCTTTCATCATTCACACCTTTCTTTATTGTTGAGGCATGACAAACTTGCCGCGAAACACGTAGAATGCGTAGGCGTTGTAGATGAGTACGATTGGAATGCAGCAGCCGACTCCGATCAGCAGGAAATCTACCGCGTTTCTCGGTGCTGCTGCCTGCCAGATGGTAATGCTTGGCGATACAAGATAGGGGTAGTTGAGCAAAAGAAGACTCAGGAGGCTGAGGACGAGGGCGAAAATCGCGCACAGAAATGGGAGCAGATCATTTCTCGTCTTCAAAGTATGCTGTACGGCCCATAGTAAAACCAGTGCGAGAACTGCGCCCGCCCCTCTCAAGAAGAACTGACCATTGAAGATGATTGCTCCTACAACTGAGCTTACAAATGGAGCGAGCATCACAAGCATGATGAGCAGTACTCCAACGAGCAAAGAAAGGATACGTCCCTTGCGCTTGCTACTCTCCTGTAGTGATTTCGAGGTCTTATCATTGAGCCACGCTACACCACTTAAGCAGTAGGCAGCAACAAAGAACAGGCCCGTCAAGAGACTGAAGCCGTGCAGAAAGCTGAGAGGTGTCCCTGCAAAGTGACCGTTTTTCACGGGAAAGCCAACAAGGACTGCACCCAGAATCACCCCTTGACAGAAGGCAGCGATGAGTGATCCAAGTGCGAAAACAAATCCCCAACGACGTGCATAGACCGGGCTTTGCGACTGAAATTCTATCGAAATTCCACGAAAGATCAATGCAAACAACATAAGAATAAGCGGGATGTAGAGCGCGGGTAACAGAGTACTATACGCAAGAGGAAAGCCGCCGAACAACTCTACACCTAACAAGATGAGCCATGACTCATTGCCATCCCAGGCAGTTGCTACAATGCCCACCATCTCCTTGCGGTTACTCTCGTCTTGCTCAGTGAGCAGTAAGAGACCAATTCCCAGGTCATAGCCATCGAGAGCAACATACATAAGGAGACTAAAGCCAATAAGCAGTAGCCAGAGAAATGCTTCAACCGATTGCGGTGTCGCCATAACACTGTTCCCTTTTTTCTTTTTATAGAGGTCGACTGTTTCGCTTCCTCCATGGAATGTACTCCAACCAACTAGTCCCCAGGAGCAAATGCACTGTTTACACTCGTGCCTGAACTTCCCGTTTCTGTTGCTTTTGGAACAAGGACAGGTGTCCCTGTATCCCCTGGTCCATTTTGAATAGAGCGAACGAGGTAGAGGACATAGATTGAGAGGAGTATCAGGTACGTGATAATGAAGAGGACGACCGAGGTGATCACAACAACGGGATCGAGTGGTGAGACAGCGTTTGTCGTCGTCAGTTGACCATACACGACATACGGCTGACGCCCTGTCTCTGCCGTGACCCACCCACCAATAACGGCAAGCACACCTGCAGGTGTCATCAAAAGCACGAGCCGGTGAAACCAGCGTGTTGTGTATAGTTTGTGTCTCAAGCGCAACCAGAGACCGGCTGCTGTGACGACGAACATAAGAGTCGCCAGATAAAACATAACGCGGAAGCCGTAAAACACAAAGACCATCGGCGGCTGTCGATCGACAGGAGTTTGACGTAATCCGGGAACTGGCTTCTTCAGTGTAAGATCATGATTACTGATAATACTGCCAAGTCCGGGAATGGTGATCTGTACGATATTGCGCTGCTGAGCTTGATCGGTCACAATAAACAGGTTATAGCCTGTGTTCGTCGAGTCCCAATTTCCCTCGACTGCCTGAAATTTGGCAGGCTGAAAGCCACTCATCTCACCCGCAACCGTGTCACCCATGGAGAGCTGCAATGGAACAAGAAGGCTGAGAACGCCGAGACCCAGTGAAAAGGTACGGTGCGCAAATTCCAGATGCGTTTGCCTGAGTAAGTACCAGGCCGCTGTGCCCACAACCAGGAAGGATGTAGAGATCAAAACGCCCAGCAGTATGTGTGGAAAGCGATAGAGAAAGGACGGATTGAAAATAGCCGCAATCCAGTCGGTTGGTTGAAACTGACCATTCACGAGCGTGTAGCCAGCAGGTGTCTGCATCCAGGAGTTGGCCGAAAGAATCCAGGTTGTTGAGAGAAGACTCCCCAATGAAACCATACAGATAGCCAGAAACTGGATAGGTTTACGAACGCGACCCTGGCCATAGAGCATAATTCCGAGGAAGCCGGCCTCTAGAAAGAAGGCGGTGATGACTTCCATGCTGATAATGACGCCAAGAATAGGGCCAACGGCATTTGCGTATCCAGCCCAGTTCAAGCCAAACTCAAACGTCATCACTATGCCTGCCACTACCCCAAGTCCAAAACCAACAGCAAATATCTTCAACCAGAAGCGGTACATCAGAAGATAGATGTGCGTATTCGTCTTGAGATACGCTCCATACAAAAATACGAGAAACATACTGAGTCCTACGGTAACTGCTGGAAACGTCATGTGGAAGGCAGCCGTTATCGCGAATTGCAATCGCGAGGCGTCCAACAACCAATTATTCATGAGAGAGGTCCTTTGAAAACTGCTTCTTTTGAAGAAAGCTTTGTAACCCTACAAGTTCTAAAACAGTTCCTGACATGAGCATGGTGAGCGACGAAGCAAAAACTACTTCCTGCACTTCAATCTCTCCTTCTCACCCTAAGATATGGAAGAGTCAATGAAGGGTGCGACATGACCCCAGGAATTGGTAAACACGAAGGAACTCAAGGGTTTACGTGCACGCGGAGCTAGTTCCTCCTCGCGGTCTGCCTCCGACAGCGTGTTTGGATTCGCAGGATATCCGAGAGCCATAGCGGTTATTGGCTCATAGCCCTGAGGAATGCGGTACACTTCGCGTGCTCGCTCACCGTAAAATCCTGCCATCTGACACACGCCCAATCCCAGTGCTGTTGCTTCAATCGTCAGATTCTCAATGGCAAGTCCGACATCATGAGTGGCATACCGGTTTGCATATCGCTTCCAATCATGAAACTGTTTCGCAACTGCAAGCATGAGAACAGGTGCATGTTGTGCCCACTCGGCATTGTCCTCATGTAAGACCTGAAGCAAGTGTTGAAATGCTGCTGCGTCCTCTTTCAGGGCAACAAAAAAGCTCCATGGTTGCTCATTATGCGAGGAGGGTGCCCAACGTGCCGCCTCTAAAAGACTCCCGATGTGTTCTGTGGGAACACGCTGATCTGAGAAGGAGCGCAGACTCCAACGTTGGCGTAAGAGAGTATCGATGGGATAGCTCGTAATCGCATCTTTCATGGCTGCAAAGTCTGCAATGGATGGTGACGATTGCGTAGGATTCATGAGAGTGTCTCCTCTTTTCCCTCTAGTAACAGTACTGCTCTTGTGATAAAAAAATTCTTACGCTTCACTTTTAGTAGGAAGTGTGGAGACCCTGGCACTTGCTTGCACTCGTTGTGTGTCTTGCCTTAAGCGTTGCACAACGATGAGAAGACCGACGAGAGGAAGTGCTCCAAGCACAAGCCAGGAGAGGGTTCCGCCACCGAGCGCAGTTCCGAGTAGTGGACCGGTGAACCCTCCCAGAGCGGATGCGGCGTAGAGTAGCCCTGCCGCTGAATTGGAGGCAGTGGACACAGCATCCGTCGCTAATCGGGGAACGAGACCGACTCCCCCACCAAAGGCAAGACCTGCCAGGCTGGCTCCGATGAGCAGTTCTGTCGCGTTTGCTGTACGCCATAAAATCAGAGCTGCCAGGAGAGCAAGGATGACGATGACGAGCATGACGTAGTTCACTCCTGCATGGTCGGAAGCTGTTCCTCCCGTGAGTCTTCCAAGCATGTTGCCAAGAGAGACAGCGATCACCGCTGCGACTCCTATCACGGCAACCAGATGAAGTCCATTCGCATACGTTGCTACCTGGGAGGCTGCATAGGTTCCTAGCGGCGCGACACAGAACACCAGGAGGAGTGCGGTAACAAGACGGTGTTGTGTGAGCAGATGCACAGGTATAATGCTTCCAAGCGCACGTTTGGCAGGCATCGCAAGAGCAGGCATAAGTGTCAAAGCGAGAACAGCCACAAGCGTGATACTGATGCCAACGACACGCAAGGCATAGATCCAGGAGTGCGTTGCAGCCAGAAAGCTAATGATGGGCACCTGAATAACAGAGCCTAATGCATAGGTAGCAGCAATAGCACCTCCTGCAGCTCCAACATGTTTGGGAAACACTTGAGTCATAGCGGCAAGCGAGGCAGCCAGAGTGATGCCGTAGCCAACACCAAGGGCAAGCATCGCATAAAAGACGATGAAGGTAAACTCGTTGGGAAGGACAAACGCAACCGTCAGCCCAACGACGAGACAGGCCATTCCTATCCAACATAAGCGTCGGGACGAAAACTCATCAGCTAAACGTCCACCAAAAAGGAGGGTGGTTGCAGTGGTCAGCGGTGTCAACGCAAAGATTGCAGCGACAAGCAATGATGACCAGTGAGCTTGTTGACGGACATACGGTTCCAGCCCTCCCCAGGCAAATCCAAGACCAAAGGCAAACTGGGGAAAGAGCGTGGCAAGAACGACTCGAAGAGCTGTTCTTGCAGGACGAGATGAATGCGTAAGTGTTGTACTCAATGGAATGGGGCTCCTAACGTTCTCTGATTCTATGTTTTTCAGGCATCAAAACCGTAGTGTAGCCGTCAGCCATGGCCACACTTTATCATGTAGAACTGGCAGCAGTTGCTCACCAATCACAATACCTAGTAGTCCCACAAGCGCAACCAGAGGCGGTGCAGGTGACTTCACTCGCAAGAGCGCGTAAATGACACCCACACCTATCCCCACACTAAAAGCGATGATGTACTCTTTCATGTTCTCTTTTCCTTGCACTTCGGTGAGCATTGTGACTATTTGCTCTTGATCAACCTCTGCGAATGTACCCTTAAGAAGGTAGGACCAGGATTAGTCCTACCTTTCCCTGCTGTGCTAAGAACGTATCTTGCCTTCTTAGAATGCGAAGCACCCGCATCCCAAGCTCCCCCACGGTCCCATCCCATAATATGGTGTCTGCGACGGAAGATGGGTTGGCAGGTGAGCGTGGGCGTGAGTGTGACGATGCGCCTGGATCACTGATCGAAGAGCAGGGGTTGTTGCCCCACCATACGCTGCTACTGGTGACCACGGTGGACTTACAGGTGGCAACGGCGGATCAAGAGATTTGAAGGCGTTAGCAGCATAAACCACCTTCCCACCGACGACGGTGAGTACAGAGACGATGCGCTTGATCTCTTCCTCCGGGATCGAGAAGTAGTCAGCAGAGAGGACAGCAAGATCGGCGAGCTGCCCCGGTACAATTGCCCCTTTTTTCCCATCTTCGCTCGAGAACCATGCACTCCCAGTGGTATAGCGTCTCAATGCCTCCGTGCGGTCCAGGCGATTGGTCTCTGGATAGAGCGAGACGCCGCCAACGGTCTGGCCCGTGACGAGCCAGGAGAGCGAAACCCACGGATTATAACTCGACACACGCGTGGCATCGGTCCCGGCTCCAACAGGCACGCCCATTTCTACCATGTGGCGGATCGGTGGCGTCTGCTCGGCGGCCTCTTTGCCATAACGGTTGATGAAGTACTCACCTTGAAAAGCCATACGGTCCTGAACAGCAATCCCACCATGAAGAGCACGAACCCTCTCAATGCTCTTCGGTGAAATGGTTTCACAATGATCAAAGAACCAATGCAGTTCGTTGAACGGGACCTCACGATTGACATCCTCTAAGATGTTCAGCAAGTGCGTGATGGTCTCTTCATAGGTTGCATGCATGCGAAAGGGCCAGCGATTCTTAGCAAACAGTGTAATGGCTTCTTTAAAAGGTGCATCGATCTCATCGTCAATCGTCGGACGCGGTTCTTGAAAATCCTCGAAGTCGTAGGCCGAATAGATGATCATTTCGCCAATGCCATTGACACGTAAGGAATCATCTCCTTGACCCGGCTTGACTGTCTTCATCCACTGCTGGAAGTCGTCCAATTCCTTTCCAGACTCCTGTGTGAACAAGTCGTAGGCGAAGCGCATGGTGAGTTGTCCAGCACGGTTGAGTTCTTCGATGATCTGATAGTCGTCGGGATACTTTTGAAAGCCACCACCCGCGTCAACAGCACTCGTGAGGCCGAGCCGATTTAACTCGCGCATGAAGTGACGGGTCGAGTTGATCCTGTCATCGTGCCCAAGTACGGGTCCCTTTGCCAGTGTTGCATAGAGAAGGGCGGCATCTGGTTGAGCGATTAACATACCAGTAGGATTTCCCCACGAGTCCTTCTGAATCTCGCCGCGCACAGGGCTGACGGTGTCTCTGGTATAGCCAACTGCCTGCAAGGCGGCCTTGTTGAGCAGCGCACGAGCGTACAAATTCAGGATAAAGACCGGAGTATCGGGTGCGGCTGCGTTAATCTCGTCGAGCGTGGGCATACGTCGCTCGGCAAACTGAAATTCGGTCCAGCCACCCACGACGCGCACCCACTGCGGTGCTGGTGTCCGTTGTGCCTGCTCTTTGAGCATGCGTAACGCATCGGCGAGGGAGGGGACGCCATCCCAACGCAGTTCCATATTATAGGTGAGACCCCCACGAATGACGTGGATGTGCGAGTCGTTGAGACCGGGAATGACGGTGCGGCCTCCCACATCGATGACCTGTGTCGCATCACTCTTATAGGCCATCACCTCAGCATCGTTACCAACGGCAAGAAAGCGACCACCCTTGATTGCGACGGCAGAGGCAAACGAACCCGTGGCATCGACGGTGGCAATCCGCCCGTTTCTCACAATCACATCTGCTGTTTCCTGTTCCTCTGATGAGGTATGAGGAAGTGAGTTTGTCATCTATCCATCTCCTGTTGTTCATGAATGAGGGAAGTTGTTTCGCTGCTTTACTCCCACTGTGGTAGAGAGAAATGTTCCTTATAAAATTTCTATGTTCTTTGTGTCCATGTTGCACAACATCTTGTCATTATGCTATGCTTCTTTTGAAGTACACAATCCATCTCTCATCTAAGTGAAGCATAGAGGAGAACCGTAACAAGCATCGTGACAAGGACCGTGACATGAACACTCTTTCCATTGCCGTCTTAGGCCCCCCCACTGTCTCTTCTAGGAAGCAGGAGCTATCCTTTTCAACCCGCAAACAACTGGCCGTCCTGCTCTATCTGGCTGTCGAGGGTGGTATCCACTCCCGCCAGAAACTTTCGGAGCTCTTCTGGCCGGAGTTAGACGCCGAGCATGGCCGTTCAGCTTTGCGTACCACCATCATGCGGTTGCGGGAAAGCCTTCCTGCGTCGAGCGAGTCTCAGCAGCAAATCTTGCTCAGTTCGCGTGATACCCTTGCTCTGGACGCCGCACAGTTTCGCCTGGATGTGCACGTTGTCCAGGACGCCTGGCGTCTTCTCCATCCTTCATCTGGGACACATGCGCCAGGTCAGCAGACTCGCCAGGCGAGGCAGGAGCAGCTCGAGCAAGCAACAAGCCTCTGGCGAGGAGCATTCCTGGCGGGCTTCTCACTGCGTGATGCTCCTGGCTTTGACGACTGGGCACGCACTCAACGCGAACACTGGCACCTGCGTCTCACTCCTCTGTTTGCAACTCTGGCTCAGATGCAGGAAGAAGCGGGCGAGCGTGAGCGAGCCATTGAGACCATGACGCGCTGGTTAGCGGCTGATCCGTTGAACGAGGAAGCCTACCAGCATCTCATGCGGTTGCACCTTGCCATAGGAGATCGGGCAGCGGCGGTACGGGCCTACGAGGCCTGCTGCACCATGCTCTCGGAGGAATTGGGAGCCGAGCCGATGGCTGAGACCGAGGCACTGGCAAGCCGCATTCGCTCAGCAACCCTGCCTCAGCACAACAAACAGGCTCCATCATCCTCTCGTCTACTCTCTGCTCCTTCCTCTTCACTGCTGACAAGTCCTCTCGTTGGACGGGGAGCCGAGTTCGAAAGCTTGATTGCTACTTACTGGCAGATCACTTCAGGAAAGGCGCAGGCCGTGGTCATCGAGGGCGAGGCAGGCATCGGCAAGACACGCCTCGCTACAGAGTTTGTCGGCTGGGCTACAGCACAGGGAGCGGATGTGCTGCGTGGACACGCCTTTGAGACAGGAGGACGCGTACCCTATCAACTGCTCGTGGATGCCTTGCGTCCTCGTTTGGAACAAGAGAACGCTCCTGATGATCTGCTTGCCGATGTATGGCTGGCAGAACTGGCGCGTTTGTTCCCTGACCTGCAGGAACGCTATCCCGATCTCTCGGTCCCCCTCACCGATGATTCTGCCGTGCGGACCCGTCTCTTCGAGGCCGTCACTCATCTCGTGCAGGCGTTAGCGCGTCGTACTCCTCTGGTACTGCTCCTCGATGATGTGCAATGGGCCGATGTCGCCTCCCTCGATCTGCTGCTCTACCTCGCTCGCCGTTTCGCTGAAGAAGCGACTCCACTCCTCCTGGTGCTCTGCCTGCGCTCTGAAGCGTTGGTGAAGGACGCACCTTTGGTGAAGTGGCGCATGAACCTGGGACGCTTGCTGCCACTCCAACGTCTCTCGCTTCCAGCCTTCAGCCAACAGGACATGCAGCACCTGCTCACCACCTTGCTCGGTTCCAGACCCACCACAGCAGAGGATCACTCAACCCCTTCCACGATGGACGCCATTGCTGAGCTAGGGCAATGGTTGTATGCCCAGACAGCAGGACAGCCCTTCTATCTGTTCGAGACGCTCAAGCTGTTGCGCGAACGTGGCGTGCTGGTCCCACAACGAGGGGAGGATGGACAGTGGCACCTCATTTTGACGCGCCATCATGGGGACATAGATACACAAGCATCGCGCGTGCCGCCCGGAGTCTACGAGGTGATCGCGCACCAGTTGGAGCAGCTCACGCCCGCCGCTTTTGCCGTGCTAGCGGCCAGTGCGATCTTAGGGCAGCAGAGCAGCTTTGACGTCCTTGCTCAGGTGGCAGCCCTCTCTGAGCATGATGGGTTGCTGGCACTGGAAGAGGGGTTGCGGCGTGGCGTCCTTGATGAGGAACACTCGCAAACGTCTCACCACAGAGAACACAGCTATACATTGAGACATGACCTTATTCGTGAGGTCGTCATCAGTCAGTGTAGTGGTGCGCGACGACGCCTTTTGCATCAGCGAGCGTTGAAGGTGCTGGAAGCTGTCCATGTGTCCTCGGCACGTTTGGCGCATCATGCAGTCGAAGCGGGACTGAGAGAGCCAGCGTTTCGCTACAGTGTGGCAGCAGGTGACGCGGCGATGGTGGTCTTCGCCATGCAGGACGCCATTGCTCACTTTGAGGAGGCACGACGCCTCCTCACCGAAACTCCATCCACGCTCAACCTTGAGCACCCTTTCCCACATGCGATGGCGGAGCAACTCTATCTGCACTTGGCGCGTACGTATCAAATGGCGCAGCAGTGGCAAGAGTCCCGTGAGGTTTATACGGAACTGTTGCAGGTGGCACGGCAGGGGCAGCAAGCTGGACTGGAGTGTGCGCTGCTTAATCACCTAGCGATGTTAATTATAAACTACGAGTACGATCTCCCCACCGCCTTGCATCTCCTTGAAACAGCGAAACAGAAGGCCCAAGCGTCTGACGATCTTGCGGGGCAGATCGAGGTTGCGTCCAATCTTGCCACACTCATTGCACGCGACCAGCAAGACCCTGCATCCGCACTCCCCTATGCCGAACACGCAGTCACCCTTGCCCGCAACGTCGGACACCCACATCTGCTTGCCTACAGCCTGAATGCCTTGACAGAGGTAGCCGCCCATGATGGTCGTTGGCAGGATGCCATGGTGTATGGGACGGAGGCATATGACCTGTTCCAACAGCTGAGCATCATGCCACAGGAAGGTCTTGATACCCTCTCAATACCCATCAGGTTCACAGGTGTGTCCCCCTCGGTCAAGTTGAATGCACAGGCACTTGCCATTAATTGTCAGATGAACGTGATGCTGGGGATGACGTTTCGCGGAAAGAGTGCCTTCTCCAGTACGTTACTCCCGTTGGCTCAGCACAACTATGAGCATGCTCTCCAGCTCAGAAACGAGGTCGTTGTTCTGCCTGCCGCATTTGCACTGCTCATGGTTCACTTCGAGATGGGCAACTATGAAGCAGCCCTCTCGTTGGTGCAGTTGGCAGTAGTTCTCGCGAACCGTGTGGGGACACCACACTCACGCTTCTGGTTTCTCTACTTGGAGGGCTGGGCACGACAGAGGCTCTTTCACCTCGAAGCAGCACAACAGGTGGACGACGAGATGAGGCTTCTTGCCGAGGAGCGGCTCAACGAGCAGTATGGAGAGATTGCGGTAATGTGCCAGACGACTATCGCAGCGATGCAAGGAGATTGGACGAAAGCATACGAGTTCTCGCTGCAAGCAGTACAGGCACGATCCACTCGTCGGACCCTTCAGCACTTCAGTGACCTTGCGCGGTATTACGAGGTCGAAGCATTGCTACGCGGAGGCGATGAGATGCTGGCACAGGAGAGTGTGGAGGATTTGCACAAACGTGTGGAGACCAACGCACGGTATCGCATCCCGCTACTCCGATCACAGGCTCTTGTAGCACAATGGAGCAGGGAGATAGAGAAGGCCATTGCTCTGCTCGAAGAGGCGTCCCACCTGGCAAAGGAGATTGGTCTACCAGGGGAACTCTGGCAAATACAGAGAGTACTTGGAGAAATGTACCTCACGCGTGAGGATGAGCAACAAGCACAACAGGCATTTGCTCAAGCGTCTGGAATCATTCAGGAGTTGGCTGACAGAATACACGATGAGCAACTACGGACGGATTTCCTCTCGGCTCCTTTCATCCGTCGTGTGCTGGAATGGAAACGACAGAAGTTGGTGAGTGAGCGATAAACGTGCAGAAGAGAGAAAGGGCAACTACAAAGACGTCTCAACACTCATTCTTTGTGTCTCGTTTGTAAAGCCAAAGTTGCGCGACCTCTTACGGTCGCGCAACTTTGCCAACAGCACTTCGTCTGACTTCGTAACTTCATCGAAGTCAATGCTTTTTGTTGTCCAATAAACTTCAACTTTCAGTCGTCTCTTTTCCTCGATTGCGAACTTTTTGGACTTACTGCGTCTCATCCTCTTCTCTGTCACGGCTCTTGTCACGCTCCGCATAACGGCGTCTCGGTACTGTTTCTACAAAGCACTATTATAGTATCTCTATGCTCTCTTTGAGCACTAGAGAGATAGAAAGAGGAGTGTGTAGAGCTATGCTCGATCATGGAATGAGGGGTGGTCCCCGGCTGGCCTCCTTTGCAGAAGAACAGCGGAAAAGTGGGCGAAGGACTGATGCGCGAACGGTACAGCGCGTTGCACAGGTACTTCGTCCCTACCGCTTTCAGGTGATTCTGGTCCTCGTTGCCATTCTTCTTACCACCTTATTAGGATTGGTTAACCCCTTTTTGATTCAATTTATCTTTGATGACGCTATTGGCAAACGCAACACCATGCTCCTGATGATTCTAGTTGCCATCATGATCGCCTTGCTTGTGGTAACGGGAATTATTAGCGTCGGAGAGACCTACCTGAATAACTCAATTGGGCAACGGGTGATGCGCGACTTCCGCAATGCTCTCTACAACCACTTACAAAGCATGTCGCTGCGCTTCTTTACCTCGACGCGTACAGGCGAGATTCAATCGCGCCTCTCTAACGACGTGAACGGCGTACAGAGCGTAGTTACTGATACCGCAACCAGCGTCGTCTCCAATATATCTACCGTTGCAAGCACCGTTATCGCGATGATCGTCATCAGCCCGCTTCTCACGGTCATCTCGCTCGGCGTTATGCCGTTCTTCCTATGGGTCACCTATCGAGTGGGGAACGTGCGCCGCTCAAACAGTAAAGCAACTCAGCAGAGTCTCGCCAGTCTGACCGCGATGATGCAGGAAACGCTTTCTGTGAGCGGTATTCTGCTCATCAAAACCTTTGGACGTCAGCAGTATGTCGAAGGGCAGTTCGAGCAGGAAAACCAGCACTTGACCGACCTGGAAGTACGTCAACAGATGATTGGAAGCTGGTTCTTCATGCTGATGGGCACCTTCTTCTCCATCACTCCTGCTCTTGTCTACCTTATCGCTGGCTGGCAAATCATTCATGCATCATCGAATCCCGCTATTAGTCTCGGAGGAATCGTAGCTTTTACCACACTACAGGCGCGGCTCTTTGCACCACTGCGGCAGTTGCTCAACGTGCAGGTAGAGATACAGGGAGCACTTGCTCTCTTTGACCGTATCTATGAATATCTGGACCTACCTATTGAAATCCAGGACGCGCCTGACGCTCTTTCTCTGTCACCCAACGAGGTACACGGTCAGGTACGCTTCGAGGATGTCTCCTTTACCTATACGCGCGAGGAACCGAAAGAACTTCAGCACCTGCTTGGCCTTCACGAGAACCGCGAACACCAGCAGGATGGCGAGGTATCCCTCCTGACCTCAATACATCATGAAGAGCCCCTCCGTCCCACACTTAATTCCGTATCGTTCGAGATCGAACCAGGACAATTAGCTGCGCTGGTTGGGCCGAGCGGAGCTGGAAAGACGACGATTACCTATCTCATTCCACGCCTTTACGATGTAGATAGCGGTGCGGTCAAAATTGATGGTCACAATGTCAAGCAGATCGCGCTGACATCACTGGGGCAGAACATCGGCGTTGTCACTCAGGAAACGTACTTGTTTCATGCCTCAGTGCGCGAGAACTTGCTCTATGCACGGTCCGATGCAACCGAAGAGGAGATGGTCGCGGCAGCGAAGACAGCAGCCATTCATGACCACATTCTGGAACTTGAGCACGGCTACGACACGATTGTCGGCGAACGCGGCTATCGGCTTTCGGGTGGAGAAAAACAGCGCATTGCTATCGCGCGTGTCATTCTCAAGAATCCACGTATTCTCATCCTCGATGAGGCAACGAGCGCACTCGATACACACTCTGAACGACTCATTCAGGCTGCGTTAGAGCCGCTGATGAAGAACCGCACAACCCTGGCAATCGCTCATCGCCTTTCGACGATTTTAGCAGCTGATGTCATTCTGGTCGTCGATAGGGGGTGAGGTTGTAGAACGAGGCACACATCAAGAGTTGCTAACACGTAATGGCCTCTACGCCCAATTGTATAATGAACAATTTGCACGAGGCGAACAACTTCCAGCATAACTCGTCCATTCAGCAGGAGGAGAATAGAAACAGTTGAAACAAATAAAGGTAATGCAAAAACATTTTGTAACTACTCAGGAGGGTACTAGAACTGAGGGAAAACAGGGTGACCAACCAAAGCGCCTTCAAGCAAAGGCAAAAGGGCATGACCCTGCTTGCGCATGGTGGAAACGTAGCCACGAATGCGACAAAAGAACTGAGCACCCAGAGCGCCGCGAAAGCAGCCAGACACCTTTTGTTGCACCTTGACCATGCGAATGTCACGCTCAGCTTGACTAGTGTCAAAAGGAACATGCAAGTGATGCAGAAAGGCGAGAACTTGCTCTTGATGCTGGTGCAAGCGAGTGAGCAAACAGCGCGCCGGATGCTGTTTGGGTCGTCCTCGTTTGACCACAGCGGGAGGCGGATCGGGAGGATTGGCGGCGTAGCCGAGCTGGATCAGCGCTTCATAGCGGCTGACCAATTCCTGACGCCGACTCGCATCCAGAGCCAGCAACCCAGTGGCTCTGGCCTGATCACACTCGCGTTTCATCTCTCGGAGCAGCATTTTCATCTGAGGAGCCCAGTCCTGCTGATAGGTCTCTTCGATCCAGGTCAGTTCGCGGAGATGATGCACGTTACAGAGGGCATGCGTACACGGATAGCCCTGATAGCTCTCCCAGCCATCATGCACCGAGATCCCCACAAACCCTGGGGCAATCCCGATCGCGTCCATCGCCTCGCGACCGCGCTTGGCATGCACCCCATAGTGCGTCAAGGTCGCCGTCGAAAACACATGCATCCAGAAGCGTTTGCCCTGTTGATACAAGCCGGTTTCGTCTTGATGGCCAACTTTCGCCTGCTGCAACGCCGCTTTGATGCTCTCTTCGACTGGCACCAACTCTTGAGCACACTGCCCGATCCAGCGATGAAGCGAGCCAGTCGAGATGGGCACATTGAGCAGGTCCGCGAAGATCTCGGCAATGCGAGTGTCTGGGAGCAGTTGCACCTGCGAGAGATACACTCCCAGTGCTTGCAGCGCCGAGCCGTATTGGACGGGAGCGGTGATCAGGTCAGGACAGGGAGCCTGCGTCATGGCGTGGCAGTGCGGACAGCGTTTGCACTCCAACTGATACTCGGTGACGACCAGGCGTGGGGCAGGAAGATCAAAGACTTGACGACGGATGAGGTGGTCGAGGGGTTGGTCGATGAGATCGTGCTGACACGCTCCACACGTCGTCGCGCTTTGCACGATCACCTCATCGGGCGTCTGCACCCGCATCAGATGATGGCCTCGATGCCCAGGTTGTCCACCCGAGGGCTTCTCGCTTTTCTTGCGCAAGCTCTTGGGCTGACGAGCAAACCGATCAGAGGAGGGAGGCAGATGGCTATTGTGGCTATCTTTGGCAAGACGCGCTTCCAACTCCTGCACCCGCTGATTCAACTGGGTAATCGTGCTGAGCGCTTCTTGCAACCCCGCTTTCAGTTCTTGGATTTCCTGATCTTTGTCCATCGTCTTACTGTACTTGAAGTCGACCTCCAATACAAGGCTTTAGCCCTTCTGAGTAGTTACAACATTTTTTATCGATGTAGGTAGCTTTCTCCCCAGGTGTGACCATACTGAACCAATGCGCGATCTGGTTGTAATCGTTCACGTTCATAACGTTGTAAGACCTGGATAGCCTGGTTTCCTGCAATTCCCTGTCCTGCTTCCATAGCAAGTGTGCCTGCATCCAGAAGCGCGGTCTCAAACCCTGCTCCTGTCATCGGGCTAGCAACATGAGCGGCATCTCCCACAAGAGCTACGCGGCCTCGTGTAAGTTGTTCTGGAAGATACTCGGCAATTGACGTGCCAAAGATGCTCCGTTGGTCGAGGGTATGAAGAATATATGCGGGCCACGGTGCAGGCCAGTTCTGAGCCAGATTTCTCAATTCAGCAAATATGCTTTCAGGAAGAATGCTTGCATCAACCGTTCTTTGTGTGATTTGACTTAATTGCTGGCGCGATTGTCAGATAAAATGCCATGATTTTCCTTGCTTTGTAGCAACCAACTGGTGCCATAAAAAGTGGCGAGACCTTTCCCTTCCTCTATTCACTCTTGAGAAACGTTTCGTTTCTTTCTCTTCCCCAGCAGAATGACACATTATCTGGCAATGACGCCAGATAATGCGGCAGAAACTCGCATCTTTCCCAGAAGTTGGGTATACTTGCTTGAGAGGAAGAAGCAGCTCGCGTTGCGAGCTGCTTCATTGAGAGCGTCAAGGAGCAATGATACGATGAGTGAGAAACAGAAACGTCTTCTTTTTCTGTGTGCCCATCGCTCTGTTCGTGAACTGATGGCAGCTTCTCTGCTGACCGCTCAAGAACAGAACGTCTGGGATAGTTGGATCGCCCCTGCAACTTTTCCTTCTGAAGCCATCGATTTGGCTCGCCAGGTGCTTGATGAAGTTCATATTCCCGTGCCTCCCTCGCCTCAAACAGCAGAGCCATCCTTTGATCTTACATGGGATGAGGGCATTGTGCTCTGTAGTGGTGCAACCGATCAGTGACCGTTCATTCCGAACGCCGGTCGGCGTCAGCTATGGTCTATTGAGGATGTTCCAGGAGAAGACCTTTCACATCATGAGCAACTGCTTGTGTATCGTCGCATTCGTGTCGCGCTTCTCCAATCGATCAGACTCAACCTCCTTCTTCCGAAGCGATTTGCGCTCATCCCACAACGAAAGTAACAAGGAACTATCCGACTCATGTTCACATCTGAAGAGTTTCATGTTTGGTGTCAGCACCTTCGTCTCTCCGCAGAAACCGAAGCGCTCATCGCTAGCATTCGGCAATCTCCCCCTGTACGCAAGGTACAAGGACGCGCCAACAATGTCATGGGACGCTATCCTTCCCCGAAAATGGGCGTCTCCATCCAGTTTGAAAGTCAGCATGTGGAACTCTGGGCGATCTACGCGATGGAGAGAGACGATGATGTGCTGGAATATTACGATCAGTCAGCACGCATCCCACTGCACTACCGCGCCAAATCTGGTCGAAACACGACTCAATGGCATACTCCGGACTTCTTTGTGATACGCACAGATCGTGCAGGGTGGGAAGAATGGAAGCCAGCATCAGCCCTCGACACTCTTTTCGATACCATGCCTGCACGCTATCAACAGGATACGACGGGGCGCTGGCGGTGCCCACCTGGTGAGAGCTATGCAGAACAGGTGGGACTGACCTATCAGGTGCGTTCATCGGCTGAGTATCATCCACTCTTCACCCAAAATCTCAAATTTTTGCAAGATTACTGGGCTCACCCAACGCCCATTGATCCATCACAAGAAACACAGATCCTGCGTCTGATTGAACAGCATCCGGGATTACCGCTCCCCGCTCTCCTTCCCTGATGTGACAGGAGCTCGTTTGGGACGCAGAGCGGCCTACGGGGAGCAGCCTTTCTTTTACTCGCTGGACCAGACAACTCCACGCCATGGACAACGTCCGTTTGAACTCGCCCATCTGGATCATACTGAGTTGGATCTTTTGCTGGTCTCCTCAGTAACCGGCAAACCACTTGAGAAGCCCTGGCTGACCTTGCTTACGGATGCCTACAGCCGACGTATCCTCGCGTGTTACGTAAGCTATGATCCTCCCAGTTATCGCTCAACGATGATGATCTTGCGTCTCTGCGTCCAGCGCCATTTACGCCTTCCCCAGGAAATCATGGTGGATCGAGGAGCAGACTTTGGCAGCGTGTACTTCGAGACACTCCTTTCGCGCTATGAAGTGACAAAGAAAGAACGTCCACCAGCGCAACCCCGGTTCGGGTCGATTCTTGAGCGTCTCTTTGGAACGACCAACACCATGCTGCTCAATCAGTTACGAGGCAATACCCAGGCCACGAAGGTGCCCCGCCAAATGGATCGTTCGGTCAACCCCAAACATCAGGCGGTTTGGACGCTCCAGAGGTTCTCAGAGCGGTTTGAGGAATGGGCCTATGAGATCTACGATCAGATGGAGCACCCAGCTCTGTTTCAAAGCCCCCGCGATACCTTTACCCAAGAAATGGCCCGTGCAGGAATGCGTCTGCATCGTCTCATTGCCTACTCTGAAGAGTTTCTGATGCTGACCCGGCCAACGACCCATACCGGACAGGTAAAGATTCATGCCGCGCGAGGCATTACCGTGAATGGACTTCGCTACTGGAATGCCGTCTTCCAGAACCGAGAGGTTGCTGGGACATCGGTTCCGGTTCGCTACGAGCCGTATGATATGGCAGTGGTGTATGTGTTTGTGCAAGGCCAGTGGCTTGAATGTATTGCAGATAACTATGCCCAGGTGCATGGACGCTCTGAACGAGAGTGGCATCTTATCCTCGATGAATGGCGAGCCCATCAACGCCAGCATGGGAAAGCACGGACACAAGTCAATGGCCCTCTTCAGGCCCACTTTTTGGAGACGCTTGAAGCCGATGAGCGGATGTTCTTGCAACAACAGCGCGATTATGAAGAACGAGCGTCGCGTGATGCCTTTCTCGACAAAAAGGAAGCTGAGCCTGTGGTGATTCCCTCTGCGTCTCCCGTCGCCCAGATGGACGAAGATGATCTGGATCTCACCACCATTCCACGGTATGAGGAGTATCGCTAATGGCCCGGATGTCAAACGCCGCACGCGTACAATTGGAAGCGTTCAAAGAGGTTCGAGTCAAACATCCTCGCCTGGAAGAAGTGGATGATGTGATCAGCCAGGCCATTGAGGAACATGCAGGTCATTCTCACCTGTTAGTCTATGGTCCTAGTGGGGTAGGGAAATCAACCGTAACTCGCCACTTGGCTGCGCGTACGCTCGCCGAGGAATCGAACCGAGCCGTCGTGCCAGTGATCTGGGTCGAGGCACGCCCTGGTGATTATGGAACGTATGCACGTCTGGATTATTACCGCCAAGTCCTTACCGCTCTGCGAGGGCATGCTGCGGTCAAGGATCGCCTCATGCAAGTCGCACTGACCCCCAGACCAGGCCGAAAGACGATAGATGCGGCAGAAGCGCTCGATCTGCGAGAGGCAGTCGAGTATGCGCTCGAACGGTTGCAAGTCAAGGCCGTGGTGATCGACGAAGCTCAGAATATGATGCAGGTGCAAGCTCCCCTTCGGCCACTAGACCAATTGGAATGGCTCAAAAGTATGACAAATCACACGCAAGTCTTGCATGTTCTGGTAGGATCGTACGATCTGTTTGAATTTCGAAATCTGAATGGGCATGCAGCACGGCGCGGGCGAGATATGGTTGTATTGCAAAAAAGAAAGCTGATCTGTTAAGATGGAGGAAAAAGAAAAGCAAGAGGTCCTCTCTATGAGCAAGCAGAGCCAGCATCCGTTCAAGTGGCGTCATTTCCAGGCCGATATCATTCTGTTGTGCGTCCGTTGGTATCTTCGGTATGCGTTAAGTTATCGAGATCTGGAAGAAATGATGAGAGAACGTGGGCTGAGTGTCGATCATACGACGATCTATCGCTCTCGTGCAACGCTACGCACCCGAGTTGGAGAAGCGCAGCAGATCACATCTCAAGGCGACCAACGACTCCTGGAGAGTCGATGAGACGTCTATAAAAGTCAAAAAAGTCTGGGTCTATCTCTACCGAGCCATCGATTCCGAAGGCCACACGATCGAGTTTTTCTTGAGTCCAACGCGCGATGCTGACGCTGCCAAACGCTTTTTCTGCAAAGCGCTCACACAGCCTGCTCGTTCAGTTTCTCAGGTGTGTCCGGCCACAGAGCAGGTGGACCAGCCCACGGCGGTTGTGTTGCAAGAAATTGAAAGAGGACAAAATGAGAAGGAAGGGGTTCTGCTTGTTGCGTTTATCCTGCGACTCCAAAGAGCTTGGCGATCACTGTCACTTGCCCTTTCACATCTCCTTTTGCCACGCCTTGCAGTTGTCCCTTTCTGATCATGTTCATGACCTCGAATCCTTGTAATGTTCGCCATGCGGTCTCAAAGGAGAAAAAGCCCATCTCAGGCTTCGTTCATCTCTTCATAAAGCGGTGATCTTGTTCGATCAGATTGTTAAGGTACTTCACTTGTCGTAATTCACAGCTCAGGGGAATAATTGCTTCTGCTTTGAGCTCGTCGAATGCTTTGGGGGAGGCGGCGTTTTTGTCCACGTTGATCACTCGTGGCTCTGTGGTATGAGGGGCAGCAAGTGTTTTCAGCAAGAACTGTTTCGCTGCGTGTGCATCTCGTGTTGGGCTCAAGAAGAAATCGAGTGTATTGCCCTCAGAATCAACTGCACGATAGAGGGAGATCCACTGCTTTTTCACCCTGATAGAGGTGCGCGTCGACACGCCACGAGTCGTTGGTGGCTTTGAGGTGGGGCCAGCTGCGCTTCGAGAGTTCGGG
>JAABUZ0100003009.1_pt1 | contig 26301 bp, 20 predicted proteins | sample 5562091 | NCBI WGS metagenome assembly JAABUZ01 (sample SAMN12813069, study PRJNA571459) | rock metagenome | isolation source: Antarctica rocks | place: Antarctica: Victoria Land, Linnaeus Terrace sud | collected 2015-12-21 | reverse complement strand
TATGGCGCCACGGGCGGCCGCGTGTTCGCGGCTGGCCGGGCGGGCGAACGGTTCGCCGTTCGCAACTCCGGCGCGGTGGCGGTGATCGAGGGTGTCGGCGACCACGGCTGCGAGTACATGACTGGCGGCCTGGTGGTCGTTCTTGGCGAGACTGGGCGCAACTTCGGCGCCGGCATGACGAACGGCGTCGCCTACGTCCTGGACGAGACAGGCGAGTTTCCGGGCCGGTGCAATCCGGAGCTGGTGCAGGTCGCCAGGCTCATGGACGCCGACGAGCTCTCCCTGGTGTACGGCCTCGTCAACGAACACTTCGAGAAGACCGCGAGTCGGCGCGCGGAGGCGATCCTGAATCTGTGGGACGTGTACCGTGCCCAGCTGTGGCGCGTGGCGCCGAAGCCGAGCATCGTCGCGTCGCCAACCGGCCCACGCGTGGAGGAGGCGCTCGCGACGGCGGCCCGCGAGTCGGCGCCCGCCGTCAAGTCCATCGGAGGCGACGGTCTGAGGAGGAAGCCGGGCGTCCCCTCGGTGTCTCAACATCTCCTACCGTCGTCGCGCCCTTAAGACGAGAAGGCGAGAGGCGCTCCAGCGCATGCCCCGGCCTTTCGGGATAGGGCTGCTCGGGTTCGGCACCGTGGGGGCGGGCGTCGTTCGGGCGCTCACAGGGAAGCGTGAGGCGCTGGAGCGCCGCATCGGGCGGCCGATCACCATCTGTCGCGTGCTGGTCCGCGACGCAGCCAAGGCCCGGCCCGTGGCGCTCGCGGCGCCGATCACCACCCGCGCGGAGGAGGTCCTCGACGATCCCTGCGTCGACGTCGTCGTCGAGGTGATGGGGGGCGAGGAGCCAGCCCGCCGCCTGATCCTGGCAGCGGTCGAGCGCGGCAAGCACGTTGTCACGGCGAACAAGGAGGTCATGGCCAAGCACGGGCCGGAGATCCTGGCGGCGGCGGCGCGCCGCGGCGTCACCGTCGCGTACGAGGCGAGTGTCGGCGGCGGCATCCCGCTGATCGGCCCGTTCCAGCTGGACCTGGCGGCGAACCAGATCCATTCGCTCGTCGGCATCGTGAACGGGACGACCAACTACATCCTGACGCAGATGGCGGCCAGCGGCGTCCCCTTCGCCACCGCGCTCGGCGAAGCCCAGGCGCTCGGCTACGCGGAGCCCGATCCCACCAACGACATCGAGGGCTGGGACGCCGCCTACAAGCTGGCGATCCTGGCATCGCTCGCTTTTGGCGCTCCGGTGAAGCCCGACCAGATCCACCGCGAGGGGATCACGGCCGTCTCGCCCCGGGACTTCCGGCACGCGGAGGACCTCGGCTACACCATCAAGCTGCTCGCGATTGCCCGCCTCATCGGCGGGGAGATCGAGGCCCGCGTGCATCCCGCGTTCGTGCAGCGCGGCTCTATCCTGGGCAGCGTGGACGGCGCTTTCAACGCCGTCCAGGTGGACGGCGACCTGATCGGCACCGCCCTGTTCTACGGTCGCGGCGCTGGGTCGGAGCCCACGGCCAGCGCCATCGTCGCCGACCTGATCGCGCTGGCGACGAGCGCGGGCCGTGGCTCGCCTCAGACAGCCACGACGGACGCCCATCCACGCGTCAGGGCCATGCGGCTGCTTCAGACGCGCTACTTCTTCCGCTTGCTCACCCGCGACCAGACGGGTGTCATGGCGGCGATCGCCACGATCCTGGGGGATCACGGGATCAGCCTGGCCAGCGTGGTGCAGAAGGAGAGCGTGGTTCTGAGCGACGGCAGCCCGGGCGCGGAGATCGTCTTGACGACGCACCAGGCCCGGGAGGCGGCCGTCCAGGATGCCCTGGCCGTCATCCGGCAGCTGCCCGTGGTGGAGTCCGTAGGAGCTATTCTCCGCGTCCACGACTAAACTGCCTGGATGACTCAGACGCGACCCACCGTGCGTATCGGGATCGTCGGTGCGGGCATGATCGGCCGCTCGCACGCCCACGCGTTTCGCGCGCTGCCCGAATTCTTCTACCCGCTGCCGGCGACCGTCGAGCTGACCGTCGTGGCCGATGCCGACGCCGCCCTGGCCCGGGAGGCTGGCGAACGGTACGGCTTTGGACGGGTGGCCCGGTCCTGGGAGGACGTCGTGTCTGCCCCTGACGTGGATGCCGTCTGTCTGGCGCTGCCGAACTTCCAGCACCGCGAGGCTGCCGAAGCGGCGTTCGCGGCCGGCAAGGCGGTGCTGTGCGAGAAGCCGCTGGCGGTGACGCCGGCTGACGCGCACGCCATGCTGGCGGCGGCCAGGCGGTCAGGGGTTGTTCACGCGGTTGGCTTCAACCTGCGTCGGGCGCCGGCGATCGCCACCATCGTTAGAGCAGCCGCCGCCGGCGACTTCGGCGAGGTCCGGCACTTCAGCGGACGCTACCTTACCGACTACGGGGTGAGCCCGGAGGTGCCGTTCACCTGGCGCTACGCGCGTGATCTGGCGGGCGGCGGCGCGCTAGCGGACATCGGCAGCCATGTGATCGACCTGGCCCGGTCGCTGGTCGGCGAGATCGCATCGGTCCCGGGTGCCGTGCTGGCTACGTACGTTCGCCAACGCCCCGTCCCGGCCGGCCACGTGACCGGCCACAGCCGGGGGGCGACCACTGGCGAGCTCCGCGAGGTGACCAACGACGACGTGGCCACGTTCACGGCGCGCTTCAGTAACGGCGCGGTCGGCGACTTCCGCTTCAGCCGCGTGGCGACGGGCTACCGCAACTCGCCAGCTTTCGAGCTCATCGGTTCACGGGGCTCGGTCCAGTTCGATATGGAGCGCGCCGCCGAGTTCGGGCTGTTCGACGGCCAGCCGGATGATCCCATGAACGGGTTCAGGCGCGTGGTCATCGGGCCGCACCACCCGTATTTCGGCCAGGTCGCGGCGTTCCCGGTGACGGGGGTAGGGTACGGGTACACGGAGACCTACGTGGCCCAGGCGTTCGAGTTCGTGCGCGCGGTCGCCGCCGGCGATACGTCGTACGCGCCGAGCTTCGAGGATGGCGCGCGGGCGATGGCGGTGTGCGAGGCAGTGCAGCGGTCGGCCGACGAGGGGCGGCCGGTGGACGTGGCGCTGCCCTAAAGCCCTTCCGCTGACTATGCCTGCCCGCTCATCCTGAGCTTGTGGTTCGTGGTTCGACAGGCTCACCATGAGCGGCTCTTTGCTAGCGCATCCCCACGCCTCTACTTGGGCATCCCCGCAAGAGCGCTGTACGCCGGCCGCGGGCTCCAGTCCTTTCTGACAACGCCGAAGGCGAACTTCTCGTCCGTCGGCCCGACGACTGTCTGGAAGTTCAGATTCCAGGTCATCATGCCGGCCACGTAGCCCGCCGCCTTGGCCATCTGGTACGACTGCACCAGGAAGCGCGCCTGCTGGTCCTCGGAGATGTACTGCGCGTACTCGTAGCCCGGGACCACAGGGCCGCCGATGGCGGAGGCGTAGCCGAACTCGGTGAACCAGATCGGCTTGTTGCCGTCGCCGGCGGCGACCATCGCGTCGTGGTACTGGCCAACGCGGTAGAAGGCGAAGAAGCTGGGGTCGTTGTTGAACCCGCCGGACAGGCTGCATTGGGGTGTGGCGGGCGTGCAATCCGGTGGGTTCGAGAAGCCGCTGGGGTGGGCCGACAGGGCGTCGAAGTAGCCCTTCGCCTCGCCGGCGTTGATCCCGTACAGCGCTGTCAGGTACTGGACGTCGTCCATCACCTGGCCGGGGATGTTGGCGCCGGTCGGGCTCGGCGCCCCGAGCAGGGTTGTTGCCGTGGGGTCGCCGGCCTTGGTGCCCTGGTAGCCGGCCTTCAGGATGGGCAGGTAGTGGGACGGGTCCACGTTGCCGTTGCCAGCCTCGCGGGCCAGGTTCTCCTCATTCCACAGCTCGTACATCTGGACCTTGCCCTGGTACCGGGCGGCCATGGCCTGCATCAGCCGCTGGAACGTGCTCGGGTCTGCGGGCATCAGGCCGCTACTCGGGCTCTGGTAGAACGTCGGCGCGTGCGCCACGCTCAGCATGATCTTCAGGCCCTGGGTGTTGGCCGAGTTGACGACGGCGTCCAGGGGGCGCCAGTTGTATTGACCCTGGCTCGTCTCGAGGCTGCTCCATTCCACCTGCTGCTTGATCCAGTTGAAGCCGGCCAGCTTGACCAGGCCGAGCAGCTGGTTGGTCGCGTCAGGATTGAAGTCCCACATGTGGACCTGGAACCCGTAGCCGAAGTTCGTCGCCGGTCCTGACGGTGTGGTCACCGGGGTCGTGGCGCCCCCGGCGCCTGGCTGCTGCTTGTCGAACGCGCTGGTCAGGTCGCTCCCTGGCAGGTCGTTCGGCCGGGCCAGGCTGAGCGGCTGGTTCGGCGCGTACTGGTTCAGGAACGGCGAGCCCTTCGCCTGACCCGCCAGGTCCGGCGGCAGGTTCTGGCCCGTCATCAGCGCCTTCAGGTAGTCAGCCAGCAGGAGGCCCTGGGTGCAGCCGCAGCCCTTGTCGTAGTGCATGATGCCGCGCTGGAACCGCTGGTAGATGAAGTTGCGGTTCGTCGGGTCGTACGTTGGCTTGCTTGTGGGTGCGCCCCAGATCTGGAGGTTGAGCAGCGGCACCAGGGACTGCGGGCCGTTGCCGTCCGGGAAAGCGTCCTCGAAGGTGACAGTCGTGTGGAACGTCTGGTCGAAGTTCACTGGCGCGCCTTCGAACGTGTCGGGGGCGTTGGCGTCTGTGAACTGGATGATCTTGTCGGCGTAGGCGGGGTCAGAGACCAGCGGCGTCCCGCCGACGACGGTCGGGTCCGGCGCCGGGAAGGTGCTGCCGTTGATAGTGGTGTACGGCATCAGCCCGGGATCCAGAAGGTTCAGCGTGCCGACCGACCCGTCCGGCTGCAGCTGCATGACCACCCGCTGGAAGATCTGGACCGGGAAGCCCTGCAGCTTGAACTGGCGCGACACGGGGTAGCCGAACGTGCGGACGCCGCCGCGCCGCTGGAAGAACGTCCAGAAGGCATCGTTGTCGATGCGGTAGCTCGTCTGCGAGAAGAAGCGCGTGTCAGCGTCCTGCGCGCCCGCGGAGGGCGCCGGCCCGATGACGGCCGCGGCCAGTAGGACGAGGGGCAGGAGTAAGCGCATCGAGCGAAGCACTGGGTGAAGGCCTCCTGAAAAGGGTGGGGGTGGGAGTGGGAGTCGGATTGAATGTCGGCGTCGCGTCAGACTGCTACGGGAAACGGACGGCGGCCAGCCCTGTCACGCTAACCTGACGCCGCTCCGTAGCCCTCGTCCCCTGCCCGTGAGGTGCGCCGGACCATATTTAACCCGCGCTTAACACGGACTTATTTATCGGCATGCGAGGGGGGCGCCATACTGCCCGGGACTCGCGTGGCTGAGGCGGGCTCCCCACGCCCGACGTTGCCCATCGAGCGACACAGATTTGAGAGGTCGCCTGTGTTCTCCTCCCCGAAAGGCCGCCTCGCCGGGCTAGGCGTTCTGGTGCTCCTCGTGCCGGCCTTCGTGGCCGTGGCAATCCGCCCCGCCGACGTCACCGCCCAACAGCGCGGGCCGGCTGGTGGCCAGGGTGGTGTGGTGGTGCGCGCCACGCCCGTGCAGGTTGGGCCGATCAGCACTGTGTTCGGCTACGCCGGCGCTGTGCAGTCCACGCAGGGGGTGAACGTTGCCCCGAAGGCTCCCGGCATGATCCAGCAGCTGGCCGTCGACGTTGGCAGCCCGGTGCACCGGGGCGACACGATCGCGGTGATCGACCAGGGCGCCCTGCCCGCGCAGCTTCTGCAGGCGCAGGCGAACCTCGAGTCGGCGCGCGCCAAGCTCGCCGTGGTCCAGGCGGGCGCCCTTCCGTCCGACGTGGCGGCGGCTCAGGCGGCGGTGACGCAGGCGTCCGCCAAGCTCAACGGGCTGCTGCAAGGCCGCCCGGAGGACATCAACGCTGCCCAGGCCTCTCTCGACGCCGCTCGCCAGAAGCTGCAGCTGATGCAGCAGGGCGGGCGCGCCGAATCGGTCGCTCAAGCCCAGGCGACGCTGGACTCGGCCAACGCCAAGCTCTCGGCGCTGCTGAAAGGGGCGACCGAGGACGTACGCGCCGCCGACCAGAGCGCTGTCGAGACTGACCAGGCCCAGGTGGACGCGGCGCAGGCGGCGCTCAACAATCTCAAGGGCACGACTGTCTCCGACCTCCAGGCGGCCCAGTCGGCGGTCGACACCGACACCGCGCAGATCAAGTCGGCCCAGGCCGCGGTGGACGCGTTGACGACCTCCAACGTTTCGGACCTGACAGCGGCGCAGACGGCGGTCGATGCCGACAACGCCGCCATCACGGCCGCGAACTCGGCGCTGGCCAACCTCACGGGCACGAGCGCCTCGAGCCTGCAGTCGGCGCAGAGCGCCGTGAACACGGACCAGGCGAGCCTGGCGGCGGCGCAGGCGGCGCAGACGCAGCTCCTCAACCCGACCGAGGCCCAGGTGCAGGCGGCCCAGGCAACAGCGCAGCAGGCCCAGGCGGCCCTGGACACCGCCCGGTCGTCGCAGACGCAGCTGAACAACCCGGTGTCCCCGCCGGCTGGCAGCACCGGAAGCGGTGGTAGCAGCAATCCCTGCGCCGGGTCGAATGTGAATGGCACGAACTGCAACGCGGCCAAGACGGCGGCCGACTCCTCGGTGGCGGCCGCCAACCAGCAGCTGCAAAGCGCCCAGGCGGCTCTCAACCTGCTCAACAATGGCGGGTCGCCGTCGCAGCAGGCCTCGGCGCAGAGCGCTGTCGTCGCCGCTCAGGAGAAGCTGAAGGCGGACCAGGCGGCTCTCAGCGCCATCCGGAACGGGACCATCCAGGCGCAGCACGACGCGGCCCAGAGCTCGCTCGTCGCCGCCCAGGACAAGCTCAGGTCAGACCAGGCCAAGCTGAACGCCATCCAGAACGGGACTATCCAGTCGCAGCAGGCGGCGGCCCAGACGGCGCTCATCACGGGCCAGCAGAAGCTGAAGTCGGACCAGGCCAAGCTCGACGCCATCAAGAACGGCACGCTCCAGTCGCAGATCGTCTCGGCTCAGAGCGCCCTGGCGGCCGCGCAGCAGAAGCTCGTGGCTGACCAGGCCAAGCTCGACGTCGTCAACTTTGGCCCGCAGGACGAGGACATCACGCAGGCGCAAGCAACTGTCCAGCAGGCCCAGCAGGCGCTGGCGTTGGCCCGCCTGCCGAACACGCCGCAGGATATTCAGCAGCAGCAGGACGTGGTGGCCCAGGCGCAGCAGAACCTCGAGAAGGTGATCCGCCCGGGCGCTGACGCGGACCTGCAGAACCAGCAGGCCGTCATCGACCAGGCGGCTGCCCAGCTCCAGACCAAGTCGACCCCTTACACGGATGCCGACGTCCAGGCCGCCGTCGCCGGCGTGGCTCAGGCCCAGGCGGCCGTCGCGGTGGCGCAGTCGAACCTGGACCAGACGGTGGTGACCGCGCCGTTCAACGGCGTGGTCTCCCAGAAGCTGCTCCAGGAGGGCGCTTTCGCCTCGACGTCTTCGCCGATCGTCGCCCTGGTCAGCACGGGGGTCGAGATCCATATCACCGTCGAGGAGTCGCGCGTGGGGCAGCTCCAGCCTGGCCAGCCGGTCGATGTGACCGTGCCGGCCTACCCCGGCGTGCAGTTCCCGGCCAAGGTGGCCGCGGTCGCGCCCGCCGGCGACCCGCGCGCCCATACCTTCGACGTCAAGATCGTGCCCGATACGCAGGATCCGCGCTTGCTGGCGGGCATGTTCGCCCAGGTTCAGGTGACCACGGCGCAGACGCCCGACGCGATCCTGGTGCCGAATGACGCCATCGTCCGCCAGGCCGACGGCAACACCATCGTGTACGTCGCTGACAACGGCAAGGCGGCGGCGACGCCCGTCCAGCTGGGTCAGGCGAACCAGACGCAGACCCAGATAACCAGCGGCCTGGGTCCGGGCCAGATGGTGATCACCACTGGCCAGAACGCGTTGAAGGACGGCGCCGCGATCAGCGTGCTCGGTGCTGGCGGCGGAGCCGGAGCAGCGGGCGGCGGCCGCCAGCCAGGCCAGGCGTCCCCAAGCCCAACGCCGTAGCTGCTAGTCGTCCTGGTGGAAGAGCTCTGCTAGGACCTCCAGCGAGCGCCCATCCACCGGCGCGCCGTCGTCGGTCAGGCCGAAATTGCGGTCGACGCCCTCGGGGCCGTTGCGGGTCCAGGCGTACACCGCGCCACCGAGAACGTACTGCGGCTGGAGGCGCACGTAGCCCCACATCTGGCGGAAGCCATCGGGCCGGTCCGGCACGGCGAGACCGCCCGGGGCAAACTCGGATACCCAGAGCGGCACGTCCATCTTCTGGTTCGGCCACCGGTTGACGATATCTTGCAGGTGCTCCGTATAGGAGTTGGTCCCCCACACGAACCATGGCCGCCGGCCGCCGCCACGGTCGTGGAGCGCCTCGGCGACCCAGGGCGTGAACGCGTCCTCCGCCTCCCGGTACGTCACCGGGTGGTCCGGGTCGGCCTGGTGGATGGCGTCGGCGGTGGCGACCAGCCAGGCGGAAAAGGCGCGCGCGTTCTGCGCCTGGGCCGGGTCCTGCGGGCCCACCCAGGCCGGGTGCACGATCTTGTGCAGCACCTCGTTCCCGAGCCCCCACATCCGTAGCGCCGGGAAGGACCGGTAGCGCTCGACCCAGGCCATCACCTGGACCGTCAGCCCAGCGCGGTAGGCGGCGTCGGTGTAGTCAGCGTCAGGGTCGAGGTCGAAGGGCGCAACGACGCCAATACCGTGCGCCGCCGCCCGGTCCATCAGCGTCTCGTCCAGCTCGCTCCCGTCCCAGCCAACCAGGGTGTTCACGCCCAGGCGCGACATGGCTGACAGATCCGCGTCCAGCTGCGCAGCCCGCTGTTCCCTGCTCGGCAGCTGCTGGTACTGCGTGTTCAGCCCCATCCCGCGGATGACCTGCGGCTGGCCGTTGACGAGAAGCTGGTACTGGTAGTCGCTGCCCTGAACTTCCACCCGACTGGCCTGGCGCCGAGTCGGCGGGGTGGGGTCCTTGAACCAGCGGTCCCAGTCCTGGCCGAAGCTGGCTGCAGCCGATGAGCTAGGTGACCCGGTCGGCGCGTCTGCTCCGAACGCCGGTGATGGGCTCTCGGTCGGGGCCGGCAGCGCCTCAGCGGGTGCCACCGCGGGCCCTGGCGTCGGCACAATCTGGGCAGCGACCGGGGTCGCCGGGGGTGCCCCGGACCAGGAGCCCACGGCGGCGCTGCTCAAGACCAAGCTGGCAGCGACGGCGCCGTTGAAAGCGCGTGTCCCCTGGCGTACTAGCTGGACCGGCGGCTGCGGCTGGCCAGCGGCTTCCCGGCGTTGGCGCCACACGGCGACGCACGCTGTCGCGATACCGGCAGCGGCCGCGTAGGCAAAGACCAGCGCTAGAGCAACCAGGCCCGCCGCCACCCACGGCCACGAGTCGCTTGGCAGCGCATCAGAGAGGGCTGTGCTCCTCTGCCAGAACCCCGGCAGAAGTGCGTTCAACGCGAAGGAGAGGCCGGTGGCTTCGACGTCGCTGACCGACGGGTGGCTCTGCACGATCCCGACCGCCACTTGCGCCTGGACAGCTACACCTGCGTAGACGACCGCGGACCGATGCCGCAGCAGGCCAGCACGGACGGCCAGGAGCCCGACAGCCAGCACCACGGCGTGGGCGACGGTTGCTGCCACCTGGCGCGCCAGTAGCGCACCACCGGGCTCCAGAAGGACCCGAAAGAGCCTCCCGTCCGCCCGCGCCGCGTCTGAGAACAGCCAGGGGGCCAGGGCGTGCGCGCTGGCGCCGAGCGCGCCCGCGAGCGCGACACCCGGGACGCGCACGTCGGACAGGCTGTGCAGCGCGTCGCGCGTATACACCGGGTCCAGCCACGGCACCAGCAGCAACACCGGCGCGGCCGCACTCGCGACAACTCGCAGGCAGAGCGCCGTGGCGAGGAACACGAGCGCCCGCAGGACGCTCGCCAGCAGCCACCCGCCGCCGACAGCAAGAATCAGTGGCAGCGCCCGCCGCGCCACCACGGGGAGCCGAGCTACCACGTCAGCTCGGTCCGGTGAGGAGGCTTGCGGGTACGGGCACTGGACTCGACGCGGCGAACCCGCAAGCTTCCCGTTACGCCTTACCCGTCAATGGGACGCCAAACTCCGACAGCTGTCGTCGGCGCTTCTAGCCGACAACCGACGTCGCTTGGGATGCGCCGCAGACGCCGCAGAACTTCTGCTCGCCGGACAGCTCGGCCGCGCACTGTCGACAGGTGCGCGGGGCCGCCGTCACAGTGGTCGTCGTGGTAGTCGCCTCGTGCGCGGCGTCGCCTTCGGTGCTCTTGCGGAACTCGCGGATGCCGTCGCCGAGCGACTTGCCGAGCGATGGCAGCTTGCCAGGGCCGAAGACGATGAGAACAAGGACAAGAACTAAGATGAGATGGGCGGGCTGCAGAGCTCCCATAGGTCTCCCTCCGTTGTCTGTGAAGCAGGGTAGCGTGTTTATACCACTCGCACGCGCCGTTGGTAAGGATCGCCTGCCGTGAGTCGCCGCGAGCTCCGCCTCCGGGAGACGCCGACGCCGCCACCGCGGCGCACACTGCTGGCGGTCCACGCCCACCCGGACGACGAGACGATTACCATGGGGGGCACTCTTGCCCGCTACGCCGCGGCCGGCCTGCGCACGGTGGTCGTGACCTGTACCCGTGGTGACCAGGGCGAGATTGCCGATCCGCGCCTGGCGACCAGGGCGACGCTGGGCGCGGTGCGCGGTCGCGAGCTGGCGGAGGCCTGCCGCATCCTCGGCGTCGCCCGCCTGGTTCAGCTGGGGTACGGAGATTCGGGGATGGCGGGCACCGGGGGTGACGCCGCCCCGGGCAGCTTCTGTCGGGCGGACGTCGACGAGGTCACCGCGCGGATCGTGGCCCTGATCCGCGAGGAGCGGCCCGAGGTCGTTGTCGCCTATGACGAGACCGGCGGGTACCACCATCCGGACCACGTGCGCGCGCACCAGGTCGCCGTGGCGTCGGTCGGACGCGCCGGGGACCCGGACTACGGCCGGCAAGCCGGTCCGCCGTGGTCCCCGCCCCGCATGTACTTCGTCGTCTTCCCAGAGTCGTGGAGCGCCCGCTTCGTCGCGCGGCTGCGGCGGGCGTCCATCGCGGTCCCCCTGAGCGCCGCCGCCGGCGCCGACGCCGGCACCACTATCTCCAGCTTCGGTGTCCCAGACGATCGGGTCACGACGGCGATCGACACGTCGGGCTTCGTCGCTGTCAAACGGGCTGCTCTGGCGGCGCACCGGACGCAGATGCCGCCCGACCACTTTCTGATGCGGATGCCCGCGGATGTCGCGCGGGAGCTCTGGGCGCGGGAGTGGTTCCACCGTGAGCTTCCGCCCCGAGACCGGCAAGACGGCCTGGAGGACGACCTGTTCCCGACTGCCGCCGCCACCTGACGCCCCAAAGCGCGCTGCTGGTCCGTTCAGTGTGCGTGATGCACGACGTTGGATTGCTCTCCCCCGGACTGGAGAAGACTCGGGACGCGCCGTCCGCCTGCCCGGCGCAGCGGCAGGCCGCGCTTGCCCTCCAGGAGACCGCCTACCGCCGCCTGGCCCTGGCCATTCTCGCCCCGGGCGAGCCGCCGCGCGTCCGTCCCCTGCTCCCTCGGCCGGCGCCTGCCGCGTGCTCCAGCAATGAGGGGCTCAGCGCCCGGCCGGCCGCGAGGTTGGCCGAGGCGTCGGCGCCGGCGTGGCCGGAGCGGCGCGGGTGGCTGTCGCCGGCACCGCGGTAGCCGCCGGGGGCCGCGTCGGCGTGATCGCTGGATGTGGCGTGGGGGTGGACGTGGGGGCTGTGGTGGCGGCGACGGTTGGCGTCGGCGTGTTGGTAGCGACAGCGGTCGGGGCGTCTGTCTCGGTCGGCGTGGCCGTGGCGGGATAACTGCCCGTTGAGCTCGCCGGGACAGCCGTGGGCATTGGCGCCGGCGGCAGGGGCAGGGCGGCGGTCGGGATGACGTCGGCCGGGACGGGGCGCGACTCGCGCCAGATGGCTGGGATGGGGCGAGACGGCGCGGGCGGGACGGTTGGCGGGTCCGTCGCCGCGTCGTTGCTCTCAGCGTAGGCGTAAGCCGCCGCGGCGGCCCGGGCAATGCCTTGCGCCGCCGCCGCCTCGTCGTGGCTGTCGGCGACCAGGGCAGCCACGACGATCGTGCTGTGTGGCCCGTAGATGAGGCCTACGTCGTTGACGATGCCCGGCAGATTGCCCGTCTTGTGAGCCACCTGCGCCTCGGGTGGCAGCAGGCTCGGTAGGCGGTCGTTGACGCGCTGTCGCAGCAGCAGGTGCACCATGTCGGCGCTGGCCGCTGTCGACACTGCCTGGCCGCGGGCGACAAGCTCCAGCAGCGCCGCCGTGTCTTGCGCCGACGTAGTCAAGCGATCGGCGCGGTAGTGCGTCTGCTGGAGGCCCAGCGCCGCGATGTCGTGGTCGATGCGGGGGGTTGTCACCCGGTTCGCCAGGAGGATGGCCGAGCTGTTGTCGCTGATGGTCACCATCCGCTCCAGCGCCTCGGCGACAGTGAGCGTCTCACCCGCTTGCAGCTCCAGCGTACCGAGATCGAACGACTTGATCTGGTCGGTGATGAACAGCTTCTCATCCAGCGGCACGTCGGCGGCGAAGACGGAGTACAGGACGGTCAACTTGAACAGGCTCGCGGCCGGCATCTCGGCGTCTGGGGAGAGCAGAGCGCCGCGGCCGGTGCCGAGGTCCTCCACGACCACCGACAGCCGCCCATCGACGCTCTCCAACGCGGCGTCGAGCGCTCCGGCGAGGCGGGGGTCGTAGAGGGGCGCCCGGGAATCCGCCAGCCATGGGCGCCGCAGCGGTGGACTGCCGGTCGCGACCTCAGGTGCGGCGGTGACCCGCCTGTCGTCGCCAGCGTCGACGACCGGAGATGGTGGGCCGGCATCCTCGTGGACCACGGCCGAGGGCCGGCTGCGAGCTGCGTCGCCGGCGCGCGTGGCCAGCGCCAGGCCGGCGCCGAGGACCAGGAAGACCGGTGCGACGACGAGGAGGAACAGCCGTACGCCGGCACCATTGCGGCGCGCTGGGCGGAGTGGTCGCACCTGAGCCAGGCCGTGCCCCCCAGGCCGCCCGGGCGCTCTAGTGGGAGCCATCGAAGCGGCGGAGTATAGCCGGTGAGCGGCAGCAGGACGCGCGGTACCCTTTACCCACCGCCCTGGACAAGCTGGGCGGCAGCAGTCGAGCCGGCGCCGGCGGGCGTGAGCGCGGTCAGGTCGGCTGCGTTCGGTGGCGCCGCGACCTTGACCCGGATGTAGCGCTTGCGTCGAGCGTAGAAACCGCGCCCGACCGGCAAGCCCTGGCTCGCTTCAGCGTGCGGAACGCTGATGCCGAGCACCTGCATGTCTTCGTACTCGCTTCCACCCACCAGAAAGCCAGTGTGCGCTTCTCTGATCGCGTGACCGACGCCGTCATAGCTGGCGCCGAGACTGCTCGACGAGCCGACCAGCAGGATATACAGACCGCTCCGCCGCGCTTGGGCGAGCTGGTGCAATCGGTGGAGCGTTTCGCCATCGGCGGCCCGCTGCAGCCCGTCGAGATCGTCTATTGCCAGCACAGCCGTCATTCCCGAATCGGCTGGCAGCTCGATGTCGTTGAGCAGCGCTCCCAGCGCGGCGCCGTCCTGGATGTGGCGCACGCCTGGCAGCCCGTGGCTGGCGTTCAGCCCGGAGTGGCTGAACTCGGCCAGGTACAGCTGCAGGCGGTCCACCGGCAGGCTAGCGCCCAGGCTCACGAGCCACGTGCGCAGGAGCGTCGACTTGCCGCTACGCGGCGGGCCGGTGATGAGGAAATGCGGTCCGTCGCGCAGATCGACGAACAGCGGCTCCAGCTCGTCTTCCGAAAGACCCACTGGTGCGATCGGCGCCCCGTCGGTGCGCACCAACGGCGGCAGCAGATCCAGCAGCGCGACGTGCTCTGGCAGCGTTCGCACGCGCCACGGACGGGCACCTGACCAGGCCGCCTCCATGTCGCGGGTCAAGCGACGGACGCCGGCGGTCTGTTCGGCTTCGCTGGCGCCGCCGGCTGGCAGCGCAACCTGGCATTCGAGCGTCGGTCGGCCCTTGACCAAACCGCGTCCGGGTTGTGGCGACGACTCGTAGCCCTCGGGCACGCTCAGCACCGCGCTGTAGTCGGCGCGGTCGGCGAGACGCAGCGTGACCGCTTGGCTGAAGCTGTTGGCGATCCGCAGGCGCACCAGCGTCGGTGACGCCGCGGAGATGACCAGGTGAACTCCCAGCGTGCCCCCCTGCTGGGCGATCTGCGCGACGTCGTCTTCGAGATCCGGATACGTGTGCACTAGCGCGGGCAGGTTGTCGATCAGGACGACCAGGGCCGGCAAGCGGTGCTGTGTTGCCGTTCGGTACGCCGGTAGCGTCGCGACTCCCGCTTCACCAAACATGGCTTTGCGCCGGGCGAGCTCGGCGGATAGATGGCGCACCAACCGCACGAGCTTCTCCTCCTCGTGGGCCAGGACCACGCCGCCCACGTGCGGCAGGGCGCTGAGGGCGCCGAGCGCCTGGCCGCCGAAGTCCACGAGATGGAGGTTCACGTCAGCGGGCGTGTGGTCGCAGGCCAGCGCCAGGGCGAGGGTCAGCAGCGTCGTGGTCTTGCCCGCGCCCGGCGCACCATAGATTGCCAGATTGCCGCCACGCGGCAGGTCGATGCGGAGCGGCGACTGGCGACGATGCGCCGGATCGTCGACAACCCCAATGGCCGGTTCGAGCCAGCGCTCGGACGGCCGCCACTCGGCGCCATCCCAACCTGCGCCAGGGTCGAGAACCTCGGGCAGGACCACCCGATCACGCAGCGGCGCCAGCCAGATGGGCGACAGCCGGACAGTGCCGGCCTGGTCAGCCATGCGCCGCAGGTAGCGCGCCAGGACTTCAGCGTGCGTCACATCGTGCAGCGCCTCGACGCTCGAGCGGGCATCGACAGCGCGGCGCGTGCCATCCAGGTCGACCAGCACGATCTGGTGCGGATCGGTCGCACCAGACTCCGGGTGGTACACTGCCCCGCCCCAGGCGGCCTGGAACAATGTGAAGGTCTCGTCGTGACCGACCTGGAGATAGCCCTGGCCGCGCCCGACAAGGCTGGCCGCGTCGGGTCGCTTCAACACATCCTGGCTATCCTGCGGCTGTTCGACGCGCAGGCAGATGCGAAACCGCGCGTTCGCCCAGATTTCATCGTCGACCGCCGGACGAGGCTTCTGTGTGGCAAGGATCAGGTGCAGACCCACATTGCGGCCGACGCGGGCCGTGCGCACCAGCTGGTGGATGAAGTCTGGCCGTTCGGTCTTGAGCTCGGCAAACTCATCGACGACCAGCACCAGGTGCGGTAGCGGTTCGAGCGGCTGACCGAGCCGGCGGCGGCCGAGGTAGGCGTCGAGATCGTCGCAACCGGCAGCTGACAGCAGCGTCTGGCGACGCTCGATCTCGGCCTGCAGCGCCACCAGGGCGCGGCGGGCGAGATTACCGTCGAGATTGGTGATCGTGCCGACCAGATGCGGCAGGCCGCGCAACGGCCCGGCCGTACTGCCGCCCTTATAGTCCACCAGCACCATAGCCAGGTCGTGCGGGTGGAACGACGCCGCCAGACTGAGTAGCAATGCTTGCATGAGGGCGCTCTTGCCCGAGCCCGTCGAGCCGGCGACGAGACCATGTGGACCGTCGGCAGTTTGATGCAGGTCCAGGCGCAGCGTGTCGCCGCCGGGCCGCACACCAATGGGTACCCCCAGCGACCTGTCGGGTGCGGCGCGCTGCCAGCGATCCAGCACGTCGAGCTCCTCCACGGATTCGACGCCCAGCAACTGCAGCAACGGTACCTGCGCGGGTAAGGCCGTCGAAGACGCGATGCGGCGCACCCGCAGCGGCGCCAGCGCCGAGGCGAGCTCCCCGGCGAGGTGGGCTGAGGCGCCGTCCAGGGCGCGGACACTGTGCACCCCACCATTCGGCTCGGTCAGCAGTCCGTGGGGGACTTCGAGCAGCGTGCGACAGGCGCGCGGCAGCTGCGTCCGATGCGCCGACAGAAACAGGCAGCTGGCGCCCAGGCGGCTGCCGTCGCTCGCGTCCAGCCCCGCCAGCACGGGCATGCTGTCGGCCAACGTCGCGTCCGCGACCAGAAAGACGTACACGGGCAGGTGCGGCCGCGAGCTCGACAAGCCGTACAGTGACGTGGCTGCCCGGCGTCGACCCAGCACGTCCTCCAGCCGTCTCGACAGCCTCGCTGCTTCGGCGGGGGTGGTGGCGAGGTACCGCTCCCGTCGGTCATCGGACGACGTGTGCGGCAGCCAACGCAGCCAGGCCCATCCAGCGGACTCAGCCGGCGGGACGAGCGCGACGAGCTTGACCTCGTCGGGCGGGTGATGGGTGACGAGCTGGACGAGCAGGGCGCGCGCAGTCCCCACCACGCTGTCGCGGGGCCCGCACAGCCCGACCGACCGCCCGTCGACGAGCGGCACGAACACCGGCACGCCCCAGACCGAGTTGCCCCAGGCGGCCAGCTCCGCCGCGGCGTCGATAAGCGGATCGGGCCGCAGAGGATCGGGTTGCCGGGGCGCGCGGACGGGGACCGATGACGGTTGTCCACCCAGCCCGGCGCGCACGATCAGGAAATCGGGATCGTCCGGCGCGCGTTCCCACAGCCGCGGAGCGCGGTCCAGCGCGATCTGCGCGCAGCTGATCGGGTCGGGGTCTTTGTCGAGGAGCACCTCCTGCTGTTCGGCGAGCAGCTGCCGCACGCGGTCGCGCGTGCTGGTCAGCATGCGGTAATACAGCTCTATCCGCTCACGCGTGCCGCGCCGATAGGCCGCGTTCTGCGAGCGGTGCATCATCACCGAGACCCCGGCGCCCCCACCGACCAACAGCATCGAGCCCAACAGGAGCACGAGCACCGTGCTGCCGGAGCTCTGGATGTTGCCGACCATCAGGATGATGCCCATGCCGACCGCCGCGAGCAGCACTGGCAGCACCTGGTAGAGAAGCGAGCCGCCGGGCTTCGCGGGGGCGGGCGGCGGCGGCGGGATGTCGATCTCGACACCGGGTAAGCGCACTGGCGTGCGCGGCGACAGGAGCACCGATGGTGGGATCGGCATGCGGGACGCAGGAGTGTAGCCCTCTGGCCAGGACTTGGGTACAGTCCCGGACCGTGCCGCGGGTGGTTGTGTCGGTGCGGCGGCGGGGCGAAGCCGCGGAGACGGACTTCGAGGTGCCGACGGATGTTGGGGCCGAGGAGCTGCTGGAGCGGTTGGCAGGCACGCTTGGCGAGCCCGCCGGCACCGGCGCGCTCGAGCTGCGCGCTGTGTCGCTCGGACGTGCGCTGCGTCCGGGCGAGACGCTGGCCGACGCCGGCCTGTGGGATGGCGCAACGCTGGTTCTGGCTCGCTCGACCGATCCGCCGGAAGCGGGCTCGCGCTCTGGTGGCGCGCTCGCGCTCGCGACCGGGCCAACCAAGCTGGCCGTGGTGCCGATCCCCGAGCCGCCCGTCCTGGCGCCGCCGGTCACCGAGGAAGCGCCACGTTCGCTGGTCCCGTTTGTCGTGCTGGGCGCGGTGCTGCTGGCGCTGGTCGGCTCGGGCATCGTCTGGATCGCTCGCGGGCGCGACGCGACGGCGCCGGTCGCGGCACCGTCGGCTACGGTCGTCGCGGCCCAGCCCACGCCCGCGCCGACCACGCCGCCGGCCAGCGCACCAGTGGCCCAACCGACGGCGTCCTCGACCGCCCTCGCCCAGGCTGCGCCTGACGACGAAACTGCCTGGCGCGAGCTCCTGGCGCGTCTCGACCTGGTCTGGGACGTCGACTGGCCCGCGTCGATCGGCCTGCTGCAGGCGTTCCATGCGCAGTATCCGACCCGCACCGCGGCCACCGACAAGCTCTACGCGGCCCTGGTGGAGTACGGCCGCACCCTGCACGACGCAGGCGCAGCGACCGCGGCCGCGGAGGCCTTCGACCAGGCCCTGCGCCTACAACCGCAGCGCATGGAAGCCCGCGCGGAGCTGGCAGCGCTGGCGCCGCCACCCACCGCCATGCCCGAGCCCATGCCAGACGCCGCTGCGCCGCCTGTGTCCGTGTCCGCCGCGCCCATCGTTGGCCCACCAGCGGCCGTGCCCGCGGCGGTGGCGCCGGTCCCGCCACCTGGGCCCGCCGACACGCCACCGGCGCCGGTGGCCCCCGGGTGCGACGTGCGGAGCAGCGACAGCGCCTGTCCACTCGCCGATGGTTCGAGTCTCCAGGACGCCATCGATGTGCCGGACGGTCGCCACTTCTACTGGTTCGGTGTGCCAGTCCCCGGTCTGCAACTGCGCGTCGAAGCGAGCGGCCCGGCCTGTCCGTGCACGCTGCTCCTGTACTCCGATCTGGTCGACAATGGCAGCACGCCGATTGACTCCGCCTCGGCAGCGGACGCGGGTCCGACCGTCCTCAACCGGTTCATGTCTGAGCCCGGTCCGTACCTGATCGAGCTCATGCCAAACCAGGACGGCAGCAGCCCCGACGCGCTGTACACGCTTGTGCTCGGCCTGACCGTCCCGCCGCCCCGGCCTGAGCCGGTGGCCGCGGTTGCGGTTGAGCACGCACCACCGAGTCCGCCACCAGCCGTGCCCCCGCCTGCGCTCGTGCTTGTCCCACCTGTCGTCGCGCGGTCGGCCAGCCAGGGCAACGACCGCCTGCGCGCCGCCGGCCTCGCGCCACAGCTGGACGTTGTCGATCGCTACTCGCCGGGCGGGGAGGGGACCATCGCCGCCCAGGATCCGCCCGCCGGCACGCCGATGCCACCCGGCAGCAGCGTGACGTTACTGGTGGCGTCCGGAAACGTCGTCGTGCCGGCGGTCGTCGGCTTGGCGGAGCAGGACGCCTGGGCGGCGCTCCACGACGCCGGGCTCGCGATCGACATCCGGCGTGCGCCTCGGTCGAATGTCGCAGCGGGCCGCGCGGCCCGCGTCGACCCGAGCGCCGGTGCAGTTGTCCCAGCCGGCGCAACGATCGTGCTGACCATCAGCCAGGGCGGCTAGCGCCGCGACGTTCCGGGCATTGTTGCCCGGTGAGGCGCGTGGTAGAACCGTCGTGGACCGGCAGTTGCGTTCAGTCGTGGAGGAGGATTTGATGGCCGATCGCGTTCTCTCTTCCGGCGAGGCCCGCGCCTCGATCCAGCGGTTCCAGTCCGTCGTCAATGGACCCCTTCTCGATCAGATCAACGCGCTCAATCGCGAGGGCCAGGTGCTGTCAGAACCGAACAACTGGGACGGCCGGTTGGCGCAGGACTTCCGCGCCAGCTGGCCGCAGACGCATCAGCAGCTGCTGCGCGTCAAGGAGTCGCTCGAAGAGCTGCGTCAGCGTGTCCAGCAGATCAACCAGAACATCATGCAGGCCGGCGGCAACGCCTGAGGCCATCCCAGCGCCCGTCGGCGTCGAGCACCGGTCGGGCGCTGGCGGAGGGCGTCTGCCATGCCGAACTGGCAACCCAACTGGGAGGACGTGCGCTGGGACTACGCCGCCGCCGATCGCGCGGCGCGCGAGTTGGATCGCGCCGCCGACGAGCTGCAATCGACGTCCGATGCGCGGCGCCAGGTCGCTGACACGGCCGCGGCTGAATGGCGCGGCACCTACCGCCGGCGCTTTGACCAGCAGCTCGCTGAGGCGCTGCGCGCCTCGTGGTGGCACGCCGGCGAGTTCCGCGACGCGGCCGCGCGTATCCGCCGGGCGACCCAAATGGCGCGCGACGAGCAGGCACGCCGCGAGCGCGACCGCGAGCGTTGGCGGCGCGAAAAGGCGGACGAGGACGCGCAGCACGCGCGCGCACAGCAGGCCCGCCAACAACAGGCGCGCGCGGCCCAGGGCGGCTGAGATGGGTGCGAGCTGTCCGGTCGTGGTCCAGACACAAGCCAGTGTCAAACGCTGAGACCAGCTCAGCTGAGCCGAGCGCGCTGCACGCCTACGCCAGCTCGGGTTTGAGCATCGACGCGCAACTCGAAGCATCTTCGTCACGCCTGAGAGTGGCCCTGCAGGAGTTCACAACCACCTGCCCCGAGTACTCGATCGGCGTCAACAGCAGTCTGGCCGACCAGTTGCACGCCTACGTTCGGCGCACGAGCGACAACGACCGGTGGGTTCGACATGTCGCCGACCAGTTCGTGCTGGCGGACCAGGGTTCGGCTAGTAGCACGGGCCGGGTCATGGGCCCCCTCGACCGTGGAGACTCCGTCGCCCAGTGGGACGCCGCCACCAAGCTCGAGGCCGCTATCGAACGCGCCGTGGGCAAGCTGCCCGCCGCTCTGGCAGACCAGCTCCGCGCGATGCTGACTCCTGAAAACATCGCTGCCCTGGCCATTATCCTGGCGGCCTGGGCAGCATCCCATGCGCTCGGAATTGGCGAGGTCGTGGACCTGATCCTCGCCGTCGGCGGCGTGGTGATGCTCGGGCCCGAGGCCATTCGGGCCGTGCAAGAGCTTGCCAGCTTCGCCACCGGCGCGCTGGGCGCAAAGAGTAATGCCGATCTGGACAACGCGGGCGACCACCTGGCGGAAGCGGTAGCAATCGTCGGGGTAGATGGGGCGATGGTGTTGTTGACCCATCGCGCCGGTGGGAAACTGGGCGACCGCGTGCCGCGCGTCAACACTCGCCCGGCAGAAGTGGTCACACCCGAAGGTTTGCGGCTGAACATCGGTCCAGTTGATGATTCTTTGCCCCAGACCGCGGCGATGTCGACTCCCGAGCCTGGCGGCGTTGGCCCGGCGAACGCGGGGGTTGACGTGCGCGCCACCCCAGAAGAGGTTCGGGCCTGGGCAGACGGTCTGGAAACGCTCCCAACCCCAACCAACAGCGCGCGGGACCTGTACGAAGTCGCCAAAACGGGCGACCGCAACTACGTGGTCCCAGCGGGCGACGAGACGATCGCTACCGATGGTGTACGCGCAACCGATGCGCATCTCCTCGAAGCCAAGTACGTGGACAACCCGGCACGGAGTCCGTTCATCGACGACTCGGCCTGCCCCGACTTCGTCCGCGAAAACGTCAGGGCGAAGGTAGACGACGAGTTTAGGCGTTACGCTGCCGCACTGAAGGACGCGCGCAACCCGGTGGACCAACTCGCTGTCATCATCAACGATGAACGAGCTGCACCATACTTCGAAGCGCTACTCAGCAAGTACCATATTCAGGGCCACATTGAGATCAGGCCGTGACACCCGGAGGAGACTAGATGGCCGACTATTTCATCTCACCCAAGGAGAAGAGCGACCTGCGTCTCGACCTGACTGAATTCGCTGAAGCAGTCGCTCGACGCTGGCCGGGCGCGACGTACCTCTTCCCGGAAGAGGGTAAAGGACCCTATGGCCTGCGCTGGACCGTGCCTATGCCACAGCGGCGGCTTGACGGGGCACTGAACCGCGCCGGCCAGAGCATCGTGCTCGACGGCGATCTGCGTGACGCTGCGGAGTTCGCGCGATGGGTACGCCGGCAGGTGCCGCAACGGTACCCGTTGTTCTTCTACGATGAGGGCTATTCCGCCGACGTGGCGCTCACCGAAAGCACATCGGCCGAAGAACTTGTGCAACCTTTCCTGGTCCAGAGTTAGCCTCGGCGCTGCGCGCCCCGGCCGCTAGGCCAAATACACCCGCCAAGCCGCGGGCCCACAGCGGCTAGGCGTCATCCGTCGCAACGTGGACTGCTCCGCGCGCTCGCTGGACAGCCTGGAACGGCTCGGCCAGGCCCCCTTACGGGCTGTGGACGGCCCAACGGGCCAGGGTTATCGCTGCCGCGTCCTCGGCCACGGCAAACAGGAAGTCCGGGGCGCCGGTCACCTGCGTCAGGCCGCGTCGTAGCGCGTAGCCCACCCACGACCCTATCCAGCCACCGGCCGCGCCGACCAGCGCGCCGACCACTGGGGAGACGTTGGCGACTTGCGCCCGCGCCCCGCCAGCGAGCGCACCAGTAGCGACCCGCCCGCCGATCAGCGGCGCATCCGTTCGGCTCGGCACGAACGGCAGCTTGTCCCCTATCAGCTCGCCGCCGGCCAACAGTCCAGTCACCACCAGGGCCGGCGCGGACGCCAGAAAGCGCACCGGCTGCTCGTCTCTGTCAACGCCCTGGACCGACACCGACAACGCAGCCAGCGGGAGCATGGAGCGCAGCCCCGCGACAACGCCTAGCGCAAATGAGTGGAGGTACTCCACGACGTCGTTCGAATCAGAAGTCGCTGCCGATGCCGCCATGCCTCAGCCAGCAGCACGCGACGTGCCACACCGGCCGCAGCCGCCCGTCAGGCAGCGCTCGCGGTGGGCGTGGTGGCTAGACCGGGGACCACGCTCGTGTTCGGCAGGTGAACGAACACCGTCGGCGACACCTTCACCTTCAACGACCGGCTGCCGCCACCGAGGATGATCTCCGACAGCGCCATGACCCGCTCGTCCACCCACAGCGGAACCGCGGCCGGCAGGGCAAGCGCCGTGACGCCGCCGATCATCATCCCGGTCAGGTCGCGCGTCTCGTCGGCGGTCGCGAACGACGCCCGCTTCACGCCGAGCCGCCTGCGGACCGTCCCGTTCACGTCCAGCCGCGTCGACGCGGCGACGGCGCAGGCGACGTAGCGCTTCGGCTCGGCCTTGCCGGCGACGACGATCGTATTGACGGACTGCTCCGGGCTGAAGCCGTAGCGCTGGCAGAAGGCGGCGGTGTCGGCGTAGTCGGGGTCGCAGGCCAGCAGCTCGAACGGGACACCTGTCGCCTCGAGCGCAGCCCTGACCGCGGCTTCGATGTCCATGGCTTCAACGTCGATGCGGCGCGTTGGCGGTTCAGGCGGCCGCCCCGACCGCGACGCCCAGGCCCTTTGCCGTCGTCTCGATGGCGGCCCAGGTCGCGTCGGGGACGGGGATGCCGTCGCGCTGGCGGGTCTGGCGGGTCCGTGCCTCCGGCTCGCCGGGCAGCAGGACCTCTGAGAAGCCAGGTGCCGGCGGGATCGCCTTGAGACGGGCAGCCAAACGTTCGACGTACGCGGTGAACTCCTGCTTGGGGCGCAGCGCCCCCGGGTCGATAGCCAGGATCTGCAAGCAGCCCGCCCGGCCCTTCCCTGATGCGGTCTCGCCCCCGCTCAGACCGACCGACAACAGCTCCACCATCACGCCCAGCGCGTACCCCTTGTGGCCAGCGAACGGAAGCAGCAGGCCGCCGGCGAAGAACTCCTCCACGTCGGTGGTCGGCTGGCCAGCCGCGTTGATGATGGCGCCCGGTGGCACTGGCTCCTTCTTGGCGCGGGCGACCTGCAGCTTGCCCTGGGCGACGGCGCTGGTGGCGTAATCGAGCAAGATCGGCGGGTGGCCTTCGGCGCGCGGGACGGCCCAGGCCATCGGATTGGTAGACAGCGCGCCGCGGGCGCCGCCGAAGGGCGCCACCTGGTATGGGCCGTTCGGCCCGCTGGTCGTGGCCATGCCAACCATGCCGGCGGCAGCGATGCGCTCGACCCACTCGCCGATGCGGCCGGTGTGGTGGCTGTTCATCAGCACCACCAGCGACAGGCCGGCGCCGCAGGCCTTGCCTATGGCGACGTCGGCGGCGAAGCGGGAGCCGACCTGGCCAAACGTGCGCGCCCCATCGACGACCGCCACAGTGGCTGTCTCGCGCGTCACGACCGGCTTGGCCCGGGCGTCCAGGAAGCCCTCCTGTATCTCCTTGACGTAATGCGGGATCCGGATGACGCCGTGCGAGTCGTGGCCGACGAGGTTCGCGTCGATGAGGGAGGACACGACCCCCTCGGCGTTTTCGGGCGTCGCGCCAGCGGCGGTGAAGATGTCCGTGGCCAGGGTTCTGAGCCGCTGAGACTGCATCGTGGGCATCGGACCAGGATACCCCAGCGGCTGGCCCGCGCTGCGTCGGCGGCTAGCGCGGCCTGAATACCGTGTGGGCGACGCCGCCGAAGATCAGGTCCCTGTCCGCTACGCTCCTGCCGGCGAGCTGCTCCATGGGCAGCCGCAGCGCCCGGCCGTACCCCTCGCGTCCGGCCACCGGGGGGAAGTCGCTGCCCCACATCATTCGACCCGGCCCGAAATGGTCGTAGGCCAGGTCGAGGTACGGCGGGATGGGCTCTTCGAAGGGGAATGGGCTTGTGACCGGCAGGGCGCGGGTGCAGAACTCGCCGAGACCGGGGACCTTGATGTAGACGTTCGGGAAGCGCGCCAGCTGGAACGCTCTCCGGCGCAGCTCGGCGCTTGCCGCGGACGTCTCGGGCCGGCTGATCCCGGCCAGGTGCTCCAGGACGATGGTCGTCTCGGGCAGCGCCCCCACGAGACGGGCGAACTCGTCGGAGGCGAAGTCGGCGCTCGATCCGCCGCAGCTGACCGGGAGGTCGAGCCGCGCCGCAGCGCGCCAGATCGCCAGCGGATCGGCTCCCGGTGACCGTGTCCCAGGGGTCAGCCGAACGCCGCTGGCGCCGGCCTCCGCCAGGCGCTCCAGCGCCGCGAGCGCGTCCTCCGGGCGCGGATCGACCACGACCACGCTCGAGAAGCGATCGGGATGGCCGCGCACACACGTGGTCTGGTAGCTGTTGTCGGTCTCGCCCATGATCTGGATCAGCACCGCGCGGTCGACCCCGTTGCCATCCATCTCGTACAGGAGCGTCTCGATTGGCTCGTACCAGGCGAGCGAGGCGTGGGTATGGCTGTCGACGATCATTGTCTCGATGCGAGGATATACTGCCCGCTGGGAGGGCGCCCGCACACGTGAGATTGAGATTTGCCATCCTCGGCTACGGCTCTATCGCGCAGTCGCACGTTCAGGCTCTGCAAGCTCTGCGCGGGACTGGGGGCGCGGACGTGCAGCTACGGACCGTCATGGGGCGGCTGGCCGAGCCGGCGGCCGATTTTGCTCGCCAGCACGGCTTCGCCCGGTCGACGACCGATCTCGACGCGGTGCTGGACGACCAGGACGTTGACGCCGTGATCGTCTGCTCCCCGACAAACTTCCACGCTGAGCAGACCGAGCGTGCTCTCACGGCCGGCAAGCACGTGCTGTGCGAGATTCCCCTGGCCACGTCGCTGGCGGACGCTGACAGGCTCACCGCCCTGGCCGATGCCCGGGGTCGGACGCTGATGGTCTGCCACACCGAGCGCTACTACCCGGCCCTCGTGGAGGCGCGACGCATGATCGCGTCCGGCGAGCTGTACCCGCACGCCGCGGTGTCGCGCTACATGTTCCAGCGGCGCGCCAACGTCAACTGGGTGGGCCGCCAGCGGAGCTGGACCGACAACCTCATCTGGCATCACGGCTGCCACGCTGTGGACGCCACTCTCTGGCTGCTGGGCGCGACGGAGGTGGAGACGTCACCGGAGGTCGCTCTGCCCGGTGGCGGGCTGAACATCCCGATGGACGTGGGCATGCTGCTGCGGACGCCGCGCGACCAGGTAGCGACGGTGTCCCTGTCGTACAACACGCACATCCCGCTGCACGACTACCTGGTCATCGGCCAGCAAGCGACTGTCATGTTCGACAACGGCGAGCTGCGTGGCAAGGATGGCGTCATCGTGGCGCGGCCGGCGCAGGAGGCGGTCAGCGAGGCGATCACGCGCCAGGACGCGGAGTTTCTCGCGGCCGTGGCTGAGGGGCGGGAGCCAGCGATCTCGGGCCGGTCCGTCCGGCCGGCGATGGCGGCGCTCCAGGTGGCGCAGGACTCGCTGGACGCGCGGCGCGCCCGGCTCGGGCCGGACGCACGCCACCCGGACCTGCCTTAGCGCTTTCCGGGCACGTCCAGCGTCAGCGCGCTCCGCTTGAGCCCGAGCATCTTACGCCCAACCAGTAGCGCTTCGGATCTGGCTGTCGAGCCAGTTGTTCAGCGTCTGGATAGGGAGGCGGCTTCGCCATGATCGACCCAGTTTTTCGACTCCACTCACTCTTCAGCCGCTATCTCAGGGGCGAGCTGACACTCGACCGCTTTGAAGCAGAGTTCGTCCCTCTGGTGCCCTACCTCGCTGTGCGCTCACAGGCGACGGTGACCGCGAGCCTGACCCGAGCCGTTGATGAGATGCTCGTCGACATCGACCTGGGCGAAGCAACTGAGGATGAGCTGCGCGGGCTGCTCGAGAAGCGCCTGAGCCGCGTTCCCTAGTTCTGGCGATTGCTCAAGTCGCCGACGACGCGATGGCAACCTCGTGGCCGGTGCGGGACGACTCCTCGCACGCCAGAAGCACCTCGACGATGTGGCGGCCCCACGCCGGGGTCACCGCCAGCTCCTCGCGCCCCTGGACCGCGCCGACGAGGTTGCGCAGCTCCTGGGTG
>JAABUZ0100003008.1_pt1 | contig 26302 bp, 21 predicted proteins | sample 5562091 | NCBI WGS metagenome assembly JAABUZ01 (sample SAMN12813069, study PRJNA571459) | rock metagenome | isolation source: Antarctica rocks | place: Antarctica: Victoria Land, Linnaeus Terrace sud | collected 2015-12-21 | reverse complement strand
CGTCAACTGGGACGCCGTCTCCAAGCGCTTTGCCGGCTAGTTCCGAGCTGACAGAAGAAAGCCCCCGGCATGATGCCGGGGGCTTTTTTGTCATTAGAAGCGTGGGACTAAAGTCCTACGCTGTGGGGCGCGGACGCCTAGTGTCCGCCTGCGCGGACAAGGACCGGAATAAGAGGGCAAGGGCAAGCCCTGCCCCTACTCTCTGTCTTCATCTCTTTGCCCTACTCTTTGTCCGCGCAGGCGGACACTAGGCGTCCGCGCCCCACAGCGTAGGACTTCAGTCCCACGCTCTTGAGGCTCTTTTATTCTTACGTTCCCGGCGCATACACTTCCATGCTGAACAGAGAGACGCCGAACTGGGTCGCTCGCTTGGTGGCGTACACGCGAACAAACCGGGCGGCGACCGGCGCGAATTTGATTGTTTCTGGGTCACCAGTGCCGTTTTGCGTCGTGTAAACATCCGCGTAGTTCTTGCCGTCCTGGCTCACCTGGACCGAATAGGCGCTGGCATAGGCATCTTCCCAGAGCAGCTTGACATGGTCAATCGTCACGGACTTGCCTAAATCAATGGCAACCCATTGCGGATCGGAAAAGCTCGAACTCCAGCGGGTGCTGTCATCGCCGTCGGTGACGTTGCTTGCCGGTGTGTCGGCCTCCTGCACAGATGATGCGGTGACGGGACGCTTGTACGCCAAGTCATTGACGTTCCGCACCGGCGGGGCCGGCTCGTCGCCGAGCAGTGGAATCGGCTCCGTGTAAGTTGCCGCAAGGCGAAGCGCGGCCTGCTGCCGGATGTCGCGGGAAGAAGCGCCGACTTCAATTTCGTAGCGACCTGCATCCGCCTTCCACTGCTTGCCGGGAACATCGCAGTACGCCAAATCGCGCGGACGAAGCGTCATTGTGACCGTTTTGGTTTGGCCCGGCAGCAGGTTCACTTTTCCGAAGCCTTTCAGCTCCCGGACCGGCTTGTCTATTCTGGGCGCAGGGTCGTGGATATACAGCTCGGCAACTTCCGCGCCTTCCCGCTGCCCGGTATTGGTAACATCAACGCTTGCCGTGACAGTGCCGTTCGGCCCCATCTGAGGCCCGGAAAGCCGCAAATGAGAGTAGCGAAACGTCGTGTACGACAGGCCGTAGCCGAACGGGAACAGCGGCGCAATTTTTTGCTTGTCAAAATGGCGGTAGCCGACATAAATACCCTCGGCATAAGTGACCTGGCCGTCTGTGCCGGGGAAATGGCCGTAGTCGGGATAATCTTCCCGGCGGGCCGCAAGCGTCGTCGGCAGCTTGCCGCTGGGATTGATGTCGCCGAACAGCAAAGACGCAATCGCATGGCCGCCTTCCTGTCCGGGGAACCAGGCTTCGACCAGGCCCGGAACTTGGCGCAGCCAGGGCATGAGGACCGGCGTCCCGTTGTTCAGGACAACAATTGTCTTTGGGTTCGCGGCGGCAACTGCCTGAATTAGCCGATCTTGACTGCCGGGAAGCGCCAGGGAAGGCCGGTCGCCGCCCTCCCCTTCCGTCCCAGACGTCGTCACGAAAACAACGGCGACATCGGATTTTTGCGCGGCCTCGGTGGCATCCGCGAACGAAGACGCGCCGGGAAGCATCCAGCTAAATCGCAGGGAGGCATCTCCGCCGGCCTGAAAGTATTCAATCCGCAGGGGGTAAGCGTGTCCGGCTGCCAGTGGCACTTCCACGGTTTGCGTTGACGTTCCGCCTTCGAACCAGTGGTCAATCAATTGTTTGCCGTCCAAAAACAGCCGGTAGCCGTCGTCCCCCGTCAGCGACAGCATATAGCGTCCGGTCGTCGGGGCAGTCAGCATTCCCGTCCAGCGGACACTGAAGTTTGTGCGCGGCACGCTCAGTGCGGGCGCGATTTTGGACCAGTCAAATTGAAGCTGCGAGTCGCTGCGAACCAGCGACGGCTGGCCGTCCAGATTTCGGTTAGCAAAATACTCGCCCCGCAGGCCGCTCCTAGCCCCCACGGAAGCCAGCGCGGAAGCAGGAACGGTCACGCCGCTTTCCTGCCCAGCGGCATAGTTTACTGTGACCGCACTGCCAACCCGCGTTTTGATGCCGTCAAGCGGCTGGATCGTGTAAAACGGCGTGACGCTTGGGCTGCCTGCCGAGCCAAGCTGCATCGCCATTGCGGCCGGCCCGATCACGGCGATAGATTTGATCTTCGCCGCGTCGAGCGGCAAAATGCCGCCGGCGTTCTTCAGGAGAACCATGCCGGAGCAGGCGGCCTCATACGCCAGCCGCTGATGCTGCGGGGAGTTGACGACGCTGTGGTCAGGCGTTCGCGGACCGTCAAGCAGCCCGACCCGGATGACAGTCCGCAGGATGCGCCGCACCGAATCGTCAATTTCGGCCTGCGTGATGCGTCCGCTCTTTAAGGCACGCGCGACTTTATCATGCGTCAAATAAGCGCCCCCCGGCATCTCCAGGTCGTTGCCGGCGCTGACCACCCCTGCCGTCTCATGCACTGCGCCCCAGTCCGACATGACCAGCCCGTCCCAGCCCCAATCTTTCCGCAATACGTCCGTCAAAAGGTACTGGTTGGCGGTCGCATAGTAGCCGCCGACTCGGTTATAGGACGCCATGACAGACCAGGCATGGCCCTCTTGAACGCCGCTCTCAAACGCCGGCAGGTAAATCTCGCGCAGCGCACGTTCACTCACGTTGACGTTGACGCTCATACGGTCCACTTCTTCATTGTTGCAGGCAAAGTGCTTGATGCAGGCGGCGCACCCGGTGCTTTGCATCCCCTGGATGTAGCCGACCGCGAGACGGCCCGCAAGAAACGGGTCTTCGCTGAAGTATTCGCTGTTACGTCCTCCGAGCGGAGAGCGCTGAATGTTGACTGCCGGTCCGAGCAGGACTTGCACTCCCGTGCCTTTGTTCAGCGCTTCTTCGCCGATAGCTTTGCCGATTTGCCCTACCAGTACTGGGTTCCAGGAGGAGGCCATGATCGCCCCCGCCGGGAACTGCGTCGCGGGACCCTGCGTGCTGCCCGCCCCGCCGCGAACGCCTTCCCCGGCGTCCGCCATGCTCATTGCGGGAACGCCAAGCCGGGGCAGCGGCTGCGTCGTAAACCCGGTTCCGGTCATAAAGCCCAGTTTTTCGTCCTGCGTCATCCGGCTGAGTAAGTCGTTGACCCGCGCTTCCAGCGGCACTTTCGAGTTTTTATAGACAGGAGTAACTTGAGCCCAGCCCCGCGAGGCCATGAGCAAAACGGCAAAAAGCGCAAACGCGGCAACAACGGCAGATGATGTTCTCAAACGCATAACTTTTATGTCCCCTTTGCAAAAAACAGCTTATAAAAAAGACAGCCCGGCCTCTGAAGGCCAGACTGTCTTACTTAACTTCCGGGCGGCAATGAAGCTACCGGGCCGATGCCAGCTTCTTCTGGCCAAGTTCCCAGGTATGCTCCCAGGGGCGCTGCGCCAGCTCTTCGTAGCGCCCGCTGTACGGCTCCATCTTCCAGCCCATAAACGCCCAGCCGACATAGTTGCCGACATCCCAGATTTTCTCCGAGGGCAATTGGCCTTTGAACTGCGGCATCGCGCTTCCGGGAATGCCGTACAGAACAACTTCATAAATATCGCCGTTCGAGATCGAAGACACTTCGTTCTTGCGGTAATCGTAGTGGTAGCCCGGCTGACCGCCCTGGGTGCTGGCCCCAGATGCCTGCACCAGCGTGAAGTCCATCGGCGGCGGGTTCAAGTACGGCTTGGCCGGGCCGCGCCCGTCGCCATGCTCGCCGTGGCAGCCCGCGCAGTAGGCGATATACAAGACGCGCCCACGCTCTACCGAGCCTTCGGTGACAGGTTCGGGGTTCGGCATGACCAGCCAGGAGCTTGGAATGGTCGAGTTCAGGTACGCGACATTCTCGCCGGGGCCTTTTTGGTAATACTTGATGAGATTGACCTTGAGCTGTTCCTGCTGAGACGCTCGCTTGACACCCATCTTGCCGCCGAGGCACTGAATATACGCAATCAGGTTGCTCCGGTCCTCACCTTGAATGTAGCTGAACGACGGCATGAACGACTGCGGGCGGGTATAGCGCGGATTTTGAAAGTGCGCCCAGTGCCAGTCGTCGGGATGGTAGCCGCCTTCGCGCATCAAATCGGGACCGTTGCGGGAGGAGCCGACTTCATGCGGCGAGTCGTAAGCGTAGTCGCCCGGCTGGGCGGCCAGCCCGCTGCCCTCACCCCAGTCCATCGCCCGCGTGTCCTGCGAATGGCAGTAAACGCAGCCGTTTTTGACATAAATCTCGCGGCCTTTGAGTTCCTGGGCTGTGTACTGGAGGGCGTTAGGCGTCGGATTGGGATGAAACACTTGGGTTGGCAAGATTGCTATCACGATAATCCAGCTAAACATCACAAACAAAGAGCCGAACAAAATTGTCAGCGGAGTCATTTTCATGGACGGAAAATTTCTAATTTAAACTAATCAACCACAGCGACGCGGTCATCAAACTCGGTCGGCGGAGCGCCGATTTCCTGCAAGCCGGCAATTCCGAGATTGCGCTTCTCAGCGGGGCTTGGCATCTTCTGACGAATTGTCATGATCAGATTGATGCCCTGCAAAATGACGCCGATCATATACATGCCGCCGAAAACCGAGCGAAGCAGGAAGTACGGCTTGACAACCGGATAGGCTTTGACCACCTGCTCACCGAGCGTAATCCACGCGCTGCCCTGCACGAGACCCGCCGCCGTCAGCGCCCAGAAGTAGCCGTTGACGCCGATCAGCATCAGCCAAAACTGGAAGTCCGCCAAGTTGCGGCTCCACAGCGGCTTGCGGACAATCTGCGGCACCATGTATAGCATGGTGGCCGACGAAATAAACGCAAACGCGCCCAAAAATGCCAGGTGCGAATGTGCGATAACCCACTGCGTGAAGTGAACGAAGCGGTTTACCGCCATGAACGCCTGCACCGTTCCCTGGAACGAAACCGCAAGGTAGAAGAACGAGCCTGCCAGGACAAACCGCAGGGGAATGTTTTCCAGCATCTGCCCCCACTGCCCGCGCATGGTCATGTAGATGTTGACGCTGAACGAGAACACCGGAATAATCAGGCCGACCGAGCCGACAATTGAAATCACTTTTAGCCAGTTCGGGATCGGCGCTTGCAGCAGATGATGCTGCCCGGTGTTAGAATACAGCAGCGCGATAGACCAGAAGCCGACCAGCGACATGAGATGCGAATACAGCGGACGGCGCGACAGCTTTGGCACGAGATAGTAGACCAAAGCGATGCCGCCGGTCGTGATGTACAGGCCGAACAGATTGTGGCCGTAAAACCAGTTCCAGACCGCGTCATTGAGGCCAATGAGTGACCCCGTGCGCTGAAAGTTTGTCACGCCATTGGGCAGATTGGATGCATCGTTGTTCCATAAAACATGCTGGTGACCGTCCCGCGTCAGATATGTATCAAACGGGTGCCACATGACGTTGCCGATAAAGTACATCATCGCCACCCAGACCACCGAGCCGCCGATGTACCACAGCGAAACGTACAGCTTCGGCTCGCGCCGCGCGGCGATTGTCTGGAAGATGATCACGGCGTTGACGCACATCAGCGTAAACACCGGCCAGTCAATCCACCACGGGAACTCGGTGTATTCTTTGCCCTGCGTATCCCCGTTCAGGATCGCTCCGACGCCGAGAAAAACCGTCAGGTTCCAGAAAAACAGCAGCAGGTTCGCCGCCCGGTTTGTTCGCAGCGGCGTTTTGCACAAGCGCGGCACGATAAAGTACCAGCCGCCGAACATGCCGGACGAGAAGATGCCGAACAATCCCATCGAAATGTGTGCGGGGCGCAGGCGGCTCCAGGTCAGCTGCGGGATGCCGGCAAAAATATCCGGCGTCGTCAGCTCGTTCGACATCACAAAGCCGAAGATGGTTGTCAGGATGATCCAGCCCGCGCCGCTGAGCAGCCCATGCAAAGCCGCCGAATCCGGCCGGTCCAGGTTCATCCAGAACGCAGTCAGGCGCGACGACCTGCCCCCAGTCACAGGCGGCCCTGAGCCGTTGGAATCCGAAGGAAGGAGTGATGTAATGGACATAGCGAGCGAGGCTTCCTAAGTCTAAAGCGTACAAATGCGGAAGAAAACGGCGTTCGGGAAATCAGTTACCAATTCCCCGCCCCTATTATACTCAAACTTCACGCAAAACAAAAGCCTTCGCCGCTTAGGTATCATAAAGAAGTTAGATACCCCCGCCTAAAGGCTTGGGGCTTGTCCCTAGTTCGATAGCCTACGCAGAGGGCCGTAGGCGTAACTGAGACAATAGGCTTTCTGAACTGGAAGCCCGTACTCCGATGTTGACCGCCGCGTTTGCGTCGGCGTTAGTCTCGAAGCCACAAGAAAGACAGTAGAACTTAGCTTGGCTCTTTCGGTTGGCCTTTTCGCAGTGTCCGCACTTGGAGCAAGTACGGCTTGTGTTGCGAGGATCAACTGAAACAAGCGGAATACCTGCGGCTTCGGCCTTGTACGCCGTGAATTGGCGTAATTGGTCAAAAGCCCAGTTTCCCATAAGCCAGCGCATCTCACGCCCGAAAACAGTTTCTGCTCTATCACGAATACCTTTCAGGTCTTCGAGAGCCAGTGCCTTTCGTGAGTTTGCCGCCGTAGCGACAAGACGCTTGGAAATCACATGGTTCGTATCACGAGAAAATCTGCTCTGCTTCTGCCGAATGCGTTTGAGGTGCTTCTTAGCAGATTTGGTTCCTTTGGCTTGCAGCAAACGGCGAATACGCCGAACGCGGCGGCGTACACTCTTGACGGCTTCGCCCGAATACTGATTGCCTTCGCTGTCTGTGGCAATCTCCGTAATGCCGAGGTCAACACCCAGCACGGCTTCGCAGGAGGCTTTGGGCGCATCGGTTTCAACTACGACGTGCAAGTAGAAACGGCGGTCTTTGGCATCAAAGCACAGGTCGGCAGAGCAGGGTTTCCAGCCCAGATAGCGGCGGTAGTAGCCGCATAGATTGAAACGAACGCAGACGCGCCCTGCAACACTTGCCAGAGATGCCATGCCTTCTTCGAGTTTGACCCAATAGGAGCGGGCGTCATAGCGGACAGGGCAAAGTTGGGATGTCGGTCTGCCAGCCTTGCGTCCCTGCTTCAATCGTTCATCAACCGACTTCAAGGCTTCTGTTGCCTTGACACGGGCCGCGCAGTGGAGTTGGGAAGGCAGGTCTGGGTAGTTGCCGCGCAGGGTTTTGTAAGTGGCGTGATGCAGGCGGGTTCCGTTGCGCTCGGCTGTATCCCAGCCCTGAGCGGTGACGGCGTTGAAACAGGCCGTGGACTGGCGCAGAGTTTCTAGCAGGATACTCTCGGTTTCGCGGCAGGTACTCGTACCGCTGCCGAGGCTCTGCGAACAGGTATGGAGCCTAAGTTTCAACGTCGCCTTCAACGATTATTTGCCTTTCTGGTTTTCGATGTAAGCACGTACAACACTATCGCTGGCGTGTCCAACCGACCCAAGATAATACGAGCGCGTCCAAAGCGACGGCATTTTGAGCAGGAACGCAAACTCTTGTCTCAAAACACGAGAGGTCATGCCTTTGATCTGATTGACGATAAAGTTTGGCGCGTGGTCGGGAGGCATAGCCACAAAGAGGTGAACGTGGTCGGGCATGATTTCCAGTGCAACCACTTCGCCTTTAAGTTCCGCAACCTTCTCACGTATCAGCACTTCGCACCGCTCTTTGACCTCGCCCACCAAACACTTGCGGCGGTACTTGGGACAAAAAACGATGTGGTAATTCAGGTTGTAAACACGATTGCCTGTTTTTTGATAATTGCTTGCCATCAAGAGTATTATACACTATTATTGTGGCGTCTGTCAAGAAAACGCCAACCTAAAACGATTGGGCAATTCCTCCCCCGCATGAATGCTGGGGGGCTCCTTGCCCGCCCACACGAAAGGTTTTGTTATGAGTTTAATTCGCCTGCACAATGTCACCATGAAATATGTGGATCAAAAGCAAGAGCAGCAGCTGATCCTGCGCTCCGTCTTCTTTCGCTTGCAGCCCGGCGAGCGCGTCGGCCTGATCGGCAGAAACGGAACCGGCAAAACGACGGTTTTCAAGCTGATATTGGGAGAAATCACGCCGGCCGAAGGCACAGTAGACTTCGAGCCGGGCCTGAAGATCGGCTACTTTTCGCAGTTTTCCTCGCTTGACGGAATGCTTTCCGTTCAGCAGACTTTGGAAGCGCTGTTTGCGGACTTCCAGGCCATCGAAGCCGAGCTGGCCGAGATCGCCGGGTCGCTTGAAACCGTGGAAGACGCAGGCGAAATGGAGCGGCTGCTGGAGCGGCAGTCCGCCGCGCTTGACGAAATGAACCGCCGGGACGGCTGGGAATACCAGAGGCAGATTGACACGGCGCTCTCAAAGCTCGGTTTCAGCGCGGAACACCGGCAGCGGCCGATTGACCAGCTCTCAGGCGGGTGGCGGAACCGGGCGGCGCTGGCAAAGATTTTGCTGGAACAGCCGGACGTTCTGCTTTTAGACGAGCCGACAAACTTTCTGGACGTTGCCGGATTGGCCTGGCTGGAAGGCTGGCTGTCTCAGTTCAAGGGCGGCTTGATTCTGATCTCCCATGACCGGCAGTTCTTGGACGGCGTCGTCACGCGCATTGTGGAAGTTGAAAACTACGGCTTCCAGGAGTATGGCGGCAAGTTCAGCGAGTATGTCCGCGAAAAACAGTTCCGGCTTAAAACTTTAGAGCGGCAGTTTATGCACGAAGAAGAGCTGCTGACGTTTGAAGCCGAAGCCATCACTGACCGCGAGGAAGCGAAGCGCAATCCCGCGCCGGCTTTGCAGCGCAAGCTGGCCGACCTCAAAAAGCGCCGTGAGCCGCGGCCGGTGGACGTTCTGGTTTCGTCGCTCTACGGCGGCCTACGGGTTCCCGACAAGCTGGCTTATGCCGAGCATCTTGCCAAAACCTACGGCGACCAGATACTCTTTGACGACGTTTCGTTTGAAGTCGAGCGCGGCGAGCGGCTGGCGATTGTCGGGCCGAACGGCAGCGGCAAATCCTCGCTGCTGCGGCTGCTGACCCGAAAAGAAGCCCCTGACAGCGGCGAGATGGTCTGGGAGCGCGGCGTCACGTTTGCCGACTTTAACCAGACGTTTGCCGCCCTGGATTTAACTGATACCGTCACCCATGCCGTCAACACCAGCGGCGGCGTCGGCTCGCTTGCCTTTACCGCCGCCCGGAAGCAGATCAGCAAGTTTCTGACGCTTTTGCAGTTTTCGGAGAATGACATGGGCCGCAAAATAGGAGCGCTGTCCGGCGGCCAGCGGGCAAGGGTCGCCCTTGCCATGTGCCTGCTGTCCGAAGCCCAGGTCTTGATTTTGGACGAGCCGACGAACCATTTAGACCTCGCCAGCACGCAGGTCATGGAGCGGGCATTAGTTCATTTCCCCGGCGCGGTGGTCGTCGTCAGCCATGACCGTTTCTTTCTGGACAAGGTAGCCACACGCCTGCTCGTGTTTAGTCCCGGCGGCAGTGTCACAAACTTCAACGGCAACTGGACCCAGTGGCAGGCCAGCCAATAATGCCACAACCCCGGCATCTTTTCACCCAACAAGAAATTTCCAAATCGTGCAGGATATTTTTAGACGCACCTGGAAACTAGACAGGAGACAAAAATTAGGAGGCACACCAAGCCATTGGAACGAACAATCAAAGTGGGCATTATCGGGACCGGCGGGATCGCAGGCGGCAAGCACATGCCGGCCCTTGCCAAAATCAAAGGCGTGGAAATGGTCGCATTCTGCGACATCATTGAAACCAAAGCGCTGGCCGCCGCCGCAAAATACGGCACGCCCGATGCCAAAGTTTACACCGACTATACCGAGCTTCTCAAAGACGGTGACATTGAAGTCATTCACGTTTTGACGCCGAACGACTCCCATGCCGAAATCAGCATCGCGGCACTGGAAGCCGACAAGCATGTCATGTGCGAGAAGCCGATGGCGAAGAAAGCGGCGGATGCCCGGCGGATGCTGGAAACAGCGCAGCGCACCGGCAAAAAACTGACTATCGGCTACCAGAACCGGCAAACCGCCGAAGCCACGTACCTCAAGAAAGTCTGCGATGCCGGCGATCTCGGCGAGATTTACTACACCAAAGCGCTTGCGATCCGCCGCCGCGCCGTTCCAACCTGGGGCGTTTTTCTGGACGGCGAAAAGCAGGGCGGCGGCGCTTTGATTGACATCGGCACGCACTCCCTGGACTTGTCGCTCTGGATGATGAACAATTACAAGCCGAAGTCGGTCATGGGAGCCACCTACCACAAGCTGGCCGGAACCGAAAACGCCGCGAATGCCTGGGGCCCCTGGGACCCGGCCAAGTTCACCGTTGAGGAAGCCGCTTTCGGCTTTATCACGATGGAAAACGGCGCGACCATCAATCTGGAAGCCTGCTGGGCCATCAACCTCATGGACACCGCCGAAGCGCAGTGCGTTCTCGCCGGCACGAAAGCAGGCGCGGACTTCAAGGGTGGCCTGCGGATCAACGGCGAGCGGTTCTCGACGCTGTACCTGAACCAGATTCAGACCTCCGCCAGCGGCGTCGCCTTCTTTGAAGGCAAATCCAGCGACCCGGCTTTGGAAGAAGCGCAGTCCTGGATTGACGCCGTTCGCAACGACACCGCTCCGGTCGTTTTGCCGGAGCAGGCCCTGGTCGTCTCCGAAATCCTGGAAGCGATCTACGAATCGGCGGCAAGCGGCAAAGCCGTCTACTTCAACAACTAAGTTCAAGCCAAAGGGCGGGATACTCTCTCGCCTTTCGGCTTTGTTGTGATGACCTGCTGGCTTTGGGCCCCGCAGCCTGGTCGTCCGAAAAAAGACGCGCTGTAGATTTGTCTTTTATCGGCGCGGATGACAGTGTCACCCGCGCCGATTGTCATTCTTTGTGCTTGACACTTATTCTGTGCTTGGTGCTTGACACTTATTCTGTGCTTGACACTTATTCACGGGCTTGCTATAATACAGCACAGCCTATGAAACATCTTCCCCGCCTTGCCGCAGGATTGCTTACCCTTTGCCTGCTCTGCTGTTTTGCGCCCCGCGCCCAAGCGTTCGGCTGGCCCAACAGCAACGACAGCATTTTTCCGCCGCTGCCTGCTGCCAAGCCCTACATCAACTTTGATGGGCGAGGCTTCATCATTCACGGCAAGCGCACGTTTATTGTCGCGGGCGAACTGCAGTACCCCCGGACGCCTAGGGCGATGTGGCGGGACCGGCTGCTGCGGATCAAGCGGGCCGGGTACAACACGGTCCAAACCTATGTGTTCTGGAACTACCATGAGCCGACCGAAGGGAAGTTCGAGTTTACCGGCGAAAAAGACTTGAACGCCTATTTGCAGCTTGTGCATTCGCTGGGACTGTATGCGATTGTCCGCATGGGTCCCTACGACAATGCCGAATGGGACACCGGCGGCCTGCCGGTCTGGCTGCGCTTTAGGCCCGGCCTGCGCCCGATGTCCGACAACGCCCAGTTTTACCAGGCCGTGACGCCGTACTTCAACCGGCTTATTCCAATTCTCGCCGCGAACCAAATTAATCACGGCGGGCCGATTCTCATGGTTCAAATGGAAAACGAGCATGTCCTGCCAAATGGCGTCGGCGGCGGCACGGACCTTCCAAACCCCTACTACAAGTGGTTTTATGCCAAGATGCGGACAATGGGAATGCAGGTTCCGCTGTTTTTCAGCGGCCTGAACCATAGCGAGCGGCCGGCAGGAGACTCGCCGTTTGACACCTCCCAGCGGACTTCTCCCTGGTACAGCAGCGAGTTCTGGACAGGCTGGCTGGACCGCTATGGATATAACGAGGAGCGGGCGCGGGAACTGGAGCGAGAAACCTGGAAGGTCATCGCTTACGGCGGCGCGGGCTACACCCACTACACGATGGCAGGCGGCACAAACTTCGATACCTGGAACAACAACGAGGTGACCTCTGCTTACGACTTCGGCTCACCCATCGGCCAGGCCGGGGACATTCGCCCTTCCTACTACTCCTGCAAAAAAGCCGCGATGTTCGCCGTCAGCTTTGGAAACCTGCTGGCAAGCTCCCTTGCCGGCGACGACGGCGGCGGCGTGACCCCGACCGACGGCGGCATCCAAGTTTCAAGCCGCAAAGGCCGGGCCGGGGAAGCCGCGTTTCTGTATAACCGCACCGGCAGCCCAATTGCGACCCAGATTAAGATTAACGGCGTTTCCTATCCCGCTGCCGGGCCGATCAGCATTGCCTCCGGCGAGTTCGTGCCGATTGTGCGCTCTTATCCGCTCGCGCCGGGCATTCGGCTTTCGCTTGCGGCAGCCCGCCTGCTCGGCATCGCCCGGTCGGGTGCGCTCACCACGCTGGTCGTTTACGGCAATCCCGGCGAGCCGGTGGAGCTGCACTTTGCCGCCGCCCATGCCCGCACCGCCGGGGCAGGTATGACGGTCTCAAAAGCCGGCCCTGTGCTTCAAACGACCATTCCCAAGACCGTGCCGCGTCTCAGCAGCTTTGCTTCCGGCAGCCAGTCGGTGCGGGTCCTGACCATGCCCACAAAGATGGCCGACCGGACCTGGTTCCTGGAGAACGGCGGACTAATCGCCTGCGGCCCGGATTATGTCGGCGAAGTTCAGCAAGCCAGCGCCGGAGCAATCCAGCTGGCGACGGAGCAGAGCGGCCTCTCTGCGCCGTCTCATTCCCTGCCCTGCCTGCTGTACCTGGCAAGCGCGTCCAAGCCGCCGATGACGCTCGTTCCCATTTCGACGCCGGGCGCGAGGGCCTCCGCCGCGCCGCCCGCGCCTGGACCGTGGAGGGCGGACTACTCCGTGCCGCAGGCCCAGCCGGGCTACAGCGACGCGCACTGGAAGAGCAGCCGCGAGGCGCTGCCGATGGGCGCGGACGGCGATTACGGCGCTTATGCCTGGTATCGCGCGAAAGTCACGGTTCCGACTGCCGGCGTTTATCAGCTTAACCTCAGCAACGCCGACGACTGGGTGAGCTGCTTCGTGAACGGCAAGCACGCGACAAGCGCCGATGTCCGGTCTGCCCCGCGCGTTTTCCCGGTGACGCTTCGGGCCGGGACAAACACGGTTGCTTTTCTTACAGGCCACTACGGGCGCAACAAGCTCTTTAACTACTATGACTCGCTGGAAACGATTGATGCGAAAGGGATTATCGGGCCGGTCCTGCTGACCCAGACCGGCGGCAGCCAGCAGCAGCTGAATGCCTTCCGCTGGCAGGCGGATGATCAAGCGCCGACGGATGCCGCGCAGAAAGCCGCTCCCGGGCTCGATACTTCGGGCGCAGACTGGCAGGATGCTTCTACTTCCACTGATGTTTTTGGAGGCCGCGCCGGCTGGGCCTGGTTCCGCACGACCCTGCCGAATGTCCCTGGCCCGCATCGCCGCTTGTTCTTTCAAAGCATTGACGACAACGGCATTGTCTACTTGAATGGGCAAAAAGTCGCGATTGATGTCACCCTGAACTCCAACACGACCGTCTCACTTGATGAAGCTTGGCACGAAGGCGGGCCGAACATTCTGACTGTTGCGGTCCAAAATACGGGTGGACCGGGCGGACTGACCGGCGAAGTACGGCTGGACTCCGGCCTCCCCGACGGCCCTCCGGTTCGAGGCTGGAAAATGCAGGGCGGCGAATCTTACCCCGCCTACACGTCGCCGCAGTGGAAGCCGCTCACGAGCGCGAACTCAGCGATACCGACGTTCTATCACGCCGTTTTTTCCGCGACGCCGCCCGGCGCAAGCGGCCCGCATCCGGTCCTTCGCGTGTCCACGGCTGGGCTGTCCAAAGGCTTCGTCTGGCTGAACGGCAGAAACTTAGGCCGATACCCGGAAGTCTCGCCGGTAGACGGCGTGTACCTGCCGGAATCGCTGCTGAGGCCCGGCAAAAACGACCTCGTGATCTTCGATGAAGAGGGAAACAGCCCGGCAGGCGTGAAAATCGTCGTGGAAAACGCGGCAAGCCGAACGAACCGTGTTTTGACCGCCGTGGCCGGGAAGTAGAAAGTCCCCTAGCCCCCAATGATGGGGGCAAGATTAGGACAAGAGGGCGCAGCAAGCAGCGCCCCTACGGGTCTTAACTCTGGCTCCCCGCCCCATTTAAACGATGGTGGGGCTGGGGGGATTCCTAATCGCCATTGATTTCCGTCGGCGCAAGCTTTCGCGCCTCAAACCCGGACGGCGGGGTGAAAGTCTCCGAAGTACCCTCTCCTGCCTCCGGGGCGGGTTTGTGGACACAGGGAAAATCTTTCTCGACGTAGTAGCGCAGCAGTGCCGGCTCGGTCATTTCGAAGTAAACACCTTCGGTTTCCGGGTCGGCCAGCTGCGTCCGGTCGGCTTCCGACAGCAAAAAATAAACGCCGTGCTGATCCGCCGCCAGCGCCGTTTCGGCGGCGCTGGGCCGCAGAGTGATGTTCCAGAACTGCATTCCCGGAAACGCAATGCCTTCATGCACCAACTCGCCGCTGATAATCGCCTGAAACTCTGTCGGCGTGATTCGCAGGCGAATACTGTCCCGATTCCATCGCACTTTCACGAAGTGCCTCCCTTTTCTCCGGTTGCCAGCCGGGCATCATTTGGGTCATCGGCGGACGGCTTGCCGGCCGCAACAAACGCGGCACGCAGGGCATAGCCGCCGGCCAGGCTCACTAGGCCCGCCGCAACCGACAGCCAGCGTTTTTGCGGCTTCGGAACCGGCAGCCGACTTAAAACTTCGGGCAGAATAATTCCCATCCCAATCGCCCCTGCCAGATACTGCACCCGGCACTTGCCTTCCGTCAGCGGCTTCGCCAGAGGCCCGGCCTCGGACACAAACCCGGCATGGCAGACGGCCTCGGTCATGCGGGCCAGGGTTTCCACTTTGCCCAGCGCTTTGATCGCTTCGCTTTCCTGTCCAGCGGCTTCCAGGACAAGACGGACCGCGCTTGCCCCGGCGCTGACCGCGCTGGCGCTGAACAGCGCCCCAATCCAGGAATTCCGGCTCCAAACCGGCGTCGAGGTCGTGCTCAGCAGAATGCCGGTATACCCGGCCAGCAGAATGCCCAGCGGCACTCCTGCGCCGTCGGCAATCAGGCCGGCCGTCTCATCCACGGCTTTCGCGCCCCCGGAAAGCGGCGCGTCTTTACGGAGAAACCGCAGCAGCTCCCGCAGGGCAGCAATGCCGCCCATGAGCGTATAAACGGTCAGCGTCCAGCTTCCCAGGTTCATCGGCGATGACGGCTTCCAAATCCGCAGCATGTGGTGAAACCGTGAACGGTCTCCCAGGTCCCAGATCAAGAGCGGCGCGCAGGGCAGCGCGGTCAGCGCGGCAATGACCGTTCCCGCCTGCGTGACGGACCGCAGCTTTCCCCGCCCAAACCGGTCAGACAGCCGCGCGATGCTGAACGCGCTGGACGACAGGCCGCCCAGGAAAAAGTAGATACCGATTTCTTTGGTCCAGACCGGCGATTGGAGCAGGCTGATGTCATAGTAGGCCGGCTGGCCGTCATCTTTGTCGCCCGTGCTTTTTTTATCTTTCCCGTTTCTTTGGGAAAACCCCTCGGTAAACGGTGCCTGCTTCAGCGTAAAGCCCGACTTCGTATCACCCGGCATGATGTCCGGCAGCGTATCAAACGCTTTTTTGTCGGGGACGATTCCATTTGCGCTATCCCAGCGTCCGCGCACTTCTGTTCCACTTGTCTCAGGCATCACTGGCCCCTTTCGCCAAGAACATTCCCGCAAGCGCCGTCAGCGCGAGGCCCGTCAGCAGGCTTGCCGCGTAGCGCTTACCCTGCTTGTGCAGGGGCTGAGGCGGGCGCTCCGGCAGGTTGTAGCGGTTTGGGTGGTCTTCCAGCAGAAAGAACGAGTTCAGCGTGCCGTAGCCGGGAAGCGAGTCTTCATCCGCCCCATACAGAAACGCCGACGTGTTGCCCTGCGCGTGCAGCGTTTCCACGCGCTCGCGGGCATGTTCGCGCAGATCATCTACCGGGCCGAACTGGATCGAGGCCGTCGGGCAGACTTTAGCACACGCAGGCGTCTCCCCGGCTTTTTGCCGGTCATAGCAAAGCGTGCATTTATGCGCGTGGCCGTCTTCCGAGGAGCGTGCGATCACGCCGAACGGGCAGGCCGGAATGCAGTAGCCGCAGCCGTTGCAGATGTCGGCCTGGACATACACGTTGCCATATTCGTTATAGATGAGCGCCCCGGTCGGGCAGGACTGCACGCACGGCGCATCTTCGCAGTGCTTGCAGACATCGCTCATCATCAGCCACCGGCTGCTGGTCTCGCTGATCTGCTCCTGAAAGGCCACATGCCGCCAGGTCGTCGCCGACAAATGCTCGGTATTGTCGTAGCTTTTTGCGGAAAAGTTGTACCCGTCGGACGGCAGTTGGTTCCACTGCTTGCAGGCCACTTCGCACGCTTTGCAGCCGATGCACAGGCTGGTATCGGTGAAAAAGCCCATTTGGTCCTGCCCGTCCACGCCTGGGTTGGGGACTTCCGTTCGCTGCGGCGGAAAAGCGTTCTTGAAGCTTGCCGCCGCGTCGGCTCGCAGCATGTTGAGTTGAATCATGGTTGTTGTTTCTTTGTTAGGCTACCGGCACTTCCAGTGCCGGTGCTCTGCCAGTACCGGTGCTATCTCGTTTCCGGCCCGTCTTTTCGCAGCGACTTTTCGAGATGGCCTTCCGGCTGTGCGCCGGCGGCGGTGTCCGGGACCGGCTCACGGTTGGCCCAGCGGTGCTCGGATTTCGTCGGCATCTTCGGCTGGTCCGGCAGGCGGCCCGTGCGAACCCGGCAGGCAAACACTTTTGCCTCGTGCATGGAGACGTTCGGATCCGCCACCAGCGATGTCAAGTCGTTGGCGCTGCTGCCGACGACTTCCCCGGCAAAGCCCCATTGGAACGGGATGCCGACTTGATGAATTGTCTTGCCCGCAATGACCATCGGCTTGATGCGCTTTGTCACCATCGCCCGCGCTTCAATCGCCGCCCGCTTGGATTCGCAGATCATCCAGCCGCCATGCTCAATGCCATGCTCGGCGGCAAGCTCCGGGCTGATTTCAATAAACATCGTCGGCATCAGCTCATTGAGCCACGAATTAAACCGCGACATCGGGCCGCTCAAATACTGCTCCGTTAAGCGGAACGTACAGCCGACGACCGGGAACTCGTCCTGCGGGTAGCGTGCAAGCTGGTTGCCCGGCAGGTCTTCAAAGTAGCGCGTTGTCGGGTTATCCTGCGTCGCGTTGTACAGCAGGTTTTTCACTGGCGACTCGACCGGCTCATAGTGCGTCGGCAGCGGCGCATCTTTCGTGCCGCCGGGCGCGTAAAGCCAGGCCAGTCCGTCCGGGTGCATGATGAACGGCTGGTCGCCGCCGATGGCTTTCATGCCGACAGCGCCCTTCGGCGCACGGTACGACGGGTCTTTGTCTATCTCAAAGTCCGGTTCATCGTTGCCATCCCATTTTTGCGCTTCTTTGTTCCAAAAGATCAGCTTCTTGCGCTCCGACCACGGATTGCCTTCGGGATCGGCAGAGGCCCGGTTATACAAAATGCGCCGGTTATGCGGCCAGGCGTAGCCCCACTTTGGATCAAGCGGGTTGTTTGGAGTGCGGACCCGGTCGCGGGCGCGGTTGACCTCCGGCGCGGGCGTGACGCCCGAATAAATCCAGCCGCCGCAGGCCGTCGTACCGTCGTCTTTGCAGTCGGAAAAGCCCGACAGCAGCTTGAACTTGCCCGTTGACGAATCTACTTCCGCCGTGTGGTAGCCGTTGATCTCTTGAAGCACTTTCAGCGCACTCGGTTCGCCTTCAATTCGGCTCAGAGTCCCGTCCGGCAGGCGTGGATGCTCGTCGTAATCGTAGTCCCAGGTCAGATGCAGCAAGGGCTGATCTTTCGGGGCGACCGAGCCTTCGTAGAGCTTTTTCAGCCGCTTGCCTAAGTTGTACAGGAACCAGAGGTCCGAGCGGCAGTCATCCGGCGGGTCAATCGCTTTATCGTGCCACTGAATGAGGCGCTGCGTGTTGGTCAGCGTTCCTTCTTTCTCCGGCGACGAGGCCGCCGGGATAAAGAAGACTTCGGTGGCGACCTGCTCCGGCGGCGGACCTGTCGGATCGTTCTTCCAGAAGACCGCGCTTTCGGTCTCGAACCAGTCCGCGACCACCAGCCATTTCAGGTTTCTGAGACCTTCACGCGCAATTTTGGCGTTGACCGAGCCTGCCGCCGGATTTTGCCCGAACAAGAAGTAACCGTCAAAATCGCCTTTTGCCATGCGCTGGAACGCCAGAATCATGGAGTAGTCGTCGTCCAGACGCGGCAGCCAGTTGTAGCAAAAGTCGTTGGCCTTCGTCGCCGCCTCGCCGTAGTAAGCTTTGAGCAGGCTGACGATAAACTCTCGAAAATGAACCCAATACCCCGTTGGCAGGCCTTCGTACTTGACATAGCCGTCCAGCGTGTCGTGCGAAGATTCCGCGGTCGGCTGCGGCAGGTAGCCCGGCAGCAGATCGTAGAGCGTTGGAATGTCGGTAGACCCCTGAATGCTGGCATGACCGCGCAGGGCCATGATGCCACCGCCGGGCCGCCCCATGTTGCCGAGCAAAGTCTGCAAAATGCTGGCCGTGCGGATAATTTGAACCCCGGTCGTGTGCATCGTCCAGCCGACCGCATAGCAGATGGCGCTCGTGCGCTCTCGGCCTGAATTGTCGCAAAGCGTTTGGGCGACTTTGACGATCTGCTCCGCCGTGCATCCGCAAATTTCTGCCGCCATTTCCGGCGTGTAGCGCTCATAATGCCGGCGCATCAGCTGCATGACGCAGTTTGGGTCTTGAAGCGTCTCGTCACGCTGAATCTGTCCGGCTTTCGACTCGGTGGACTGTCCCTGCGGCGAGTTGTGAGTGCTGGCCCCGCCGTCAATCCCATGTCCATGCAGGCCTTTGGAGTTCGCCGACATCTTGCCCTGCGTGTCACCGTCGCCGCCTTGCTGGCCTTCCGGCTGCTTGTAGCTCCAGTGGCCCGCCGATGGATCATAAGCACGCTCTTCCGCGTTGTAGCCGCTGAACAGGCCATCCAGCGTTTCCGTGTCTTGAAATCGTGGGTCAACAATGGTGGAAGCGTTGGAATATGCCAGAACATATTCTTTGAACCAGCGCTCATGCGTGAGGACATAATTCACCAAAGCGCCTAAAAACGCGATGTCTGAACCGGCCCGTATCTGCACGTGCTGGTCCGCCATCGCCGACGTGCGCGTATAGCGGGGGTCCACATGAATAAGCTTCGCGCCCTTTTCTTTGGCCTTCATCGGCCAGCGGAAGCCGACCGGATGGGCTTCGGCCATGTTGGAACCCATGATCAAAATCGCGTCGCTGTTTTGAAGGTCCTGCTGATAAGAAGTGGCCGCGCCGCGGCCGAATGTCGCGCCCAGACCGGGCACGGAAGCAGAATGTCAAATGCGAGCCTGGTTCTCGACGGAAAGCACGCCTAGCCCCGCCGTGAACAGTTTCTTGATCAGGTAGTTTTCTTCGTTGTCCAGCGTCGCCCCGCCGAGTGTTCCGATATTGCGAACGGCATTGATTGGGCGGCCCTGATCGTCTTTTTCCGCCCATCCATGCTCACGGGCCGCGTAGACCTTCTGCGCGATCCGCTCCATCGCCCACTCTAACGGCTTTTCTTCCCACTCGGTCGCATACGGAGCGCGGTACAGCACATGCTTGACGCGGTTCGGGTTACGGGCAAGTTGAAAGACGTTCGCGCCTTTCGGACAGAGTGTGCCTTCATTGATCGGCGAGTGCGGGTTGCCCTCAATGTCAATGATCTGGCCGCCTTTGGTATAAATATGCTGGCCGCAGCCGACCGCGCAGTACGGGCAGACGCTTTCGGTGACGGTCGCGCCGTCAATGCGGGCGTTTTTGGTAAGAGTTTGGCGGCTGAACGGCTGGGCTTCACGCTTCGCCGCGCCCGCCTTTCCGCCGCTTTTTTGGAACAAGGGCAGGTTGAACATCGTGCGATACCTCTTCTTCACGTACAGAAACAGGAAACCAAGTGATTACAAGAAAATGACTACGGGGATGACCAAAACTTGTTCCCGTTTCTACCCGCGTTTTCCTGCCGGTTAATCCAACACGCTCAAAAATAAAACGGGTATCATAGTCCTATGTCCGCACAACCTCTGCCCTACTACACGATTGAGCAATACGCCGAGTTGGAAGAAAGCGCTGCATACAAGAGCGAGTTTATTGCAGGCCGGATTTACGCCATGTCCGGCGGTACGCCGACGCATAGCGCCGTTGCGGCCAACATCAGCGGAGAGATGCGAAATCTTTTGCGTCACGAGCCGTGCCGGGTCTACAACAGTGACCTGCGTGTTGGGATCATGCCGCTGGATGTGGAAACCTACCCGGATGTCACAGTTGTCTGCGGAGAACCGCACCTGAACCCGTTTGATAAAAACAGCATTATTAACCCCGCAGTGATTTTTGAGGTGCTGTCGCCGTCCACCGAGCGGTATGATCGGGGCGAGAAGTGGGAGCATTATCAGCGGCTCGATTCGCTGCAAGAATACCTGCTGGTCTCTCAGCACAAGCCGAAAATCGAGCATTATGTCCGTCAAGACAACGGTTCTTGGATTTTCACGTCCGCCGAAGGCTTAGACGCGGCGGTTACGGTACACGGCGTCTCGCTGTCGCTTGCCGAAGTCTACGACAAGATTATGTTCCCGGTTGTTGAGACGCAGCGGGAACAAACCGACGCCGAGTGAAGATGATGACACGCAATCTCAATATGCTACAATGCTGATACGGAGAAAAGCAGAAATGGACAAAATGCTGAACGCAGAGACTAACCCTCACGCACAGAAGAAGCAAAAGATAGATTACAAGGCAGAAATTGCGAAAATGCTCGCTCACATGGATGTCGTTAGTGAGCGCATCAGCCGGAACTTGATAGAAACCGAACAGCTTCAGGTTGAAACGCGAGCCATCTTGGCCGAGATTCAGGCTGGCTAAGTTCATGTGGCAGCAACTTTTTGATGGTCTCAGGAAGCTCATCCTTCTTCAAGATCAGACAGACCAGAACACGGCGAAGATCAAGGAAATCCAGGCCGAGTTGAAAGCCCTCAGCGCCGTAGTTCGAGACCTGATTTACGAAGTGCGCGGGAACAAAAACGATGAGGCGCATGAGCGGGAAAACATGGCGCTGCGCCTGCAAAATGAGCTGCTGAAATTTGAGCGGCGTTTGCCGCCCCCAAATTAGAACTGAAACCCATCCTGAGCAAGAGTACCAAATATGATGCCGTTGTCATTGGCGCGGGACCGAACGGGCTGGCGGCGGCGATTAAAGTCGCGCAGGCCGGTCATTCGGTCTTAGTAGTCGAAGCCGCCGACATGCCCGGCGGGGGCTGCCGGACCAAAGAGCTGACTCTGCTGGGCTTCAAGCACGACGTCGGCTCCGCTATTCATCCGCTCGGCTACGGGTCGCCGTATTATCAGACGCTGGGCTTGGAAAAATACGGGCTGGAATGGATACACCCGGAAGCGGCCCTGGCGCACCCGTTTGACGACGGCCCGCCCGCGCTTTTGTATCAGTCAGTGGAAGCGACAGCGGCGACGCTGGGGGCGGACGCAGGCAATTACCGGCGTTTGATGGCCCCGCTCGTCCCCAACTGGCCGGAGCTGTCGCAGGCGCTTCGAGAGCCGCTGCGGCTGGCCCGCTACCCGTTCGGCCTAGCCCGGTTTGGGCTGCGGGCCATGCTGTCGTCCCAAGCCCTGACCGAAGCGGCGTTTATGGGAGGCCGTGCCAAAGCCTTCTTTTCCGGCATGGCGGCCCATTCCATGCTGCCGCTCACGCAGTCGCCAAGCGCGGCGTTCGGCATGGCATTAGGCTTGGCAGGTCACGCGGTCGGCTGGCCGTTCCCGCGCGGCGGCTCTCAGCGCATCATTGATGCACTGGTGGCGCATCTCAAATCGCTGGGCGGGGAAGTGGAAACCAGTCACCGGGTCCAGACGCTTGCCGAGCTGCCGCCGTCGCGATTAGTCTTTGGGGACATCACGCCGAGGCAGCTTGTCCAGATTGGCGGCGACAAGCTTCCCAGAGGCTACCGCAAACAGCTTGAGCATTACCGCTACGGCATGGGGGCGTTCAAGCTGGACTGGGCGTTAGATGGCCCAATCCCGTGGAAGTCGCCGGAAGTGGCAAAAGCCGGAACGGTGCATCTTGGCGGAACCCGCGCCGAGCTGACCGCCTCGGAACACGCCGCGTCGCACGGCGAGATTTGCGACAGGCCGTACATCCTGCTCGCTCAGCAAAGCCTCTTTGACCCCACCCGCGTCCCCGCAGGCAAGCACACGGTCTGGGGCTACTGCCATGTCCCGAACGGCAGCACCGTGGACATGACCGAGCGCATCGAGAACCAGATTGAGCGCTTTGCGCCCGGCTTCAAGGACCGCATCCTTGCCAAGAACGTCCTGGACCCGGCGGCGCTGGAGCGGTACAGCGCCAACTACATCGGCGGCGACATCAACGGCGGCGTCCAGGACTGGGCGCAGCTTTTCACCCGTCCCCTCCCCCGCTGGACCCCGTGGTCCACGCCCGTTCCCGGCCTCTACCTCTGCTCGTCGTCCACGCCCCCCGGCGGCGGCGTCCACGGCATGTGCGGCTACTACGCCGCAGTAGCCGGGCTGGCATGGCTGAAGAACTCCGACGCGGCGAAAGAAGCACATGAACCAGTTTGAAAACGCACTGGACAATGGCGACGCCCAAACCGTCAAGCGGCTGCTTCGTGAAAACCCAGCATCGCTGGAAGAACCTGACAAATATGGCAGGCGTCCACTCATGCAGGCTATTGCAGGCATGGATCGAACGCTTGGCTGCGTCCGCGCCTTGCTTGACGCCGGAGCAGATGTCAATGCAGCAACGCGGGAAGGGTATACTGCGCTCCATCATGCCGTAGACTTCATGGGTAAGCTTGATGCCACCACGGAACCAGGTCAATTTATTCGGCTGCTTGTCGCGGCAGGTGCAGACGTGGAAGCGCAGCAGCATTGGGACTGGACGCCGCTGATGCGGGCGGTACTTGAAGGCAGCGTAGAGGAAACGCAGGCGCTTCTGGATGTCGGTGCAAATCCTAACGTCATATTTCCGAAGGACACTTTGCCGGCTTTCATGCGGGGCCACACGCTGTTGATGAAGGCCATCTCCGACCGCATTAAGCTCCCGCTGCTTTTAGAGGCGGGAGCGGATGCAAACATGAAAGACGAATACGGGCAGACGGCGTTAGAATATGCCCAGGGGTTGTTGACTAAGGCTACGGACGAGGAATACAAAGCCGAGGTCAGAGACTGCATCAGGATTTTAGAAGCCGCTCCTGAAGTTATCGGGTAACACGTTCCCCGCCTGCATAAACCGTCATCCCTGTATCGCGCAGAAATCCCACTAGAGTTTGATTGTTCAGCTCGGCCAACTCGGCGGCGAGTGAGGAGGCGGCGGAGACGGAGCAGACGACGGGGATGCGGGCCATGAGGGCTTTTTGGGTAATCTCAAACGAGGCGCGGCCACTGACGAGGAGTATCAGAGGGCTAGGGTTGTCCCAGGGCAGCCAGCCCTGCTCGACGCCGTAGCCGATGGCTTTGTCGGTGGCGTTGTGGCGTCCGATGTCCTCGTAGACGCAGAGGCATTCGCCGGACGCGGTGAACAGGCCGACGGCGTGGAGGCCGCCGGTGCTTTGGAAGGCTTCTTGGCGGCGGCGCAGCGTATGCGGTAGTTCCAGCAGAGTTGCGGGGGCCAGACTGCCGGGGGTCGGCAGAGGCAGAGGTTGGGTCTGCATGGCGACGGCATCCAAGGCGGCTTTGCCGCAAAGGCCGCAGCTTGTGCCGGCCATGAGTGTCCGCTGCCAGAGGCGCTCGGCGGCAGGCATCTTGTTCAGGCGCACGGTGACAATGTTCGGGATGTCGGCTTCTGCCGCTTCGCCCGTGTCGCAGTAGCGGATTTGGCCGATGTCGGCCTCCGACTCAATGACGCCTTCGGTCAGCAGCAGGCCGCGAGTCAAAGCAAAGTCATCGCCGGGAGTTCGCATGGTGACGGTGAAGCGCTCGGAACCCAAACGAATTTCCAGCGGCTCTTCGACAACCAGCGTGTCGTCTTTGTCTGCCCAGCGGCCGTCCCGCAGGCGCGTGACTCTTCTTATTTTCACGGCGGCACTCAACTTGTCCTATTTCCTTCAACGGACGAAAAATGGCGGAAGCGGATGGGAATCGAACCCACCCCCCGCGTAATGCGGGACACTGGTTTTGAAGACCAGGGAGGCCACCAGACCCCGAACGCCTCCAAAGTTAGACTACGTCGATATGGCCGGCAGAGGCTTCCGTTATCCTGCCGATGACCAAAGCGGGAACGCCGTGCGCGACCATCGCGTTCAGCATGGCTTCTGCTTTATCCCCGGCCACCGACAGCAGCAAACCCCCAGATGTCTGCGGGTCAAACAGCAGTTCGGCAGCAGCCTCTTCCACGTTCGGAGCCACCGAGACATAGCCGCCGAAGTAGTTTTTGTTGCGCTCCGTTCCGCCAGGGCCAATGCCCTGCCGGGCTAGTTCCAACGCCCCCGTCAGCAGCGGCACTTGGGCCGAGTCAACCCTTGCCGTCGCGCCTGATGCCCGCAGCATCTGATACAAATGACCCATGAGGCCGAAGCCCGTCACGTCCGTGCAGGCATTCGGGCCGACTTCTACCGCCGCGTCTCGTGCCGCCCGGTTCAGAGTCCGCATGGATGTCAAAGCTGCGCTGATTGCTTCCTCGCTCGCGACCTGCTCTTTGATGCCGGTGGTGATGACACCGATGCCGAGCGGCTTGGTCAAAATCAGTACGTCCCCAATTTTAGCCCCGGCATTGGTCCAAATCGCGTCCGGGTTGACTGTTCCCGTCACGGAAAGGCCAAACTTGATCATAGGATCGTCTACCGTGTGTCCGCCGAGAAGCGCGACGCCTGCTGCCTGACACTGCGCCAGGCCCCCGCGCAGGATGGTGTTTAGAATCTGCGGGTCAGTGCCGGATGGGAAGCAGACGACGTTCAGCGCCGTGATGGGAACGCCGCCCATGGCATAGACGTCCGAAAGCGCGTTGGCGACCGCGATTTCGCCGTAGGCAAATGGGTCGTCCACAACCGGCGTGATGAAGTCCACCGTCTGCACCAGCGCCGTTTGCGCGTTCAGGCGGTACACCCCGGCGTCGTCCAGCGTCCCGAAGCCCACCAGGACGTTCGGGTCACGTTGTACATTCGAAAATAGGTCTTTGACAGCAGCGTTCAGGTCCCCCGGACCAAGTTTCGCCGCTCAACCCGCGCCAGAGACCATCTCAGTCAATCGTTTTGCTTTGTCAGTCATCAGTATCATCACCTCCTTCCAAGCAGCATTCTGTCAGTCTTTGAACGGGGCAGGTAGCGGCCCGTTCGCACATTCAATCTCCCCAGCCTCTTCCGGCGTCAGCCACTTGACATGACCATCTATGTACGAGTAGTTGCCTGCGCCTGAATGAAGGGTATTGCCCGGAAAATCGCGGCCACAGGAGGTCCTGACAGTGCGGAAGTAATGGTCGCCGTCATTATCGCTCCAACTCGCGTCTTCATTAAGGCCAGTTGTTGACGGTGTCGCAAGAGAGGACTCGGCGGTTCCGACAGTATAAGTCGGCGTAAAATAGTGGAGCTTCAGCGCATTGTAAGTATAGTCCGTCGGGGCGACCGCATCTTCCCAGATTACCATTCTGTTTGCTGAAAAGATAGGTGGGTCAAGGCTGAACTGACCTCCGGTAGCTGTGCCTGCCTCTGCATCAGGGCAGCGAAAGACACTAATGTTCTTCAAGTAAGAGTAAGGCGCATAGCCCCAGTCAACGGATGGTGGGTAAATGCCTCCATTATCCTGTACATACTCCTGCATCGCGATTGCAAGCTGCTTTAAGTTGCTCTGGCAGGTAGTTCTCCGGCCCCGTTCGCGCACTCCTGCAAACACTGGAAACAAGATCGCGGCGACAATCGCGAGTATCGCCAGGGCGATGAGCAGTTCGATGAGCGTAAAGCCAGCTGTCTTTCGTACCTGGTAGCGGCTGTCCATAATGCACCTCCCATTCCTGTTTTTGGTGTTAAACGCAGAAGGAAGGATATTCGGTTCGCAGAATGCCGGGGTTGTGAACAACCACAGGGGCAAGCCCCTGGGCTTCACTTCTCGTCCGGCAACTCAAATAATAGTCGCAGGTTTGCTTCTTCCGGCGTCTGCCCCTGCGACTGGACGTAACGCTTGATGGCC
>JAABUZ0100003006.1_pt1 | contig 26310 bp, 23 predicted proteins | sample 5562091 | NCBI WGS metagenome assembly JAABUZ01 (sample SAMN12813069, study PRJNA571459) | rock metagenome | isolation source: Antarctica rocks | place: Antarctica: Victoria Land, Linnaeus Terrace sud | collected 2015-12-21 | reverse complement strand
ATTCAAGCACTCCAGACTATCACTGCTCAGGATGCTCACGGCTGGTTTAGGCACTGCGGTTACCTGCCTGCTAGGCAGGTCTGTTGAGGAGGCTAAAGTGGCTCAATCTTTTTTAAAAGTGCTGTAGAATGTGTATCACATGCCGTTTTTGGATAGGGCCTAAGCTTTTCAAAAATACATTTTTGGCACGCACAAGATGCCAAGAGGATGAAGGAAGCATAAAGACCGCACCTTCCTAAAAAGATTTCTGTTTTCATGGATTTGCATGTAAGCATGCACCCGTAGAGAAATATCGGTCACGTGTGTATTATTTGCCTAATTCCCCAACACTGCAAAGTATAACATTAATATTCGATAAGACTCAAGGGAATTTAGGTCAATTTGAAAACCTTAACAAGACCTTAACCATTTCACAACCAATATGAAATAGACTTGACAACCACTAGAGGCAATGGTATTATTATCCTTGTTCAAGGGCAATTAGCTCAGTTGGTTAGAGCGCTACGTTGACATCGTAGAGGTCACAGATTCGAGTTCTGTATTGCCCACCTACATTTAGGTCTGCGGCTTCTTGTGAAGTCGCTTTTTTGTTGTCTCTCTTATTAGAATAACAGTGTGAAACAAGAAGTGCGCTTAGAAATCCAGGTTTCTAAGCGCACTTCTTGTTTCATGTAATAGTTATATTATTTCTTTAGTATTGGTAGGTTCATACCCTCTTCGCGGGTACGATGGGAGCCAGCAGTCTCGTGAATACCACCTTCTGGATAGATCAACTTCGCCTCGGCTGCAGGTAAGAGGCTCGCAACCTCTTTTAGCACAGCATCAAGGAATTGGTCTTCTGGAACGGTCTTTACGACCTCACCTTTACGAAAGATCACCCCTTTGCCTCTACCACCTGCAAGACCAACGTCAGCATCTCGCGACTCACCAGGACCATTGACAACGCATCCCATAACGGCAACATGGATGGGAGTCTGCACCTTCGAGAGTCGCTTTTCAACCTCGTTGGCAACCTGAATCACGTCGATCTCGACACGGCCACAGGAAGGGCATGAAACGAATGTTACACCACGATTGCGTAGTTCGAGCGATCTTAAAATTTCATAGGCTACCGGAATTTCTTCCTCCGGTTCCGCGCTCAAACTCACACGGATGGTATCGCCAATACCATCAGCAAGCAAAAGCCCTAAACCAATAGAAGATTTTACCGAGCCAGAGACAAGCGTGCCAGCTTCGGTGATTCCAAGATGCAATGGATAATCTGAACGCTGCGAGAACTTACGGTAGGCTTCAACAGCCGTAAGTACGGTTGAGGATTTGAGCGAGACATCAATTTCATGATAATCCAACTCTTCACACCAACTAATATACTCAAGTGCCTTTGTAACCATGCGTTCTGAAAGGCGCTCGCGCTCTATACGACGTGCCTCAGCAGGATCAGAGCGTTCCAATGTGCCATCATCACGCAAACGAACCTGGATACGCTGCATCTGCGCCACTTTATCCAGAGCATCGATTGAACCGGAATTCACACCGATACGCATAGCAATGCCACTCTCTTTCGCGGCTTTGACGATCTGCTCAAGCGAGGTACGTCCATGACGCAGATTGCCGGGATTGATACGAACCTTGTCTATGCCCTGCCGAATCGCTTCGAGAGCAAGCGAACCTTCGTAGTGAACATCAGCAACGAGCGGAATATGAATCTGCTTTTTGATCTCGCCAATGGCAAACGCATCTTCCATCTCTGGCACAGCAACACGCACAATTTCACAGCCAACGTCTTCAAGACGATGAATCTGGTCAACTGTACTTTTTATATCACGTGTGTACGTTGTCGTCATAGATTGCACAATAATTGGTGCGTCACCACCAATAGCCACATCGCCGACGTGTATCTGTCGGGTCTTTTTTCTCATAACAGAGTTACTCCATATACAAGTTATAGAAAAAATGCTTGCTCATTGTCACGTGTTGTTTCACCTGGAACATACATGTCCACGTATATTTGCGCTTAGCCACCCCAATGAGTTACATCACTAATTGTAATTACCACCATTAAAGTCAACAGAATCGCCATACCTACTAAGTTAATGAGACCTTCACGCTCTGGCTTCAACCGCTTCCCACCACGTAAGAGTTCGATCAATATCAGTAGGATGCGACCACCATCTAAAGCTGGGAAAGGTAAAATGTTGATTATTGCAAGGTTAAGGCTTAATACAGCAGTCAAATTGAGTAGAGGCCACCATCCTTGAGATGCTGTACTTTGCGCGGTTTTACCAGTCATCTGAACGATACCTACAGGTCCAGCAAGTTGCGGCTTCATCGCTCCCGTAATCATTTGTCCAATAGCCTGAAAAAATGCGCCCGTAACAATAATTGTGTGCTGTATACCTTTCAGTGGAGCTTGCCAGAGTGGTACACTCACATACGTCACATTAGAGTTATTTTCGTCCGCAACAATACCCATCGGTCCCTGACCTTGGGGTGGATGAACACGAACGTTGACCACCATATTGATAGGAGTGGCATCTCCACTATGACGTATAAGCATCGGCACTGGCACTGTATTGCTTCCACCTGCATGCGCAATGTCCTGACTTACAATCGATACAAGAACATCAAAACTCTGAATGCGTTGACCTTTCACCGCAACAATTGTATCACCCGTGCGAAGTCCAGCCATTGCTGCTGGCGAATTGGGAACAACTTGCCCTACAGTGGGACGTAGTGTTGGTTCACCAATAAAGCCATAAGCAATGGTAAAAAGGATCATAGCAAGAATAATATTCATTGTGACACCAGCGATCAGCACAATGATACGTTTTCCAGCTGACTTTGCGGCAAAGCTACCTGGATCATACCGACCCTCAGTGTCGTTTATATCGCCATTTTCCCCAGGCATACGCACAAAACCACCAATAGGTAGTAGGTTCAATGAATAAATGGTATGATCAGGAGCACCAGGAATACTTACACCGCCGCTTGTACCACTAAACGGTGTTTGCTTACCATCACTGTATTGATCCTCGGCATTGCTACTGCCACCCAACCAAACCACTTCCCAGCCGCCACTGTTCCGCTTGCGAATTCCAATCAGACGAGGTGGTAAACCAAGTCCGAATTCTTCGACACGGATACCAGCCCACTTTGCTGTGATAAAGTGTCCAAATTCATGCACAAGCACCAGTAACCCAAACACTGGAATAGCAGCAAGTAAGTACCAGTTATTCATCCCATCAATCCTTTACCTTAATTTCTAACCTCTATCATTATAAGTCATATCTCCGCAATGAGTACCGCTCTGTCTCTTGTTATACTGCATTCGCTTGATAACGTTCTTGTATCATCCTGCGCGCCCACGCACATGCATTCAGTATTTCCTCAACACTTGGTTGAGCAATAGATGTATGCTGTTCTAACACAACTTCGATCAGTTCCGCAATCTCTAGCAACTGAATTTTTCCATGGAGGAACAAATCTACCGCCTCTTCATCGGCACCAACTAATACACACGGGTAAGTTCCACCACGTTTTGCGGCCTCTAACGCGAGTCTAAAGCAAGGGAAACGTGCTACGTCCAGTGCTTCAAAATGGAGCCGCGCTACATCCGCCCAACGTAATTCGCGAATTAAGCCACTATCAGCAACCTGCAATCGATGGGGATACGCTAGAGCATTCATGATTGGCAGGTGCATACTTGGCAGACTGGCCTGCATTTTGATAGACCCATCTATGAACTCGACCATCGAATGAATAATGCTTTCTGGTTGAACAACGACCTCGATACGCTCATAGGGTACATCAAAGAGCCAGTGCGCCTCTATAACCTCTAAGCCTTTGTTCATCAAGGTCGAAGAATCAATAGTGATCTTTGGCCCCATACGCCAGGTAGGATGTGCCAAGGCCTGCTCGACCGTCACCGCTTGCAATTGCTCAAGCGTGGCATGACGAAATGGACCACCAGAAGCGGTCAAAACCAAATGGTGAATCTCCGCGTTCCCTTCCCCTTTAAGACATTGCCATATTGCGCTGTGCTCACTGTCTATAGGAAAAATATCTACGCCTACACGCTTTGCCGCTGCCATGACAAGATAGCCAGCCATTACCAGCGTTTCTTTGTTGGCAACGGCAATAGTTTTTCCGGCTTCAATAGCTGCTAGCGTTGGTTCAAGTGCCATTAAGCCAGAGGTCGCAGCCACGACAATATCTACATCGGGATGCGTTGCCGCGGCAGTAAGCCCTTGCTTTCCTAGAATAACGCCTGGAAGTGTAGCTTTTGCGTTTTTTTCAAGCTCCGGCGTTTCAGCAAAGCATGCGACAAGTTGTGGCCGAAACTCTTCAACCTGTTGAGCCAATAATGCAACATTGCTTCGTGCAGCAAGAGAAACTATACGAAATTGCTCTGGGAATTGCCGAACAACGTCTAATGTCTGTCTACCAATTGAACCAGTACTGCCTAATAGGGCAATACGTTTAGGAAACGTGGTCATAAAATTTTTATCACACAGACAAATGCTACTATTCACCAACTACGTTTGACGAATAATATGTTTTGTCCCTCTTCAAATTATAACAGGGTAACGCTAAAGGACATAGTAGCCCATTCCCCCACCTAATAGAACAATAGAGTAGCACCGCTACTTCCCAATAAGTTGAGCAAATATATAGACAACAATAACCGCGAAGAGTAAGCTGTCCATACGGTCAAGCATTCCTCCATGTCCAGGCATAAACTGACCGCTATCTTTCACACGCGTTTGACGCTTAATCAACGATTCCGCAAGGTCGCCATACACGGCAGCGATACCGAGGAGTATGCCCAGTAAAATCGCAAAATACCAGGGGACGCCTAACTGTTTCACCGTTAGGATCAGGCCAGCCGCAATAGACAGGACAAAGCCGCCAAGCACACCTTCCCAGGTCTTAGCAGGACTAATTCCTGGAGCGAGTTTGTGTCGTCCAAAGTAACGGCCCGCGAAGAATGCAGCCGCATCGAAACCCCAAACACCAAGTAGCACTGTCAAGAGCCACCATACACCGCGTGGAAAATACAACCAAGATGTTGCCATGCTAAAACCAAGAAAACTGCTTGAGTCATGTCCGCGTAGTAACAAGAAAAAGCTCATCGGCCAGCCCAAATAGATCGAAATAGCCAGCGTCAAAGCCCAATCTACCATTGCCCCATCGAGCTTTTTACGTACAAAGAGCAAGGGGAAAGATACAAGTAAGCCCGCACCAAGGCTTGTTTCGAGAATTAGCTGGCGTTGTTGAGGAAACATCGTGGCTATCAGGAAAAGGACGCTCAGGCCAAAACTTACCCAAATCAATGGATGATAGCCTGCATTGAGCAACATATTATGCAGTTCTAATGTACACAGGACTACGATGAGCAACACGAATGCAAATGCTATCCAGCCTCCAAACCATACAAAGGTCAGGACAACAGGAATGGCGACGCCAGCAGTCAACCAGCGTTGACCAACAGATAATTTTTTCTTTTCACCTGCTCGCACTGCATCTGCTTGTATCTTCTCGTTAGTTGCTCGTTGCACCCCGTGACTCCTTGCACAACATTGACTAAGGAAAATTGAACATCATATAATATCCTCTACGATAAGAGACGGCTCCTTGTTACAGAAACAGCCTACTATTCAATCCTACCCCGTTTCACCCGTTGTTGCAAGCACACGAGACCAAATATGCATGTAAGAGCAAGCACAGAGACAAGGCGATTCAGTCATAGCTGAAATCGTCTTGTCTCTGTGCTTGCTCTTCTTCCTACTTCGCTTGCTCTGCAGGCAACCCACCAAATTTGCGCTGTCTGCGTTGCAGCGTATCTAATGCTTGACGCAGGTCTTCACGCCCAAAATCGGGCCAGAGAGTTGGTGTAGCATAATATTCACTGTAGGCTGATTGCCACAACAGGAAGTTGCTGACACGCATTTCTCCCGCAGTGCGAATGACCATATCGGGGTCGGGCAGGTCACGTGTATACAAGTAGGAACTAATCAGTTCCTCGGTAATATCGTCAGGATGTCGACCATCGGCGATGATTTGACGAATAGCATCGACCAGTTCGGCACGTCCACCATAGTTAAAGCAGACATTCAGACCGATGCGTGTATTGTTACGCGTCAGCTCCTCAGATTCTTTTACGGCCTTTTGAATATCTGGCGAGAGGTCATAGAGACGACCAAGATGGCGCAGGCGCACTCCATCGCTGTGCAATTTTTCCAGGTCCGAGCGAATGGTCTCCCAAAAGAGACGCATGAGACCATCTACCTCAGCACGAGGTCGCCCCCAATTTTCGGTTGAAAAGGCGTAGACGCTGAGCATCTCAATATTCTCATCGGCAGCACACTCTACAACGCGGCGCAAGGCCGTGACTCCTGCCTTGTGTCCGGCAAGGCGAGGAAGGTGACGTTTTGTCGCCCAACGTCCATTACCATCCATAATGATGGCAAGGTGGCGTACTGACTGCCATGACTGAACGGCTTGCTCTGTTGCGACAGGTTGTGACTGCGAGGCAACGTTCTCTTTTCTGTTCGAAAAGAGATTGTTTATCTTAGTCAAGTCTTAGACCTCCATGAGCTCCTGTTCCTTACTTTTACCGACCTTGTCCATTTCATCAATGAAGCGGTCGGTGAGCTTTTGTAGCCGATCAGTGCTACGTTTCAGCTCATCTTCAGAAACTTCTTTCTTCTTTTCACGGTCACGTAACTTATCCTGAATATCACGACGAACATTGCGTACCGCGACTTTGTGCTCATCCAGCTTCTTGTGAAGTGCCTTTGCCATGTCGCGTCTACGCTCCTCACTCATCGGAGGAATGTTTAGACGAATGACCTGTCCATCGTTGTTAGGATTGATGCCCAGGTCGGATTTCTGTATTGCCTTTTCAATGTCAGGCAGCATTTTGCGGTCCCAGGGTTGAATAACCACCTGACGCGCATCAGGAACGGATATTGATGCAACCTGATTGACTGGGGTTGGTGTACCATAATAGTCGACCTGTAAGCGGTCAACGAGCGACGAACTTGCACGACCAGTGCGAATAGCCGAGAGGTCCTGTTTCAGAGCGTCAACAGCTTTCTGCATGCGCCGTTCTGCATCGCTAAATAAATCATCGGTCATAGCTAACTCCCTTTTTCTACGAGTACACTACTCGTCAGTAGCACTCTAAAAACGGGACGTGATAACACAAGTGGTGTTTCTCTTTTTATTATGACACCACTAGACAGGCTCTTTCACGTCAGACACGAGTGTACCACACTTTTCGCCGCGCATGATGGCCTCTAATGCTCCATCTTGATGCAAGTTAAACACGGTAATCGGCATATGATTGTCTTTGCACAGAGAGAGTGCGGTACTATCCATTACACGAAGGCCCATGTTCAAAGCTTTCATGTAGCTAATTTCTTCAAACTTTTTGGCATTGGCATTCCGCTTGGGATCATCATCGTAGATACCATCCACATTCGTCGCCTTGAGCAGTATTTGTGTGTTCAGTTCAACAGCACGTAGTGCAGCGGCTGTATCAGTTGTAAAGAATGGGTTGCCACTGCCAGCAGCAAGAATAACAATGCGCCCCTTTTCCAGGTGACGTAGTGCCCTGCGCCGAATAAAAGGCTCCGCGACAGGCGGCATCTCGATAGCAGTTTGGACGCGCGTGGCGATCCCCAGCTTTTCCAACGCATCCTGCATAACCAGTGAGTTCATGACGGTAGCAAGCATTCCCACATAGTCAGCGGTAGAGCGGTCAATGCCTGTAGCCGCAGCATCCGCTCCTCGCCACATATTGCCACCGCCGATTACCATTGCGACTTCAACCCCCAGGTCGTAGACACGCTTGACTTCACCTGCGATATGGCGCACAGTCTCGGCATCTATACCGTACCCATGAGGACCAAGAGCCTCACCACTGAGTTTAAGCAGGATACGTTTGTACATTACGGCCATGCTACTCGCCTAGTTTGAAACGGCTAAAACGGCGCAACACAATGTTCTCGCCAGTCTCAGCAATAGCCTTACGGACAAGATCACCAATCGTGATGGACTCGTCTTTGACCCAAGGCTGCATCATTAAGACATCTGATCCTAATTCCTTTTTGAGTTTGCCATTCAGGAATTCTTCGCGCCGCGCCTCCGGTACACGCTCAATCGCTGGATCTTCCATGATCTTCTTACGGGCCTGTTCTGTGATCTCGGCGGGTACATCCTCGTAGCTGACATACTTGGGAGCAACACCGGCAATTTGTAGGGCAAGTTCGTTAGCCAGTTTGCGGAATCCCTCGCCGCGAGCCACGAAGTCGGTACTACAATTCAATTCTAACAGCACACCGACATTGTGGTTGTGATGCACATAGGAGAAGACGCCGCCCTCTTTTGTCTCACGACCAGCCGTTACCATCTTCTCTGCTTTTTTATCTCTTCGTGCCTCAAGGTACTTTACCGCCTCCACACGTGTGTTTGATTGAGTCAGGGCATTTTTACAGTCCGCAAATGTCGCGCCAGTCTCTTCGCGCAAGCTTTTTACATCCGCCGCCGTATATTCCATAATATGATCTCTCCTCATTCTTGTTGTATCATACTCAGAGCGTCAGGACAGTACAACGACTACCGTCCATTCCATTTGGTTTCTGAGTGCTTGACAAATGTGTCTATCCGTATTTTTGCTTTGTATAACTGATAATATACATCAACTGTATACTGGTGAAAGTTTTTGTCTACAGTAAGAGGCGGGAGGTAGGAGGCATATGCCTCTTAACCTCCCGCCAAACAGGTCTTGTATCTTAGAAAACCTCTTTTGCGACCAGTTCGGGTTCAGTTGAAGCTTCTAGCGTGCTCGTAACAGGTGTGGCAGATGTAGTAGCTTCAGAAACCGGTGTTGTCTCCGCAGTTGCTTCAATCAATGCCGTTGGCTCGGTCGGTATGCTGCTTGTGGACGCAGTTTCCTGTACCTCATTGCTCACGGGAGCGGTCTCTGGCGTCTCGGACGCAGGCGTTGTAGTGATCTCGATGGAGACTAGGGAGGATGGCTCCTCGCCATCCTTCTCACTCACTTCATTATCCTTGTTACGTGCCTCAAGTTCGCGGCGTCCCTCAACGGCTGCATCAGCGATCTTCGCACACAGTAGACGTACTGCGCGGATTGCATCATCATTTGCGGGAATGGGATAATCCATCTCATCAGGGTCGCAATTTGTGTCTGCAAGCGCAACAATAGGAATTTCCAGGCGACGCGCTTCCATAACGGCTGTGCGCTCTTTACGGGTGTCAATGATGAAAAGCGCGGTTGGTAAACGGCGCATATCCTTGATACCACCAAGAATACGCTCTAAGCGATTCATGTCGTCGGTCAAACGCTGAACTTCTTTCTTGGGAAGTCGCTCGAAGTCACCTCGGTCACGGCGTGCCTCAAGTTCGCGCAGGTAACGAATACGTGATTGAATGGTCTGGAAATTTGTGAGCATTCCACCAAGCCAGCGCTGGTTCACATAGTACATACCACATCGCTTGGCTTCTTCCGCAACAGCTTCTTGCGCCTGCTTCTTGGTACCAACGAAGAGAATAGTACCACCCTCTGCTGCGGTCTGCTCGATAAATTTGTAGGCGTCATTGAGACGCGTCACAGTCTGCTGGAGGTCAATAATGTGGATACCATTACGATCCATGAAGATGAATGGTGCCATTTTGGGGTTCCAGCGACGGGTCTGATGTCCAAAGTGAACACCAGCCTCCAAAAGCTGCTTCATTGAGATAACGTTTGCCAAAGACGGATCCTCCCTTGAATCCTCCGCTCTCTCTGTACTAAGCATCAGAGTCCGCCAGGGCTTTGCTTTACTGTTCTCTGATATTGATCGCAATCAAATGGACCCCAGGGTTGGCGCGTGAAAGAGAGCGTGTGTACTTAAGTAGTGTAAAAAACATTACACGAGTGCGAGACACTTCCCGCTAAGTCGCAAGTATATCATAGCACGGGCAAAGACGCAACAAATTTTCTTGCGAGTCTTCCTCATATAGAAAAAATGTATCGCACGTTCTATTCCCCAATACAGCATATCGAAATACAAGAATGTTACACATACCCACTTCCGCTATTGTCACAAATCAGGTATACTCTGCGAAAGATGTAGAGGTGTGGTAGGGAGGAGAAAACGACATGCAAGGGAGAATCCGGCACTATCGCGTGCATTTGATCGCGTATGATGCCCTCCTTCTCCATCATTGGCACCTACCTTCCAGAATTCCTAGCCCCAGCCCTACTCCTCTTGCCCCGTTAGTACCATTAGAACCTTTAAGTCCTTTCACCCGTTCACTGCTTCAACCACGTCAACGCCGCTTACTACGCAAGACACGCCTCATCTGTGAAGGTTGCAAAATAGCGGATGTATAGATACTTTGCGTGTAATATGACATCCCATTCGCATCGAAGTAAAGCAAGATATCGCTGTCCGCTTCTTGCATACAGGAGTATATGTGTAGTATAGGGATACTCATTATTGGCTAATCTAATTTTAGGGGTAGCAGACGTAGAAAGGGATATACACATGGTACGCGTTATGATTGTTGATGACCATACACTCATGCGCCGCGTGGTGCGTGACGTTCTCGAAAAAGCAGGTGATTTAGAGATTGTTGCGGAGGCTCGTAATGGGAAAGAGGCAGAAGAACAGGCGGCTAAGGTACAGCCAGAGGTCGTCCTGATGGATCTCGATATGCCTGATTGTGACGGATTTGAGGGAACAGAGCGCGTTCTAGCAAGCTCTCCACTCTCCCATGTTGTAATCTTCACCGCCTCGAATCATGATCGTCATCTTTTTAAAGCACTGCAACGAGGAGCGGTGGGCTATATCACAAAAGATATTGAGCCTGATGCACTTGTCAATACTATTCGTTGTGCAGCACGCAACGAGCTTTGTCTTCCTAGCTCTTTCGCCAGTCAGGTCGTTGCACATCTACGGACATTAGGGAAAGAGCCTGATGCTCATGAGTCTCATATGTGGGACAATCTTGTGGGATATGAGAGACAAGGTGAGGAAGAGTCTAGAACACAACGTAACATGAGCACTGTTGCATATCGCATTCCGCGTCGGCCCTCAATGCGTCGGGTTCAAGCAACCTCTAAGGCAATGCAGCATACGGTCTTAGAGCAACAACCAACTTCCGCACCTCCATCTGCGCGGCAACTTACCGAGCGCGAACAAGAAATTCTTGACCTGATGCGTAAGGGACAAAAAAATCGTGAGATTGCAGCCACATTGCATATCGCAGAGTCAACAGTACACAAACATGTACAGAACATTTTTGAAAAACTTCATGCGCGAAACCGCACTGAGGCAATTTATCTCACGAGTGTAAAATAAATAAGAGATCTGAAAAACACACGTGCCATATAAAAACATGTTTGTGTGGCACGTGTGTCTGTTTTTGTATTTCCAACATCCTGCTTGCTCCTTCCACACTTCTCCTTGTTTCTACTACAGGCAACGTTTGCAATTGCGACAAGAATAAGATATCCTCTTCATAATCTATCCATCAAACTCTATCCGCATTGCTCTATTTCATTATGCGTTGCGAGAAAGCAGGAAATTTACATGCAAATAGAAAATTTATCTTCGCCTACAAAGACATTTCGTGGTATGCAAAAGGGAAATATCACAAAATATCAACCCTTTCCATCCATCAACCTGCCAGACAGGCAATGGCCTTCGCGCTCTATCGTAAAAACACCAACATGGTGTAGTGTGGATTTGCGCGATGGCAATCAAGCACTACCAGCACCTATGAGCGTGGAAGAAAAGCTTGAGATGTTCCAGCTTTTGGTAAACGTTGGCTTCAAAGAGATCGAGGTTGGCTTTCCTTCAGCATCTGACACTGAATTTACGTTTATCCGGCGTCTCATCGAAGAGAAGCGTATCCCCGATGATGTGACTATTCAGGTGCTTGTGCAAGCACGCGAAGAGTTAATTGCACGTACCTTTGAGTCAATACAAGGGGCAAAAAAAGCTATTGTCCATCTTTACAATTCAACCTCTCCACTTCAGCGTCGCATCGTTTTCGGTTTAGAGAAACCAGAAATCATTGCTATTGCCACCCGTAGCACGCAGTTGGTCAAAGAGTTAGTACCTACGTTGCCGCAAACAGACATAACATTCCAGTACTCGCCTGAAAGCTTTGCATTGACTGAGGTTGATTTTGCTCTTGAAATTTGTGAAGCAGTTGTCAATATCTGGCAACCCACACCGGAGAAAAAGATTATCCTCAATCTGCCAGAAACCGTTGAGATTACTACTCCAAATGTACACGCTGATCAAATCGAGTGGTTCTGCCGTCACATGCGTAATCGCCAGAATGCGATCATCAGCTTGCATACTCATAATGATCGAGGGACCGGAGTTGCAGCGACAGAACTAGGTTTACTAGCTGGTGCTGAGCGCGTGGAGGGCACACTTTTTGGCAATGGCGAGCGTACAGGCAATGTTGACATTGTGACAGTGGCGCTTAACATGTACATGCAGGGACTCGACCCATGCCTGGATTTTAGCAACCTCGAAGCTATTCAGGCTATCTATGAGAAATGCACGCGTATGACAGTTCCGGTACGCCAGCCCTACGCGGGCGAACTCGTTTTCACAGCGTTCTCGGGTTCGCATCAAGACGCGATCAACAAAGGAATGACAGCACAAGACTCAACACCTGGAGCGTTATGGGAGGTACCTTATCTACCAATTGATCCAAAAGATATTGGCCGTTCCTATGAGGCTATCATTCGCATCAATTCGCAATCAGGGAAGGGAGGAGTCGCCTACATTATGGAGACAGAATTTGGCTTCCACCTTCCAAAGGCCATGCATATTGAGTTTGGCAAAGTCATTAAGGCTTTGGCAGACGAATCAGGTACAGAACTTTCAAGCGCACAACTTTTTCAGGCATTTGAGCAAGAATATTTGCAACGTACCACACCGTTTATGCTTAAAACGTTACGTACCGAAACAACAGCAGATGGTGATGGCTCAAAAACTGTTGAGTGTGTTGCACAGATTTCTGAGCAGGGGACCGTACATACATTACATGCACAGGGTAATGGACCTATCGATGCGTTCGTGCTCGCTCTGCGGCAAGGAAACATTGCAGACTTCAAGGTCCTTTCCTATGCAGAACACGCTCTTGGTCAAGGTGCAAACGCGAAAGCTGCCGCCTATATTCAAATCCAGACACAGGAGGACACAACATTTTTTGGTGCAGCCACTGATACAAATATTACCCTTGCCTCAGTAAAAGCTGTCCTTAGCGCACTAAATAGGTCGCTATAGCATCCCAACTAACATACGAGAGGTACAAGCGGTACACAAGCAAAACAACAAGAAAGGGGGGGTCCGCTGAGCATGCAGAAAGACATCACCGACATTCCAGGTATTCGAGTTGGACACGACACAAACATAGAAGCCGGGACAGGCTGTACCGTCATTCTTTGTGAAGTTGGAGCAGTTGGAGGTGTCGATGTGCGTGGCGGTGCCCCTGCGACGCGTGAAACCGACCTATTACGCCCGATGCATCTCGTCGATCAAGTCCATGCAATTTTGCTTACGGGTGGTAGTGCCTTTGGACTTGATGCGGCAAGCGGCGTGATGCGCTATCTAGAAGAGCAGCAGATAGGCTACGACGTTGGTGTGGCGCTAATTCCTATTGTACCAGCTGCCGCCATTTTCGATCTTGGCATCGGTTCTGCCAGCATTCGACCCGATGCTGAGTCTGGCTATCGCGCCTGTCTACAAGCCAGCGCGAACGGAACACTGCAAGGTAACGTGGGGGCAGGAACAGGGGCAACTGTGGGCAAGATGCTCGGTCCTGCCTTTGCTATGAAAGGAGGACTGGGTTCAGCAAGTACAATACTTGCTGATGGTACACGTGTTGGGGCATTAGTCATCGTCAATGCTTTTGGCAATATTATTGATCCACAAAGGCAACAAATTATCGCAGGAGGACCTGAACCTCTGCCAGGAGGCAACGTACCGGAAGGAACTAATCCTTTCGGCAACACCACAATAGCGGTTGTCGCCACCAATGCTTCCCTCTCGAAAGAAGAGGCCAACAAAGTCGCGCAAATGGCACACAATGGATTGGCACAGACTATTCAGCCTGCGCATACCCTTTTTGACGGTGACACAGTCTTTGCTCTATCCCTTGGCCCACGCACTCAAATGCGAACAGATAGTGCGGCAAACGCTTATTCTGTAAGCATGATTGGTGCAGCAGCAGCGAAAATACTGACCCAGGCAATTATCAATGCTGTCCGTTACGCAACGGACCTGCATGGTATACCTGCGATCTCTACAGAGCAATAGTGAGGATTGTTCTCTATTATAGTTGTAACATCACGAATAAGATAATGCCTCCCCCAATCAGCATAAAAATAACGCAGATAAGCACGATCATAGCAAACACATAGTTGCGGGTAGATGCCGTCTCAGATACGTCTTTCGGCACTTCAAAGGAACGTCTATCAAGTCGCGTAGGAAACTCTCGCTTTGCGGTTAACGTCTTTAGTCCTCCTGTTGCGAGATCCCAGGAGTGAGTGGCGAAATCAATTGCGTGCTCATAAGACGTGTTTTCAGATTGCTCCTTAGACGGAATAGGGGTTGAGGGTCCCATAGGCAAAGACGGTCGTGGGGTTGTTAGAGGAGAGGTAGAGGGAGCAGAAAATGGCATGGCATCTTGGGCACCAGATACCGATCGCATCGAAGAGGAAATCGAGTGAGTTGGCGAAATTATTTGTGGACGTCTCGGTAGGAGCTCGGAAGGTTGCTCGTCAGATGTAGGCACAGCTTGTCTCCACTGGTTGTTCGTAGATCAACCGCATGTTCAACTACCCATAGGGCACGCACTACAAACTACTTTTTTCTCTCATTTCTTATTGTAATCATACAAGATTTTTCTGCAAGCCCTCTATGACTAATGGGTTGAGAATTGCAAAGCTAGAATGCCTCTTCTACCCAAATATCCTGTAAAAGCTCTAAGAGCATTGAAAGAATTCGCCCAGTCGCACCCCAGATACGATAAGAACGATGATCATAGAAGTATATAGTACGCATTGTACCTCTGCGTAACCACTGTTCAGTATGGACAATGGAGGGATCAGCAAGTGCTTGAATTGGTGCCAAAATAAGTTCTGTCACCTCGCTTGCTTGTAGATGTAGTTCACCGAGACCATGTGGTAAATAGCCCACTACAGGTGTAATAAGGTAGTTGCTAACAACCGTAAAGACAGGAGTAAGCACGCCCAACACATCAACGCGTAGAGGATCTAAACCAATTTCTTCATATGCCTCCCTGAGAGCGGTCACTACAGGAGAACTATCAGTAGCATCCACACTCCCACCAGGAAACGCAATTTCTCCACTATGTGAACGTAGGGTGCTTGCGCGTCGAATAAAGGCAATGTAGGGCTCGTTCTCATGCTCAAATACAGCAATGAGGACCGCGGCTTTTCGTGCATCTGGCCGTTGCCCCTCAACAGTATCTATCAACATCTCCGCACGTTCCACCGACTCAAGACGCATGCGCAACAGGCTTATAATTTCTGTTATCGTAACTCTTCTCATAAAATATATTGTAGCATGTTGTAGACTCTTGTATCACTGTGATATAATTTGACAAGCAGAAAAGCATCGGAGAGTTTCGTAACACAGCGGGTAATGTCTTGCATTCGTGACATGCTTTTGGTATAATTAGAGCATCGAGTGGGGTATGCTTACATTGAGATGCTCAATGTGTCTTTAGTATGGCTTTATGCCTGCGAGCATCGTTTCGTATCATCGTTCTGTAGGGCAAACAATAAGTCGCGCAGATCATCTCGTACATATCTGTACAGGCAAGAGATTTTAACAAACATCCGAAACGATTACCGCCTAAGCAGCCTCTTCCGATAAGCCCAAGTCCTGTGGTGCACTCCCCTATGTCCAGGTAGACATATAGTTCTTCTTAACTTTCATTCGCAGCTTGGTGGTTTTGCGGAAGAAGCGGAAGAAATTGAAGACAGAGCTATATATCCAGAAGATATCAGGGATGAGGTATCCAGAGGTGAGGCAAAAACCGTGGATCGAAGGGGGTTTTTTACCCATGCAGACTCAACAGCACGGCTACCTTTCGACAGAGCCAGCGGAAAATCTGAAAAGCGGGCGGGTACAGACCATGTTAGAAGAAAATGGCCTACAAGGGCAAAACGACAGCACATTTGAGGATGGTGAAGACCTCAACCAGAATGAGATGGAAGCATTGCTGGCATCAACAAGCGCACCTATAAACATTAAGCGTGGCGACGTGGTCGAGGGCGTACTCGTGCGTATTGACCAGGACGAGATTCTGGTTGATATTGGCCTTAAATCAGAGGGCGTCCTCTCAACGAGAGAACTTCCAGCGAGTGGTTATGGCTCTTTCTCAGAGCTACATCTCGACGACAAGGTTCTGGTTTACATCATTCAGCCAGAAACACAAGAGGGGCATGCCGTTCTCTCTCTTAAGAGAGCAAACACAGAGCGCCAGTGGCGCATTGCGGAAGAACAGTATAAGAGTGGCGAATTACTCAAGGCCAAAGTGATTGACTACAACAAAGGCGGTCTCATCGTCGATGTTGCTGGCATTCGAGGCTTTGTACCAATATCGCAGATACTCAATTTGAAGCGCGAAGAGGTTGCCTCCGGTGGAGAAAACCAGGAGACAGCGGCAAAGCTCCAGAGCATGAAAGACAAAGAACTTCAGCTCAAAATCATTGAGATCAATCGCGCACGCAACCGCTTAATTCTTTCTGAGCGCTTGGCCGTTCAGGAGTGGCGCCAGCGTCGTCGCGAGGAACTGCTCGATGAACTTAAACCGGGCGAAGTTCGCAAGGGTATTGTCAGCAACCTCGCCAATTTTGGCGCGTTCGTTGATCTTGGGGGCGCAGATGGACTGGTTCATATCAGTCAGTTAGCCTGGAGCCGCGTCAACCATCCTAGCGAAGTCTTACATGTTGGGCAAGAGGTTGAGGTACAGGTACTAAGCGTCGACAAAGACAAAAAGAAGATCGCGCTTTCCATTAAGCGTGCTGAAGTCGATCCCTGGACAACTGTTGAGCAGCGCTATACTCCCGGACAAGTTGTCACAGGCGTCGTAACAAAGATAGCACCATTTGGGGCCTTTGCGCGTATTGAAGATGGTATTGAAGGTCTTATTCACTTGTCAGAGTTGACACCAGGGCAAGAACCCAAGTCTATTCTTCACGAAGGTGCTCAACTTCAACTGCGTATTTTACGCATTGATGCAGAGCGACGACGTTTGGGCCTCAGTTTACGTCAGGCTGATGAACTTGATCAACCAGGTGAAGAACCTTCAGAGGCTCCAGACGTTCAGATGGAGCAAACCGACGAAGGTGCAACCGATACCGCACCAGAGACTGCTGCAACGGCTGCAACTACAGCAACTACTGGGGTAGAAGCCATACTATCTCTCGCAAGCACAACACCATCACTTGAGGCTACACCTGTTCTTCAAGAACAGGGACAACCAAAACAACGTTCCGACAACAAACGTGAGCGTAACAACGATGCGTCACCTGCGAACAAAGTTCCAGGAGACTCTGTTGGAGAGTTAACAGCGATGGCGGAAGCGTTCCGTAACGCTGAGCGCCGAAACAAGGAAGAGTCGGAAGAGTAAAACGATACCTTCATGCAGTAGAAAAGTCCTCTGCGGAGATGTGTGTTCGCAGAGGACTTTTCTACTCTCTACTGTTTACGACAACGCTGTCCGCTGTGCAACATTCCTATCCAGGGCTTTTCGAAAGTCCGTTACGTTAGTATCCACAAACGGACTTTCGAAAAGCCCTGCATTCCTATCTCGTTAGTCTTGACGCTATGGTACTGGTCAGGTATAGTATGATTAAGTATATCGTTTACTTTAAGACAACGCACTAAAAGATATGGAGGCATCTGAAAGGTACATTGTTCCTAGTTGTATTAGACATATTGTACATGAACAGATGATCGCACGACCTCCCCGCTGCTTCACTACTACGGTAAGGCAGTGTGGAGGTCGATTGTTTCACTGTAAGAGGTTGGAGATGTAGATTGGCAGTATGCCGACCTTATACATCGGTACACTGATAGATGGGAGAGTTACATTGTTAAACTTGACGCAATATTCCGGTGTGTTGTATGATAAAGTACGCTGTTTATTAAGAACGTTGGCAACAAGCCTCTTGCTTTCTGAGGTTGAGATTACTGCTAATAAACGTGCTAGTTATCCATTTTTAATGCTCATTGACGGTACTGTTGGGCAAACAGAAACCGATGGGTTTTTCCCATGTAACGCTTCTGGACAGGTAGCCTCTACTTATGAGTAGTGATACTTACGAGCAAGTTTCCTGGATGAAAGAAGAATTCCCTGTCTTTCAAGCGGGGAAGTGTCAACTGAGCGACAACATAGAGGGCTTGGTTCCATCCTCTGCCGCCACTCAAAGGAGGGTGACAAACAGGTGAACGATAGAGATAGGTTTGACAAATTCACGGAGCGTGCCAGGAAAGTCCTGAGCCTTGCTCAAGAGGAAGCGCAACGCTTCCAGCACAATTATATTGGTACAGAGCATCTTCTCCTCGGTCTTGTACGCGAGGGTGAGGGTGTTGCTGCAAAAGTTTTAGCTAATCTCGGTGTCGAACTGAACAAGGTTCGGAGCGCCGTTGAATTTATAATTGGTCGTGGAGATCGCATCGTTCTCGGTGAGATCGGACTTACTCCACGTGCTAAAAAGGTGATTGAGCTTGCTGTTGATGAAGCCCGTCGCCTGAACCATCACTACATTGGTACAGAGCACCTTCTCCTTGGTCTCGTTCGTGAGGGTGAAGGCATAGCAGCAGGTGTGCTTGAAAGTCTAGGGGTAAACCTCGAAAAGGTGCGTCAACAGACTATTCAAGTGCTTAGTCAGACTGGTGCACCACACGAGCGTGATGCAAAACATTCCAAGACTCCTACCATTGATCAGATGGGTATTGATCTGACGCAAGCTGCTCGTGCTGGCACTCTTGACCCTGTTGTCGGACGCCATCAAGAGATCGAGCGCGTCATTCAAATTCTGTCACGACGCAACAAGAATAATCCTGCGCTTATTGGTGAGCCAGGAGTTGGTAAGACTGCTATCGTCGAAGGACTAGCACAGCGCCTTATTTCAGGTGAAGTGCCAGAAACCCTTGCAGGAAAACGTCTTCTTACTCTTGATGTTGGCTCACTGGTAGCTGGCACAAAGTATCGTGGTGAGTTCGAGGAGCGTCTCAAGAAAATTATTGAGGAGATACGTAATAGCCGTGACTGCATCATCTTCATTGACGAGGTACATACACTCGTTGGTGCTGGTGCGGCAGAAGGTGCCGTTGACGCCGCGAACATCTTGAAACCTGCTCTGGCACGTGGAGAGTTACAGTGCATTGGCGCGACCACCCTTGACGAGTACCGCAAGTACATCGAGCGTGATGCGGCTCTACAACGCCGATTCCAGGAAGTGATTGTGCGTGAGCCTTCTGTCGAGGAGACCATTGAAATCCTCAAGGGTATTCGCCCACGCTATGAAGAGCATCATCGCCTGATTATCACCGATGAAGCCCTCAAAGCTGCTACCGATATGGCAAGTCGCTACATCACGGATCGCTTTATGCCTGACAAGGCTATCGACCTGATCGACGAGGCCTCAAGCCGTGTGCGTATGCAGAATTCACTTGCACCCCTTAACCTCAAGGAAGCAATGAAGGGTCTGGAGTCAGTGCTCCGCGAGAAGGAAGCTGCGATTCAGCAGCAAGAGTATGAACTGGCTGCCGAACTGCGTGATCGCGAAGTGAAGCTTCGTGACCGCATCTCCAAGCTCGAGTCTGGGTGGCAGCGTGAACGAGGTACAGACAAACCATCCGTCGGCGAGGAGGAGATCGCTCAGATCGTCTCAATGTGGACGGGTATTCCAGTAATGCGTATTGCACAGGAAGAGTCACAGCGACTCCTCCAAATGGAAGACGCGTTGCATGCTCGTATCATTGGTCAGAACGAGGCTATTGAGAAGATTGCACGAGCCGTTCGGCGCGCGCGCGCAGGTTTGAAGGACCCGAAACGTCCTATTGGTTCATTCATATTCATGGGACCAACTGGTGTTGGTAAGACTGAGCTTGCCAAAACACTTGCCGAATTTATGTTCGGAAGCGAAGACGCACTTATCAAGATCGACATGTCAGAGTTCATGGAACGCCACGCGGCCGCACGCCTCGTTGGTGCCCCTCCGGGCTATGTCGGCTACGAAGAAGGCGGTCAGCTTACTGAAGCAGTACGCCGCAAGTCCTACAGCGTGATCCTACTTGACGAAATCGAGAAGGCTCACCCCGATGTCTTCAACATGCTGCTCCAAATTTTGGAAGATGGCAAGTTGACCGACGCCAAGGGGCGCGTGGTAGACTTCCGCAACACTATTGTCATCATGACTTCAAACGTGGGTGCAGCTCTGCTCAATAGAGAAGCCCGCATTGGCTTCAAGCAATCGAAAGACAAGGCAAAGGCCAATCAGAACGAATATGAGGCTATGAAGGACAAGGTGCTTGGTGAGTTGAAAAACACCTTCAAGCCTGAGTTCTTAAATCGTATCGACGATGTGATTGTCTTCCATGCTCTACGTATGGAGGAGATGCAATCTATTATCGACCTGCTCCTAAATCGTGTACGGAACCAGTTGACAGAGCAGCAGGTAGAACTCGTTGTTCCTAGCGCATCTAAGGAATTCTTGATTGACAAGGGCTTCGATCCTGAATATGGTGCTCGCCCATTACGCCGCACTATTCAGAGAATGGTTGAGGATCCCCTGGCAGAAGGCTTGCTGCAAGGTAAGTTTCATTCAGGTGATCTAATTGAAGCAATTGTCATTGACGGTGATCTCGATCTACAAGTCCGCAACCGCATTGAGCAGTTGCCAGCACCTGCGACACCTGAAGCGGCCCTCTCCGCTGGGGGTGAAAGCAGTTCTGAAATCTAGATTATCGGAGGGGCGTGAGCATTGCTTCACGTCCCTCTTACTTTTTATACAGCTACTCTCTTCGAACATAACACTTACAACGTGTCCTGTATATCTATTTCATTTGGTTTAAACATTTTTATGGCAAAAGTACGTACAAAATATGTTTGTCAGCAGTGCGGTGGCGAGCAAAGCAAATGGATGGGCAAGTGTCCCGACTGTGGCGCGTGGAACTCACTTGAAGAAGTGACAGATATGCCACAAAGTCCTGCTCAGCAGCGGCGTCAAACACTTATTGGCAACGCCTCTACCGCGCAGGGTACGCATACTCCTATTCTACTTCCACATATTAAGCCACTGGTGCAGGAGCGCATCTCTGTAGGCTATCCAGAAATGGACCGTGTACTAGGCGGTGGACTTGTTGCAGGATCACTTATCCTTGTTGGCGGTGAACCCGGTATTGGTAAATCAACCCTTCTGCTCCAGGTCTCGGGGGCAATTGCCGATACGGTTGGCCCTGTGTTATACGTCTCTGGCGAAGAGTCGATTGAACAGGTCAAGATGCGTGCGGAGCGGCTAGGCATCACTGGTGAGCAGCTCTATCTGCTGGCCTCAATTGAGCTGGATATAATTGCTGAGGCAGTAAATCGTCTAAAACCAGCACTCGTTATCGTCGATTCTATTCAGACAGTGATAGCCAGTCATGTTACCTCGGCTCCAGGTAGTATCAGTCAGGTACGTGAATGTACGTTACAACTGATGCAACTGGCAAAAAGCACTCATGTTCCCATCTTTATCATTGGGCATGTCACTAAAGAAGGCACGGTTGCTGGCCCTAAAGCCCTGGAACACATCGCCGACGCAGTGCTTTATCTTGAAGGTGAACGCTATCACTCCTATCGTCTCCTGCGCGGTGTCAAAAACCGCTTTGGCGCAACTCATGAGATTGGCGTCTTTGAGATGCAAGGCGAGGGTATGGTTGAGGTTACAAATCCATCAGCGGTTTTTCTCGCTGATCGCGCTATTGGGGCGACAGGTTCAGCTGTTGTGGTGAGTATGGAAGGGACACGTCCACTGCTTGTCGAGGTGCAAGCACTGGTTACGCCGAGCAATTTCGGCAACGCACGCTGTACCACTAATGGTATTGAGCATAACCGCCTCGTAATGCTACTCGCAGTGCTAACAAAGCGCGTAGGACTAGCTGTTGGTAATCACGATGTCTATGCCAACGTCGTTGGGGGTTTTACACTGGAAGAACCGTCTATCGATCTCGGTGTCGCCTCTGCTATCGCCTCTAGCTATCGTGAAAAAAATATTCCACCTGATATGGCCTTGATTGGCGAGGTTGGTCTCTCAGGTGAACTGCGGGCCGTTAGTCGTTTATCACTACGCGTTCGTGAAGCTGCAAAACTTGGTTTCAAGCGGTGCATTATTCCTAGCGCAGGACGCGGTACAAAGGTGCGGACCGAACTGGAAGAATCAGGACTTCCTGCCGATTTCAAAGTTCTCACCGCTAGTTCTCTTGCTGTTGCATTAGAAATTGCGTTACACTAAAAAAAAGGGAAAACTACCTTTTTACAACGCAAGTACAGTTGGTTCGTAATACCCGTTATAATAACCTTTGAAGATAGGGTCCTATACGAAAGCATTAAAGGCTCCCTCATAGAGCTTTTGTAATGAAAGGATGAAGCGAAAGTACAAACATTGATTATCATGCAGGTACGATGTATACTGCATATCCGGTACCTTACCTTTACAGCTCATCGACGTGTGTTATCAAGCATTTTATAGTGGGTTGGGCAACACATTTTTTCGCTATTATCTTTCTTTTTTTCATCACCGACTCTACCTGCTCCATGGGTAACATTCGTCCTTGAGTACTCTCACACTGTTTTAGTGTTCTGCTTTGGAGGATGCAGGGATGTTTGATAATTTACTCGCCCGCATTGTTGGGTGTCTCGCCGCAATCGGCATTGTCGTCGGCATTTTCTTCTTAGATAGAAGTAGCCTACCTGCTCAAATTGAGTGGGTTATTGGTATTGCCGCCGCCGCCGCTATTCTCGCCTTTATCATCACGCCTTATATCACGATTGTTCCTTACCTCTGGATAAGTGACAAAATTCGTAAAGCTGCCGCGAGCGACCTTGTCTCCGCCGCTATTGGACTCACTATCGGTCTTATCATCTCGGCCCTACTCGCCATTCCACTCACAAGCCTACCCGCTAACTGGGGTCATATTCTCCCGTTCGTTGGTGCTCTTCTCTTCGCCTATCTTGGCGTTACCATCGCCGTTTTACGAAAAAACGATATTGGACATCTCTTTTTGAGTACACAAAGTGCTCTCACACGTAGAAATCGCGAACGAGACGAGGAACGAGAGAAAGATCGCGACGAAAAACGGAACAAGGAGCGTGAGAAAGAAAAGGAGCGTACTGTTCCCGAACCTTCTCCTCTGCCTCCTATACTACTGGATACAAGTGCAATAATCGACGGGCGCATTAAAGATATCAGTCAAACTGGCTTTGTATATGGTACGCTGCTCGTCCCCCGCTTTGTTTTAGAAGAACTACAGCACATAGCGGATTCCGCAGATACGATGCGCCGCAATCGTGGTAGACGGGGCCTGGAAATACTCAATACACTACAAAAAGGGGCTACCGTTCCTGTCGAGATAACCGATGAAAATATAGAGGGTATTGCAGAGGTTGATGGAAAGCTTGTCAAAATGGCACGCAATTTACACTGCGCCATTATCACCAATGACTTCAACCTCAATCGTGTCGCCGAACTACAAGGTGTCAAGGTACTCAACATCAATGAACTGGCCAATGCTATCAAGCCGGTCCTCCTTCCAGGAGAAGATATTCACATCAAGATCATGCAGGATGGCAAAGAACTGGGACAAGGTGTTGGCTATCTTGATGATGGTACGATGATTGTTGTGGAGAACGGACGCCAATATATGGGTGTAGCGGTTGAGGTTACAGTCACCCGCGTGCTACAGACAGTTGCAGGCCGGATGATCTTTGCTCATCCTAAACAACCCACTGGTCCACAGCCACAAATTCAAGCACCTGTGAAGCAACGACAGTTGTGAGCACGCGTTCTATGCAAGAACAGAGTGAAAAAGCGGCGGTTGTCATTGTTGCTGCCGGTTCAAGTCGTCGTATGCTAGGGCGTGATAAACTCTGGACGCCTCTAAGGGGACGTATCACACTAGCACGTACACTTGATGTTTTTCAAGCATCACCTCTTATTGAGACGATTGTACTTGTGACTAGCACAGAACGGCTTACGGATACAATAGATTTGTGCGAAAAGGAACACTGGCAGAAAGTGACTGCGATCATCCCAGGTGGACAGCGGCGACAAGATTCTGTTGCGATTGGATTAGATTTGGTGGCAACTACATCCCCCTCCTGCAAGTGGGTGATGATTCATGATGCAGCACGTCCCTTTGTTACCGAGACGATGTTGCAAGAGGGATTGCTCTCGGCACAGGTACATCAAGCCTGTGTGGCAGCCGTGCCAGTAAAAGATACCATCAAACAAGTACAAGGCAATCTTATTCATGCAACGCTCAATCGCTCACAGTTGTGGATGATTCAAACACCACAAATTTTCTCGTTTCCACTCATCCACCATGCCCATCATGAACCTATCGCACAAGAAGATTTTACAGATGATGTGGCCTTACTAGAACGCCTAGGACATACTGTCGCTATTTTCCAGGGATCATATGCAAATATTAAGATTACGACACAAGAAGATTTACTTATTGCAGAAGCACTGCTACAGGGAGCAACACAATGACACTACGCGTCGGCAATGGATATGATGTACACACACTCGTCGAAGACCGTCCCCTCGTCCTTGGCGGCGTTCTCATCCCTCATACTCATGGTCTGATGGGACATTCTGATGCTGATGCAGTAATTCACGCCGTTGTTGATGCCCTACTTGGAGCAACCGCACTTGGTGATATTGGCACACACTTTCCCTCATCCGATTCGCGCTGGAAAGATCAGCCCAGCACCGTCTTTCTGGACTACAGCTACGATTTACTAAGTAAAGGGAAATGGACGATCAGCAATATCGATGCGACGATTATTGCTGAGGAACCCAAATTGTCGCCTCACATAGCAGCAATGCGGACACATCTTGCCGAACATCTCCATCTCAATAAAGAGCAGGTGAGCATAAAAGCCACAACCACTGATGGTCTTGGCTTTGCAGGACGTCAAGAAGGCATCGCCTGTTACGCAGTTGCGCTGATCGAGCGGTAAAACATGACAATGAGGAATATGTGCTAAGAAAGCTTGTAGAACCACAATTAAGCGAAGAAGCTGTACAACAAAACGGTGTAAAGCACGCGCGAAATGTGCATGTACCACAATTTCTTATCGTCGCTTGTACCAGGTCATTAATCTCCATTAGCGTAGCAGGTATATACAGCAGGAAGGAATTATTTGTCAATGAGCACGGTTAGTTCGGAGGCAGGTTCTGTTCAGGGCCGTCTCAGTAGGATGCATATTTCGCCTCGAGTCTTTTCCTGGTGCTTTTTGGGGGCGTGCTTCTGGCTGTTGTTAGGTGTTTCGTTAGATGCCTGGGCGCATGGTCACATCCACTTAGAAACTTTTTGGACACCCTGGCATGCCATGTTATATTCGGGCCTGCTAGCCACTGGTCTTGTACTCCCTGGCACGATTCTCATCAATCGATGGCGCGGGATAGCATGGAGTGAAGCTGTACCTGCTGGCTATGGAATTTCTGTAATTGGTATCATCGGCTCATTTCTTGGCGGTGTGGGTGATATGACATGGCATCTCCTGTTCGGTGTCGAGCAAAACATTGACGCCGCTTTCTCTCCCACTCATATCGCTTTGATGTTATTCTTCGGCTTTGTGCTGGTGGGTCCATTTCATGCGCTTTATACGAAAAGCAACAAGTCTTCACATGTCCTGACATTACTTTCGTATACCTTGCTTCTAACATACTGGTTGATCATCTCGCAGGAAGCAGGTCTCTACACATCACTCTGGTTAGTAAATACTCCAAAATCAAATAGTACAGGCCAAGCTCTTGCCATTGTTTCATATGTATTGCAAGGGGGATTTCTCGCTGGGTTGACAATGTACCTTATTCGTAGATGGAAACTGTTCTTAAGGTTCATGCACACTTTCGATGATAAATTTGTGGTATACTGAGGAAAGAACATTGTCGCTTATCCCTCTTCTGGTTTTCGCTTAGCCCATGATTCAACCAATCCTTTTACTCGGTCTCCCTGCCCA
>JAABUZ0100003005.1_pt1 | contig 26318 bp, 23 predicted proteins | sample 5562091 | NCBI WGS metagenome assembly JAABUZ01 (sample SAMN12813069, study PRJNA571459) | rock metagenome | isolation source: Antarctica rocks | place: Antarctica: Victoria Land, Linnaeus Terrace sud | collected 2015-12-21 | reverse complement strand
CGGGCGGACAGGCGTGTGCAACCCTGTCCGCCCTTCTTGTTAACCAGCAAAGTCCTGCGTGAACATCTCTTCGAAGCTTCCAGCACTCATAACTCCCATGCCAACACGCCGAAATTCAGGACGTAAGATGTTGTCACGGTGCTCAGGACTGTGTATCAGCCCGTCATTCGCCATGGCCACGTTCGGCGCATACGCAATGTTTTCGCCAGCGACTTGATACCGGATCTTTGCCGCACGCATACGGTCAAAGGGTGACAGCCCGTCAGGAGTGGCATGGGCAAAGTAGGAACGACGAAACATATCTTCACTGTGCGCGCGAGCAACCGCGGCAAGCTGACTGTCAGCCACGAGTGGTGCCAGATTCCTTTGAATTCGCTGCGCATTGACATAGTCGAGCATGGCCGCTTCTGCCGCGACATCGGGCTTGAGCGTGAGATTGGGCGGAAAATGCATTTTCACCTGTTGATCTGACTCCACATGCTGCGCGGGAAACAGTGATGACGTATCCCATTCCGCCGCGGATGTTCCTAACATTGCTTCCACATTGGGTGCGAGCTGGCTGCCTACCGTGGCAAGCGTCGTTGCGAGACGCGACTCGTTAATGCCTTCGGCCACCGGACCCAACGCGAGTACGTGGGTCAGTGGCAAAAGCGCGGCAAGTCCGAGAGCTATCAAGACTACCGTTTGGACGACGGATATCACCATCCCACAGAGGCGATCCATGCATCCCACCACCGGGATAAGATGCATCGTGCCAATGAGCGGCCGGAATACCACGCCAATAATAGCCCCGAGCAGAAACATGACCGATAGAAAGATCAACACCGCGCCCAGCGGTGACGCGAAAGGCGCGGGAAGCGGCGCGTACTGCTGAATGTACGTACCTGCTGCCATCCCGTATCGGGCCCCCAGAACGACGGCGACCGCGAGCCGTCCCAGACTCAATGCTTCGACCACGAGGCCCCTGGAATAGCCTGACCAGGCCGACCAGACACATGCGAGCATAAGGACGATATTGACCCAGGCTATGGTCACGTTACTCCAGCTCTATCTGTGCAATCTCGCCCGCGATGTCGTAGCCAAGAAAACGCTCGGCGATCTCCCGGAACTGTATCGATCGGTCGGTGACAAAAAATCGCTGCGACGGAACATGGTTGCCATGGCAGCGCAGACCTGCGGCATCCAGCTCCTGTTGAAGGCGCCGCGCCAGTTCACGACCAGCATCGATCAAGGTCACATGCGGTCCCAAAACAGCGGCAATCGTGTTTCGCAAAAGCGGATAATGCGTACAGCCGAGGATGAGCGTATCGACGTTAGCCCGTACCATCGAAGAAAGGTATCGTTCTGCGATAAGACGCGCGGCGGCAGTATCGATCTCTCCCTCTTCCACTAACGGCACGAACAGCGGACAGGCGATGGCGGTAACCTGGCTGTCAGGACGCCCATGGGCAAGGGCACGTTGATACGCTTCGCTCTTGATCGTACCCAGTGTCCCGATGACACCTATTCGCCCCGACCGTGATACCGCCAGGGCGGCATCTGCGGCAGGTTGGATCACACCCGCCACAGGAAGCTCAATATGTTCACGCAAATCGTCGTACGCCTGAGCCGATGCGGTATTGCAGGCTACGACGATATATTTCACGTTCTTGCCAGCAAGGAAGTAGGCATCTTGCCTGGCAAAGCGACACACGACCGGTTTGCTCCGGGGGCCGTACGGTACCCGCGCGGTATCCCCGAGGTACACGACGCTTTCCTCTGGGAGCACGAACCGCAGCTCCCGGACGACGGTCAATCCTCCAAGGCCCGAATCAAAGACGCCAATAGGCCGGTTGTCCACCGCTCGTCCTTGCACTCCATCGTCGCCGTGCGTGCTACCCCATCGCGCCCACACGCCCCTGTAAGCATGATACACAACCCGTTGCCTTCGTCGGCCCATGGTGCTGATAGCAATGGAGGACGCCCGACGAATCCTTTTTCTCCAGGCAGTGAGATCACCGTCTTTCTGTTGCATAGGGCCATGGTCACGACATGTATTCCCAGCAAGCGCGAAGCACGTCAACACTGCATGTGCTATACTAAAGGTACTAATTGACGTCACACGCTCTTAACAGGTGTCGAACATACAGTTACTCTGTCGCCACCGTATTGTTGGAGGAACATATGCAACAACACCACGCCGATGCTATGACGAGCGCATATACCATCTGGAGGCTCGTTGGCGATAATAAGCAGGTATTTTCATTAAGTCAGGGACAATGGGATCACTTCTGGAGCATTCCGTCCCGGCATCCCGCGCGCACGTCCCGCCTCATTCAGATGGCGTACCTTGACTTCATCAAGCCGGTGACACAGGACCAGATCAGCCCCGACACACTCCCTGACCTCGTCGTTGAAGATGGCTGGGGAAAAGGACTGCTCTAGCCCAGCCCAACAGCTCCTGTGCTCGGGGGGCGAGACCGAGGGGAATGACATACCCGACGGTCAGGAACGGAGCAATCGGAGGGTGTCACGCAGATAGCCATTCAGCCGTGCCATCTGAGGGACATAGAACCCAAGCAGTTCCCGTGGGTTGAGATCGGGCGGAGCAAGCTCCACATGCTGAAGGACGGATAGCTCCAGAAGACTGACACGTCCTTTCAACTCAGGCAGCGACGCCAGCACTCGCGACTGCTGGACGGGAATGTACGGATCTCCTTGGTCGTGCAATATACGCACCTGTGCCTGAATAGCAGCCGCATGTCTTTCAGGAGACAGGGCATCGAGAGATGCCTGGATCGGGGGCGAAAAGTGGGATAGCACGCCCTGAACCGCGGCTGGATCTCGGTTTTCGAGTAGGTCAAAAAGCACTTTTCCGTCAGGCGATAGCGCCGCGACATCGCCACCCCCGGCATCTGATGGAGCATCGGGATCAGGGAACAGCCGCATGATGGCCTCCTGGTCATGTGGATCGGGCAACAGGCCAACGAGTGTGTTTCGTCCGACATACCACACATACGGATTCGGATGAAACGAAACCACGCCATCTCCTGACGGTATCGTGTGGGTCGTTGCCGCCTGAAGGATATCGACGAGCTTCGCATAGCCGCCCACGTCAGCCACAAAGCGCGTCTGATGGCTGATGCGCGGATCAGCGGCAGCAAGTAATTCCAGGCTGGCGCCTATCGAAAAACCGATCATCCCGGCACGGCTTCCGTCGACGCCTCGTGCCTGGGTGAGCGCCTGGAAGGACGCGACTACCGAACCGACATCCGCTGGCCGCACGCGCTCATGCAGCAGGCCGGGAATGTCAGGGGCCAGCACTGCATAGCCAGCCCGTGCCAGCGCATCGGCGAGGTGAACAAACTCTGGTAGTTTCCGTCCCCGAGGTTCGACTCCATTAAGCAGGAGGATTCCCGGTACGGTCGCGCGGCCCACAGGCATATACAGGTCAGCGACCAGCATGTCGGCGTTGTCGGGTAGGGCAGACGCATACGTCATCTCAACGACACGTGGTGGTCGTGTGACCCATTCCAGCGGCTGGAGCGCCGCGCCCGGCACCTGCGCTTCCAGTACCGACCAGCTCGTCACGTCGATCCACCAGGGCTGAGCCGGAAGTAATGCCACCACGAGACCGAAAAGGAGTGCAAGCGTTGCTACACGGGCAGGGAGCGCATATCGGCGACCCAAAACAGACCCACCGGTGCGGAAACGTGGCAGCATCGCACCCGCCCTACGCACGAAGGGAGATCACTCGGTTGACGTTCGTGCTGTTGCGTCCACGTCGCGTGATCTTCCGGGGGATACAACGACGCGATCTTTCGGAACCACGGTCTTCGATACATCGCCTGCCACGCTGCGACGCTTCAAATGATCGGGAGTTTCCACCGGAACAAAGACCGAGCCGAGCGCCCTGCCATGTTTCATGTCGGTGCCGTGGAAGTCGGTGCCACCAGTGGGAACCAGGCCGTACCGCCTCGCAACCGCCACAAGCGCAGCTGTGACCGACGTGCTGTAGCCAGGATAGTAGCACTCGATCCCTGCCAGACCAACATCTACAAGCCGACTCACGCGGATTTCAAGTTCCAACATCGACGCGGGATGCGCAAGGACAGCCACCCCTCCCGCCTTCCGAATCACCGCAACCGCTTCCTCTGGAGTGAAATTCGGTCGTGCGGCATAGGCGGGCCGCCCGATACCGAGCCACTGATCAAAGGCATCCTGAACACTTCGCGCGTGGCCAGCGGCAACCAGGGCACGTGCCACGTGCGGTCGGCCAAGTGCCGCGCCTGCGGCCTGTGTACGGATCGCCATCAGGTCGAGATGGATGTTGTGGTCGCCAAGGCGCTCGATCATTCGTTCCGCTCGGACGTCACGTCCGTTCCGTTGCTCACTCAAGAAACGTTGCAGTGACGGGGCGTGATGCTCGATGTAGTAACCCAGGATATGCGTCTCACGCCCATCGACATTGGTATTGATCTCCACTCCGGGGATAACCGTGAGCGGTGCCGTTGCCGCCTGGAGTGCCTCATCCACCCCGTTGGTCGTGTCGTGATCGGTAATGGCGAGTACACGAAGGCCCTGCTGACGGGCCATGTCTACCAGGTGTGATGGCGACACAAGACCATCTGACGCCGTCGTGTGCGCGTGGAGATCGACGGTATGCTGCCGCAATGGCGTCTGACCACGTCGTGGACGACTACTTCGCATAGTCCACCACGCGTGTTTCGCGGATGACCATCACCTTAATTTGGCCAGGATATTCGAGCGTCTCTTCGATTTTCTTGACGACATCCCGCGTCAGACGAACCGTCGCCAGGTCGTCAATATCATCGGGCTTGACGATAATGCGAACCTCACGACCAGCCTGAATGGCAAAGGCACGCTCGACCCCGGGGAACGAGTTTGCGATCTGCTCAAGGGCTTCCAATCGCTTGGTGTAGCTCGCAAGCATATCGCCGCGCGCGCCGGGACGTGCGGCGGAGATGGCGTCCGCCGCTTCCACGAGCATTGCCTCGACCGTCTCCATCAGCTCCCGGTTGTGATGTACCGCGATGGCGTGGACCACTTTTGGGTTCACGCCAAGGCGCCTGCACATCTCAGCGCCGATCTCCGCGTGCGGCCCCTCCACTTCGTGATCGACGGCCTTCCCAATGTCATGCAGCAGCCCACCGCGACGAGCGATATTGACGTCGGCCCCCACTTCCGCCGCAAGCATGGCTGCAAGATAGGCAACCTCCACCGAGTGACTGAGGATATTTTGCCCGTAGCTCGTGCGGTAGTGCAGCCGCCCCAGCGTCTTAATCAGTTCTGGGTGCAAGCCGGTGACATTTGCCGCGATAGCGGCCTTCTCACCTTCGTCGCGGATAATCTGGTCAACTTCGTGACGTGCCTTCGTCACGAGTTCTTCAATGCGAGCCGGGTGAATGCGGCCATCCTGTATGAGCTTGATGAGTGAAACCCGGGCGATTTCGCGCCGCACGGGATCCAACCCTGACAGCGTCACCGCTTCGGGCGTATCGTCAATGATCAGGTCCACCCCGGTAGCGTTTTCTAGCGCACGGATATTTCGACCCTCTCGGCCGATGATGCGTGCCTTCATCTCTTCGTTGGGCAGGGCCACGACAGAGACCGTACTTTCCATAGCTTGCTCGGCGGCATAACGTTGGATCGCTGTGACGATGACATCGCGAGCGCGACGTTCTGCCTCCTCGTGCGCTTCGGCCTCAATGTCCCGAATTCGGCGCGTGGCTATGTCCCGCACTTCCTCTTCGATGGACTGCATCAGCAATCGTTTCGCGCTCTCCACATCGAGCCGTGATACGCGCTGTAGCTCGTCAACCTGCTGTTGCTTGATGCCTTGCAGTTCTTCCCGAGCAGCGCCCAACTCCTGTTCCTTGTCTTGCAGTTTGCGCTCACGCCGTTCCAGCTGTTCGCGGCTGCGTTCGACAGACTCTTCCTTCTTCTGTGCGGCGCGCTGTAATTGCTGAAGTTCAGCACGCCGCTCACGATTCTCAGCTTCCAACGAAGCACGGATGTGGAGGACGTCGTCCTTGGCTTCAAGGATGAGCTCTTTTTGGCGGTTTTCCGCTTCTAGCCGGATACGATTTGCTTCACTGGCGGCCTGCCGGATCTTTTTATCCAGATCCTTACGAACCAGGTTCCCAACGATCACGATACCTACAATGGTGAGCACCGTGCCCACCAGGATAGGGATCGCCATGCCGACGAGAATGCCGACCATCTCCTCTATGCTCCGTCAATCCCAGCGCGCACCCGACGTGGCACTGCGAGATGGCAGGCTCGGCGTGCAGGTACAGCTCGCACGGCGCCTTCGAAGGTGACGCCGCATCCGGGCATGCACAGCATGCCCGGTGGCCGTGGCTGAGCCCGTGTAGCTGGATAGACCAGAGGAGGCCGGACGCCACATCGATTTTGCGCATTTGTGAAGAGCAGGGTCTCTATTTGCTCCAGGAGTATCGTACTCGCTCCGGGGAGCATGTGTCAATCGCCTTCAGAACTTGTCATAAGACAAGGGGCAGGAAGAGTGACGGCTGCTGCTTGTCGGGTCGGTGCTTCTGGCCCTTCGGCGTGCGTACCGTGAGTTCGAGCCGGGCACGCACCACGTGTGCATCCAGGTCGCGAAGACGACTGACGAGCCCGCTATACCGCTCCTCGACACCCGCGTCGCGAACCGCCATGGAAATGGCCCGCGTCTGGCCAACGAGTACCACAAGTTTTCTGGCTCGCGTCACGGCTGTGTACAGGAGTCGCCGGGACAGCAGAATGTACTGCGCGGGGAGAATCGGCAGCACGACGACCGGAAACTCACCGCCTTGGGCCTTATGGATCGTCATGGCATAGCTGTGCGCGAGATCCGCCAGCTGTTGGCCCGCATACAGGCGGGAGGTGCCATCGTCGAGCACAACGCGCAACAGATACCGCTGTGCGTCGATCTCCACGACCTTCCCCAGATCACCGTTGTAGACGTCAAGATCGTAGTTGTTCTTCATCTGCACCACACGGTCGCCCACCCGCAACACGCGTCCCCCCATGACGAGTTCCGCACGATCAGCCGTAGACGGGTTGAGCGCGACCTGGAGCCGCTCGTTCAGGGCGGGTACACCGGCAAGACCACGGTGCGTCGGGGTCAACACCTGGATGTCGTCGTGCGTGAAGCCATACTTCGCGACCAACCTGCGCGTGACGATGTCGACGAGCAGGTCGACCCCACGTTCCGCATCAGGCTCGTGGAAGACAAAAAAGTCATCAACATCGTTCGCGGGCCACCACACTGGCATCTCGCCCGCATTGATGCGGGCGGCATTTTCCGCGATTCCTGATCCTTCCCCTTGCCGAAAGATGCGGCGCAGTCGGGTTGTGGGAAACAGCTCGGCCCTCAGCAGATCATGCAGGACCCGTCCTGTGCGCACACTGGGAAGCTGGTCGGGGTCGCCGACCAGTACCAGGTGTGCGCCGTGAGGAAGTGCGCGGCTGAGGGCATTGGCAAGGGACAAATCGACCATAGACATCTCATCGACGATGATCAGGTCGCCATCGAGCATCTTCCCCGAGGCACGGCTGTTCCGGGGCCGCCGGACTGGCGCCACATCCCGGGGCGGCTCTTCGTCGGTCCCGGACCCATCGTCGGGCACATCAGCATCGTCCCTTGCTGCCGCAGCAAAGCCGAGCTTCAGCAGCCGGTGCAGTGTCACCGCCGGAAGTCCCGTCACTTCAGCCATTCGGCGCGCGGCTCGGCCCGTGGGGGCGGCGAGGAGCACGCGGTGATCGTGCCGCAGGGCGAGCGTGACCATCGCTCGGATCGTCATGGTCTTGCCGGTACCCGGCCCTCCCGTCAAAATGGTCACCCGGTGTTCGAAGGCCAGGCGAACCGCCGCGCGTTGCTCTGGAGCGAGGTCCGCACCCACCTTCGGCCGCACATCGTCGAGTGCCCGCTCCCACTTCCCATCGATTGCGGCAAGTGTTTCACCGAAGTTCTCCTCAGGGCACACGCTCAGCGCTAGCAGGCGGTAGGCCAGTGCCTGCTCTGCACGATCAAACGCCGGAAGGTATACCGACGGAAGTCCATGACGATCATGCACGATAAGATCGTGGTTCGTGGTCAGCCGCGTGATGGCCGCGTCCAGTGCTTCCACCGCGATCTCCTCGCCAAGTAACAGCCGTGCGTCCGCAGTGAGCGCGTCGGCTGGCAGATAGGCATGACCTTCCTGCGCCGCCTGTTGGAGGACGTGGACAATGCCCGCCTCAATGCGAGCGGGTGCGTCTTTTGGTATGCCGATGTTCTGCGCGATTGCATCGGCAGTTTTGAAACCGATGCCCCGTACCGTCCGGGCTAATCGATACGGCTGGCTCCGAACCACGAGCGGAGCCTGCTCTTTAAAGGCAAGGTAGATGGCCATACCCCTGCTGTGCGAAATGCCCAGGTCGAAAAGCGCCAGCAATACGTCACGATACGGGGCATTGTTGGCCCACGCGGCGCCAATCTGCGCCGCCCTCACAGGCCCGACCCCGCCGATCTCCCGCAAACGATCGATATCGTGATCGAGAATATCGAGACTCTCCACCCCGAAGTGGTCCACGATGCGTGCTGCCATGACCGGCCCCACGCCCGGCACCAGCGGCGAATTCAGAAATCGTCGGATTGCTTCCGCAGTTGCGGGGCGAATGAGCCGCACCGAGCTGGCGCGCAGTTGCCGTCCATAGGAGGGATGACGTTGCCAGGTACCCGTCACAGCGACGGCTTCGCCCGTTGCAAGGCTCGGATACCGTCCGACAACAACGAGCGGGTGCCCGCCTTCATCGAGGCGAAGCCGCGTGACGGTATACGGCCCGTCGTCGGACGAGTAGAGCGTCGCCATCACGGTGCCCGTCAGAACGATTGGTGCGTTCGGGTCATCCGTACCTACCAACGCTGGTTGACTGTTCGTCATCCTACCGCCTTCGCGTACCCGCTCCCCATCTGCTCACTTCAGCCCGTTGAGGCGGAGAGGCCTCCCGGTGCATCGCCTGCTCATGTATTGGAACGTGAGACGAATCCACCTATTGCTTTTGTGCCGGCCATGGCGTCGCTCCACTCCATGCAGATCAAACCAGCCATGCTCCGCGACGCTATGACCAGGAACGTATACTCGATGTAACAACACGTCGCGGCGCCATCACCTCAGCCGCATGAAGGGGACGGATGAAGCAGCCCATGCCCTCGGGGTCAGCCCACACCCTGTCTACTCCGCATCACGCGCATATGTCGGTTCCCCTCCTGAACGCCATGCGTCCTCGGCAGTGGACCAAGAACGCCGTCCTTCTCGCCGGCATTGTCTTTGCAGGTAAGTTGACGGACGTCACGTCCTTGTGGCGAGCGACACTCGCCGTGGTCATTTTTTGCAGCCTTTCAAGCTCAGTGTACCTGTTCAATGACCTTGTTGATCGGGAGGTTGACCGTCAGCACCCCATCAAACGGTTCCGTGCAATCGCCAGTGGCCGGTTGCCAGCCGGGAGTGCGACGGTCGCAGCCCTCGTCCTCGGGCTGGTCGCCTGTACTGGCAGTCTGGTGCTGGGACTCCATTTTCTCGGCCTGGCCGCCGGGTACGTGGTACTAAACCTCGCCTACTCCTGGCGATTGAAGCACTTAGTGATCCTTGACGTCTTCAGTCTGGCGGGGGGATTCGTCATTCGCGCGGCCGCTGGCGCGGTAGCCGTGAACGTGCCCATCTCGCCCTGGCTCTACGTCTGCACGGTACTGCTCGCACTTTTTCTCGGTCTCTCGAAGAGGCGCTACGAACTGCTCCTGCTGGAACAGGACGCCAGCGCGAGCCGACGCAGTCTGGAATCATACTCCACTGCCCTGGTCGAGGAGATGCTTGGCGTGGTGACGTCATCCACCGTGATCGCCTACGCGATGTATACCTTTTTCGCCGAGAATGTGCCGCGTAACCACAGCATGATGTTGACCATTCCATTCGTGCTCTACGGACTTTTTCGGTACCTTTATCTGGTACATTCGCAGCGCGGAGCTGGCAACCCCGACGAGGTGCTCCTGCGTGATGTACCGCTCATCGTCGCCATCGGTCTCTGGGGTCTCACGGCCATGATCATTCTGTACAGCGCTCGCTGGATGGGCTAACCAGTATTCTGTCTGACCATTCGGGCACACCGCGTGCGAAGCTATCTTCCTGGTGCAACCCACCGGGTCGCCGTGAGCAGGCGGGTAGACACATGGATCCGCAGAACATGATCACAAAGAGGTGATGCAAGCGTGGAAAACATCCGGAGCAAAATGTTATTGTCACTTGCTTTTGGTCTGTTGGTTGTCGTGGTGCTCGGGCTCTATGCCGATGTTCATCGTACAGCCAGAGCACTGGCCACGTTTGAGTGGCGATGGCTCCCGGCCATCATCGGCCTCACCCTCCTGAACTACCTCGGCCGGTACGTGAAGTGGCATTACTATCTTGGCTGTATCGGCAGCCACATCCAGAGGCGCGACAGCGCGGCTATTTTTCTGGCGGGCCTCTCCATGGTGCTCACCCCGGGCAAAGTGGGGGAGTTGCTGAAATCGTATCTTTTGAAACGGCTCGACGGCACTCCGATTGCTCGATCAGCACCTGTCGTGCTTGCAGAACGATTAACCGACGGCATCGCGTTGCTCATGCTCGGCGCCGCGGGTCTGGCGCTGTATGGCACGGGGTGGAAGGTCATGTTGTTCGTATCGCTCCTGGCCGTTGCGGCAGTCCTTGCGGTACAGGTGCGCTCCGTCGCCCTGTTCCTGCTCGACATCGCCGGGCGGCTGCCCCTTATTGGACGTATCAGTGCAAAACTGCGTGTCGCCTACGAGAGCATCTATACGCTCCTCGAAGCGGGCAACCTGCTCCTGGCTATCGGCATCGGGTTGGTATCGTGGTCCTGCGAGTGCGTGGCATTCGCGTTGGTGCTCCACGGCCTCCACGTCTCAACGACACTGCTACCGGTGAAAGCGGCATTCATCCTGGCCGCCTCGACGCTCGTCGGCTCCGCCTCGATGCTGCCAGGTGGTCTCGGTGTCGCCGATGGTGGCATAGTCGTCCTCATCAAAGCGCTGGTGACACCAAATGTCGATGTCGCCGTAGCTGCTACACTACTGATTCGGCTTTGCACTCTCTGGTTTGGTGTCGCTGTAGGAGCGGTCGCGCTCGCCGGCTTTTCACGACGATTCGGCGGCACGAGTCGGAGCCTGGAAGGACTCGCACACCTGTGAACGTAGACATGCACGGCCATACCTATCATTCCAAAGACTCACGCTTACAACCCCGCCGTATCGTCGAGCGAGCACGTGCGATGGGTCTGGACGCCATCTGCATCACCGACCACAACGAAATACATGGCGCATTTGAAGTCGCCGCGCTCGGTGTGCTACCGGTCATCATCGGCGAGGAAGTAAAAACGAGCGAAGGCGAGATCATCGGCCTCTTCCTCAAGGAACATATCCCGTCCCTCATGTCACCGCGGGAAACCATCGCCGCCATCAAAGAGCAGGGTGGGATTGTCTACGTTCCCCACCCGTTCGACTCCTACCGTGGCTCACGCCTCCAACGACCTGCACTGCTCTCACTCGTCGACAGCATTGACGTGTTGGAAGTCTTTAATGCGCGTAATCTTCGACAATCTCAGAATGACGCGGCCCTCTCGTTCGCGCGTGAGCACGGCCTGCGTCTCGGTGCGGGGAGCGACAGCCATACACTCCTGGAAATAGGACACGCGTATGTAGAGGTTCCACCATTTGATGGTCCCCAGGAGTTTTTACAGGCGCTAGAACACAGCGTGCCACACGGTCGCCTCACGAACCCCCTCGTCCATGTACTGACGCGGTTCGATAAAACCTTTAAGCGATTGCAGAAACGAAAAACGCGTGCGTCGTAGCCGGTCCGCGTGCAAACCGCATGCCCGCCTGGGCAACCCGAACGATCACGGGTCAGTCTCCTGATGGGCTCCTCCACATGCCAGTGCAGTCAGGTACGCATGGACGAACAGTTGCAAGAGGCACGCAGGGGGCTCCTGTGGCGGAGGGTGCGGGACAGGTGCGGCCGGGGGTGAAGCACAGCACCACAGGCGCACACGCGCTGGTCATCATTCCCACCTATAACGAACGCGAGAACCTGCCGCGCCTCCTGGATGGCCTTTTTGCGTATCTTCCCGACGCACATGCACTGGTGGTGGACGACAATTCACCCGATGGTACCGGGCAAATCGCCGACGACAGAGCCCGCGGCGATTCACGCGTGCGTGTGCTTCACCGTCCCGGGAAGCAAGGGCTGGGCAAGGCATACATCGCTGGTTTTCATCAGGCACTCCTGACAGAAGCGCAGTATATCTTTGAGATGGATGCAGACTTTTCGCACGATCCGAAATATCTCCCCCTATTTATGGAGCGCATCCAGCATGCCGACGTGGTGATTGGATCACGCTATGTGCGTGGAGGCGGTGTCACCAACTGGGGCTTCCACCGCAAGCTCATTAGCTCGCTGGGAAACACGTTTGCCCGTGTTGCATTGAACCTTCGGGCGCGTGACTGTACGGCGGGCTACAAATGCTATCGGCGGAGCGTCCTGGAGGCACTTGCGTTAGATGATATTCATTCCGAAGGGTATGCTTTTCAGGTCGAAATGATCTATCGCTGCCAGCGACATGGCTTCCGTATTACCGAATTCCCCATCATCTTTCCTGATCGGGTGCTCGGTGCGTCTAAGATGAGCAAGAAGATCATCGTCGAAGCATTAGTCTTCGTGTTCCGCGCACGCTTCGGCCTCGTCAGATAGGTTCCACCACTGCGGCCACCGCCCCGCGTGGTATGCGGATCAAGCCGGACCGTGCACTTCTATCACGACAAAAAACGACCAGAATACCCACTGAACGTGCCTACCCTACACAAGTGCCCACAATCTCGGCACATAAATCTGCTCGAACAGCGCAATCGCGTAGCGGTCTGTCATGCCCGCCATATAGTCCGTAATTCGCTGGTGCAGGCTCTCGTTCCGCACATTGGCAATAAAAAATCGTGGAAGCGAGGCAGGATTCTGCTCAAAATGGTGGTACAACTGCGTGAGCATCATTTCCGCGCGGCCGTCTTCACCTTTCACGTCTGGATTCGTGTATACACGCTGGAACATCCACTCTCGCAGGATATTACTTGCGTTGAGCACGGCGTCACTCATACGAATAGATGTCAGGTCCTGTGACGAAAGAATGACATCGCAGACCATCGTATTGATGCGCGCGGAGTGACGTTCCCCGAGGACGTCTGTGGACTCCACGGGAAGTGCCTCCGGGGCAATAATGGCAGCACGTACGGCGTCCGCGATATCGTGATTGATGTAGGCAATGACGTCAGCGTACCTGACGATCTGCCCTTCAAGGGTCGAGGCCGTGTGGCCAGTGCTGACGTGGATGCCCGCGCGTGGCTTGGAGTGGCCCCGAATGCCGTCCAGCACCTCCCACGTCAGGTTTAACCCCTGACCGCCCTTTTCCAGGAACTCAACGACGCGGTAACTCTGCTCGGTATGGTTGAACCCATCGGGATTGAGCCTGGTGAGGATGTCTTCGCCCGCGTGGCCGAAGGGGGCATGGCCAAGGTCGTGAGCCAGCACAATGGCCTCGGCCAGGTCTTCATTCAAGCGAAGCGCGCGCGCAATTGTTCGCGCGATCTGAGCCACTTCCAGCGTGTGTGAGAGCCGCGTGGCGTAATGATCACCCAGTGGCGCCATAAACACCTGCGTCTTGTGCTTCAAGCGCCGGAATGCCTGAGAGTGGATGATACGATCACGATCACGCTGGTACGCCGTTCTCACCAGTGATTCTTCGTCGGGGACGCCGCGCCCTCGGGTTCTCCGGCTGTGTGCGGCCTGGGGTGCGAGAATTTGATCCTCGACATCTTCGAGATGGACTCGAATGTCGGAGAGTGTCATCGCATCCATCACGGCCTCATCCCTGGTAGTCTGGTGCGCGGGGAACCAACGCAGCGACACATAGGTTCCCCGCGTCATCCATTAGCGGTCGCGCTCGGTCCGCGACAGGAGTGCTGACTGTGCCGCCGCTAACCGTGCGACCGGCACGCGGAATGGGGAGCAACTGACATAATCGAGATTGATCTGATGACAGAACTCTATCGAGTCCGGGTCGCCACCATGCTCGCCACATATGCCGACTTCGAGCTCAGGGTTCGTTTTTCGTCCGTTCGTCACGGCCATCTCGATCAACTGCCCCACACCCTCACGGTCAAGTGTCTGGAAAGGATTGACCGGTAAGATTTTCTCCTCAACATACCGGAGCAAGAAGTTTGCCTCGGCATCGTCGCGGGAGTAACCGAACGTCGTCTGCGTCAGATCGTTCGTCCCGAAGCTGAAGAAATCAGCCACGCCAGCAATTTGTGCCGCAGTGAGCGCCGCGCGCGGCAACTCGATCATCGTGCCGAACTTATAGTCAATGCTCTGACCAGCCTCCTGCTCGACTTCCCGTGCAACTGCTTCAAGCTGCTCACGCACCACCTTCAGTTCGTTCACATGGCTGACCAGTGGAATCATAATTTTCGGGTGGACATCAATGCCCTGCCTGGTGAGGTTCACGGCAGCTTCCAGGATCGCCCTCGTCTGCATCACGTTGATCTCAGGGAAGGTCAAACCGAGCCGACAACCACGAAGACCGAGCATCGGATTGATCTCATGCATCGAACGGACGGCTTCGAGCAGTTTCTCCTGCCCGGCAAGCTCCTCCGCGTGACCCCCGCGCTCTCGCATGAGTGCCACTTCAACCATGAGATCTTCCAGGTTCGGCAGAAATTCGTGCAGAGGCGGGTCGATCAAGCGGATCACCACCGGCAGCCCCTGCATAGCCTTGAGAATCCCCTCGAAGTCCGCCCGCTGAACCGGCAGCAACTGGTCCAGCGCCACCTGGCGCTCCTCCTTGCTTGCGGCGAGAATCATCTGACGGACGATGGGAAGGCGCTCCGGCTGCTGGAACATATGCTCGGTCCGGCACAGACCGATCCCCTGTGCCCCAAAATCCCGAGCACGCTGTGCATCCGCCGGGTAGTCGGCATTCGCCCAGACACCGAGGCGCTTCACCTCGTCGGCCCAGGTCAGCAAGGTGTGAAGGTCAGGGTCGCTCACATCCGGCTCGACGGTCGGAATGATACCGGCAAATACTTCGCCCGTGGCCCCATCGATAGAGATCGGGTCGAGTTGATGCACCATCTTTCCATCGACGTAGAAGGCGTGATCCTCTTCACTCACGCGAATGCCAGACGCGCCAGCCACGCACGGGATGCCAAAGCCTCGTGCGACGACCGCAGCATGGCTCGTTGCCCCCCCGACCGCAGTGAGAATACCGCGCGCGCCGATCATGCCGTGCAGGTCTTCCTGCGAGGTCTCAGGGCGAACGAGCACCACCGCCTCGTTGTTCTTGCCACGCTCCGCCGCTTCGTCTGCGGTAAAGACCGCCAGCCCGGTCGCCGCGCCAGGCGACGCGTTCAAGCCCTTCGTGAGCAGCCGTCCCTCCTTTGTCGCGCGTTCCTTCGCCGCTTCGTCAAATCGGGGCAGCAACAGTTGCCCCAGCTGATCCGGTGTAACGCGCTGCAGTGCCTCCGCACGGGTGATGACGCCTTCCCGCTCCATATCCACCGCAATCTTTACGGCGGCCAGTGCCGATCGCTTCGCCGAGCGCGTCTGCAGCATGAACAATTTACCGTGCTCAATGGTAAATTCGAGATCCTGAACGTCGCGATAGTGGCGCTCCATCCGCTCGGCAATCTCACGGAACTGGTGGTAGACGGCAGGCGCATCCCGCTCAAGTGCCGCGATGGGCGCGGCGGTGCGAATCCCCGCGACCACATCTTCGCCCTGCGCATTCATCAGATACTCGCCAAAAAGCTTCTTTTCCCCGGTGGAGGGATCACGGGTGAAGGCGACACCGGTGCCAGAGTCGTCGCCAGCGTTGCCAAATACCATCGTCTGGACGTTGACACCCGTACCGAGCGCATCAGATATCTTTTCCCGTCGGCGATACACTATCGCACGGTCGTTGTTCCATGACCGGAATACCGCCATCACCGCCAACTGCAACTGCTCCATCGGGTCGGTTGGGAATGGATGACCGCTCTCTCTGTGAACAAGGTCCAGAAACTGCCGCACCAGGTGCGCGAGTTGATCCGCAGTCAACTCCGGGTCCGTCTGCACGCCCGCCTGTTCCTTGGCCACGGTCAGCAAGTGCTCGAATTTACTGGCATCGAGTTCCAACACCACCTTGGCAAACATCTGGATGAAGCGACGGTAGGCGTCATACACAAAGCGGTCGTCACCGGTGGCACGAATGAGACCTTGCGCGGTGTCATCGTTCAGGCCGAGATTGAGCACCGTATCCATCATGCCGGGCATCGAGAATTTGGAGCCCGAACGTACGGACACCAACAAGGGATTCGATGCATCCCCAAATTTCTTGCCCGTCGCCTGTTCCACATCGGCCAGTGCCGTTCGCACTTGATCCCAGAGTCCGGCGGGAACCTGCTCGTTGGCGGAGTAGTACGCATTGCACGCTTCGGTCGTCACCGTGAACCCCGGAGGGACCGGCAGGCCAGCCCGCGTCATCTCTGCGCAGCCGGCGCCTTTACCCCCGAGAAGGTCACGCATTGAGGCATTACCTTCACGAAACAGATAGACCCACTTATGCGACGCGGACGTCCCATCGTTTCCGACGCGGGTTGAAGTCGTTTGCACCATTCGGTCTGTGCCCCTCCCGAGCATTGTGTGTATGTCGCCAGCGATCCGACAACCTGCTGGGAACAGCGTGACCGATCAAGGGGCCCACTGCGCGGTTGCAATCGCGGCTTATCACGATACATTGCGTGGCGACGCACCATCCCCGCTACCGTCACGCCCGCGCCATCACCGATCTCAACAGGTGAACGCGACGCGGAACTGTCATCCGCGCATATATAGTCCATGCTATGTCGTGTGGCACGGTCTGGTCAAGTTGTCGGAGAACTCCTGGTGACGTGGTACGCCACGTCGGTCTCCGCAACACGAAGCCGGTCGAGCATACGGCTACTCCGGGGCTCACGTTCCACGGCGTGTTGAACGCAGGCACGGACCAGTGACGCGGCCTCAGCGACCGGCTGTCCGGTCGGCGTGTGCTGTTCCCACGTCCGGTACGCCCCTGACTGCCAGAGCCGCAAGAGCGCAACTGCTTCGGGACTCACACGCCTGGCATCTTCAATGGACGCCGCGCATGCGCTACAGTGGAGGCCACCCTGCAGCGGGCTGAAACGAACGCTCAAAGGGTCAACTCCCGTGCCACATGCGGCACATCGATCCAAAGCAGGTCGATACCCGAGCAGCGTCAGGATACGCATATCAAAGAATCGGAGGAGTGCTTCCGGTTCTCCGCCTCGATCCAGGCGACTCAAGAACGCATTGAGGAGATCGAATACCGCGCGCTGTTCCAGTTCGTGTTCGGTCGCGCGGTCAACCAGTTCCACTGCGTAGCACGCGGCCGTCGTCGCAAGGAGGTGCTCGCGCACGGCGCGGTACGATTCAATCGTAGAGGCCTGCGTCACCAGGTCAAGACTGCGGCCCTGTGCGAGAAACAGCGTGCAATGGGTGAAGGGTTCGAGGTGACATCCAAGCTTGCTCGTAGACCGCCGCGCCCCCCGTGCCACCGCGTTCAGTTTCCCACGGTCGGGAGTCAGGAGCGTCACCAGGCGGCTATCCTCGCCAAAGTCAGACCGACGTAAGACAACCGCTTGAGTAGTGTAGACATGCGGCCGCGCCACGACAGTTGTTCCTTCTCGGTGATGCTAGAGGGAGGCGCAGATCCACGCCATCAGTATACCAGCCGACGGACTGTATCATAGTTGTTTACTTGACCACGCCAACGCGCGTTCCTAGAATTCCGACATCAGGAAAGACCAGAGGAGAAAGATCGAGAGGTATGGCGCACGTCAACCTGGATCGGCGCGTCAAGCCGACAGTGATCGTCGCGGAGAGCCCTGAGGCGTTCTCTCGAGTAGCGGCCGACGTGATCACTCGCCAGATCGGTATTCGGTCCGACAGCGTGCTTGCCCTGCCCACCGGAGCCACGCCACTCAGTCTCTATGCGGAACTGGCGCGTCGCTGTTCTGAGAATCTGGTCAGTTTTGCCGAACTCCATTCATTCAATCTCGACGAGTATGTGGGACTCGACCCGGAACACCACAATAGTTACCATGCCTACATGATGGAGCACTTTTTTTCAAAAGTAGACATCGACATGTCTAACGTACAAATCCCAAATGGCATGGCACCAAACCGAGAGGCAGAGTGTGCTCGATACGAACGAGAGATCGGTGCCGTGGGTGGTCTCGACCTCGCGATTATTGGCCTCGGCGCGAACGCTCACATGGGCTTCAATGAACCAGGCACGCCGTTTGATTCACGAACCCATGTGGCCGAACTCGCATCGGAAACCAGCGATGCGAACAGTCGCTATTTTGCCGGAATGCAGCAGATGCCGCGCCATGCCATCACCATGGGCATCGGTACCATCCTTGAAGCCCGCCGGATATTGCTCATGGCTATGGGCATCACGAAGGCAGAAGCCGTGCGAGCAAGCCTCGAAGGGCGCGTAACACCCCATGTTCCGGCATCCGTGCTGCAAACCCACCCGCACCTTACGGTAGTCCTGGATCGTGATGCCGCGTCACGGCTCACTGTCTCCCCTCGTTAGCCGTCACGACTGCGAAAGATGCGCCCAAAAAGCTGCGTGCCTGGACCGTCTCCTCTGGTGGTGGAAAACGCGTGAACTCGTTCTGAAGCACGCCAGTTGGCACATCAACGGTCATCAATTGTGCACCTTCCTCGCCAATCAGCGCCACCACTTCGGCTCGTGCCAGTCTCGTCTGTGGGGACCGAACATCCGCGCCGTGAGCATCAGACGACAGAATTTGCACCCACCGCTGTTTCACCATACGCCGTGCGACCTGCTGAACCTGACGACCAAACCCCCCGAGTAAGCTCGCGCTCGTCACTTGCGCCATGGCTCCGCGCTGAATCCACGTGAGCAGCTTTTCCGGTTGAGCAAGGACATCAGAGTTGCGTTCGGGATGGGCGAGAATGGGGATGAATCCCGCCGTCTGCAACTCGAAGATGAGCGAGTCAAAATACAACGGGAGTCCTTGCATCGGTGGCTCCAGTAGCACATACCGGCCTAGATTCAATGTGGTCAGGCGACCGTTCTTCAGCTTTCCAGGAGAATCGGGTTCAGCGAACACCTCACAGCCCGGATAGACTTCGAGAGGAATGCCTTCGCTGTTCAACAGGCTGTTGAGGTGCGCGACGCGCCCTTGGAGCACCGCTGTCGTCAGGCCTTGCTCCAGCACCTCGGCTGAGTGCGGGGTGGCGATGATGCCCCGAACGCCGTCAGCGGCGGTAGCCCTGGCAAAGGCAAGCGATTCCGCGATGTCAGCACAGCCGTCATCAATGCCAGGGAGAATATGCGAATGCAGGTCAATCATACGAACACCATACGCGGTTACTGTTCACTGAAGTAGTGATACTGGTCACGCGTACCAGGTCTCGCGTTGTTGATAACAACCCCCAGAACACGGGCTTTGACCTTATCCAGCAGCGCTTTTGCTCGCTTCGCCTGATCGCGTGGCGTCTGTCCGCTGCTCACGACGAGAACAACACCATCTACTCTGGAAGCCAGCAGCGCCGCATCCGTCACGGCGCCAATCGGAGGTGTATCGAAGATGACGATATCGCACGAGCTCGCAAGTTCGCGCACCACCTGTTCCATGCGTTTTGATTCGAGCAGTTCCGAGGGGTTCGGTGGAATTGGCCCCGACGTCATGAGACGCAGGTGTTCAATCCCCGTATCCTGTACGGTATCGCTCAGACGAGCGTCGAGCAACAGGGATGTGAGCCCTGCAGTGTTGGGCACGCCAAAAATCTGGTGCTGTGACGGACGGCGAAGATCGCAATCACAGAGCAAAACGGCACGGCCCGTCTGTGCAAGGGTAATAGCGAGGTTCGCGGCCGTCGTCGACTTTCCTTCTCCCGGTCCACTACTCGTAATCACCAGCGTATGCAGTTCTCCATCAAGCATAGAGAACTGGAGATTCGTACGGAGCGTGCGGTACGCCTCCGCTTCGGGAGAATGGGGGTCAAAATGGCTAATCAACCGCTCGTGTAGGACATTCGTCATCTACCGCCGTCTTTCCACATCAGGAGTACCAGCAACCACGACATCAGGCTCCACTTTCGTCTCTGGCGCACGACCGTTCTGCACTGTGGGTCCTGCCATCCGGCGGCGTGCGCCTGTTCCATACCGGGGGATCGTCCCAAGAACCGGTAATCCCAGCACGGCATCTACGTCGTCAGCGGTCTTTACCGTATCGTCAAGCGATTCCAGCGCGAAAGCCACGACCATGCCCAAAATCAAACCGACCAGTGCCCCGACACCCACGTTGACCTTCGTTTTTGGCCTGTTCGGTGCGGTCGGGATCGTTGCGGGTTCAAGCAACGTGGCTTCGATACGCTCCTGCGCTTGAAGAGACTGTTGTTTTTCGGTCACCTCCTGGACAAACGCCTGTGCCAGTGCCGTGGCTATCAAGGCAGCACGTTGCGGGTCCGAGTCATCCACATCGATTTGCTCACTGAGACTCTCGTTGGTGGGCACGACCTTGATATGGCCACGCAGCACGGTGGGGTCGAGGTCCAGTTTGAGTTCTGTATCGACGCGTTCCACCAGTTCAGGACGGCGTATCTGGAGTGCGTAGTTGCTGAGAAGCGTGGCGGCGGCCATTTGCTGACCGTAATCAAAGCGCGCCGAGTTGATGGATATGACAGACGTGGCCCGATAGATCTTCGTCTGGAGTTTGCTGTACAGACCACTGGCGACCGCGGTCGTCAAAACGAGGACCGCGAGAACGGGCCACCATCTGGACAGGATTTTCCAGTATTCCTGGAAACGCATGACGTCTACCTCACCAGCTGACGGGAGATCACCGCCGGCTTATCATTGGCTATCAAGAACCTGGGCACGAACTGCTGATCGCGAGTCACCGACGACCAACGAATTGTGACGGCATGGGTGCGACACCCGATCAGTGTCCAAGGGGTGCGACCGGTGCTGGCTCACGCTCGGCTGCTTGAACACGGCTGGTCCCTTCGGGCACTGGTCGGAATACAGGATCTGGCTCGGCGGATGACCCCACAGGATGGGTAGCCAGCTCATCAAAGACCGGGTGAGAGATGGATGCCAGAATTGGAAGACCAAGATCACGTTGGACGTCCCATTCATCGTGCAATCGGGGATCGAAATAGCGAACCACAAAGACCACGGCAATACCAGCAACGACGCCGACCAGCGACCGAAGCAGCCAGAAACCAAGCAAGCGTGTGATGCTCGGCTTCAGGACGGTGGTTGGCGGTTCAATCACCTTGACCGCCACGACTTTGCTATCGCTGCTCGTAAAATAGGTGGGTGCCTGTTCCTCGATCATCTGAGCAACGACGCGACCCACGGCTTTGGCCTTCGCTTCGCTTCCGAATGAGATCTCCACTTTCATGATGCGATGCAAACGGTTGATGACAATTGCCTTCTTCAAGTCTTCCGCTTTCACGGTGCCGTTCATCCGTGCCTCAACTTCATTCGCGAATGTTCGTTGGCGTAGCACCTCAGCGAAATCGTCCAGAATGTACTCGCTCGTCACCTCGTCATAGTATGCCGTCGAGTAATGTAACTGGTCAGCCGCTACCTTCGGGTCCGTAAGCGGAGATACGAGTACTTCTGTCTCCACCCGGTAGCCCCCACGGAGGAGGATGGAAACGAGGAGGCTGAGGATCGTACTGGCAAGAACTACGTACGTCAGCAGACGTCTCCCTCGGGTCAACACCGTCCAGTAATAGCGTAGATCCATCGCTCTGCTCCTCAGTAGGCACCGCGGCCCGTCAGTACCGCGGGTATCGTCATCAAGATAATTTTCAATTCCAGACCGACAGACCAGTTCTCGATATAGTACAGGTCCAGCATCACCATTTCATCGAACACCAGCGAGCTACGTCCGCTGACCTGCCAGAGTCCCGTCATGCCAGGGGCCACCTGCAACCGCGCCTTATGCCATTCCTGGTACACCGCTACTTCCTTGGGCACAGGGGGCCGCGGGCCAACCACACTCATTTCTCCTCTGAGCACATTCCAACATTGCGGCAGCTCGTCGAAGCTTGCGCGTCGTAACCATGCTCCCACGCGCGTACGCCGGGGATCGTGACGCATCTTGAACATGATAGGGTCAGCAGTGTCAGCATTCTGGCGGAGGTCTTCGAGTTCCTCCTCCGCGTTGACGCGCATGGAGCGAAACTTCCACGCTTTAAATAGTTTACCGCTCTCACCAACACGCACCTGTCCAAAAAAGACTGGCCCCGGCGACTCCAGTTTTATCGCAAGAGCAGCGATCACGATCAGGGGAGATGCGAGCAAGAGAGCGGTGCAGGCAATCGCAACGTCGATGACGCGCTTAAAAAGACGATTCACCCCCTGGATCGAACTTTCGCGGACGCCTATCAAGGGGATCCCGCCTATCGCATCGATATCGACCTGCGACAGTCGTAACTCTAGTAAATCCGGCACCATGGCGAAGCCAGCCCCGGTTTCCCGACATCGCTGCACCGCATCGAGAATCTGCGCGTGAGCAGTTGCTGGCAATGCAACCAGCACTTCGTCCACGTGCTGTGACTGTATGACCGGTACAAGATCACCCGTTGTGCCCAGGTGTTTGAATCGACCGAAGTTCGTGTGCGAGCCATCATCAAGGAATCCCACGACCCGATATCCCAGGCCCGGGTCGCCGGCTATGCGCTGCATCACCATTTTCCCAATGTGGGTATTGCCCAGCACCAGCAGGCGCGTTACACCACGTCCCCTCCGGTACTCCCAGCGCTGATGGATAGCCGCAACCGAACGAGCGAGTGACAGGAGGAGCACGACACCTACAGCAACATAGATAAAAATCCAACGGGAAAACGCGTACGGGCGCAGCATAAAGACAATCGCGGAGATCACGGCTCCTGCGGTGATACACGACCGCAGGATGATCCCCCACTGATCCACAATGCCCGCACTCCGACGTTCCCGGTACAGCCCATCGAGGTTCAACAGAAACAGCAGAATGAGGGTGTACGCCAGTTCGATCCATGCGTAGCTTGAGAACGGCGTGTCATTCGCGGGTAGGATTTCACCACCCACAGCGAGGCGATAGCGAAGCACGTACGACGTCAGAAAGGCCACGTTAATCAGCGCCGTGTCGATCAACAACCAGCTGATAAATCGACGAACCACACGTTGGCGTGTCATGGAAGTTCGACGGGTCGCCAGGGCTGTGGTCACGGGGATGCCGGGAATTGACGCATTCACACCTCGCCCCACACAACCCGGTACGCTCCAGCAACACCCGAGGCAGTAGCGCTCCACGTAAACCTGGCAGCCTGCTGGTAGCCTCGTACAACAAGTTCGGCCCGCAGGTCGGCGTCAGCTACCAGTGACAGCATGGCGGCCGAGATGCGTTCCGTGTCCAGCGGGTCAACGAGGAGCCCTGCGGACCCTGCGACTTCTGGAAGCGAGGAGACGTTTGAAGTAATCACCGGTGTTCCGCACGCCATCGATTCAACGACCGGGAAGCCGAACCCTTCGTAGAGCGACGGAAAGACACAGTGCTGTGCGCCAGCATACCAGAGAGGCAGTTCGTCCGCTCCAGCGTAGCCGACAAACAGCACGTCGGATTGGAGCCCGTGGGCCTCAACGCGGCGCGAGAGATCGTCGTACATCCAACCTTTGCCGCCAACCAGCACCAACTGATGCAACACCGGACATTGCTGTTTGAACAGAGCAAACGCGTCGATAAGTCGCGCCAGATTTTTGCGTGGCTGGAGCGTTCCAACATGCAAAATATAGGGCCGCTCCAGATGGTGTCGCTGTCGAAAAGCCGCCAACGCATGGGGGTCTTGCGGTCGATACAGGTCAGTTACACCCGGATATACCACCCGTATGGCATCGGCGCGCGCTCCAAAATAACGAACGAGGTCATCCCGCGTGCTTTCTGAGTCGGCCAGAATCACTGAAGACCGACGCGCTGACAGCCGGGTCATCCAGAGGTGATACCGACGTTTGGCAGCAGGAAACCCATCCGGATATCGCACAAACGACAGATCGTGGATTGTCACAATCATCTTCGCCGCTCCCATCATGGGAACGACGTTGACCGGACAATGCAACACGTCGATCCCACGTCGAAGCAGTAACGGTGGCAGCAACCACTGCTCCCAGAGGACGCGTAACGCTGGCGTGGTACACGGGAACCACTCGGTGTGGAACGTGGTTCCGTGCCGTTGCGGTAATTCACGCCCAGACACACCGGGGGGAAGGTAGAGAACATACTCTTCGCCTGGGCCAGGCGCCAGATGCTGAAGGATGCGATAGATGTACTGGGCAACTCCCGCGTTGCGATAGTTGTTGGTCAACGACAGAAGTTGCGCGTTGATCCCAACCCGCAGCGTCATGCGCCGGGGCCAGCAGTCAGGTACGGGCCGCTGTAGGCGCGGGGTACGCCGGGCGGCACCATGCGGTATAGCGCGGGTCACGGCCACGAACTATATCGAAGTACAGCTTCTGTAATTGCCGGGTGACCTCGCCAATGCGGCCATCCCCCACCGTGCGCCGGTCAATCTCGACCACGGGCGATATTTGCGCCCCCGTACCGCACAGCAGGACTTCGTCCGCAATGTACAGTTCGCTGCGATCGATCTGCCGCTCCACCACCTCCATGTGAAGCTCCTGTACCGCCAGTTCCATCACCGTGGCGCGCGTAATGCCTTCGAGAATGTTTTCACTCAGCGAAGGTGTCATCAGCTTTCCGTGCCGCACCAGAAAAATATTCTCGGCGCTTCCTTCGGCCACATGGCCTTCCTGCGTCAGCACAATCGCTTCGTCGTAGCCGTTCTCAATGGCCTCGGTTTTCGCCAGTGCTGAGTTAATGTAGATGCCCGTCAACTTGCCACGAGCGGGTGCCATATTGTCGTCTATGCGACGCCAGGATGAGACACAACACCGAATACCAGCATCCACATCCAGATACGGGCCAAAGGGCACCACGTAAAGCACAATATCACTGGCCAGGTTATGAAGCCGTACGCCGACCACTTCTGAACTCTTGTAGACCACCGGACGGACGTAGACGTCCTCGCGAAAGCCGCCACGATGCACCAGTTCCGTGGCAATATCGGACAGCTGTGTGTTATCCGGAACGATCTCGGAGCGGAGGATCTTCGCTGACGCGCGAAGGCGGTCAAAGTGCTCCGGCATCCGGAACATGTAGATCTGTTCTGCCTCTTCATTCCAATAGCCCCGTATGCCTTCAAAGCAACCCGTTCCGTAATTGAAGGCATGTGTCAAGACACTGATCCTGGCCTCGGACAACGGAACGATGGATCCTTGAAAATAGGCAAACAACCGCGGCTCCACTGAAGTCCTCCTGATAGTCGAGACTGCGCGAGAGTATAGCACGCGGCTGAAACACGCGAACTCCAAATTATTGCCAAGGAGGAGATCGTCCGATTGCGGGCGCTGCTCTAAAGAACGTGACCACGACCACCAGCCGTACGCCACGCGCCTGCTTCGTCAGCCGGATACCATGAGCACGCCATCACCGCATTACGCTCCCCTCCATAATGACGACAAGCAGTCAGGCGCCAACCGCAAAACCATCTGCGACGCATACCCAGAGCGATACCCGGCAAGCAAGCCGCAGGCATCTAGAACTGACGAAGCGGGCGGTGTGTCGTATCGCGGCGCCAGCGCTCTTTTACCGTACCGTGTTACCATCACTCGGCACTACCCCGATTTCCCCAACGCGGCACGGGATCCAGGGTCATGGCTCCCACAATGCCACGCCTGGAAAGCACCGAACATCAGGAACGGCGTGATAACGCTCGCTTATCAGCGACGACCAGTCACTCCAGGCCCAGGCGCGCTCTGATGTGTTCCAGGGAGTCGACGGCAACGTGCGCCAGGAGCGTCCGCAAGAGCGCTGCGTCCACCGTGTGCAGTGCCGCGAGCACGTCGTCGCTCAAAGGACCAAAGCGACCTTCCAGCACTACCAATGCTGTTTCTCGCATGCCTGCCTCACGCCCTTGTTCGCGCCCTTGCTCGCGCCCTTCCTCGCGCCCTTCCTCGCGCCCTTCGTCCTTGAGCAGTTGGGCGACGGTTGAATCGTTGAGGATGTCCTTGATCATCTGGTTGCTCCTTATCGCCTGCTCTACCTCTGCCCG
>JAABUZ0100003002.1_pt1 | contig 26349 bp, 19 predicted proteins | sample 5562091 | NCBI WGS metagenome assembly JAABUZ01 (sample SAMN12813069, study PRJNA571459) | rock metagenome | isolation source: Antarctica rocks | place: Antarctica: Victoria Land, Linnaeus Terrace sud | collected 2015-12-21 | reverse complement strand
ACGTGTCACAGAGCATCCGCTCACCGGGGGAGCCCAACGCACCGGGATCCGCCGGGGTCTTCTGCGAGCCACCGAACAGCACCAGGCCTCCTCCCGGGCTCTCAGCCATCACCGCACCCCAGCGAACAGGCGGCGAGTTGGCCGGGTGAAGCTCTGTCCACTTGGACCCATCCCAGCTCCAGGTGTCGTTCAGCACCTCCCCGCTCGCCCCCACGCCCCCGAACAGCACCACCTTCCGCAAGTTGGAGTCATAGGCCATCACGGCTTGGATGCGCGCCGGCGGGCTCGTGGCAGGCTGCCCCGGAAGCGCCGGCGGCGGCGTCACGTTCGTCCACGTCGCGCTCGCGCCGTCCCACACCCACGTCTCAGCCGACGCCGATGTCCCGAGCGCCCCGTTGAGCGTGGAAGATTGTCCACCGAAGAGCACCACCCGCCCGGACGACGGGTCATAGGCCATCGCGGTAGACGACCGCGAGGTAGGCGAGAAGATTGAGTGCTGCTGCACCCAAGGATCATCCTGAGCAGCGGTCTGGGCCGCCGCCGCGGCGGCACCCGAGCTCGCCGCTCGCGCCCCTGCCCCCCGCGCGCTCGAGGGACTTGAAGCAGAAAAGGAGCTCGAGCGCGACGCGCTCGCCGCCGCAGAGTCCTGGCACGGCGGTGGGGTGTTACCGGCCGCCACGACCACGTCTGAGAGGTCAGACTCCGCCGTGGCGCTCCCCTGCGAGTTGCTCGCGGTCACCACCAGCTTGACCCTCGTTCCCACCTCCGTGGACTGCAGCGTGTAGTCAAGGCGCGTCGCCCCGGCGATGTCCTGGCACGCCGACCCACCGGTGTCGCAGCGCCGCCACCGATAGCTAAAGCTCAGGTTCCCGCCGGACCACTCGCCGCGATCGCCTGTGAGCAGCTGCCCCTCCTTAGCCTGCCCGGTGAAGCTCGGCCGCTTGGAGTTCAACGGCGGCCCCGTGCTAGCCCCCGCGCCCACCACCGCCAGGCTGTGGGAGCCACCGGCAGCGATACCGCCCACCGGCCCCCCAAAGCCACTGACCTCCACCGGCGTAGGCGAGGGTTGAGGCCCGGCCTGGCCGTTGTCCGAGTCGCCACCGGCCCCCCAAGCCCACACCTTGCCATTGGAGTCAAGCGCCAGGCTGTGCGCGAATCCCCCCGCGATCTCCTCCACCCCGCCGAGATCCGTCCCATCAGCTTTCTTGACCATTGTCGGCGTCGAGGACAGCGCACCGTTGCCACTGGCAGGCGTGGTGCCATAGCCGAGCTGGCCGTACTGGTTAGAGCCCCATGCGTACACCTTGCCGCCGCTGAGCGCCAGGCTGTGCCTGGACCCGGCGGCTATGGCCGACACGCCGGACAGACCGGAAACCGCGAGCGGAACCGGCGAGACCTGACCCGGGGGCTTCCCCAGCTGGCCCGAGAGGTTCTCGCCCCACGCATAGACCGTCCCGTCAACGCCCAAAGCCAAGCTGTGGTCGGCACCGGCGGCGACCGCCTTTATCTTGGGAGCCCCTGCGATGGGAGCCCCTGCGGTCCAGCTCACCGGCGTCGGGTTCTGGCACGCCGTCCCGTTGACGCTCCCGTTGCCAAGCTCACCGTACGTGTTATCGCCCCAAGCGTAGACCGCTCCGTCATTAGTCACCGCCAAGCTATACGCCAGCGGGGTGTTGGAGTTGCCGGCGCTGCCGGCCGCGATCGCTGCGATCTTCGGGGCGGGCGCCGGGAACTTGACCTGCACCGGGGTCGACCCCGGGGCGCCAGTGCCAGAACCGTTGCAGGGGTCGGCTCCCCACGTCCACACCGTCCCGTCGGACTTCAACGCCAGGCTATGCCAGGCACCGGCGGCCACCGCCGTGAACGTCCCCGCCAGCGCGACCCTCACGGGGACGGAACTGTGGGAAGCGTCATTGAGGTCGGTGCTCCCATCGCCCAGCTCGCCATATCTGTTCGAACCCCAGGCATACACGGCGCCGTCACCGGTCACCGCCAAGCTGTGACCGGCCTGTACCGCGCCGCCGGCAGAGAGCGAGCTTACGCCCGCAAGCCCCGCCACAGCCGCGGGCGTATGACGGTCGGTCGTCGTGCCATCGCCCAGCTGACCAAACGCGTTATAGCCGAACGCGGCGACCGCGCCCTGACCGGCGGCAGCCGGGCTTGGATAAGCGGCCACCAGCACCGCCGCCGCCAAGAGACCAACCAGCACGACAGCGGCTGCAGAGCGCCGCCGCATCACAACAGCGTATGAGCGCAAGATCGTAGCTCCGGCAAGCTCTGGCTGTGCTTCGCTGGGAACACTGCGGCCGATCGTATGAAAAGCGAACAAATCTCTCATTTCGCTCTGGCAGTCGAAGAAACGGAGGGACCGCCATGAGCGACTCCCCATGGCGGTCCCTCCTCGAGCTTCACCCCTAGCGGCCAGCGAGGACCGCCAGAGATCATAGCTCAGTACGTACCGTTTGTGAGCACGCAGCTCGTCGGGGCGATAATCGAGTTACAAGCGGTCAGGGTGTCGATCTGGATTCCGGGCGGGATGATCAGTGGCGGGTTGAATGTGTAGAGGACCTGGATGTTCGCCTTGACGGCCAGCGGAGCCGCAGGACACCCGGTGCCGCTTACCTGCGTCACCCCGGTGAAGTCGTACTCCACATTGATGTCGGTTCGCTTGTAGGACCCACCGGACAGGGTGCAGATGCTCGGCGGCGTACCTGGAACCGTCAGCGTCCCGGTGAACCCGACTTCCGACTGCCCTGCCGTGTCAGTACACGAGGTGGTCCCGGCCGCATTGGTCTGGGGGTGGTGCGTCCCATCCCCGAATTCGCCCCACTGGAAGTCCGAATTCAGCGGGTTCGGATCGCTCGAAGCGGTGAATGTGCTCTTGTTCTGCGTAAACGTCAGATGAACGTTGTAGAGCGAGTACGTCGCGCACGGCTGGCCCAAGGGTGGGGGCGGCAGGTTGATGTGGGCCGCCGCGTGGAAGGAACCTGCGCCGCCACTGTCGCTGGCGAGGGCCGGCGTGGCCGACACGGCCAGCAAGCCGACCAGCAATGCAACAACGAACGCCAGCCGCATGTGCAGCTTTTGCCCAGAGTACAGCTTGACAGAATACATAAAGCTACCTATCTCTCTCCAAATCCTGCGGTACACGAATGTGGTCCCGGCTTGCGCCACCAGATCAAGGCATGGCGACTGGTCCTAGCTCATAGGCTCCCCTCTCTGTCTTGGTCTCGCCGCCACGAGCGTAGAGCAGCCGGGGGCGCGCAACATCGGTAGGACTTACTGTACTTTCCCTGGCAGGCGCACGGTTCCATGGCCCGTTGAGGCCGCCTCCGGTGCCGGCAGAGGACGCGCGGCGTGGCGGCTGCCCGACAGCTAGCCACGAGCGGGCGGGCTCGGGTCCTCATGCTCCGTGGAGCCCCAGCTCGGGCAGCTGCTCGGCGAGCTGGCGCAGCTGTCTGCGCGAGTGGATGCCGAGCTTGCGATAGACGCTGGCCAGGTGGGCCTCCACGGTCCGCGGCGAGCAGATCAGCTGCTCGGCCGCCTCCGGGCTGCTCAGCCCGCGCGCCACCAGGCGCGCCACGTCGAGCTCGGAGCCAGTCAGCCCCGCCGGGCGCATGGCGTGCCCGCGCCGCTCGCCGCAACCCCGCAGCGCATAGGCGACGACGTCCTGCAGCGGCCGCGCGGCACCCTCCTCCCACCCCTCACGCAGCGCCTGTTGCCCGAGCGCCTTTTCCAGTTGCGCGATGTCTCGCTGGTGGCGCTCCTGCTCCCACGGCCAGCGGGCGAGGTAGCGTCCGGTCTGCCGCCAGCACGCGTCAGCGGCGCCGAGCAGCCGGACGGCGAAGGCAAACCGCTGCTGATCGAGCGCGGCGCCCGCGATCCCCTCCAGCGACCGGGCGATCGCCTCCGGGTCGCCCGTCTCGGCGTGCAGACGCAACGCTTCGGCGTGCATCTGCCCCGCCCGCTCGTTGGCGCCGCGCTCACGCGCCAGCGTCGCCAGCGCGTAGAGGGCGATCGAGGTGCCCTGACGGTCGCCCTGGTGGCGGGCGCTCGTGAGCGCCTCCCGCAGCGCCGTCTCCGCCGAGCCCCGGTCGCCGATCGCCGTCGCGCACGAGGAGAAGCCCAGCAGCGACTGCCTGAGCACGTGCGGAAGCCCCACCACCCTGGCGATCGAGATCGACTGCGCGAACAGCTCACGGGCGGATTCGTAACGCTGGCAGGCCATCTCCACCGCCGCCAGACCCGCGAGCGAGCGCACCTCAAGCAGCGGGGCGTGCATCGCCTGGGCGAGCTGCTGGCATTCACGCAGCAGCTCAGCGGCCTCTTCGAGGTCGCCTCGCAGGCGGGCGAGCTGTGCGAGGAAGAACACGCTCTCCCCGGTGCCCAGGCGGTCGCCCAGCGAGCGGGTGAGGTCCTCGGCCAGCCTGATCCGTGCCTCCCCGACCTCGTACTCGCCGGAATCGATCGCCGCCCACCCCTGGCCGAGCAGAGCCTTGGCCTGCGCCTGGCGATCGCCTGCGACGCGCGCCAGCTCAAAGCACTCGTGAAGCAGCGCCAGCGCGCCACGAGGATCGCCCTGGAGCAGATGCGCCTCCGCCCGGCGGCGAAGCGCGGCGGCCAGGCACCCTGTGTCGCCCGCCCGCCTGGCGACCGCCACGCTGCGCTCCAGCGGCCCCACCGCCGCGGCGGGATCACCCTGGTACATGATCGCTGACCCCAGCAGCTCGAGCGACCGGGCGATCGCCGCGGGCTCGCGCGACTGCTCGGCCAGGCGCAGGCTCTCCTCGCCGCGCGCTCGGGCGGCGGCGAGATCGCCGAGCTCGGCGGCCAGCGCGCCCAACGCACAGCACGCCTTGGCTCGGGCCGGCGCGGGGGCGTCGGTGGCGGCGGCCAGGCAGCGCTCGAGCAGCGAGGCGCCCTCGCGCAGATAGCCACGCAGCCGCCAGAAGCCCGCCATCGCGCCGGCGGTGCGCAGCGCCAGCTCGGCGCGCCCGCCGCCCAGGCTATGCTCGATCGCCGCCCGGACGTTGTCCCGCTCGGCGGCGAGACGCTCGAGCCACTCCTGCGGGGAAGGGCCAGCCAGCGCAGGCTCGGCCCGCTCGCACAGCGCCAAGCACCAGGCGGCGAAACGCGCCCATGCGACATCCTCCCCGCCGGCCTCCGCCAGCCGCTCGCTCGCCAGCTCGCTGATGGCCTCGGGCAGGCGGTAGCGAGCATCACCGCCCGTGGCCTCGACGGCAACCAGCGACCTGTCGAGAAGACCCGCCAGGAGGTCGAAGACATTGCTCGCCGCCACGCCCCCGCCGCCGCACGCCGCTCGTGCCGCCTCAAGGGTAATGCCGCCGGGCAACGCCGACAGCCTGCCCAGCACCAGCTTCTGCGGCTCGCTGAGCAGCTCAAAGCTCCACAAGATCGCCGACTCCGGCGAGCGAAGCCCGCGCTTCCCCCGCGCCCCACAGTCCGCCCGGCCCAGGCGGATACGCTCCTGAAGCCCCTCCAGGATCCGCGTCGGTGTCAACTCCCCGACCCACGCCGCGGCCAACTCGGTCGCCAGCGGATTGCCCTCCAGTGAACGACAGGCCTCGGCGACGTCCGAGGCGGTCTCGGAGGTGAGCGAAAATCCCGCGCCCGCGCCCGCGCCCGCGCCCGCGCCCGTAGCCGCGGCCGCCCGATCGCAGAACAGCGCAACGGCATCCGAGCCCTCAAGCGCCTCCAACCGGTCCTCTCCGGGCGCCGGTATGGCGAGCGGCGGCACCCGCCAGAGCCGCTCCCCCGGAACCGCCAGCGGCTCGCGGCTCGTCGCCAGGACGGTGAGCTTCGTGCAAGCGGCGAGCAGCGACCTCGCCAGCCCGGCACAGCCATCCCGGACCCGTTCGCAGTCGTCGAGCACCAGCAGCAGCGGACGGTCGCGCATCTGCGCCCGGACGCTGGTGGCCGCCCCGCGACCGCGATCCTCGCCGATCGCCAGAGCCAAGACGATCGCCTGGGTGACGGGGCGCTCGTCCTCGACCCGGGCAAGCCGGACCAGGTAGGCGCCGCCGTTGCCGGGCAGCCCGCGGGCGGCGAGCTCCCGCGCGAGTCGACTCTTGCCGACCCCCGGGTCCCCGATCAGCGTGACCAGCCGCGACCCCATCAGCACACGCTCCAGCTCCGCCAGCTCTCGCCGGCGTCCCACCAAGACGCCCGAGGGACGCTGCCCCCCTGTGGCTTCGGATCTTGCTATGTGCGCGGCGGACATATGTGCGCGCCGAACCACGCCCGGGAATCTGACCCCTGCGATCGACCTCGGCTCGCTGGATGCTACGGCGCCACGTGCGCCCGTGTAAGTGCTTACGACACCTACGAGGCCGGCGAACGGCCGGCGAACGGCGGGCCGCCGCGATCGCTGTCGCCAGCGTTCCGAGAGTCCGGTTCCTCGTCACGTCCTCCGCGGCGACGGGGATGCTTGATGTGAGCCTTGCTGACCCCCCGGCGATGTAGACCCCGAAGACCACCGCCGAGCCCCACCCCCACGCGATCAGCATCGTCCCCGGCGACCATGACCCCCGGCGAGGTACGGGCCGATCCGGGCAGACCGGCGACCACGGTGGACCCAATTCGGCCCGCGTCCTCACGCGGGCCTATTGAGCTGACTCCGCGACCACGTCCAGCCGCCCGACGATCTCCTCGGCGTGCCGCACAAACGACGTAGGGTCGAAGATGGCCTCCAGATCCAGCTGCGCTCCCGCCGGGTCGGCGGCGAGCAGCTCCCGCAGCGGCGTGCGCTCGTCGAGCGCCTGCTGGGCCAGGCCCTGGACGATCCGGTAGGCCTCGTCGCGGGGCAGGCCGCGGTCCACGAGCGCCAGCAGCACCGCTTGAGAGAAGAGCGCGCCGCAGGTCAGCTCCAGGTTCTCCCGCATCCGCCCCGCGTCGATCACCATTCCCTCCACGAGCGCGATCACGCGATGCTGCATGTGGTCCAGCAGGATCGTGGAGTCGGGCAGGATGACCCGCTCCACCGAGGAGTGGGAGATGTCCCGCTCGTGCCACAGCGCCACGTTCTCCAGTCCCGCCTGCGCGTTGCTACGCAGGATCCGCGCCAGGCCGCTGACCTGCTCGGACTTGATCGGGTTGCGCTTGTGGGGCATGGCGCTCGAGCCCTTCTGACCGGAGGCGAACGGCTCGCGGGCCTCGGCCACCTCCGTGCGGGCCAGGTGGCGCAGCTCGGTGGCAAAGCGCTCCAGGCCCGCGCCCGCCAGGGCGATCGCGCTCACCAGCTCGGCGTGGCGGTCACGGGGGACGACCTGCGTGGAGACCGGCTCGGACGTCAGGCCCAGTCGCCCCAGCACGCGGGCCTCAAAGCCGGGTGAGGTGGCGGCGTAGGTTCCCACCGCTCCGGAGAGGGCGCCCACGCCCACCTGGGCAAAGGCCCGTTCCAATCGCTGGGCATTCCGCGAGGCCTCCGAGGCGAAGCCGGCCAGCTTGATCCCGAACGTGGTCGGCTCAGCATGGATGCCGTGGGTGCGGCCCACGCACAGCGTGTGCACGTGCTCCCGCGCGCGCGTGGCCAGCACCTCCACCAGCCGGCGCGAGTCCGGCAGCACCTCCTCCGCCACCCGGCGCAGCTGGAGCGCCAAGCCGGTGTCAAGCACGTCGCTGGAGGTCAGCCCGTGATGGATCCAGCGCCCGGCCGGTCCGGCTCCGGCGGCCAGCACATCCACGAACGCGGCGACGTCGTGATCGGTGACGCGCTCCCGCGCCGCGATCTCCTCCACCGTGAAGCTCGCTGCGCGGATCGCGACCAGATCCTCGGCCGAGGGCCCGTCCATCTCCTCACAGGCCGCGACCTCCACCTGCCGCATCGCCTCCCAGCGGGCGTGGTCTGACCAGATCTCGGCCAGCTGGGGGCGTGTGTAGCGGGAGATCACCGGGCGATCTGGAGCGTCCTGATCGCCGTCGCCCTTCCCGAGGGGGTCAGGCGGGTGCTGACGCGGACCTTCACCTTCGTGCCGCGACGCAGGATGCGGGTGACGTAGGGCGGCATCCGCCGGCGTACCAGATCGGTCCTACCGGCCGGGATGGAGACAAAGGCGTACAGCACCCGCACCGGTCCGATCGGGCCGCCCGCCACGGGTTCCAGGCTGTCAACCGTGAGCACGAGCACCTGGCCCGTGCAGGTGGTGGACACGCCGGCGGGCACCACGCAGGTGATCGGCACCTCGGCCAAGCCGCCGGGGGTGATCTTCACGCTGGCACCGATCACCGTTGGCGCCGGCACGATCCGGAAGGTGCTCCGAGCGGTGCCGGTGTGCCCGGCGTCGTCGGCCTGAGCCACCTGGAGGGTGTAGAGGCCGAGCTTCAGCCGCTGCTGCCACCGAGCCAACCAGGAGCCGCCGCGGCGTCGAGTTCGTTTCCGTCCCAGGATCGGTCCGCGGAGGGAGTGGCCGGCGCGCAGGGTGAGCGTGAGCGTGGCGGAGTCGCCGATCACGTTGCCGGCTCTGCCTGAGAGCAGCGGCCGCGCCTCGCCCGTGTGGCTGCGATTGGCCGGGCGGGTCACGGTCACAGTCGGCGCGTGGACCTTGATCCGGAAGGTCACCGGGTTGCTGAGGCCGAGAACGCCAGCCACGTTCTGGGCCGCGACGGCGGTGTACTGGCCGTCGCGCAGCGGCTTGGCCAGCTTGATCGAGAACGCCCCCCGGGCATCAACCGCACCCGTCTGGTAGACCGGGGCGGAGCCGTCGGTGCTCGCCCCCGCATAGACGAGGATCGCCACTGCCCGGGTGTCGCCGGCCGCGGTGCCGGCCACTCCCTGCAGCGTCGGGGTCGAGGTGTGCAACGGCCCCGAGCCCAGCGAGCTCAGCTTGATCGTGGGCGCAGCGTTGTGCACGACGAAGGTGGAGGCGTTGCTGAGCCCGGCGTCGGGCGGGCTGGCGGCGTCGTCCTGCTCGGCTTGGGCGGTGTAGGTGCCATCGCCCAGCGGCGGGCTCGGACTCACCTTGTAGCTGCCGTCGCCAGCGCGGGTGGTGGTGAGCGTCTGCACCGGGGCTCCGGCGGTGGAGTTGCCCGAGTAGACCCGCACGGTGACGGTGCTGGAAGTGCCCGAGGCGGTGCTGGCGTGGCCGGAGAAGGAGGGCTGCCCCCCGGTGATGACCCCCCCGTTGGCGGGATCGTCGAGCGTCACGGTCGGACCCGAGGTTTCGGTGTCGCCGATGTGCAGCGCCACCAGAGCGGTGTCGCAGTCGGCGCTCAGCGCCAGGGCCGGTGGGTGGATGGTCAGGTAGATCGTCCCTCCCGCCGGCACCGCCGCCGAGGCCGAGAAGGGACCGTTGCCCAGCGCCACGGAAGGCTGGCCGGCTTGGTCGAGCGTCGCGGTGTATGTGGACGGGCACAGGCCGGCATCGGCGGCCGTGACGCTTCCGCTGAGGCTGACGGTGGCGGTGTGGGAGAGCGGGGAGGTCCAAGCGACCGCTACCGCCCGTCCCCCGTCCGGGGTCATCACGAGCCGCCCCGGGGTGAACACGTCGCCCCCAGTGGTGATCGGAGTCGAGCCGGGATCGGTGCCCACGAGCGTCGCCGCAGCGGCAGGATCGCTCCAGCCGACCAGGCCGCCGCGGGTGGAGGTCGAGAAGGAGGGCAGGCGCTGGAAGCTGCTCGGATTCACGGTGCCGAGGGAGTCGGGGGCGTCCACGTAGCTCCACGGCGTGGCGCCGTAGCTGTCGTGGTCTGGGTTGGCGCCCTGTCCGGTGGTGGTGAAGTTGGCGGGTTGATCCCAGGAAAAGCTGCCGGCCAGCGAGCTGGCGGGCTGCCACAGCACGGCGGCGAGGACAGCCCCCAGGATCACCGCTGGTCGGATGCGTCCCACCCGGTGCAGGGTACCGGTGCTCAGGGAGCCAGGATGCGGGCCGCCAGCACGGCGGCGTTGCGCGCGTTGTCGACCCCGACACAGGCCACCGGGACCCCTGGGGGCATCTGGGCGATCGAGAGCAGCGCATCCAGCCCCCCGGCCACCGAGGTGCGGCTGGTCAGCGGCACGCCGACCACCGGCAGCTCTGTGTGGGCCGCCACCACCCCCGGCAGCGCCGCCGAGAGCCCGGCCCCGGCGATGATCACCCGCAGCCCGCGGAGCTTGGCGTTGCGCGCGTAGTCGGCCACGACCTCGGGCTCGCGGTGGGCCGAGATGACTCGAGTCTCGGAGCGGATGCCGCGCTCGGTGAGCTCCTTCTCGGCGGCCTCCATGGCCGGAACGTCGCTCTTTGAGCCCATCACGATCCCGACCAGGGGCGGGTCGACGTCGAGCTGATCCAGCTCCGCGACGTCGCTCTGCGGCAGCGGCTCGCTGAGCGTTAGGGGAACCTCTGGCTCGGCGGGCTCGCCCACCGGGCCCACCTCGATGCTCGGGGGGGTCAGCTCGCTCATCCGCCCACCCCGGCGCCGATGTCCCGGCGCAGCTGCTTGCCCTCGAAGGCGATCATGTCCGCCGCAGCATAGGCGGCCCGGCGGGCGGAGGCGACATCGTCGCCCAGCGCGGTCACGCTCAGGACCCGGCCGCCGGCCGTGACCACGCCGCCGTCGCCGGCCGCAGCGGTGCCGGCGTGGGTCAGGGTCACCTCGGGCGGCAACCGCTCCAGCCCGCTGATGCGCGCTCCGCTGGAGGAGGTTGCCGGATAGCCCCGGCTGGCCAGCACGACGGTGACCGCCGGCTGCGCGGAGAACTCCAGCTTGGCCCCGTCCAGGCCGGCGCCCCCCGGCGCGGCCGCCTGCAGCAGCGCCAGCAGGTCGCCGCGCAGGCGGGGCAGGATCGCCTGCGTCTCGGGGTCGCCGAAGCGGACGTTGAACTCCAGGACCTTCGGACCCCGGGCGGTCATCATCAGCCCGGCGTAGAGGACGCCGCGGAACTCGATCCCGCGCCGGCGCAGCTCGTCGAGGACCGGCTGGTGGACCGTCTGGCAGATCTCTTGGGCGCTCCGGTCGTCGACCTCCGGCACCGGCGAGACCGAGCCCATGCCGCCGGTGTTGGGCCCGCGGTCGCCGTCGAAGATCCGCTTGTAGTCCCGGGCAGAGGCCAGCGGCAGTGCGCTGGCGCCGTCGCACAGGGCCAGCAGCGAGACCTCCTCGCCCTCCAGGTGCTCCTCCACCACCACCCGCTCGGTTCCGAAGCGTCGGCCGACGAGCAGCTCCTCCAGGGCCTCCCGCGCCGCCCGCTCGTCGGTCACGATGATCACGCCCTTGCCCGCAGCCAAGCCGTCGGCCTTGACCACCGCGGGGTACTCGCCGATGGCCTCGAGGCCGGCGGGCACGGAGTCGACGACGGAGTAGGCGGCGGTGGGCACGCCGGCGGCAACCATCACCTCCTTGCAGAACGCCTTGGATCCCTCCAGCGCGGAGGCCGCCGCCGAGGGTCCGAAGCAGGCGATGCCAGCCGCGCCGAGGGCATCGCCCAGGCCGGCCACGAGCGGCACCTCGGGCCCCACCACGACCAGATCAACCTCCTCCTGCCGGGCAACGGCGACGAGCGCGGGGACCTCTGACCCGGCGCTCAGCAGCCGGGCGTCGGCGGCGATCCCGGCATTGCCGGGAGTGCAGAGCAACTCGGGGCGCTGGGGGGAGCGCCCGAGGGCGTGGACGATCGCGTGCTCGCGGGCCCCCGATCCGACCACCAGGACTCGCGGCGGCCTTCCCGGCGGCACCTCAGATCGAGCCGATGAAATCGTCGATCGGGATCGCGCTCAGCGTCTCGTAGCGCCCGGTCCCGCGTGAGCCCAGCTCCAGCGAGACCCTGGCGATCGTGCTCTCGTCGGGCGCCTCGACGACATTCACGAAGTCGTACTGGCCGAGGGTGGCCCATTGCGCCTTGACCGTCGCCCCCAGCTGCTCGATCTCTCGATTGACCTCGCGGATCCGGGCGGGGTTGTTCTTGATCGTCTGCACGCCGTCCGGGGTGAGCGTGGTCAGCATGATGTAGGTCGGCACAGCCGTCTCCTTTTGTCTCTCTTCCACAGGGGTGAGCGCGCACTTGTACCATGCCCGGACGTGTCGGGTCTGCGGCCAACCTCAGGTGCGTCGCTCGCGCTCGCGCTCGCCGGAGCGCTCGCGTTCGGCGGGAACGTCGGGGCGGCGGCGGCGAGTCCCCCGGCGCTGCATGCCGACCGGGGCTGCTACCTGGTGGGCCAACGAGTGCATCTCACCGGCGCGAGATTCGCACCGCGCCGGCAGTTCGACCTCGCCCTCGACGGCGTCGACTTCGGGCAGAGCATCAGCGATGGCGTCGGCGCCTTCAAGGTCACGACGGTGCCGGGCGGGCTGCCCGCGGGCGTGGCCCAGCACGTAGAGCACGCCGATGCCAGCGACGGCATCATCGACGCCTCCACCGCCTTTACGCTGACGCGCCCACCCGGCGCTCGCTTCCTGGCCACCACCGGAAACTTGCAGACGCTGCGGGCTCCGTTTCAGGTATGGGGGTTCTCCCGCACCGGCAAACGCCGGCCGGTGTACCTCCACTACGTCTCGCCGAGCCACCGCGTTCGCGACCTGGTGCGCCTGGGCAACACCTCCGGGCAGTGCGGCGCCCTGCACACCCGCGACGTGCCGCTGTTCCCGTTCTCGCCGGCGGCGGGCGTGTGGACCCTGCAGATCGACACCGCTCCGCAGTACCGGGCCCAGGCCGCGGGCCCGGTCTCGCGCCTGCGGGTGCGGGTCAGCTGACCCTTCTCATACGGCCGCTGCCGCCGGCACCCGGCTCAGCACCAGCTCGCCGCCCTCGGCGTCCACCAGCACGGTGTCCCCGGGCACGAACCTGGCCTCCAGGATCGCCAGCGCCAGCGGATCGACGAGGCGCTTCTGGATCACGCGCTTGAGCGGGCGGGCGCCGTAGGTGGGGTCGTAGCCGAGGTTGCCCAGCAACGTGCGGGCGGGCTCAGTCAGCTCCACCTCGATGTCCCGCTCGCGCACTCGGCGAATCAGCCGTATCACCTGCAGGTCGACGATCTCGCCGAGCTGCTCACGGCTGAGGGCCCCGAACTCGACGATGTCGTCGAGCCGGTTGATGAACTCCGGCTTGAAGTGGGCCTCGACGCCGGCCAGCAGGGATCCGCCCACGGCCCCGATGTTGGAGGTCATGATCAGCACCGTGTTCCTAAAGGAGACGGTCCGACCCTGGCCGTCGGTCAGGCGACCGTCGTCCATCACCTGGAGCAGCACGTTGAACACGTCGGGATGGGCCTTCTCGATCTCGTCGAGCAGCACCACCGAGTAGGGCCGGCGGCGGACCGCCTCGGTCAGCTGGCCGCCCTCGTCGTAGCCGACGTAGCCGGGAGGGGCGCCGACCAGCCGTGAGACCGAGTGCTTCTCCATGTACTCCGACATGTCGATCCTGATCATCGCGTCCTGGCTGTCGAACATGAACTCGGCCAGGGCCCGCGCCAGCTCGGTCTTGCCGACCCCCGTGGGGCCGAGGAACAGGAAGGTGCCGATTGGTCGATCGGGGTCCTGAAGCCCCGCCCGGGAGCGGCGCAGCGCGGCCGAGACCGCCTCCACGGCCTCGTGCTGACCGATCACCCGCCGGTGCAGGCGCTCCTCCATGTGCACGAGCTTCTCGATCTCGCCCTCCATCAGGCGGGAGACGGGGATGCCCGTCCACTTGGCCACGACCTCGGCCACGTCCTCGGAGTCGACCCGATCCTTGAGGAACCGGCGCTCGGTGGCCTGCCCGGCCGCTGCCGCCGACTGGGCCTGGACCAGCTGCCTATGCAGTTCGTCGATGGTGCCGTACTTGAGCTCGGCGGCACGGCCGTAGTCGGCCTCCCGCTCGGCGCGCTCCAACTCGGTGCGGGCTTGATCGAGCTCGGACTGCAGGTCCGCGACGGCGTCGGTGGCCGCCTTCTCACGCTGCCATTCGGCGTGCATCGCGGCCGAGCGCTCCTTCTCCTCGGCCAGGGTCCGCTCCAGCTGCTCACGCCGGCTCACGGTCCCGGGGTCCTCGTCCTCGCCCAGTGACTGCAGCTCGATCTCCAGCTGCATGATGTGGCGATCCACCTCGTCGATCTCGGTGGGCTTGGAGTCGATCTCCATCCGCACCCGGGAGGCGGCCTCGTCGACCAGGTCGATGGCCTTGTCGGGCAAGAAGCGGTCCGCGATGTAGCGGTCGCTCAGAGCGGCGGCGGCCACCAGCGCGGAATCGAGGATCTGGACCTTGTGGTGGACCTGGTAGCGCTCCTTGAGTCCGCGCAGGATGGCGATCGTGTCCCCCAGCGTCGGCTCGCCGACGGTCACCGGCTGGAAGCGGCGCTCGAGCGCCGGGTCCTTCTCGATGTGCTTGCGGTACTCGTCCAGCGTGGTGGCGCCGATGCAGCGAAGCTCGCCGCGGGCGAGCATCGGCTTGAGCATGTTGCCGGCGTCCATCGCGCCCTCGGCCGCGCCCGCGCCGACGATCGTGTGCAGCTCGTCGATGAAGACGACGACCTGGCCCTGGGCGTCGGTGATCTCCTTGAGGACGGCCTTGAGGCGGTCCTCAAACTCTCCCCGGTACTTGGAGCCGGCCACCATCGCGCTGAGGTCCAGCGACATCAGCCGCCGGTCACGCAGCCCTTCGGGTACGTCGCCGGCCACGATCCGCTGCGCCAGCCCCTCGACGATGGCGGTCTTGCCGACACCGGGCTCGCCGATCAGCACCGGGTTGTTCTTGGTGCGGCGACTGAGCACCTGGATCACGCGGCGGATCTCGTCGTCGCGACCGATCACCGGATCCAGCTTGCCCTGGGCGGCGGCCTCGGTGAGGTCCCGGGCGTAGCGCTGCAGCGCCTGGAACTTCTCCTCGGGGCTCTGGTCGGTCACGCGGTGGCTGCCCCGGACCTCGCTCAGCGCCTTGAGCAGCGGCTCGCGTCCGGCGCCAACGCCCCGCAGCGCCTCCCCGGCGCGACCGGGGTGGGCGGCGACGGCCAGCATCAGGTGCTCGGTGGAGACGTAGTCGTCGCCGAGCTCGCGCATCTCCTGCTCTGCCGCGCGCATCACCTGTGTGAGCTCGGTGGAGCCGCCGGCGGGCTCGGCGGGCGGCTGAGCGCTGAGGGTGGGCAGCGCCTCCAGCGCGGGAGCCAGCGCCCGGCGCACCGCGCCGGGCTCGACCCCGAGCTTGCGCAGGATCGGCGCCACGATCCCACCCTCCTGCTCCAGCAGCACCGCCAGCAGGTGCTCGGGGGTGGTCTGCGGATGGCGCCGGGACTCGGCGAGGCGACTCGCCGCCTGGATCGCCTCCTGGGACTTGATCGTAAATCTGTCTGGTTGCATGTCGGTATCCCTGTCGGGAGAAATCTTTAGTCGAGCTGACTAAGATTATGACACACGAGCGCGCGGTCGGCAACCCACGGCGCAAGTCGGCGCGGGGGTTGGCAGTTTCGCTGGGACCAGCTCTAACCGGTGATCCGCGTGACCCGGCCGGCGGTGACCTTGGCGGTCTCCCCCCGGGGTCCGAGCTCCACGGCGAACACTTCGGCCTCCACCCTCTGCCCGCGCGCCAGCGCGGCTCGCAACCGCCCGCGTTGGCGCGCAGAGAAGCGGATCGAGAGGATCCGGGTGCCACGGCGCAGGAAGCGGTGCGTGGCGGACCTGGCGCTGACCTCGCCCGAGCCGTAGGTCACGATGGCAAAGGCGTAGGCGCTACAGCGCAACGAGCAGTGCACCCTGGCCCGCAGCGCGCGCTGGCGGAGCGGGTGCTGGCCCCGGGGAATCGAGACCGAGATGTCGCCCGTGCGCGGCAGCGCCTGCTCGGCGACCGCGTCGAGGCCGGTGAGGTTGACGCTCCCGAACCCGGAGGCGGCGTCAAAGCCGGCGCTGGCGCTGCAGCAGCGCAGGGGCTTGCCCCCCGAGCCGGGGATGAACGGCCCGACGTCGTTGCCGAACGCGGTGACATCGGAGAACACGTTGCCCGCGACCGAGGAGCCGCCGATGAGGTACAGCAGCGGGTTCATGAAGCCGAGGAACTGGCGCTGGTGGCGGTGGAGGTCCTGGTCGACGAGCGCCAACCCGCCGGCGAGCAGCGGGGCGGCGGCGCTGGTTCCACCGACGGTGCGCCAGTGATGGCGGCCCTTGCAGTCCCGGGCGGAGCAGTACACGGCGTAGCCGGGAGCGAGGTCGGCGAGCATCGACACGTCGGGCACCACGCGGGCGCCGGCGCCGACCACCGGCTTCTGGTAGGCAGGCGTGCGAAACAGGCGACTGACGCCACCCCCACCGGCGGCCAGCTGCAGATTGGTGTCGTTCCACACCACCTGCTGCTGGATCTTGTTGGCCGGCGAGAGCAGCAGGTTGGTCCCCCCCACGGCGGTGACGAAGGGCGAGGAGGCCGGGTAGTCGACCGCCAGCGCGTCCAGCGGTGCTCCGCGCCGGCCGAGGCAGCCGGCGGAGCCGGCGTCGCCGGAGGCCGAGAGCACCGTGATCCCGGTGGCGGCGGCGAGCTCGATGTTCCGCTCCAGCGACAGGATGCCGGCCCGGCCGAAGGCGCGCGCCAGGAAGCGCTCGCACAGACCCAGCGAGGCCGAGACGACCTGCGGCTTGGCGCCCGGAGCCAGCAGCGGCAGAGCCAGCGACCTGATCACCTGGGCGGCGTTGCCCCGGTTCTCGTAGACCTGGATCGCGTCCAGCCCGGGGGCGGCGGCGTCGAGCACCTCCAGATCCAGGGTCGTCTCGCCGCCCGGGGGCAACGCGCGGCGGGAGCCGACGTAGAACACGCTCAGGCGGGGGATGCGCAGCCGGAAGCAGCGGGCGAAGTTCCTCAGATCCGAGTAGCGGAAGCCGTCGATCTCCACCAGCGCCACGCGCTGGCCCCGGCCGGCCAGTCCACGCTGGCGCAGCGGCGAGTAGCCGTAGGCGTCCAGGTACTGGTTGGGGGTGAAGCCGCCGGTGACCTGGGCGGCCCGGCAACCCGCCGCGGTGCCGGTATGCGGCAGCGCGGTGGGCGGCTGGGCGGCGGCGGCGTGGGCCCTGGTGAGGCCACCGAGTCCGCCGCGGCCAGCTCCGCTCGGACGCTGCGGGGGCCCAGGGCCACCGCCGGCCACGCGCCTGGTGTCAAGCCCGACGACGCCGGTGGCCACGCCGCGCAGGGCCGGCGGGACGCCGATCGCCGCGGCGCTGGCGCGCCCGTGGGAGGCCGGGGCCAGGTACATGCCGCCCGAGGCCGGGGAGGCAAAGCTCGCCAGCTGGGTGCCGAAGGCGCGCTCGGCCTGAGCTACGGTCAGGGTCGCCTCGGCGAACATGCCGGTGGCATTGACCTGAGCGTCGCCGGAGCCGGCTGCCCGCAGGTAGTCGAGGGCGCGAGCCCGCACCGACTGGCTGGCCCCGAAGCGCTGCGCCAGCACCGGAACCGGCTCGTACTGACCGTAGAGCGGTGAGCCGGGGGTGGAGACCGCCCGCGCCAGCCCCTGCAGGCCGGCGTCGTCGGCCACCAGCGGAACCACGAGCTGGATCGTGCGGCCGCTCACGGCCGGTGCGCGCGCGGCGGCGGCTGCCGGCCCGGAGGAGATCAGCAGACCGGCCACACCTCCCAGGGTCACCGCCATGCGCCAGAAGCGCTGCCGGGTCAGAGCGCTCGACGGGCGGCGAGGAGGATCGCGGGGGTACCCCATGGGCCAGCGATCATCTCACACCGCGCCAGCAGTTGATGCCGACGGGACTCAGGATCCCCGTTCAGGGCGGCGGCCGGGGATCCGGAAGCGCTGGAGGTCGGCGCGGCGGATGAGCTCACCGCCGCCGGTATAGGGCACGATGTCGGCCCGCAGCTCACGGCGCAGGGCCTCGAGCCGTTCCACCTCGCCCTTCAGCTCGCGGGCGCGCTTCTGCAGCGCCGCGACCTTGCGCGACATCGACGCGAGCTCGTCCTCGAGCTCGAAGACCCGCTCCACGCCGGCGAGGTTCATGCCGAGCTCGGCGGTCATCGCCTGGATCCGGCGCAGCCGCTCGACGTCCTGGCGCGAGTAAAGGCGCGTGCCCTTGGGCGAGCGCTTGGGCTCGATCAGACCCCTGGCCTCGTACATGCGCAGCGTCTGCGGATGCATGTCGGCCAGCTCGGCGGCAACCGAGATCATGAACACGCCGCGGTCGGAGGAGACCTCGATGCTGGTGGTCGTCCTCGTCACCCGCCTCACGGAGCCTCGCAGGGGCGGCGGCGAAGAAGCCTCCTCATCGCGCCGCTCGCCCATCATCGCCCCCCTCCTGCCGCCGCCCCGTCGAACAGCCTGGCGCGAGGATTGCCGTCCATCACCTCGGAGAGCTTGTCCACGGCTTCGTCCTGCTCGGGGGAGAGCGCGGCGGGGACATCGATCACGAAGCGGTAGTGGATGTCGCCCCGAGCCTTGCCGCCGGGCCGCGGCGGGCCTTCTCCGCGCAGCCGCTGGATCGTGCCGTGCCTGGTCCCGCGCGCAACCCGCAGCCGCTTGGTGCCGTTCAGCGTCGGCACCTCGACGACCGCACCGCGGATGGCCTCGGGGATCGTCAGCGGAACCTCCACCTCCAGGTTGTCCCCGGCGCGCTTGAACACCGGCGACTCACCGACGCGCGTGATCACGAACAGGTCGCCGGGAGGCGCGCCCCGCAGACCGGGCTCGCCCTTGCCCGCCAGGCGGATGCGGGTGCCGTCGCGCACGCCGGCGGGGATGTTGACGCGCAGCCGCCGCACGCTGCGAGTGGCGCCGGTACCGCCGCAGATGGGACAGGGATCGTCGATCACCGTGCCGGCGCCGCGACAACGCGAGCAGGGCTGCGAGATGGAGAAGATTCCCTGGCTCTGGGACTCGACACCCCGACCGTTGCAGGCCGGGCACACCTTGGGGCTGGTGCCCGGCTTGGCGCCGGTGCCGTGGCAGGTCTCGCAGGGCTGTGAGGTTGGAACCGCAAGCGGCACCTGGGTCCCGCTCACCGCCTGGTCGAAGGACAGCGAGACCTCGGTCTCCAGGTCCTGCCCGCGGGCCTCGCGGGCCCGGCCGCTGCGCACGCCGCCGGCCCGTCCCGTGGCGGCTCCCGCCGTCCCGCCGAACAGGTTGGAGAGGATGTCGCCGACGCCACCACCGAACGAGCCTGGGTCGAAGCCGCCCGGCATGCCGAAGCCGCCCAGCGGGCTGCTCCCGCGATCGTAGGCCTTGCGCTTGTCGGCATCGGAGAGGATGTCGTGCGCCTGGGAGATCTCCTTGAAGCGCTCCTCGGCCTGCTTGTCGCCGGCGTTGCGATCGGGGTGGTACTGGCGCGCCAGCTTGCGGTAGGCCTTCTTGATCTCCTCCTCGGAGGCGTTCTTGCCCACCCCGAGGATCCGGTAGGGATCAATTCGCCCGGCCACGACGCCTCACCCCGTTCACTGCGCCACCACGACCCGGGCCGGGCGCAGCACGCTCTCGCCGATCCGGTAGCCGCGCTGGTAGACCTCGACGATCGTTCCCGGCTGCGCTCCCTTCACGGGCTGCTGAGCGACGGCCTCGTGATGCTGGGGGTCGAACGCCTCGCCCTGGGGCGAGTAGCGCTGGATTCCCGCTCGGGAGAGCGCGGCTACGACGTCGGCGTGGACGAGCTTGATGCCCGAGCTCACCGAGTCAGAGGCCTCCTCTCCGCCGTGCGCCTGCACGGCCTCGAGCGCGCGGTCGAGGTTGTCGACCGCGGGCAGCAGCTCCCTGGCGAGCTTGGCGATGCCGCGCTCCTGCGCGGCGGCGGTCTCACGCGCGGCTCGCTTGCGGTAGTTCTCGAAGTCCGCCTTGGTGCGCTGGGCCAGCTCTAGGTACTCGTCGGCCTTCTCCGCCTTTGCCGTCAGCTCGTCCAGGTCCGGTGCCACCTGGGCGCCGTGCTCCCGCGGCGCGGGCTCGGACTCCCCGCCCTCCGGCAAGGTGGCCTCTTCGAGCAGCGGATCGCCTTGTGAACCCTCGGAGGCCGGCGCCGCTGGTGAGACCACTCGCGTAGCGGTCTCACCAACGGGGACGTCCTCGGAGGCTGTCACGGCGGAGCCGCCGGCGAAGGCGGCTGGCTCTTCCCGCTCAGGACCCATGATGGGTTCCCGACCCCTGATGGGTTCCCGACCCCTGATGGGTTCCCTCGTCGACCACCTCGGCATCGACGACGTCCTCGCCACCAGCGCCGTTCCCGTGGGTGCCCGTCGCAGCGCCGCTGGGGGCGCCGTCGGCGGCCTGCTCCTGGGCACGCTGGTACATGGCCTCGGAGACCTTGTGGAAGGAGGCCTGCAGCGCCTCGGTCCGGGAGTTGATCTCGGTGGTGTCCTCTCCGGGCAGCGATTCCCGCACCGCCTGGATCGCCGCCTCGATCTCCTCCTTGGAGGTGGAGTCCACGGACTCGCCGAGGTCCTTGAGCTGGCGCTCGGCCTGGTAGGCCGCGTTCTCACCGTTGTTGCGGGCCTCCGCGAGCTCCCGCAGACGACGGTCATCCTCGGCGTGGGACTCGGCGTCGGTGACCATCTGCTTGATCTCCTGGTCGGAGAGCCCCGAGCCCGCCTTGATCTCGATCTTCTGCTCCTTGCCGGTGCCGAGGTCCTTGGCGGAGACGTTGAGGATGCCGTTGGCGTCGATGTCGAAGGCCACCTCGACCTGCGGAATGCCGCGCGGCGCCGGCGGGATGCCGGTGAGCTGGAACTTGCCCAGTGACTTGTTGTAGGCCGCCATCTCACGCTCGCCCTGCAGGACGTGGATCTCCACGCTCGGCTGGTTGTCCTCGGCGGTGGAGAAGACCTCGCCCTTACGAGTCGGGATCGTGGTGTTGCGCTCGATCAGCTTCGTCATCACGCCGCCCTTGGTCTCGATCCCTAGCGTCAGCGGGGTCACGTCGAGCAGCAGAACGTCCTTGACATCGCCGGCCAGCACGCCCGCTTGGATCGCGGCGCCCACGGCGACGACCTCGTCGGGGTTGACGCCCCGGTGGGGCTCCTTGCCGGTGAGCTCCTTGACCTTCTCCTGCACCGAGGGCATGCGCGTCATGCCGCCCACGAGCACCACGTGGTCGATGTTGGCGGCACCCTTGTCCTTGGCGTCAGCGAGAGCCTGCCGGACCGGAGCCACCGTGCGATCGAGCAGGTCCGCGGTCAGCTCGTTCAGCTTGGCCCGCGTGAGCCGCGTGTCGAGGTGCTTGGGTCCGCTGGTGTCCGCGGTGATGAAGGGCAGGTTGATCTGCGTCTCCTGGGTGGTGGAGAGCTCGATCTTGGCCTTCTCGGCGGCCTCGTAGAGCCGCTGGAGCGCCATCGGGTCGGCCGAGAGATCGATGCCTTGGCTGCGCTTGAAATCGGCCACGAGCGAGTCCACGATCGCCTTGTCGAAGTTGTCACCGCCAAGGTGGTTGTCGCCGGCTGTCGACTTGACCTCGAACACGCCATCGCCGATCTCCAGCACAGAGACGTCGAACGTACCCCCGCCGAGGTCGAAGACCAGGATGGTCTGGTCGGACTCCTTGTCCAGGCCGTAGGCCAGCGAGGCGGCCGTCGGCTCGTTGATGATCCGCTTGACCTCCAGGCCGGCGATGCGTCCGGCGTCCTTGGTCGCCTGGCGCTGGTCGTCGTTGAAGTACGCCGGCACCGTGATGACGGCGCTGTCGACGCTCTCGCCGAGGTAGGCCTCGGCATCGGCCTTGAGCTTGCCGAGGATCATCGCGCTGATCTCCGGCGGCGAGTACTGGCTCCCGGCAGCCTCCACCCGAGCGTCTCCGTTGGGGCCGGAGACCACCTTGTAGGGCACGATCGACTCCTCCTCACGCACCTCGCCCTCCTTGCGGCCCATGAAGCGCTTGATCGAGAAGACGGTGTTCTGGGGGTTGGTGACGGCTTGGCGCTTGGCCACCGTGCCAACGAGCCGCTCACCTGAGGCCGTGAACGCCACCACGGACGGCGTCGTACGGCCGCCCTCGGCGTTCTCGACCACGGTCGGCTCGCCACCCTCCAACACGCCCATGCAGCTGTTGGTCGTTCCGAGGTCGATTCCGATCGTCTTTCCCATTTTGGTTCTGCTCCTGTCCGTTCGCAAAAATCTCAGTGGTGTTATAGCAGATATCGCTTGGGCGGCAGTACCCCTGAGCAGGCCATGCGGACGTCCGGAGGGCTGAAACCCGACAGCGACCCCGCGAGCCTGCTCAGGGGTACTGCCGCCTCGCTCGGCGCAAGCCCTCATGATCGGCGCGCAGCTGCCGATAACCGGGGAGATGGACGCGGAATCGCTGGCGCTGCACCAGAACGTGCTGGAGACCGCCCACAACGCCTACGTCGCGATCGGCGAGCTTGGCACCGTCAGGACGTGGAACAGTGCGGCGGAGCGGATCTTCGGATGGCCAAAGCCCACCGCGGTGGGTCAGCCCCTTGTGTCGCTGATCATCCCGGAGCGCTACCGGGCCGCGCACACGACAGGTCTGGCGCGCTACCTGCAGAGCGGGCAGGGGAGCGTGATCGGCCGGCGCCTGGAGCTGGCGGCGCTGCGCGCGGATGGCAGCGAGTTCCCGATCGAGATCTCGATCAGCGCAACCGAAGAGGGCGGCCGCTTCAGCTTCCACGCCTTCATCGCCGACGTCACCGAGCGCCACGCACGGGAGCGGGAGACGCACCTGCTGGCCACGATCGTGCGGGAGAGCGCCGATGCGATCATCGTCAAAGGACGCCGTCGGCACCATCATCGAGTGGAACCCTGGCGCCGAGCGGCTCTACGGCTACAGCGCCGAGGAGGCGGTCGGGCACCCGATCTCGATCCTGGTGCCCCCGGAGCGCAGCGGCGAGGAGATCAAGCTGCTGAGGCGCGCGCTGGGCGGAGCGGTCATCACGCAGTTCGAGACCGAGCGCCTGCGCCGAGACGGCAATCGCGTCGAGGTGTCGCTGACGATCTCGCCGATCCACGACGCCCAGGGGGAGCCGGCGGGAGCATCGGTGATCGCGCGGCACATAGGCGAGCGCAAGCAGGCCGAGCGGGCCCTGTGCGCCTCCCAGGAGGACCTGCGCCGCCAGAGCGAGCGGCTGGCCGGGGTGATCGAGAACGCACCCATCGGAATGGCGATCGTCTCCCCGAAGGGTCGCTGGCTGCACGTCAACCGCTCGCTGTCGGAGATCGTCGGCTACAGCGAAGCGGAGCTGCCGCAGATGAGCTTCCAGGAGGTCACCCACCCGGATGACCGAGATTCGCACCGCGCTATGGTGGAGCAGCTGCTTGCCGGCGAGGTGGGTTCCTATGAGCTGGAGAAGCGCTACGTGCGCAAGGACGCAGCTGCGTGGCAGCGAACTGGTTGATCTCGTTGTCCTCGGCGATCAACACGCGCCCGCTCCGCGTTACGCCGCCCCCAGGGCTGCGGCCGGACGGCGGCGCGGGCCCCGCCGTCGCCGCGCCGCCGGAGCAGGGCCGCGATCTGGTCGTACAGGCGCGAGGGTCGCACCGGCTTGAGCAGCTCGACGTCGACTCCGGTGCTCCGTCCGAGCGAGATCGACGCGAACTCGTCGACATACTCCGGGTACGCAGCGATCGGATAGCGCTGGACTAACCCGATGGGTCGGCCGGCGAAGGCGACGAGGAACAGCTCGGTGACGTCGGCACCGTCGATGCTCGGGCCAAAGTCGCGCTCGACCGCCTCCGGGGACGTCTCGTGGTTCCACCATCGGGCAACGAGCGGCCAGCCAGCCAGCGCGCGAGCAGCGGAGGAGTCCTCGCGCGTCAATGGCTGGAAGGTGATCATCGCCCGCGGCACGCCGGCAGGCTAGCTGGCGCGGGACAGGGGTTCCTCAGCGACCCGCCTTGTGGGTTTGAGTCACGTTCTTGGTCAGAAACGTGACTCTGCGATTCGAGCTGCGCTTGCGGGCGCTGCTGCTCCTGTGCGGGTCCGAGCGAGTCCTGGCCAGACCAAAGCCCCGCCTGATCGCCGGATGTGAGCGATATCTGGCCCGAGCCGGCTCTGCCGGCGTGCAGTAAGGCGTTCTAAGGGCTTGCGAGCGTCCCGCCCTACCCGAACGAACTACCCCCGGAGTCAGCGCGTCTTGGCCAGGGCCGCAGGAGCCGCGAGGTGGCCTGACCGGGGTCTGGCTGCACCCCTCTCTACTGCGGCGTGTGGGGCCAGAGCTCGTCGCCGCCGAGCTTGACCAGCAGCCGCGGCCACGATGGGCGGCCGAGCTGCTCGGCCAAGGCCAGCCCTTGGGGATCTTCGTCAAGCTCGGTGTCGATCAGGACGGTGTCCCGTCGTCGAGCTTGAGGCGGACGTCGTCGACGCCCTCGGCGTCGGCGCTGGCGTCGATCCCGGTCCGGCCCGCGAGGAACATCGGTACGAAATGTCCCGCTAAGCCCCTGGCCGGATGCCCGTGCTCGGCGAGTCAGGTTGTCGCGCGGGAGTGACTGCGAGCGATCGCGCGGTAGATCGTCGAGCGTGTGATTGAGAACAGTCTTCAAGCTCGCCGATCGTGTGTTCGCCTGCCGCGTAAAGCGAGACGAGGTGCGCCTCCTGGGTCGGACTGAGCTTGGGTTGCTTGCCACGTAGTCGGCCCTTAGCTCTGGCGACCTTCATCCCTTCGCGAGTGCGCATCCGGATCAGGTCTGATTCAAACTCGGCGACCATGGCCAGGACGTTGAACAGCAGCCGGCTGACGGGGGTCGGTTGGGTCGTGGATCGAGCCGCCGAGGGCGAGCTTGACTTCGCGTTCGGTGAGCTCCTCGACGATGTCGCGTGCGTCGGGCAGTGAGCGCGCGAGCCGGTCGAGCTCGGTCGCGACGAGCGTGTCGCCGGCGCGGCACCCGGCGAGTGCTTCGCGCAGGCCGGGACGGTCGCGGTTGGTGCCAGTGAGACCGTGGTCGACGTAGAAGCGATCGGCGGGGACTCCGAGTGTGGCGAGCGCGTGGCGCTGGGCGGTGAGGTCTTGTGCCTCGGTTGAAACGCGCGCGTACCCGATCTTCAGTTCGGTCACAGCTGGGAAGTATGCCGGTTATCCCCCCTTCACCGGGACATATCCCGAACTAGTCTTACGGGACGTCGGTACTCCCGCCACGCTTGGACAACATCGCTACGCAGCAACGCTAGGCGATGTGCCGATAGAGGTTCCGCGTACGGCTTTCCCCCTACCACGCAGATTGCACGTCGTGATGCCCAGCGCCTTTGCCGTCGTTGGGCTCGGAGCTAGCTTCAGGCGCGCGGGGTTTGATGCTGGCTTGCTCGCAGATCAGCCGGGCTGGCGCGGGCTGGTCCGATCATCTTCCCGTTCCTGTCGCGCCCCGATCTCAGTCGCGGCCTGCATCGAAGAGATCGCCTGCCGCGCTCAATTAAGGGCGGCGCGTGTGTGCGCGAGACCTGGTGAGCGAGAACACGAACCTGTAGGGCTCCGGGATGGCCCGGTGGCTCTGATCCCTGGATGGCTCGCCGGCCACCGCGAAGATGTACGGGAGGTTCGCCGGTAGCCGCCGCGAAAACGTGAAGGACGGCCGCTCCCCATCCAGCGCGTTGTGCCCAATGGTTGGGGTCAGATAGCCGAACCGGGTACGCGAGTCTCGCTCGAACAGGCGTCCGATGATCTGCCCGCAGGAGGTCACCGCGGCGCAGGGTTCCGAGGGCCCCATATCGACGAGCGTGACGTGCACCACGCTCCCTCGACGGCCATAGAACCGGTAGAAGGTCGTCCCACCTCCTCTCCGTACGGTGCCGGTGTACTGACCCGAAGACTTCAGCACGCAGGCGTGGGCGACGCTGCGCCCGCACCGCACGTGAGCGTCCGCCGCGGACGAGAGCAGCAGGGCGAGCACGACGACCGCCGGCCACAGCGCCGCCCTCAGACGATGAGCTTGACGGCACGCTTGATGCATTGTGTTCTTCACGGCGGGTGCGAGCTTGAGGTTGGCATTGTAACCTACCACCGCCACGGCGATGACGGACGGACTCGACGGGGCGCCACGAGTTTCAGGAGCCTCAAGAAGGCCCCTGTGTGCAGGAGAACGGGCCAGGCATAACCGGACGATCATCTGCACGCGTGCGGCGCGCGTGGCCAGCGGCGGCGGGACACCGCGTTCGAGACCCTGGTCGCGCGAATCGTCGCTGACTACGCCACCGCTCACGACCCTGACCGCGAGACCGCTTGGGTGGCCGAGATCGACGGCCGACGCACTGGATGCGTCTTCTGCGTCGCCGACGACGATCGTCTTACGGCACACCGTGAGCCGCCGGCGAGCCGGCGCGCGACAGGGTCCTCAGCGACCACCATTTGCGGCTTGAGTCACGCTTCCCGCCAAGAACGTGACTGATACGCACGGCTCGGAGGACGGTTGAGCGTAAACGTGACTGGGCAGGCGTAGAGAGGGCTCAGCGCCGGCAGGCTCAGATGGCCGGGATCTCGACCAGGCCAGCCGTCGAAGACGGTGCGGGCACCGGCTCCCCATCCTCGCGCAGGCTCTCGATGTG
>JAABUZ0100003000.1_pt1 | contig 26353 bp, 26 predicted proteins | sample 5562091 | NCBI WGS metagenome assembly JAABUZ01 (sample SAMN12813069, study PRJNA571459) | rock metagenome | isolation source: Antarctica rocks | place: Antarctica: Victoria Land, Linnaeus Terrace sud | collected 2015-12-21 | reverse complement strand
CGCCCCGCCGGCAGTGGCCGGCGGGGCGCTTCGGTATGTCGGAGCCAACGGGTCTTCCAGCAAGCCGGCGAGGGGATTCGAACCCCTGACCGCCTGATTACAAATCAGGTGCTCTACCAACTGAGCTACGCCGGCGCTTCCCGCGAGAACGCTACGCCCGCGGCCGAACCGCGCGCAAGCCGCGGCCGCGCGCCGCTACCGCACGCGCCACGTCGTGCCCTGCGCCGTGTCCTTGATCTCCACCCCGCGCGCGTCCAACTCGGCGCGGATGGCGTCGGCCGCGGCGAAGTCCCGCCGCGCGCGCGCCGCCTTCCGCGCCTCCAGCCGCTCGGCGACCCACGCGGCCAACCCGGCGTCCACGTCCTCCCGGGCGGGCACGAGGTCGAGCACGGCGTCCGCGCCCGCGAACGCGCGCCGCGCCGCGTCCAACGCCGCGCGGTCGTCCCCGCCGCGGTCCAGCTCCGCGTTCGCGCGCCGCACGAAGGTGAACAGCGCGCCTAACGCCTCGGGCGCGTTCAGGTCGTCGAACAGCGCCGCGTCCACCGCTGCCTCGAGCGCTGCGGCCGCCTCGGCCAGCGCGGGCGTGCCGCCGGTCGCCGTCTCCAGACGCCGGGCGAGTTCGCCGATGCGCGCGACCGCCTCCTTCGACGCGTCGAGCGCCTCGTCGGTGAGGTTGAGCTGCTTGCGGTAGTGCGTCCCGAAGACGAAGTGCCGGATCGCGGCCGCCGAGTAGCCCTCCTCGCGGAGCCGCTGCACCGTGACGGTGTTGCCGATGCGCTTGGCCATCTTCGACCCCTCGACGAGCAGGAACTCGCCGTGCGCCCAGACGCGGCTGAACGTGCGACCGGTCGCGGCCTCGCTCTGCGCGATCTCGTCCTCGTGGTGCGGGAAGACGAGGTCGATGCCGCCGCAGTGCAGGTCGATGGTCTCGCCGAGGATGGTCATCGCCATCGCGGAGCACTCGAGGTGCCACCCGGGACGCCCGCGTCCCCACGGCGATTCCCACGCCGCGCCCGTCGCCTCGTCCAGCTCCGTCGCGGCCTTCCAGAGCGCGAAGTCCTGCGCGTTCTCCTTCGAGTAGTCGTCCTGCGCGACGCGCGCGCCGGCCTTGATCTCGCGCGTGTCGAGGCGCGACAGGCGCCCGTAGCCCGGGAACCGGTCGATCGCGAAGTAGACCGAGCCGTCGTCGGCGCGGTACGCGACGCCCAGCGCCTCGAGGCGCGCGACCAGCGCGATCATCTCCGGGATGTACGCCGTCGCGCGCGGATAGTGTTCCGCGGCCTCGATGCGGAGCCACGCCCGGTCCTGCTGGAACAGCTCGACTACCGGGTCAGTCACTTCCGTGATCGTGCGGCCCTGCTCACCCGCGCGGCGGATGATCTTGTCGTCGACGTCGGTCAGGTTCATCACCTGCTCGACGCCCCAGCCCGCGCGGCGGAGCGCGCGCCGCAGCAGGTCCTCGAAGAGGAACGTGCGGAAATTGCCGAGGTGGGCGGCGTTGTAGACCGTGGGACCGCAGGTGTAGAGCCGCACGACGCGGCCGTCGGCGGGCGCGAACGGCTCGACCGCCCGCGTCATCGTGTTGTACAGGCGAACGGGTCTGCCTGGCGCGGTGTCGCCGGCAGCGGTCGGACGGGCTACGTCTGGTGCGGACATCACACACGAGTGCGGGGAGGCGCCAAGTCTAGGCCGCCTCCCCGCAACGGGTCAAATCAAGGGCGACGCGCGCTACGCGCGGTTTACTTGCCCTTCGACTTCGTCGTCCCGCGGCCCGTCTCGTCCTGCAGCTCGTCGATTTTCTTCGACGCCTCGGCCTTCGTGAGGTCGTCGTCGACCTCCTCGTGCGCCTCTTCGGCGAGCGTGTGGAGGTAGGACTTCTGCGCGCCCGTCATCGGCTGATCGCCGGTGGTCCAGGTGTCCGGGTCCTTGATCGTGTTGCTCTGGTCGGCGTTCGCCGCGGTGGTCTTGTCCGTCATATGAGATCGTCTCCGGTGAAGGAATCGTCGTCGATTACGGCCGCGAGCAGTGCAGAAGTCATACCAAAGAAAAACCGAAGCTGACCCGAACCGCGGGGGCACGTCTGGGCGGTCGACGCCCTCAGGCGGCGACCCGGAGCCGCCGTTCGGCGATGGCGATCAGGTCGACGTGTGGCGCGTCGGGGACGAGCACGCCGTCGCCGTCGGACGCCGGGACGCGCAACACGAGCGGCTGGTCGCGCGGCGCACGCCGGAAGCCCCGCCCCTCGTACATCCGCTGCAGCAGGATGCGGTTGACGATCACGCGCAGCGTCGCGACCGTCGGGACGGCGACGAGCAGCCCGACCGGGCCGAGCAGCTTGCCGATGATGAGCACGGAGAGGATCGAGAGCACGGGCGGGATCTCCACGCGCCGCGACGCGATCATCGGGCCGACGAAGTTGCCCTCGATGAGGTGGATCACGACGCCGAGCCCGAGCACGAGCAGCGCGCGCGTGCCGCCGTCCGGCAGGGCGAGCACGAATGCCGCCGGTAACACGGTCGAGAGCAACGTGCCGAAGAACGGAACGATCGCGACGGCGCCGGTGAACACGCCGAAGGTGAGCCAGTACGGGACGCCGAGGAGGTACAACCCGATCGCGGTTAGCACGGCGAGCACGACCATCGCCGTGAGCTGCCCGACGATCCACGAGCGCAGCTGCGACGCGACGTCGCCGAGGATGTCGCGCACGAGCCCGCGGTGGACGGGCGGGAAGTAGGCGATGAGCTGCTCGCGGTAGAACACCGGACGCAGCGACAGATAGATCGACATCACCGCGACCGAGACCACGTTGATCGACGCGTGGACGACCGAGAACACGCGCGGCAGCATCCCGCTCAGGAACGACGCGCCCTGTTCGTAGAGCGTGATCGCGAGGTTGTGGTGCCCCGGCTGCCACACGCTCGAGAGGCCGGGCGCGCGGATCACGAGCCGGTCGATGCCGGCGTCCCACGCGTTGACGTAGCGCGGGAAGACGCGGATCAGCGCCTGCGTCTGCTCGACCACGGGCGGCACGATGAGCCAGAGCAGCGCGGCGATCGCGCCTAACGTGAGCAGTCCCGCGACGCCGAGCGCGGCGCCGCGTGGCAGGCGAAGTCGGCGCCCGATCACGCCCGCGAGCGCGCCGAGGTAGAGCGAGACGAGCACCGCGATGAAGAGGAGCAGGAGCACGTCGGCGACCGTCCCGAACAGCCACAGCAGCAGGACGGTGAGGACGGTCGCCGCGAGCAGCGGCGCGAAGCGCAAGCGTCGCGCCGCCGCGCCGCGGTCGACGTCGCCGACGAACGCGCCGCCGGTAAGCGCGGCGCCGTCCGCCGCGCCGTCGCCGGTGTACGCGACCGCCGTCATGCCGGTCCCATCACGCGGGCCGCCGCTCGCGCGTCAGCGCCTCGAACTCGGCCAGCAGTTCGTCCTCGGCCCGCGGCGCGCCGGCGGGCGGCGCCTGCGGCCGCCCCTGCCCCGCGGCGGCCGGGAGCGCGGCGGCCGGCGCGGCACCCTTAGGCGCGGACGCGGCGGCGCCGTTCCCCGGCGACAACGCCCCGCGCGCCGCGTCGCCGGGCGCGAGCGAGGCGGCCGCGGGGGCCGGCGCGGGGAGCACGCCCATCTTCTGCTTCAGCGCGAGCAGGCGGCTGTCCGCGTCCGCGCCGCCCGACGAGCGCTCGAGCTGCTTGAACTCGCGCGCGAGCTTGTCGCCGGTGAACTCCTCGTCGATCTCGTTCGCCGCGCGCAGCTGGCGCTCGTTCTGGTCGATCTTCTCCTCCATGCGCGCGAAGGCCTCGAACGCACTCTTTTCGGAGATCGACGACATGGTCTGCGCGATGCGCTTCTGCGCCTCGGCGCGCCGCTGCCGGGCGAGCAGCAGGTTCTTCTTGCGCTTCGCCTCCTCGATCTTGTCGGCGAGTTCGCGCAGCTGGCCCTTCAGCGTCTCGGTCTCGTTGCGGTGCGCGTCCCACGTGGTGGCGAGCGTGCGCGCGTGCTCGGCGTGCTCCGACTGGCGGAGCAGGGCCTGCTTGGCGAGGTCGTCGCGCCCCTCGTTCACGGCGAGGATGGCGCGGTGCTCCCAGTCGCTCGAGAGCCGCGCCTCGGTCTCCGCCTGGTCCTTGAGCCGGCGCTCGTCGGCGATCGCCCCGGCGACTTGCTGCTTGGCCTTGACCAGCTGGCCGTTCATGTCGGCGATGAGCTGGTTGAGCATCTTCTCGGGGTCTTCGGCCGAGGAGATGAGGTCGTTGATGTTGGAGCGGACGACGCGGGAGAAGCGGTCGAAGATGCCCATGCGTCAGCGGGCCTCGGCGGGCGAGGCGTTAGGCGCGTGCGACCGCGCGGGGACGGCGTACTCGCCGGTCACGCGCCGCGGGTCGCAGAGGTTCGCCAGCTCGCGCACGTGCGACGCGAGCGCGACGGTCATGCTCTCGTAGCTCGCGCGCAGCTCCTCGTAGTCGAGGTGCGCCAGCTCCAACGCCTCGGTGAGCACCACGGCGCCGCGGTCGACGCCGTACGCGCCGTGCAGCAGGTCGGTCGCGTTGAGCTCGAGCAGCCGTCGCGAGAGCGCGGCCGCGGCGTCGGCGTCGTGCGGCAGCTCCATCACCTTGGCGCGGAGCACGACGACGGGCGGCGCGTAGGTCACGCCGACGTCGTAGTTGAGTTCTCCGCTCGGGTGCAGGCGCCAGAGGCCCGGCTCGACTTCGGTGGTGGCCATGGCGCCCTCGGCGCTCAGGCGGTCGAGGTAACGTTCGAGATCGTCGCGCGAGATCATGCGGGCACCTGCCGGGGAGATGAGCGGACCAGCTCTGCCGGACCGTACGGCGCGCGGCGGGACGGCGTTTCGCGCCCGCTACGGGTGCCGGAAGATAGTCGCCCCGCGGCGGTGCCTCGCGGCGATCCGTTACTTGCTCGACGTCGACGGCGGGCGCGTCGCGCCGGTCCAGATGGCGACCGTGCCGCAGGCGCTACGGCTGCCGAGGTTGAACCGCGCGGGCACCGTCCCGACGCCGGGGTAGAACTCGACGGCGCGCACCGTGGTCGGGTTCACGACGTCGTCGATCGAGAGGCCGTCCGCGTTCTGGATCGGGGCGCCGTCAACGAAGTACTGCACCTCGCACTTCGTGTTGATGCTCCCCGAGCGCCGCGACAGGATCTGGTAGCCGCCGCCACCGTTGCGCGCAGGGATTACGTCGAATCCGAGCTGGCCGATCGCGAGCTGCGTGAAGTACGAGGGTTGCCGCGCGCGGATTTCGTCGGCCGTGAGATAGTGACCCTGCCCGGTGCGCCGGCGCTCGTCGAACCCGCTGCGGTCCCACCCCGTGCCGCGCGCGACGACGCGCACCTCGCTCAGCTGCGTCGCCACGCGCGGGCCGACGCGGACGACGCTCTCCGAGGTACGCCCGGCGCGCAGATCGGCCGAGACGGTGCGGGGCTCGTACCCGAGGGCGAGGAGTTGGAACGATTGCGAGCCGGCGGGGAGGTTGGCGGCGCGGAGTTGGCCCTGTTCGTCGCTGATGCCGAGTGGGGCATCGCGGCCCGCGACGCGGAGCTGCGCGCCGGCGACGGGGTGCTCGGTGGCGTCGACCACGCGCAGGGCGAGCGTCGCCGCGTCGGCGCGCGCCGTCCCGCCGGTCACCGTCTCCGCCGCGAATACGCGCACCGCGACGTCGCGCAGCGTGACCGTGCGGCCGTGCAGATCGACGGTCACCGTGCCCGTCCGGACATCGGCCACGCCGGCGTCGGCGGGCGGCGCCGCGGTGAGTTGCACGGCGACGTCGTTCGGGGCGCCGCAGAAGCGGTAGACGCCCGCCGCGTCGGTCGTCGCCGCGAGCGTGCGCTCGCTCTTTCGCAGCTCTGCGCCGGCAAGGACCCACTCGGTCCAGCGCGCCGTGACCTGCGCGCCGGCAAGCGGGGTGTCGGCGTCCGCGGCGCCCGCGCGGCGGACAACGCCAAGCAGGACGCCCGCCGTGTCGGTATCGATGCCGGTGCACAGCCGCCGCGCGATCGCACCCACGCTCGGCGTCGCGAGCGTGACGGCCACGCTGTCTCCGGCGGCGACGCGAATGCGCCCGTACGGCAGCCCGACGCCGAGCGAGTCGAACTCCGCGTGGTCGAAGGTGATGACGTACTCGCCCGCTGGGACGCCCGCGATGCGGAACGCGCCCGCCGCGTCGGTGGTCGCCATGTACTCCGTGCCGTCGAGCCGCACGTCGGCGCCTCGGAGCGGGCGGGCACTGAGGCTGTCGTAGATCACGCCGAGCACCACGCCGCGCGGGGCCGTGCCGGGGGGCGACGCGGGCGCGGCCGAGGCCGGCGCGGCCTGCGCGTACGTGGCCGACGCCGAGGCACAGAGCAGCCCGGCCGCGAGCGTGGGCGCGAGGCGGAGGAGTAAGCGCATGCCGCGAATCTGGGAACGAACGCGCCAACGCGCCAGCGGCGAGGCCGGCGGCCCCGCGGCGATGTGGCCAGCGATGCCGCTGCCGACGGTGCGCTCAGGCCGGCGAGCGGCGGATCTGGACGAGGCGCTCCTTCGCGAGCCGCCGGCCGGTCGGCGTCGCCGCGAGGCCGCCGCCGGCCGTCTCGCGGTAGCGCACGTCCATGTTGCGCCCGATCTCGCCCATCGTGTCGATGACCTCGTCGGCCGGGATCGCGAACTCGATGCCGGCCAGCGCCATCTCGATCGCCGCCATCGCGATCGCCGCGCCGGTGGCGTTGCGGAACACGCACGGCAGCTCGACCAGCCCGCCTAACGGGTCGCAGACGAGGCCCAACGTGCCCTGCTGGGCGAGTGCGACGGCGTGGAAGGCCTGCCGCGGCGAGCCGCCGAGCATCTCGGTCGCCGCGCCCGCGGCCATTCCGGCGGCCGCGCCGGTCTCCGCCTGGCACCCGCCTTCCGCGCCAGAAAGCGAGGCGCGGTCGGCGACGACCGCGCCGATCAGGCCCGCGGTGGCGAGCGCGTCGACGAGGGCGTCGTCGCTGAGTCCGCGCGCGTCGGCGAGGCCGGTGAGGACGGCGGGGAGGACGCCCGCGCCGCCGGCCGTCGGGGCGGCGACGATCACGCCCATCGCGGCGTTCACCTCCTGGACGGCGAGCGCGCGGGCGATGACGTCGCGGAAAGGCGTGCCGGCGAGGGGGCCGAGCGGCCCGTTGACGAGCTTGGCCGCGTCGCCGCCGACGAGGCCGCTCGCGGAGCGCAGGTCGCCGACGAGGCCGCGCGCGACAGCGCCGCGCATCACGTCGAGCGCGCGGCGGAGCGAGGCGCGGATGTCGTCGACCGGGCGGCCGCTGTCGGCGCTCTCGGCGGCGAGGGCGACCGCCGCGAGGGTGGTGCCCTGCGACTCGGCGTCGCGGACGGCTTCGTGGAGGGAGCGGTACATGGGGCTACGAAAGAAGAGTCACTGCGGATTTGTCGTCCCGAGCGCAGCGAGGGACGACAGGGGTGGTGGTCACGCCACCTCTCACGCCCCCACCTTGTCCAGCCGGAACGCCCACCGCACCCACGGCAGCGCGCGAATCACGTCGCGCACGCGCTCGTCGGCCACCTCGTCGAGTTCGTACACCATGAACGCATCGCCGCCGCGCTGCCGGCGCGTGACCTTGAGCGTGGCGATGTTGAGCTCGAACGCCGAGAGGAGGTGCGTGATCGCGGCGATCGACCCCTTCATGTCCTCGGCGACGAGCACGATCGTGTGATAGTTGCCGGTGACCTCGACCGGGTAGCCGTCGATCTCGGTGACGAGCACGCGACCCGCGCCGAGCGACGAGCCGGTCATCACGCTCCGGCGCGTCCCGCGCTCGACGGTGAGGCGCACCGTGTTCGGGTGCACCTCCTTCTCCTCGCCGAGCGTCGTCTTCTCGAAGCGGTAGTCGAGCCCGTCGCGCTCGGCGATGTCGAGTGCGTCGCGCAGGCGCTCGTCGTCGGGGCGGAAGCCCATCAGACCGCCGCCGATCGCCTTGTCGGTACCGTGCCCCTCACCGGTACGCGCGAACGAACCGTGGAGCTCGATCACGGCGCGCTCGGGCGTACCGCCGACGAGACCGCGGGCGAGGAGCCCGAGCCGGCACGCGCCGGCGGTGTGCGACGACGACGGGCCGACCATCACGGGGCCGATGATGTCGAGCAGAGAGACCATGGTCAGCTCGCCTTCTTGAGCGGAGGGGCGCCGGGCGCGGCGCGGCGGAGCGCGGAGAGCAACGGACGGAGATAGTGCCCAGTATGGCTCGCGTCCACCTCGGCGACGTGCTCGGGGGTGCCTTCCGCGACGATCTGTCCGCCGCGGAGCCCACCTTCGGGCCCCAAGTCGACGATCCAGTCGGCGGTCTTGATCACGTCGAGCGAGTGCTCGATGACGAGCACCGTGTTGCCGCGGTCGACGAGGCGGTGGAGCACCTCGAGCAGCAGCCGCACGTCCTCGAAGTGCAGGCCGGTGGTCGGCTCGTCGAGGATGTAGAGCGTGCGGCCGGTGTCGCGCTTGGCGAGCTCGGTCGCGAGCTTCACGCGCTGCGCCTCGCCGCCGGAGAGGGTGGTTGCGCTCTGGCCGAGGTGGACGTAGCCGAGTCCGACGTCGCGGAGCGTTTCGAGCTGCCGGTTGATGCGCGGCTGGTTTTCGAAGATCCCGCACGCGTCCTCGACCGTCAGGTCCAACACCTCGGCGATCGAGAGGCCGCGGAAGCGCACCTCGAGTGTCTCGCGGTTGAAGCGCTTCCCCTTGCACACGTCGCAGGGCACGAAGACGTCGGGGAGAAAGTGCATCTCGATCTTCACGAGCCCGTCGCCCTGGCACGCCTCGCAGCGGCCGCCCTTGACGTTGAACGAGAAGCGCCCCGGCCCGTAGCCGCGGATTTTCGCCTCGGGCATCTCCGCGAACAGCTCGCGCACCGGCGTGAAGAGCCCCGTGTACGTCGCCGGGTTGGAGCGCGGCGTGCGGCCGATCGGGCTCTGGTCGATGTCGATGACCTTGTCGATGTGCTCCAGCCCGGTGATGCGCTTGTGCGCGCCGGGGATGACGCGCGCCCGGTAGAAGTGGCGGGCGAGCGCGCGGTGCAGGATGTCGGAGACGAGCGTACTTTTGCCCGACCCGCTCACGCCGGTGACCGCGACGAAGGTGCCTAACGGGATCTCGAGGTCGACGTGCCGCAGGTTGTGCTCGTGCGCGTCCTCGACGCGGATCACGCGGCGCGGGTCGCGCGGCCGGCGCTCGGCGCGCACCGGGATCTCGCGCGTGCGGCTCAGGTACTGGCCCGTGAGCGACGCGGGGTCGCGCTCGACCTCCTCGACCGTGCCCGCGGCGACGACGTAGCCGCCGTGCTTCCCCGCCCCGGGCCCGAGGTCGATGAGGTGGTCGGCCTCGCGCATCGTCTCCTCGTCGTGCTCGACGACGATGACCGTGTTGCCGAGGTCGCGCAACTGCTTGAGGGTCGCGAGCAGGCGGCCGTTGTCGCGCTGGTGCAGGCCGATGCTCGGCTCGTCCAGGATGTAGAGCACGCCGACGAGCCGCGAGCCGATCTGCGTCGCGAGCCTGATGCGCTGCGCCTCGCCGCCGGAGAGCGACTCGGCCGAGCGGTTGAGCGTGAGGTAGTCGAGGCCGACGTCGACGAGGAAGGAGAGGCGCTCGCGGACTTCTTTCAGGATCGGGCCGGCGATCTCGGGGTCCAGGCCGGGCGCGTGTGGGGTCCGGACGGGGACCGAAGCGAAGAACGCGCGCGCCTCGACGATGGAGAGGTCGACGAGGTCGCCGAGGTTGCGGCCGTGCACGGTGACGGCGAGGGACTCGGGCTTGAGGCGCTGGCCGCGGCAGGTCGAGCAGGGCGTGGCGACCATGAACGCGTCGAGCTCGATGCGGATGTTGTCGCTCGACGTCTCGTCGTAGCGGCGCCGCACGTTGGCGAGGATGCCCTCCCACTGCACGGCGCCGGACGCCGACTTGGCTGCGGTCTTGGCGGCGCGCTTGGCGGTCGCCTTCCGCGCGGGCTTCGCGTCGCCCGCCGCGCCGCCCGTGCCGTACAGCAGCGCGTGCCGGACCGACTCGGGGAGCGTGCCCCAGGGCGTGTTGAGCTGAAAGCCTAACGCCGCGGCGAGCCCGGGGAGGATCGTCTTCCGCAGGTAGCCGTCGGGCTTGCCCCAGGGCAGGACGACGCCCTCGAGGATCGTGACCGACGGGTCGCCCAACACGAGCTGCGGGCTCACCTCCTTGCGGGTGCCGAGTCCGCCGCAGGCGGGGCAGGCGCCGAAGGGGGAGTTGAAGGAGAACTGGCGCGGCTCGAGTTCGGGGAGCGAGGTGCCGCAGACGGGGCAGCCGTAGCGCTCGGAGAAGAGGTGCGTCTCGGGCTCGTTCGTCTTCAGCGGCTCGCCGACCGCGGCGGCGTCGGCCGGGTCGGTCGAGGTCGGGACTTCGTTCGGCGCGGGGTACTCGACGACTTCGACGAGGCCGTTCGCGAGGCGGAGCGCGGTCTCGAGCGAATCGGTGAGACGGCCGCGGTCGTCGGGCCGCACGACGAGTCGGTCGACGATGACCGAGACCGAGTGGTTCTGGCGACGGTTGAGCGCGGGCGGGTCGGCGAGCTCGACGAGTCGTCCGTCGACGACGGCGCGCACGAAGCCCTGACGGCGCGCGTCCTCGAACAGCTCCTTGAACTCGCCCTTGCGCGATTGGACCAACGGGGCGCGCACTTCGATGCGCGTGCCTTCGGTCCACGACAGGATGGTCGAGGCGATCTGCACCGGACTCTGGCGCTGCACGGGGCGGCCGCAGTTGGCGCAGTGCGGCGTGCCCGCGCGGGCGTAAAGCAGACGCAGGTAGTCGTAGATCTCGGTGACCGTGCCGACCGTGGAGCGCGGGTTGTTGCCCGCGTTCTTTTGCTCGATCGAGATTGCCGGTGAGAGGCCCTCGATGACGTCGACGTCGGGCTTCTCCATCAGCCCGAGGAACTGCCGCGCGTAGGCGGAGAGCGACTCGACGTACCGCCGCTGCCCCTCGGCGTAGATCGTGTCGAAGGCGAGCGACGACTTGCCGCTGCCGCTCAGGCCCGTCACCACCGTCAGCTTGTCGCGCGGGATGGTGACGTCGATGTTTTTGAGGTTGTGCTCGCGGGCGCCGCGGACGACCAGGGCTTCTTCGGACACGTTCGTGCGGGGAGGAAGGGGAACCTGGAAAGGTCAGGGTCCGGGCGGGCGGACACAAGCGCGCGGGTCGGGTTTTCTTCGGGAGGCCCACCGCGCGTCAGCCATTCGTCCCCGCTTCGAGGGCCTCGAGCAGCTCGAACAGTCCGTCCGCCTCCCACATCTGGTTCCGGCGGCCCGACGACGCCGGCACGAGCACCCCGACTGCCTGCAGCTGTTCAAGCCCCTGGTAAATCGCGTGCATTCCTTCGACTTTCGACGACGCGATTGACTCCGTGCGCAGCAGCAGGCGCGCCAGCGGCGCGAGCGCAGGCCGCGCGTCGGCGTTCAGGTCCCGGATCGCGTGCTCCGCTTCCGACACCACGCCCGCAACTTCCGCGTCCGATTGCAGCGCCAACTCGGCGAGCGAGCCAGGTACATACGCCTCGTACCTACAGGCACGGCGGTACCGCGGCGGCGCATCCAGCGTCGGGTCCGACGCCCAAATCAACGAGACGACGCGACCCGGCATGCTGAACGTAGGTTAAGGCCATAACACAGGATGACCGGCAACCTGAACTCAGCGCAGTTTGCCGGTTCAGGTTGCGAGGCATTCGGGGTCTCCTCGCGTGCGCGACCATCCTCCCCGGCACGCGGTCGATCTATCGCTGGGAGGGCGCCGTCGAAGACGCGCGCGAGGTCGTCGTGCTGCTCAAGACCGTGCGCGAGCGCGTCCCCGAGCTCGAGCACGCGTTCTCCGAGCTGCACCCGTACGATGTCCCGGCGATGCTCGTGCTGCCCGTCAGCGCGTGGCTCGCGGCCTACGTCGGCTGGGTCGCCGCGGCGGTCGGAGACGCGAACGCGAGCGTCCCCGCGCCGACGGGCACCGGCGCGGCCTCGCCCGGCACGAGCGACGTCCCGCACGCCTCGCAGTAGCGCTGCGCCTCGCGCGTGCACGGCGCGTGGCACGCCGGGCACTCGGCCGCGAGAAACCGCCCGCAGTTGGAGCAGAAGGTCGCGTCGGACTCCGGCCGCGGGCCGCAGACGAAGCAGCTGCCGGGTTCGACGTGGATGCGGGTGGTGCGCGCCGCGTGCCGGGCGCGGTAGTCGGCGAGCGCGGCCTCGACCGGGTCGGCGGCGCCGAGCGCGGTGATCGTCGCGCCCGCGGCCGCGGCACGCATCTCGGCGAGCGCCGCGCGCGTGTAGGTCGACTTCAGCTCGGCGTAGTCGTCGTCCGAAAGCTTGCCCGTTGCACGGTCGAACTCGATCTCGCGCAGCGCCTCGACCGCGCTCACCCCTTCGACGGACGCGGCCGCGGGGCCGAGGGCCCCGCGCTCGGGGTCGGGCGGGAGGGGGGCGAGCGGGGCGTCGGCGTCCTCCGCCCAGAGGGGGCCGAGCACGACGAGGGCGGCGCCGAGCGCGAGGACGGTGCCCGCGCCTAACGCGAGGGTGCCGGTCGCGACGGCCATCAGGCGCGACTCACGGCTGCGGATCGCCGCGGACGGCCGCTTCGAGGCGGGCGAGCTCGTCGGGCGTGGCGCCGGGCGCGGCGGCGTCGGTCGCCGAGTAGGAGACCGGGTCGCCGGCGTCGGCGCGGGCGCTCGAGAGCGGGGCGGGCTGCGCCGTGGCGCGGCCGGCGTTCGCGGCGGCGACGGCCTGGGCGCGCGTGCTCCAGCGGCGCATGAGCGAGGCGACGACGACGGTGCCGGTGCCGAGCACCGCCATCGGCGCGAAGTACCCCGCGAGGTTGAAGCCAACCTTGGGCGGCGACATCAGCACGCGGTCGCCGTAGGTCTGCGTGAACGCGGCGAGGATCTCGTCGCCCGAGTAGCCGCCGGCCACCAGGTGCTGCACGTCGCCGTGCATCGCGGGCGAGACGCCGCAGCTGAAGTCCGTCGTGCGGCACGTGTACACGTCGAGCGTGCACGGGCACTGGCACTTGAGGCGGTGCTCGAGCGCGTCGCGCTGGTCGGCCGTGAGCAGCGGGCGCGCGTTCGGCTTGGGCGGGCGGCCGACCGGCCGGTAGGCGCTCGGGTCCATGGCGACGTTGGACGCGCTGGACGGCGTGCCCGCGGCGCCGGCCGCGTCGTTGGGCGCGGGCGGGGCGCCGAGCGAGTCGCGGGGCGTGGTGCCGCCGGCGGCGGGCGGCTGGACGGACGGCGCGTCCGCTTGCGCGACGGCTTGCGCGCCGGCCGCTCGCGCGGCGAGCGCCGCGGGCACGGCCGCGCCTAACGCGGCGAGGCCTGACCTGACGAAGAACTGGCGGCGCGTCACGAGTCCTTTCACGACGGCCTCCCCATCGCCATCGCCGGTTCCGGTACGGGGCGCCCGAGGACGGGCCGCGCCGCGCCGACCGGCGCCGACGGGATCGGCGCCGCGTACCCGCTCTGCACCCGCCGCCGCTCGGCCTGCGGCCACATCACGATCAGGCCGCCGATGGCCATGACGAAGCCGCCGAACCAGACCCACACGACGAGCGGGTTGAAGGTGATGCGCAGTTCCGCGCGGTCGGTGCCCGTGATGCCCGCGAGCACGACGTAGGTGTCCTGCTTCGCCCCTTCCATGATCCCGACCTCGGTCGACGCCTCGAAGGTGGGCTGGTCCTGGCTGTCGACGTGCTGCCGCTTCTCGCTCGTGATGACGCCGACGCGCCGGCCGTCGCGCGTGGCGTCGAGGGCGACGGCGGTGACGTAGCGGTTGAGCACCTTGTACTGCGAGACGCCCTGGCTCGTGAACGTCCACGCGTGGCCCCACGGGTCGCGCGTACGGAAGGACTCGCCCGTGCGGAGCGTGACGTCGTTCTCCTTCTTGAAGGCGAGGCCGGCGAAGGCGGCGAACATCGTCACCATCCCGAAGTGCACGATGTAGCCGCCGTAGCGGCGCCGGTTCTTTGCGACGAGCCGCGTGAGCGCGACGGCCATGTTCTCCCGGTACATCCGCATCCGCGCGGCCGTGCCCTTCCAGAACTCCTGCCCGATGGTGCCGAAGACGAAGCCCGCGAGCGTGTAGCAGACGGCCGCGTAGAAGTCGTGCATCCCGGCCATGACGAGCAGCACGCCCGTCGCGGCGCCGGCGATGCCCGGAATAATGAACTGCCGGCGGATGTTCGCGACCGACGCGCGGCGCCACGCGATGAGCGGGCCGACGCCGGTGAGCGCGAGCAGCAAGAGCCCGAGCGGGATGTTCACCGTGTTGAAGAAGGGCGGGCCAACGGTGATCTTCTCGCCACGCACCCACTCCGAGAGGATAGGGAAGAGCGTGCCCCAGAGCACGGAGAACGCGATCCCGACGAGCACGAGGTTGTTGTAGAGGAACGCGGCCTCGCGGCTCACCATGCTCTCCAACTCGGCCTGCGATTCGAGGTCCGTGATGCGCGTCGACACGAGCCATGCCGTCACCGCGATGCTCGCCCCGAGGAAGCCGGCGAACCACGTCCCGACGGGCGACTGCGCGAACGAGTGCACGCTCTGGATCACACCCGAGCGCGTGATGAACGTGCCGAGGATGGCGAGGAGGAACGTGCTCACGACGAGCGTGACGTTCCACTTCCGCAGCATCCCGCGCTTCTCCTGGATCATGATCGAGTGGAGGAACGCGGTGCCCGTGAGCCAGGGCATGAGCGACGCGTTCTCGACCGGGTCCCACGCCCAGTAGCCGCCCCAGCCGAGCTCGACGTACGCCCACCACATGCCGAGCGTGATGCCGACGGTGAGGAAGAACCAGGAGAGCAGCGACCAGCGCCGCACCGGCGCGAGCCAGTCCGCGTTCAGCCGGCGCGTGGCGAGCGCGGCGACCGCGTAGGCGAACGGGACGGCGGTGGCGACGTAGCCCAGGTAGAGCATGGGCGGGTGGATCGCCATCCCCGGGTTCTGCAGCTGCGGGTTCATCCCGCGCCCGTCGGGCGGCACCCAGTCGAGGCGCTCGAAGGGGTTGGCGCCGAAGCAGAGCGTGAGCAGGAAGAACAGCGTCACGACGCCTAACGTCCCGGCGACGTAGGGCATGAACGCCCGCGTGCGCTCGCCCTTGCCGGTCGCCACCGCGACCGCCGAGTAGAGCGACAGGATCAGACACCAGAAGAGCAGTGACCCCGCCTGCCCCGCCCAGAAGGCGGTGAAGGTGTAAATCTTGGGCAGGTTCGCGCTCGTGTAGCTGGCGACGAACTTGAGGGAGAAGTCGTGCGTGAAGAGGGCGGTCCAAAGGCCGACGCTCGCGAGCACGACGAAGCCCGCGGTGGCGTAGACGGCGCGCTCGCCGCTCTTCACGAGGTCGGCGCGCCCTTGCGCGGCGCCGGCGAACGAAACGGTCGCGCTCCAGGCGGCCATGAGCATGGCGACCCAGAGCGCGACTTCGCCGAGCAGGATCAGGCTCGACGCGATGCTACTGCCCATGTGGGACTCGTGAGATCAGAGGCTGGCGGTGCTCGCCGTGGCCGTCGTCGCCGGGGTGCCCTGTGGGGCCGTCCCCTGCGGGGCCTTGTAGCCCGGCGCGTTCTTGTACTTGTCGGGCGCGTTCTCGTAGCGCGACGCACACTTGGCGAGCAGCGTCGTGGCGCGGAAGGTGTTGTCCGCACCGAGCCGGCCCTCGACGATGACATCGACGCCGTCGGTGAACGTGTCGGGGGCGATGCCGCGGTAGGCGACCGCGTAGGTCTGCGCGCCGTCGCTCATGCGGAAGGTGAGCGCGCGACCGCCCGGGTCGCGGACGATCGAGCCCGGGACGACGCGGGCGCCGACCTTGACGCCGTTCTCGCGGAACGAAGCGTCGGCGGCGACTTTCGTGCCGAGCTCGGCCGGTGTGAGGTAGTACTGGCCCGTCTCCTTGATGGAGCTGGCCATGAGCACGCCCGCGCTGCCCAGGATGAGCAGGCCGCCGGCGAGGAACTTCGTGCGCGGCTTCATAGAATTCGCTGTCCCGACCCGACTCCACGCGCGACCAGCGGCAACCCGTAGAGTACGGATCGCGCGCCGCCCGGCGTCCGAGAGCCGAACACCAGGCGAATATAGAAGTTCCGGCGGCCGCCGGCCCGGCGCCGCCGGCATGTCGATTTCCGGCGCGCTCGTTCGACGTCCCAATCGAGAGTGCGGCGCACGAACCATCGACGGTCGCGCGCCTGCTCCACCCCCACCCGAGACGGAGAGACGACGATGCGGTTCATGGTTCTGGTCAAGGCCACCACGCATTCCGAGGCGGGCGCGCTGCCCGATGCCCGAGTGCTGGCCGAGATGGGCGCGTTCAACGAGGAGCTCGTGAAAGCGGGCGTGCTCCTGGCGGGCGAGGGGCTGCAGCCGAGCTCGAGAGGGGCCCGAGTTCGCTTCTCGGGCGACAAGCGGACGGTGATCGATGGGCCGTTCACCGAGTCGAAGGAGCTGATCGCCGGATTCTGGCTCCTCCAGGTGAAGTCGAAGGAGGAGGCGATCGAGTGGGTGAAGCGGAGTCCGAATCCCTTTCCCGGCGCGGAGTCCGAGATCGAGATCCGTCAGGTGTTCGAAACCGACGACTTCGGCCCGGAACTCTCCCCGGAGCATCGTGAGTCGGAGGAGCGTGCGCGTGCGCGGAGCGGGTACGCCGAGCGGTCGTGAGGGCAACGCCGACTCGGTCGGCGCCACCCACCGCGCGATCGACGCGGTCTGGCGCCTCGAGTCGGCGCGGCTCATCGCCGGGCTCGCCCGGATGACGCGCGACGTCGGGCTTGCCGAGGACCTCGCGGGCGACGCACTCGTGGCGGCGCTGGAACAGTGGCCGGCGGTGGGCGTCCCCGAGAACCCGGGCGCCTGGCTGATGGCCGCCGCGAAGCGCCGGGCGGTCGACGTCCTTCGCCGCCGGCCGATGCTCGACGGCGCGCACGCCGCACTCGGCCGCGAGATGGATGCCGCGCGGGGCGCGGCGGCGACGGTGCTCGACGCCGCGCTCGACGACCACGTGGGCGACGACCTCCTGCGCCTCGTCTTCACGACGTGCCATCCGGTGCTCGCGGCCGAGGCGCGCGTCGCGCTCACGCTGCGGCTGTTAGGCGGGATCACGACCGACGAGATCGCGCGGGCGTTCCTCGTGCCGGAGGCGACCGTGGCGCAGCGCATCGTGCGCGCGAAGCGGACGCTTGCGGCAGCGCGCGTGCCGTTCGAGGTGCCGCGCGGGGCCGAGTTCGCGGAGCGCGTGGCGTCGGTCCTCCAGGTGCTCTACCTCGTCTTCAACGAGGGCTACTCGGCCACCGCCGGCGAGGACTGGGTGCGGCCCGGGCTCTGCGAGGACGCGCTCCGCCTCGGCCGCGTGCTCGCAGAACTGATGCCCGGTGAGCCGGAGGTGCACGGGCTCGTCGCACTCATGGAGCTGCAGGCGTCGCGGTTGCGGGCGCGTGTCGGGGCATCGGGAGAACCGGTACTGCTCCTCGACCAGGACCGCGGACGGTGGGACCACCTGCTCATCGGGCGCGGTCTAGCGGCGCTCGCGCGGGCCGACGCGAGCGCGGCGGCGCACGGCGCGGCGCGCGGGCCGTATGCGCTCCAGGCGGCGATCGCGGCGTGCCACGCGCGGGCACGCACCGCGGCGGAGACGGACTGGGCACGCATCGCGGCGCTCTACGACGCGCTCGCCGCGCTCGCGCCGTCCCCGGTCGTCGAACTCAATCGCGCGGTCGCGGTCGCGATGGCGTTCGGGCCAGCGGCGGGGCTCGCGGTCGTGGACGCGCTCGCCGACGAGCCGGCGCTCGCGCGGTACCACCTGCTGCCGAGCGTGCGCGGGGACCTTCTGGCCAAGCTCGGGCAGGCAGACGACGCGCGGAGGGAGTTCGAGCGCGCCGCGTCGCTCACTCGTAACGCGCGCGAGCGGACGCTGCTGTTGCGCCGCGCGGCGGCGTGCATCCCGTCAGAGCGGGGCGGCCCGGACCCGGCGCACCTCGCGCGCTAATTGTTCGAGCGCCGCGTCGAGCAGCGCGCGGTGCGCGGATTCGTTCAACCACCCGCTCGCTCCGGACGGGTGCGGCAGCGGCAGCACCGGCACGACCCGACCGCCGACCGTCGCCGCGTGCGCCCGCCCGACGAGCGCGGTGAGCGGCGCCGGCGCGAGGAACCGGTCGGCCGCGAGCCGGCCTAACGTCACGACGAACGCCGGCCGGACCAGCGCGAGCTCCGCCTCCAGCCACGGCGCGCAGCGCGCCCGTTCTCCCGCGGTCGGCAGCCGGTCGCCGCGCCCGCCCGCGTGCGGCCCCGGGTAGCAGCGCGTCACCGCCGCGATCCAGAAGAAGAGGCGCGCCTCGGCTTCCTCGAGCCCCGCGCGCGCGAGCCAGCGGAAGAGCGTCTTCCCCGCCCGGCCCTGGAACGGGCGCCGCGTCGTCGCCTCAGTCGGGCCGGGGGCCTGGCCGACGAGCATCGCGCGTGGGGCGCGCGACTCGGGGATGACCGGGAGCGCGCCGAGCGGGAGCTCCGCCGCGCACCGGCGGCAGGCGGCGAGCGCGGCGCAGTGGGCGTCGAGGGCGTCAGCGCTCGGCATCCCGCGCCCAGGCGAGTGCCGCCCGCACCGCGCGCCGCCACCCCGCCCGCCCCGCCTGCGCGGCTGCCGCGCCCGCGCCGGGCCGGAACACCGTCGCCTCGCGCGCGCCGAGGAACGCCGCCGGCGACGGCCACACGCCCGCGGCCAGCCCGGCCAACCCCGCCGCGCCTAACGCCGTGGCCTCGATGAGCGCGGGGCGTTCGACCGAGCGGCCGAGCACGTCGGCCTGGAACTGCATCAGCCAGTCGTTCGCCGTCGCCCCGCCGTCGACGCGCAGGACCCCGGCGCCACCCGAGACGTCGAACGCGGCCCCCGCGGCGCCGCGCATCACGTCGAGCACGTCGGCCGTCGCGTACGCCATGGCTTCGAGTGCGGCGCGGACGAGGTGCGCGCGCGTCGTGCCACGGGTGAGGCCGACGATCGTGCCGCGCGCCTCCGGCTCCCAGTCCGGCGCGCCGAGCCCGGTGAGCGCCGGCACGAAGTACACGCCGCCGGTCGACGGGACGCTCCGCGCCAGCGCCTCCGACTCCACCGCGGTGCCTAACACGCCGAGCCCGTCGCGCAGCCACTGCACGGCCGCGCCGGCGACGAACACGCTCGCCTCGAGCGCGTACGTGCTCCGCCCCGCCGCGTCGCAGGCGAGCGTGGTGAGCAGCCCGCCCCCGCCCGGGGGACGCACGGCGCCGCAGTTCTGGAGCAGGAACGCGCCCGTGCCGTACGTGTTCTTGACCGCGCCCGCGTCCCACCCGCCGTGCCCGAAGAGCGCGGCCTGCTGGTCGCCGGCGAGGCCGAGGATGGGCAGCGCCGTCCCGCACCACGCCGCGCCCGCGACGCCGAAGTCGCCCATCGACGGCCGCACCTCGGGCAGCACCGCGGGCGGCACGCCGAACTCGGCGCACAGCGCGTCGCTCCACGCCCGGGCCTCGAGGTCGTAGAGCAGCGTGCGCGACGCGTTGGTCGGGTCGGTCGCGTGCACGCGCCCGCCGGTCAGGTGCCACACGAGCCAGCTGTCGACGGTGCCGAAGGCGAGCTCGCCGCGGTCGGCGCGCGCGCGCAACGGTTCGCCCGTCGTCGCGTCCGGCCGCGCGAGCAGCCATTCGAGCTTGGTGGCCGAGAAGTACGGGTCGGGCACGAGCCCCGTGCGCTCGCCGAGCCACGCGGCGCGCGGCGCGAGCGCGCGGCAGCGCTCGGCCGTCCGCCGGTCCTGCCAGACGATCGCGCGGTGCACGGGGCGACCGGTCGCGCGCTCCCACAGCACCACGGTCTCGCGCTGGTTCGTGATCCCGACGGCGACCGGCGCCTCGCCGGCACGCGCGACGGCCTCGGTCGCCGCGTCGCGGACCGTGGCGAGGATCTCCATCGGGTCGTGCTCGACGAGGCCCGGCGCGGGGTAGTACTGCGTCAGTTCGCGGTACGCGCGCCCGCGCACGCGCCCCACGGCGTCGACGACGAGGCACGTCGTCCCGGTGGTCCCCTGGTCGATGGCGAGGATCGAAGGCATGATGGCCGTAGATTAGCCCGCATGCACACCGACGTGAGCCTGCACGAGCGGCTGTACGACATCCCCGTCCGCACCATCGGCGGCCGCGACACGACGCTCGCGCCCTGGCGCGGGTAGGTCCTACTCGTCGTGAACGTCGCGAGCAAGTGCGGGTTCACGCCGCAGTACACGGGACTCGAGGCGCTCTACCAGCGCTACAAGGACGACGGCTTCGCAGTGCTCGGCTTTCCGTGCGACCAGTTCGGCCACCAGGAGCCGGGGGCGGAGGAGGAGATCGCGCAGTTCTGCTCGCTGACCTACGACGTGACCTTCCCGCTGTTCGCGAAGGGCGACGTGAACGGGCCGGACACGCACCCGGTGTTCGCCGCGCTCAAGGCGGCGCGTCCGGGCCTGCTCGGCAGCGAGGCGGTCAAGTGGAATTTCACCAAGTTCCTCGTCGACCGCGGCGGGCACGTGGTCGCGCGCCACGCGCCGCAGACCACGCCGGACGCGCTCGATGGTGAGATCGCGCGGCTCGTTGCCGCGCGCTGACGGGCTCCGTTAGGCCGCGTCGGCCGCCGATGGCACGCCCGCCGGGTCGGCGACCGCGGCGGCGACCGCGCGCGCGGCACGACGCTCGCCCCCGGCCTCGCGGTCGCGCCGCCGCCGGTCGCGGCGGTGCGTGCGGCGCTCCGGGAAGTATTTATCGAGGAAGCCGATGAGCGCTCGCTCCTCCGGCGGGTGCCCCTCGTGCCCGCGCCCGCCCTCGGCCGCGCGCGCGTTCGCGCGCCTGACGCCCGCGCGGGTGAGAAAGGGCGCGATCGTCGCGCCCTCGTCGAGGTAGCGCGCGATGACGAGCGGGTGCACGTACGCCTTGCGACACACGGTCGGCGTGTTGCCTAACTCGGAGGCGACGAGGCGCAGCGCGACGACGAGGTTCTTCTGCGACTCGCGCGGCGTCTTGCCCGGCCCGATGTCGGCGAGGATCGTCGCGAGGCGGAGCGTGCCGCCCCAGGTGCGGAAGTCTTTGGCCGAGTACGGGACGCCGAGCACGTCGTGCATGTACACGTTGACGTCGCGCGAGGTGAGGTCGTGCCAGTGCAGGCGGCCGTCGTCGCCCGTCGACTGGTACCGAAACAGGCGCGGCCCCGGGGTCTCGAGCAGCGAGCGGAGGAACGCGACGAGGTCGGGCGCGAAGACGACCTGGCGTTGGCGGATCGACTCCTTGCCGATGTAGTCGAAGACGACGCGGTCCTCGTGCATCGCGACGTGCTTTTTGCGCAGCGTGGCCACGCCGAACGTCTTGTTCTCTTCGGCGTACCGGTCGCTTCCGACGCGGAAGAATGATTCGCCGATGAGGCGCACGACGGCGGCGGCGACGCGGCACTTCGTAGGGGGTTGGCCCATGGCCTTCGCGCGGAAGTCCTTCGCCACGGCAGCACGGATGGCCGGGAGATCGCGAGCCATTTGCCGGACGCGGTAAAACTTACGAAGCTGCCCGCGCTCGGCGGCGCGGTCGTGGTAGCGGTACTGCTTGCGGCCTTTCGCGTCGAAGCCCCAGGCCTGCACGGCCGCGGTGGGCGCGGCGGCGATGTGGACGTCGGTCCAGGCCGGGGGGATGACGAGCGCGGCGGCGCGGGCGCGGGCCGATTCGGGGGCGGGCTTGCCGGTCGCCGTGACGTAGCGAAAGCCGGAGCGCTTGGTGCCCTTCCGGAGAAACCATTGCGGCGTCATGTGCTTACGGCGCGGGGGCAAGTTTCGGTCCGGTTCCCCGCGAATGCAGGGCCGAGGCGCGCCCGTATGGCGCCCGTATATTGGGCGGACCATGGCCTACACCACGCTGACCCTCGACGTCGCCGACCGGATCGCGACGATCACGGCCAACCGCCCCGACAAGCTCAACGCGCTGAACGACGCCCTCATCACCGAGCTCGGGCTCGCGATGGACGAGGTCGCGGGGCGCGACGACGTCGGCGGGGTGATCCTCACCGGGGCGGGGCGCGCGTTCGTCGCGGGGGCCGACATCGGCGAGGTCGGCGCGGCGTCGCCGTACGAGGCGAAGCGGCTCGCGCGCAAGGGGCAGGAGAGTTTCCGCAAGTTCGAGACGTCGGCCAAGCCGACGGTCGCGGCGGTGAACGGGTTCGCGTTAGGCGGTGGGTGCGAGCTGGCGATGTGCTGCCACGTGCGGATCGCGAGCGAGGCGGCGACGTTCGGGCAGCCCGAGGTCAAGCTCGGGCTCGTCCCCGGCTACGGCGGCACGCAGCGGCTCGCGCGGCTCGTCGGGAAGGGGCGCGCGCTGCAGCTGCTGCTCACGGGCGAGCAGATCGACGCGCAGGAGGCCTACCGGATCGGGCTCGCGAACGCGGTCGTGCCCGGCGGCGAGCTGATGGACCGCTCTCGGGCGATGCTCACCGCGATGCTCGCCAACGGGCCCGTCGCGCTCGCGCTCTGCGTCGAGACGGTGAACGCGGGCTACGACCTGCCGCTCGACGAGGCGCTGCGCTACGAGGCGACGGCGTTCGGGCTCGCGGCGGCGACGGAGGACATGCGCGAGGGGACGCAGGCCTTCCTCGGGAAGCGCGCGGCGCGCTTCACGGGGCGCTGACGACGCTCGACGGCGAGCGCGCGGCGGCCCCGCCCGCCGCGGGGGCTCCGCCCGACGAGGTGCGCGCCGCCGTGCGGCTGCGGCGGCTCGTCGTGCGCGACTTCCGCAACCTCGAACGCGTCGGGCTCGACCTCGCGCCCGCGGGGCTCGCGGTCGTCGGCGAGAACGGGCACGGCAAGACGAACCTGCTCGAGGCGATCTACTACCTCCAGCTGCTCCGTTCGGTGCGCGGCGCGCGCGACGCGGAGCTGGTGCGCTTCGGCGCGGGCGCGTTTCACGTGAGCGCGGAGGCCGAGGTGCCCACGCCCGAGGGCCCGCGCACGCGCGAGGCGGGCGTCGGGTTCGAGCGCGCGGGCAAGCGCAAGCGCGTGCGCGTGGACGGGGCCGAGCCGGCGCGGCTGAGCGACGCGTTAGGCGCCGTGCCGAGCGTGATCCTCTCGCCGGGCGACGTGGCGCTCGTCGCGGGCGCGCCGAGCGAGCGGCGGCGCTACCTCGACGTGGTGCTCGCGCTGACGTCGCGGCCCTACCTCGCGGCCTTGCAGGGGTACCGCGGTGCGCTCGTGCGCCGGAACGCCGCGCTCCGCGACGCGGCGCGGACGGGGCGCGGCGACGCGCGCGTGGCCGTGTGGGAGCCCGCGCTGGCCGAGCACGGCGCGGTGCTCTGGACCGAGCGGCGCCGCTGGGTGGCCGAGCGCGCCGACGCGTACGCGGCGCTCTGCGCGGCGATCGGCGAACGCGCGCCGGGGCGCGTGCGCTACGCGACGGCGCTCGCCGTGCCCGAGGGCGCGGACGACGTCGGGGCCGTGCGCGCGGCGGTCGCACGCGGGTTGGAGGAGAAGCGCGCGTTCGACCTCAAGCGCGTGGCGACGCACGTCGGGCCGCACCGCGACGACGTCGAGATCGCGTTAGGCGGTCGCGAGCTCCGCACGTACGGGTCCGGCGGCCAGCAGCGGACGGCGGCGATCGCGCTCCGGATGCTCGAGGCCGCGACGCTGCGCGACGCGATCGGCGGGCCGCCGCTCTTCCTGCTCGACGACCCGTTCGCCGAACTCGACGCGCGCCGCGCGCACCGCATCCTCGACCTGCTCGGCGAGGCCGGGCTCGGCCAGGCGATCATCGCGGTGCCGCGGGCGAGCGACATCCCGGCCGAGTTCACGGGGCTGGACCGCGCGACGGTGCGTGATGGGGTTGTCGGCGCGTGAGGCACGCGAGCGTGAGGAGCGGACGATGAGTGGCGAGAAACGGCGGCCGAGCGCGATCGGCGACCTGCTCGCGGGCGTGCTCGCGAGCGCGGGGATCAGCGACCGCGTCGCGCAGGCGGCGGTGGTGCCCGAGTGGGCCGCCCTCGTCGGCCCGCAGATCGCGGCGGTGACCGAGCCGCTGAGCGTGAGCCCGGACGGCACGTTGTGGGTCGCGGTCGTGACGCACGCGTGGATGACGGAGCTCCAGGCGATGGAGCCCGAACTGCTCCGCGCGCTCAACGGGGCCCCCGAGCGGCCGCCGATCGTGCGCATCCGGCTGGTCCACCGACGGCCCGACCGGGACGCGCCGCCGAGCCCGGAACGTTCGGCCTAATCTGTTGTAGAACAAGGAGTTAAGCGAACTCGTCGCGGTTGCAGGACGAGCTCGCTCCGGGTACATTCCCGGGTTCGGGACGTGCAGGTTCCAGCACCGGAGAGACGATGGCGAAGAACGACCGGCCGAACGCCGATCACAACGGCGCCGACCAAGGGGATTACGGCGCGGGCTCCATCCAGGTCCTCAAAGGCCTCGAAGCAGTCCGTAAGCGCCCGGGCATGTACATCGGCTCGACGGGACCGCGCGGGCTGCACCACCTCGTGTACGAGGTCGTCGACAACTCGATCGACGAGGCGCTGGCCGGCTACGCGGACCGCATCTCGGTGACGATCCACCAGGACAACTCGATCACGGTGGTCGACAACGGCCGCGGCATCCCGGTCGACGTGCATCCGGTCGAGAAGCTGCCCGGCGTCGAGCTCGCGATGACGGTGCTCCACGCGGGCGGCAAGTTCGACAAGAACAGCTACAAGGTGTCGGGCGGCCTGCACGGCGTCGGTGTGAGCTGCGTGAACGCGCTCTCCGAGAATCTGAAGGTGTGGGTGAAGCGCGACGCGAAGGAGTACTACATGGCCTTCACGCGCGGCGACACGACGACCAAGCTCCGCACGCTCCGCGACGTTCCCAAGAAGGACACGGGCACCACGGTCTGGTTCAAGCCGGACCCGGAGATCTTCACCGAGTCGCTCGTCTACGACTACGGCACGCTGCAGTCGCGCCTGCGCGAACTGTCGTTCCTCAACAAGGGCGTCACCATCACCCTCAAGGACGAACGCGAGGGCGAGGAAAAGGAGGAGACGTTCCACGCCGAGGGGGGGCTGCGCGAGATGGTCGCCTACCGGGCCTCGTCGGCGAACCTCAAGCCGCTGCACCAGCAGATCGTCTACATCGAGACGGAGCGCGATCAAATCGGCATCGAGCTCGCGATGCAGTACAACGACGGCTACGCGGACACCGTCTTCTCGTTCGTCAACAACATCAACACGCACGAAGGCGGCACGCACCTGACCGGCTTCAAGAGCGCGCTCACCTCGGTCGTCAACAAGTACATCGAGCGGTCGACGGCGCTCAACAAGAAGGACAAGGACATCCGGCTCTCCGGCGACGACGTGCGCGAGGGGCTGGTGGCCGTGCTGTCCGTCAAGGTCCGCGAGCCGCAGTTCGAGGGGCAGACGAAGACGAAGCTCGGCAACTCGGAGGCGGAGGGCGCGGTGCGCTCGGTCGTCAACGAGCTCCTCTCGCAGTACCTCGACGAGAACCCGAAGGTCGCCAACGCGATCATCGAAAAGGCGGTGAGTGCGGCGCGCGCACGCGAGGCGGCCCGCAAGGCGCGCGACCTCACGCGCAAGAAGAGCGCGCTCGACGTCGGCAACCTGCCGGGCAAGCTCGCCGACTGCGCGCTCGACGACCCCGCCAGCTGCGAGATCTATCTCGTCGAAGGCGACTCGGCGGGCGGCTCGGCCAAGATGGGGCGCAACCGGAAGTTCCAGGCGATCCTCCCGCTCCGCGGCAAGATCATCAACGTCGAGAAGGCGCGCATCGACAAGGTGCTCTCGAACGAGGAGATCCGGACGATCATCACGGCGATCGGCTCGGGCATCAAGGACGACTTCGACCTCGAAAAGACGCGCTATCACAAGATCGTCATCATGACCGACGCGGACGTCGACGGCGCGCACATCCGCACGCTGCTGCTGACGTTCTTCTTCCGCCAGATGCGCGAGCTGATCGACGCGGGGATGATCTACATCGCGCAGCCGCCGCTCTACCGCGTGGCGAAGGGCAAGGAGGTCTACTACGCGTACGACGAGAAGGAGCGCGTGGAGTACTCGGAGCGGCTCGGCGGGAACGAGGCGAAGAACCTCAACATCCAGCGCTACAAGGGACTCGGCGAGATGAACCCCGAGCAGCTCTGGGAGACCACGATGGATCCGGTCACGCGCACCTTTCTGCAGGTGACGCTGGACGACGCGTTGCTCGCCGACGAGCTGTTCACGAAGCTCATGGGCGACAACGTCGATCCGCGGCGCGAGTTCATCGAGACCAACGCACGCTTCGCGGGCAACCTCGACGTGTAGGACGCGCAGGTCGGAAGGGGGCCGCCCGGTTG